>Ga0247814_10000096_pt1 | contig 84852 bp, 79 predicted proteins | sample UWRJL179409R1_FD_179947 | JGI IMG/M metagenome (GOLD analysis project Ga0247814, IMG submission 179947) | Plant litter microbial communities from Arlington Agricultural Research Station in Wisconsin, United States - UWRJ-L179-409R-1 | ecosystem: Environmental > Terrestrial > Plant litter >... | reverse complement strand
GTACCGCCTGCGTTCTTGATGATGTCACGTACTTTAGTAAGTGGCGTTTCCAAATCTGCTTCGAGATCTGGGTGGATAAGAACTGTAAGTTCGTATTCTTTCACTATTTTTCTCCTTTTGGAATCCGGTGTGAACCGGATACTCATACAAATACTATGAGCTTGAGTTATTAACAGTAGTAATTATACACTATCTCCCCTGTTAGAGCAAGGAGGGCACTTATTAGTATGACGAGTGATTATGAGATTGTAATGAATTTAAAACCCCTGATTCATATCAGGGGTTTTAGTTTGTCTAGCCAAGCTCTTCGTCGTCGCCTGCAACAGCAGTACCAAACACTTCATCCACACTGGATATAAGCACGTCGCGCGGCCTTGCGCCGTCCGCTGGGCCAATGATGCCTTGTTCTTCCATCTCTTCAACAAGACGAGCTGCACGGGCGTATCCTACGCGCAGGCGGCGTTGCAATAAGCTAGCGCTGGCTTTGCCGCTATCTACAACTACACGGACAGCATCTTTGTAGAGATCGTCGTTACCATCGTGGTTGTTATCAAAGTCCATTACTACCCCACCCTTGCCGTTCAATTGAACAGGTTGACTGACAACTTCGTCGTTGTACTGCGGTGGTGATTGTTGGCGCAGGTGGTCAGTAATTTTCATCACCTCTTCATCGGTTACCCAAGCACCTTGCACACGTTTTGGCTTACTCATAGAAGGAGTTAACAGCAGCATGTCACCTTGGCCAAGAAGCTTTTCAGCACCCATCTGGTCAAGAATCGTACGTGAGTCAATTTGTGATGCAACGGTAAAGGCAATACGGGCTGGAACGTTGGCCTTAATAAGGCCGGTAATGACGTCGACAGATGGACGCTGCGTTGCAAGCACCAGGTGAACACCAACGGCACGTGCCTTTTGAGCAAGGCGCACAATCAACGATTCAACGTCGCGAGCAGCAACCATCATAAGGTCGGCTAACTCGTCGATAACAATAACGATATATGGCATCGCGCCGTTTTCGTGTTGTTGGTCATGGCCTTCATCATCGGTAACGGTAATCGTTTTCTTGCTGTTACGAATCATGTCGTTATACGTTTTAATGTCGCGAACCTTGTGTTCAGCAAGCAGCTTATAACGGCGTTCCATCTCATTCACTGCCCATTTCAACGCACTAATCGTCTTTTCAGGTTCAGTAATAACTGGGGTAATAAGGTGTGGGATATCTTCATACGGAGCCATTTCAACTTGCTTAGGGTCAACAAGAATCAACTTCATTTCGCTTGGGCTGTTGTGATACAACAAGCTTGAAAGCAAGGTGTTAATCATCACTGACTTACCTGAACCAGTTTGACCGGCGATAAGAAGGTGGGGCATCTTGTTCAAGTCGCCTACGACCGCTTGGCCGGCAATGTCTTTACCGATAGCGAATGGCAACGGTTCAGTGTCGCTGGTCCACTGCTTGCTGGTAATAATAGAGTGCAAACGAACATCGGCGGCTTTACGGTTTGGTACTTCAATACCAACAGCTTTTTGGCCAGGAATCGGTGCTTCCATACGGAGGCTTTGGGCAGCAAGGTTCAAGGCAATGTTGGTTTCAAGCGCTGTAATTTTAGTAAGCTTTACGCCACTTGGCGGACGAAGGGTATATTGAGTAACCTTAGGGCCAATGTTGGCACCTTCCATTTCAACGTGGATATTAAATTCAGCCAGAGTATCTTTAATAGTCTGTGCGTTTTGCTGTACGTCACCAGGGTCAGCTGGAGATTGTTTCTTTTCAAGTAAATCAACGCTTGGTGCTTTCCAGTTAGGGTCGCTGACAGTAACCAAGGCTGCTTTGTCTTCAGCAACTTTGTCTTTCACGACACTGTTACGCATTGAGCTAAGGTGAGTACTTTTTTTATCGACCGTTTCATCGGCACTTAGCATTGGCACGCCAGCGTTCATCTTAAAGTCAGCCATAGGCGTACTGCCCTTGGGAACTTCAATCGCAGCAGCATTGCGCATAACTTTGACGTTGGCATCTTGTTCTTTCGTATCGCGGCGAGAAAGTTGCCAGACCTTCTTAATAATAGTGATTGGCGAAACGCGAACAATAAATAGTGCTGTAAGTAGAATCAGTAGAACGTAAAGGAAAGCAGCCACTCCCCCATCAACCAACTGTGACATGCCACTGTTTACTGTTTCGCCCACAAAACCGCCAGTTGTTTTACCGTCAGCGTTTTTCAAAAGACCAAACAAACCAGCGAACCAAACCAGCTCGACGGCAGTTGCGAGTTTCATAACAAATGGAATTCGGTTGTTGGTTGCGCGGAAAATTTCAACCGCAACATAAATAAAGACGACCGGTACAACATATACACCGTAGCCAATAGTAGCCATCGTCGCCATGTTTAGCCAATCAAGAACAGGTCCGCCAAGGCCGAACCATCCCAAAACGATCATTAACGAGAAGCCAATAAGAAGAACCGCACCAACTTGCGACCAAAAACCCTCGGGTAGGACGTGTTGAGGTGAAGAGTTGACTACCTTCTTTTTACTAGAGCTACGTTTTTTCTTTTTTGCCATCTGTTTATATTATAGGGGGTTATACCTATATCTTATAGCACATATTATAGCAATATTTACCACATTTTGCAATAGGCTTATGTTTTGTGTTTACCGAGGGTATAGGTATACTACATCCAATCGTTCAATCCATTCGAAAGGTGGTACATACAATTGCTCATTCCACGTCGAAAGAAGTCCCCTACCCTACTAGTCGCACCCCCGCCAGCACTCGTTGATGAGTCGCCCCACCAGGAGCTGATTAACCAGATTCTAGAGGCGGCCGCTGCGAAAGCGGAAAAAGCCGGTATAGGAGAGGTGATCTTCGTTAAGGTTGAACCCGAGGATACTTCTCGCAAGTTCAATTACATGGAGATCGAGGACCGTGTCTTCGTAGGCTCGGTCGAACTTGGGCTCACACCCGAGTCGCACTACGACGGAACATTCGAGTTCTCAAAAACACCATAAGCTCTGCGCTCAGCGTCGAGCCCCTTCAAAATGAAAGGGCTCCGCTAGCGCGGAGCTTTTTTCATTTATCAAGCTCACGGTTGGAGCTAGCTAAAAATTATTATATAGTACAAAAAGCACTGTCCTACACACGGAAGAGAACATATTGAAAATCGAAAAACTGAGCCTGTCTGCAGCTTCGCGCTACGACCCTAGGTCTGATGACACGTTCGAAATAAAAATCGGCGGATCGTCACCGAAGCTCGTGTTGAAATAAAGCTCGGGGCACCTTTCTCGAAAGGTTCGACGAGCGTAAGCGCACTTATGGATCGAGTTATTCAAGCCTAAGGATGTGATACTAATGCCAAGTAACAAGATAGTGACCGATTTTATCGAGAAAATCGTTCACCTCGCAGTACTCGAAAGCCGCAAGGCAGAACCTGGAGTTGTGTTCGAGATTACGGTTCCTGCCAAAGAAATCCCCGAGGGCATTCACTTCAGCGACATTCGTGGCGCTGTTGAGGCGAAAGCAAGCAGAAGCAACCTCGTAACCATGGGGAGCAGCGACTGGATCTACCGGTTCTACAAGCGCTAAACACACCGCAAGCTCCGCGCCTAGCGTCGAGTCCATTTCAGCAATGAAAAAGACTCCGCTAAGTGCGGAGCCTTTTTCATTGGAAGCAATTTACTTAATTAGTAACCGCGAACGTCTTTTGGACCCTTTGGTTCAACAGTTTCAGTATCTGGAACCATTGGTGCTGGGAAGCTTTGAGGCGCAGGGCGCTCGTAGCGAGGTTCAGGTGGACGAAGGTCTGGCTGACTGTTGTCAGGTGCAGCACTTTGACCGCCGAAGCTAGGGCGTGGGCCACGGTTCTGGTTATATCCACCTTGGTTACCGTTGCGATTACCTTGGTTTGGACGTGGACCGTTGCCGTCTTGTGGGCCGCGGTTGTCACGGTTCTCACCTTGTGGACCGTCGTGTTGCGGTTTGCCACCGCCGCCGATTTCGTTAATAACTGGAATAACGATTGGAGTTCGGCGAGTTTGGTCGTAAAGAACGTGCGTAAGTTCGTCTTTAATTTCCTTCTTCACTACATCAAGGTCGACGCGTCGGCCACTAAACGTACGAGCAACTTTTTGCTTCAAGTATTGGCGGATAATGCCCATAAGCTCTTCACTGTCTCGGAGGTAAATGAAACCACGTGAGATGATGTCTGGGCTTGTAAGCAAGCGTCCGTTACCCTTTGCAACAGTAAGTACCACTACAAACATACCTTCGGTAGCCATGTGGATGCGGTCTTTAAGTACTACTTCTGAAACGATAGCTCCAGAGTCATCGTACATCACACCACCAACTGGTACGCGACCAGCTTTTTTAGCAGCGTCGCTGGTGATTTCAATAACGTCACCACTGTCACATACAAAGATGTTTTCGCGTTTTACGCCACCGTCTTTTTCAGCAAGTACAGCATTGTGCGCTAACATGTGGAATTCACCGTGAATTGGCATGTAGTATGTAGGGTTCAAAGCTTTAATAAGCTTAACGTGGTCGTCGTAGTATCCGTGACCTGAAAGGTGGAGTGGGCCAATACCAGTAAGGTGAGTTTTTCCGTTTTGGATAACTTCACTACCTTCACGCATCAAACCGTCAACGGTACGAGTTACGTACTTTTCGTTACCAGGGATAGCGTTTGAGCTAAACACGATAATGTCGTTGTTCTTAATTTTGATGAACTTGTGTGAACCAGAAGCCATACGGTTAAGAACGGCGCTAAATTCACCTTGTGAACCAGTACAAACAATAGTTACCTTTTCGTCTGGCATTTTGATGATGTCTTCCATCTTCACAATAACGTCTTTAGGAACAGTAATTGTACCGGTACGAAGCGCTACTTCAACGTTTTGAATCATTGAGTAACCAGCAAAGGCAACCTTACGGTTGTTGGCTTTCGCTTCGTCAAGAATAAGTTGCATACGGTGAATCTGGCTTGAGAAACAACTAATGATAAGACGGTTGTTGGCATGCTTTTGCATAACCTGACCCATGCTTTCTTTGATGTCGAACTCACCGTGAGTGTGTGAACCTTCAGATTCACAGTTGGTGCTTTCGTTCATAAGCATGAGGATGCCTTCTTTAGCGGAAATTTCAGTAAGACGTTCGAGGTCGAACTTTTTGCCGTCTACTGGAGCATCTTCGAAACGCCAGTCACCAGTGTCAACCAATACACCAAGTGGCGTACGGATAACAACTGCTGTTGCGTCCGGGATGGAGTGGTTTACGCGAACAAGTTCAATTGAGAAGCTGTCACCAAGTTGCGCACGTTCGTGAGCTTCAGGGTCGAGTACGTTGTAAACAGGTTCGAAACCGCTGGTTGCTTCTTCCATGTTCTTTTGCACCATAGCCAAAGTAAACTTTGAACCGTAAAGAGGTGCTGGAATTTGGTGAACAAGGTGGCGAACTGCACCAATGTGGTCAAGGTGACCGTGAGTAAACACGATACCGCGAATTTTGTGCTTGTTCTCAATAAGGTAACTGACATCTGGAATAATGTAGTTAATGCCTGGGTAGTCAGCACCTGGGAACAAGAAGCCCATGTCGATAACAATGATGTCATTATCGTATTCGATAGCCATCATGTTTTTACCAATACCCATTTCGCCAAGTCCACCGAGTGGAATTACGCGAAGCTTAGGGCCTGATGTACGAGGTTGTTTTTTAAAGTCAGCAGCGCTAAATTGGCGACCGCCGTAGCCGTTGTAAACAGATTTGTTTACTGGCACGTTAATAACGTGTTGTGAGGCACGTGCGTTTACATCGTCGCTTGTACGACGTTGAGCGCGGAATACTTCACCACGACGAGTTTGAGTGTTCGCAAGAACAGTATTAGTTGACTTTGGTCGCGGTTGATTCCGCGGTTGTTTTGATGTGTCATCACCTTGTGGTGTTGAGATTCTTTGAGAACCCATATATGTTTTTTCTCCTTTTCTTTAAGAAAATTTATGTATTCAGTTTAGATACTTATTAACAAGTGTGAGAGGCTTTACGGATTGACATTGTCAGTCTTATATCGATTGCCCTCTCTGAAACAGTGTGTCTATTTTACCATACAGGGGTTAGCTGTGCAATGTGATATAGTAATTTCTATGCAAGGCAACGGTAAAACACTTCTCACTGGCATCAAACCAACGGGCATTCCGCACATTGGTAATTTCCTAGGTGCCATCAAACCCGCAGTCGAACTCGCACATAGTTACGAGAACTCATTTATCTTTATCGCAGACTACCACGCACTCAATACTGTGCAAGACGGTAGCCGCCTCAACGACCTCAGCATTTCAATTGCCGCTACCTGGATTGCTTGCGGCCTTGACCCGACAAAAACAGTTCTGTATCGACAATCAGCTAACCCTGAAGTGTTTGAACTTGCCACAATCCTCAATGCAGTGACACCTAAAGGCTGGATGAACAAAGCGCACGCTTACAAGGCTTCGGTTGATGCAAACATAGAAGCTGGCCGCGACCGCGACGAAAACGTTAACATGGGCCTTTACACCTATCCTATCCTTATGGCTGCCGACATTCTTCTTTATGGTGCCAACGTCGTTCCTGTTGGCAAAGACCAAGTACAGCACATTGAAATTGCTCGTGATATTGCGCAGCGCTTTAACTTTGCGTACAAAACCGATATCTTAACGTTGCCTAGTGCACTCGTTCAAGAAGAACTCGAATCTGTTCCCGGCCTTGATGGTCGAAAAATGAGCAAAAGCTACGACAACGTCCTTCCCCTCTTTGGTACAAAAGAAGAATGGAAAAAACTTATTAATAAGATTCCAACCGATTCTAAAAGCGTTGAAGAACCAAAAAACGTTGAAGGCTCAGTCTTGTTCGATATTTACAAAAGCGTTGCTACCGCCGACCAAACGGCTGCTATGCAAAGCAAACTCGAAGCAGGCGGCATTGGCTGGGGCGAAGTAAAACAATCACTTGTTGATGTTATGGAAAGCCAATATGGCCCTTACCGCGAAAAGTATCTTGCATTAATGGCAAACCCTGACGAAGTCGAACGAATTCTTAAAACTGGCGCTGAAAAAGCGCACGCACTTGCCGCTGAAAATATCATCGCTGTACGAAAAATTATTGGCGCAATTTAATAAGTTCTGGAACAGTAAGAAAATCGTCAATCAATGTTTGGCGTAGCGAGCCGTTATATGACGCTGCAGACGGGTGATACAAGGGAATAACCGTTAAGGCCTGCTTTCCAAATTTAACCTCTTGAGGCTGGCCGTGCACTTCGCCAATTACCGCGTTTGGTAAGAAATAATTCATACTGTGGCGCCCGAGTGTAATAACCACTTTCGGCTGAATAATTTCGAGTTGTTGCAAAAGATAGGGCCAAAAAGCTTCTTTTTCCGTAGTCTTCGGATCACGGTTATTAGGTGGTCGGTACTTTACGATGTTCGTTATATACACATCACTACGTACCATCCCCGCTTCTTCAAGCATGAAGTTAAGGAATTTACCTGCAGCACCGACAAAAGGAATTCCCTGTTCATCTTCTTTTTTACCCGGCGCTTCGCCAATAAAAACAATATCAGCGTCGAGGTTGCCATCGCCTATCACTAACCGGTTAGCCTGTGCGGCTAATTCGGGAGTAATGTTTTGCGCGAGAATTTCTTCTTCAAGAGCGCGCATGGCGTGGGCTTTTTCGTGGTGAGGCATAACTTTAGTATACCGCGATGGACAAAAAGCGTGTTAGCTCTTTTGTTGTTCGCTTAGATATTTACCAAGAGCTTGTGCAGAATCTTTAACTGACACTTCGTCGTTATGTTTCTTTATAGCAGCAGTGTAGTCTTTAGAAGCTGTCGATAAACCTTTAGTGGTAGCAGACAGGCCGTCCCGATATGTTTTGTAGCGCTCATATTGAGCTCCGAAAGGATCCGTCAAGTCGGCTAACCCTTGGTAATTGACCGCGTATTTAGCATAAAGGTCGCCAATCGATGCAATATAGGCCTTAAACTCTGCGTTAGGCAAATCACCTACGGCAGTTAGTTTAGTTGAACAATCTTGTAGTGCAGCAAGGCCCGTAACTTTATCGGGAGCCGATTTCACTTTGTCGCAAACGGCAATAGCCGGCTGTGCTTTTTTAACTGATTCAATAATGTCGCCGGCATAGGTAACGTACGTTGCCATTTTGGTATCAAACGTTGTGTAAAGATCTTTACCCTCGCCAACGCGAACCGCCTTTAGCTCGCCTAGTTTAGCACTCTCATCTTTCAACTCAACCAGTGATTTTTCAGCCTCAGTAAGTGAAGTTTTAAATTCTTCATCGGAATCAGTACCAAGATTAGAAGTAAGCTGCGCAACATCACTTGCGAGTGCAGAGTTAGCCACAGAAGCCTTGTTATACTGTGTCACGGCTTCTTGATAGTCCTTAGCTGATACAGTTGCGATAGATGCATATACAAGCGCACCAATAATAGCGAGTAGCAAAGCGCCGCCAACGATAGCTGCAATTCGAACAAGTTTTTTATTAGACTTCTTGAGTTCGGGTGTAGAAGTTGGGGCAGACGCAAATGTTGATCCAGAACCAATAGGAGCAGGTGTCACTACCGACTCAGCGCTTGGTGGCGCGAACGGTGTCGCTTCTTTTAATGGAACTGGTTGTGGGCTTGAGGGAAACAATACGTCAGAAGACGCCACGGGTACTTCTGGAACTATTGGAGTTGAAGCAGCAGGAGCTTGTTCAGCTTCTGGAGTGGTAAGCGTCATAGGTTCAATAGGAACGGCTTCAGGAGTCAGCTGCGTATTAGGAGTTTCAGGAGCAAAAGGTGTTAACGGAGTAACAGGGGTTACATTTTCATCCGGCACATTAGGTTCGTTCGTCGGTTCAGTTGGGGTTGGATTCATGCTACTCCTATTAATTTAAGCTTGAGCTTTTTAATAGTATAGCAAAGTTATAGCTGAACTACTTCTCCACCGAGGTTTTTCCTAAAGAAGGTATCGTGTGAGATGAACAAAATTGCACCAGTGTAGTTTTTAAGGGCTTGTTCAAGCTCTTCAATACTTGGAAGGTCAAGGTGGTTCGTTGGTTCGTCGAGTACGAGAAGTGACGGGCTATCAGAAAGCATATCAATCAGTTGCAGACGGGCTTTTTGGCCACCACTTAATTGAGAAACAGGAATGTTCGCATCATTTTGGGTAAATAAGTAGTCGGCCATAAGTTGACGAACTTTTGTGTCCCCTATAGCTAAGCCGCGTGACAAGTAAATGTATTCAATCGCTTCACCCAACTTTTTCGAAAGCCACATGTCAGGTGTTTCTTGTTCGTACACACCAACACGGATTTTTTTATCGACGTCCATCGTACCGTGAAATACCTTAGCGCTAAATTCGTTTCCTGTAACCGTTGAAAGAAGTGTTTTCACCATAGTTGACTTACCTGCACCGTTACGGCCACGGAGCTCGAGGGTTTCACCTTCGCGAATTTGAAATGAAACACCTTCAAAGAGTGGCTTGTCATAACCAAGCGAAACATCAGACACGTTCACAAGCAAACGACCGAAGCCTTCGTCGCCATTGACGCCACTAAGACGAATATTCTTCGCCTTAAACTTCTGATACTGTTCACCTGTCTTGAGGCCCATGTCGGCAACTGAATCGCTATCAACCCAGAAAGTAGGGCGTTCTTGCTTTTCAAGTTTTGCAAGTTCGTCGCGGGATGTTTGCTCGAGGCGTTTGAAACGCTGAATTGTACTTGGAGTACGTGATTTTTCTTTAAAGCGTTGGTATTCAATAATTTTAGCTTTAAGGTTAGTAATACGGCGTTGCACCATTTCAAACTCGTTCATCATGCTGCTAGTAGAGCCGGCGTTTTGGCGGAGGTAATCGCTATAGTTGCCTTTGTAACTAATAATCTTTTGGTCTTTTACTTCCAAAATACGGTCAACAGTTTCAAGCACGTCGCGGTCGTGAGTAATTACCAACATGGCTTCTTTAGCAGTGTTCATCCATTGTAAGAACTTGTCCTTTGCAACGTAGTCCATGTGGTTGGTCGGTTCGTCAATTAAAGCCAGTTGGGCTTTAGAAATCATCACCTTAGCAACTTCTACAAGTCGTTTTTGGCCACCAGAAAGTTCACCAATTTTACTTGCGAGTTTCGTACCAAGCTGGAACGAATCCATCGTCTTCTCAACTTCGTTTTCAATATTGTAGTAGCCCAAAGAATCAAAGCGTTCAAGCGCTTCTGAATACTCGTTAATAAGCTTCATGTCGTCGCCCATAATAAGTGGGTGGTTTTCAAGAATATGCTTCAATTTACCGTAATGCGGCAAGTCTTGAAGGATATATTCCATCACAACCATGTCTTCAAAGCCATGGTGCTCTTGACGTGTCGCAATAATTGAAACACCCTTACCTAAAGAGAACTCACCTTGGAAATCTTTGTCTTCTTGCATAACAATACGGAACAAAGTCGTCTTGCCTTCCCCGTTACGGCCGACAATTCCAACCTTTTCATCGTCATCAACAAAAAACGAAGTATTCTTAAAAAGAAGCTTATCGCCAAATGATTTTTCTTCGATGGTTGCAGTGAGTATCATATCAGTGGTCTATTATAACAGAGGTAGCGAATATTACTAAACACAGTCCTCTTAAAAACTCTTACAAATAAAAGTACTTAAGAGGATTCCCCGCATCTGGATTGATGCGGGGTCACTCTTTCTTACCTACCCTCGGGGCGTCTTGCCTTTGTACCACGGCGGCAGTGGGTTGTGTGCGATCGGAGTCCAAAGGCTGGTTCCGTAAAGCCCACTCACCTTCTGCCCGGGCTTGAAGCCGTTGCGGTACTTGTTGAACTTGGTGATCTTCTTTTCGAGGTCGTCACCCGGCATGCCGGAGAAGACGATTTCGTTCTCGAAGAGAATTTCAACACGCCACTGAATGCCGAACGGCAGTACCGGGAACTTTGAGGCTTTGCCGTACTCAGGTGCATTGTGTTCGTACACACGCAGCGGAACAGCGACGGTTGCGACAGCCACAGTGTGGCCGTCGCGTTCGAAGTAGTCGTAGGTCACCGGGTACTCCCGAACGCCCTTAGAAACAGAGAGTTCGATTGTTGCCGGTGCGACCACATCGAGTTCGTCGAGAAGTTCCTCCATGACGTAGTTCTCGAGCTTGAGGCCCAAGTCGACGCCGCGAAGGTCCTTCACCCTCCCACTGGTCACTCGACGCTCGTAAAAAGCGCGAAGTGCCGGCTCGTCGATGAGATCGATGAACCCGTTGGTGCGAATGTGCCACGACCTCACCTGGTCGATAACTACCCGGTTGGCAGCTTCGTACTGGTGAAGAAGTGCGCCTTCGAGAAGGTCGTCGATGACAGCCTGGGGGCTACTGCCCTTCAGCCGTTCGAGTTCCTCCTCAACCTTGTCGAACGCTTTCTCGACGTGAGAAACCGTAACGGGTCGGTAAAGGCTGTTCAGCCGGCCATGAGCCTCGCGAGCATCTATTACTAGATGAACGAGGCGCGAAACCGGTCGATCACGCAGGTGCATCGATTCGAGCATCGCTTCGATGTTGTTCATCCGGGGTTGAAGCTGGATGGCAGCATTTTTGCGCTGCTCGGTTGCCCGCCAGCTGGCGAACTCCGTGCGGAATTCGTTCACCTCTTGCGGGTAGTAAATCATGTACGACATCACCTTGACGCCGTTACGCATAACGCGCACCTCGTTAATGGAAATCTGGTGCGTTGGCACGGGATACCATTTCAGGTTGGTGACGTCGTCGATGTCGACTTCCAGGTGAGCTACCAAGGCACCCCGCCAAGTACGTTCGTACCTGATGTAGGCGGTGATATTCTCGATACGAATAAATTCGGGCTCGGGAACGTTGTCCGTGGTGTTGTCGTAGTAGTGACGACCGAGTGAGGCTGAGGTGTCAGCGGGGCTTTCCGGAACGCCGAAGCGCTCCTTGTGTTCCTCGAGAAACTCGAACGCCTCCTGAACCTTACGGAACTGGGCGGTCTTCTCTGCCGAGTCGACGTCGTTTTCTTCGTGCTTGTCCGGGTGGAGTTCGTGGGCCAAACGGCGATACGCCGCCTTGACTGCACTCCAGGCATCGCTTGTAGCGACGCCCAGGACCAAGCATTCGGATGTTACCGTTTTCTGCTGTCCGGGCATTGTGTATGACACGTTGTATCCTTCGGTAGGTATGGAGTTGCAATACAAAAGGAGCGAGTATTACCTCGCTTTATCCTTTCGTTACAACTTTGTGAAAGAGCTTAATACTATATTAGCATAAAAGCTTTGAAAAGTCAATGTCTGTAAGGGGTTAACCCTATTGTTCAACGTCAATCATTGTAAGGCTTAGGCGACCGCGTTCGTCGATACCCGCAAGCTTCACGTTAATCATTTCACCTTCAGTAAGAATGTCCCCTACTTGGTCAACACGCTCGTTAGACAGTTGGCTAATGTGCACCATTCCGTCTTGTCCTGGCATGATGTTAACGAATGCACCGAAGTCTTTGATGCTTACCACTTGGCCGCGGTAGATTTTTCCTACTTCAGCTTCTTCAGTAAGACCCTTAATCCATTCGATAGCTCGGGCGATACCTGCTGGGTCGGAACCAGCAACAGTAATGAGGCCGTCTTCCTTGATGTCGATGAGGGCACCGGTTTCTGAAGTAATCTTGTTAATCACTTCTCCACCCTTACCAATAACTGCACCAATTTTTTCTGGGTTGATTTTAATCTTCTCAATACGTGGTGCGTATGGGCTCAGCTCTGTACGAGGTTGAGCAAGTGTTTCTACCATGCTTTCTAGAATGTGCGCACGGCCAATCTTTCCAGCAAGCAGTGCTTCTTTCAAGATTGAAACAGGAAGCCCATGAACCTTCATATCCATTTGAAGTGCAGTGATACCCTTTGAAGTACCAGCAGACTTGAAGTCCATGTCGCCAGCGAAGTCTTCAGCATCAGCAATGTCACTCAGTACATAGTGTTTGTCGCCATCAACCATAAGGCCCATAGCGATACCGCTCACCATAGCAGTAAGTGGGACACCAGCGTCCATAAGTGCCAAACAGCTTGAACAAGTTGCAGCCATTGAAGTTGAACCGTTTTGGCTCATGATTTCCGTAACGCTACGGATAGCATATGGGAAATCTTCTTCAGCAGGAAGAACAGGAATCAGCGCACGTTCCGCAAGGAAGCCGTGACCAATTTCTCGACGGCCTGGACCGCCAAGGCGTTGTACTTCACCAACAGTGTAACCTGGGGCGTTGTAGTGGTGCATGTAACGGCGTTCGCCATCAGTAATTTCCATCGTATCAACAATTTGTGAATAACTAAGTGGTGCAAGTGTTACGACGTTCAACGCCTGTGTCATACCACGTGTAAAGATTGATGAACCGTGAGTTCGAGGTAGCACCCCTACTTCGCTTGAAAGTGGGCGGATTTCTGTGAACTGGCGACCGTCAGGACGAACGTTGTGTTCAACAATGCCCTTACGAACATCGTTGTGAAGCGCTGCAGTGAAGGCTTCGTCGTACTTACCGTGTGTGTACTCATCTTCGAACTTTTCAAGCATTTCAGCGTGGTACGCGCGGCGAAGTTGGTTTACCATTTCGTTGCGTTCTGGGTATGGTTTGCGGATTGCTTCACCAAGTTTGCCGTCTACCCATTCGTTAGCAAGTGTTTGAAGTGCTTCGTCCGGGAGAACCAATGTGTATTCTTGGGCAACTGGTTGAACTTTAGCTACCAATTCTTGTTGAAGCTTAATAGCTGGTTGGTAGCGTTCGAATGCCCAAGCTAAAGCGTCAGCAACGACTTCTTCGGGAACTTCGTTTGCACCAGCTTCAACCATAGTAATACCGCTTTCGATGCCAGCAACAACAAGATCTAGGTCGCTTGCTTCACGCTCTTCAGGGCTAAGGAAAGCTTTGAACTCACCATTTACTCGGCCAATACGAAGGCCAGCAACTGGACCATCAAAAGGTGTACCGGTAAGCATAAGGGCAGCAGAGGCTGCAATCATAGCAATCATGTCTGGACGGAAGCTAGGGTCAAGGCTTAGTACGCCGGCAACAACCTGAACTTCTTGGCGGTAACCCTTTGGAAAGAGTGGACGGATTGGACGGTCGATAAGGCGGCCAATAAGCACAGCTTCGTCGCTTGGACGGCCTTCACGCTTAATGAAACGGCTGCCGCTAATTTTACCGGCTGCATAAAACTTTTCTTCATAGTCGAGGCTTAATGGGAAATAGTCGAGTACAACTGGGCGTGTCCCAACTTGTGCAGTACCAAGAACGACAGTGTCGCCGTAAGAAACCAAAACGCTACCAGTTGAACGGAACCCAACGCGGTTTACTTCCAAAGTCAAAGGCTTGCCTTCAAATTCGGTCGTTACTTTAATAATATCCTTACCGTAAGGGTTGATTGTTGGCATAATAAGGCCTCCTTGTTTAAATTGGCCCACTCTCCTGAGATTGTCTACTTAGGTACGAGCAAGTAACGGGTACAGTGATTCGAGGTTTTTCTCGAAGCGCTCTATCCAGCACTTAGTCGCGTGGGTTATATCTATTATAACAGATATCAGGCACCTCTCCCGCTCGAACACCTGCAATATTTGAACACAAAATAAAACCCGCAAGCGCTGTGTACACTTGCAGGTTATTTAAATGGCTGGGGCTTTACGCCTTTGGAATTTTCGGTTTAATAACGTGCATTCCTGAATCAAAAAACTGCTTATCACCTAAGTCGTCATCGGCGTACGTGTCGAGGGTTGCTCGTCGTTCTCTTTCAGCCTTGATTGCGGTTAGGGAATCTAAACCTACTTCTACATCAGATACTGTCCGGTTGTAATCAGTTTCATTTTCTGAAGCTCCATCTTCGTCAGTCTCAAGTTCGTATGGAGTCATTTCTGATAGAGGAATAAACGGTTCAAATGTTGTGGCGTGTGAGGCTGATTCATCAAGCCATAAATCTGCAGCCGCTTCAAGTTCTGTACTACTTGAAGTGTAGTCTACATTCAATTCAGCCAGTTCATTTTTAAATATAGCGTCTTCTGCTTTACTTATAGATTGACGCTGGAATTCTTTATACCAATTGTCATCTCGAAGTTTATCGGTATTGTGACCTTTTTGTTCAGAATTTTCATTTTCATTTTGTTTACGCGTGTCGAATATTTTTTCTTTTTGTGGTGCGTGTTCTATTAAGCTCATGGTTAATATTATACATAAATTGGTATATTTGTCAAGGTTATGGTTATAAATAACCCCTTAAAAGCTATTTTATCGGTAATTTTGAAACAACATCATGCACCATCAACATGTATGTATCGTTTGAGGTTTTAGTCGTCTTCAAAAAGTCTTCACGAGAAAGCCACCTATAGCTGGCGTGCTCCCAACTTACCACTACTTCCGGGCGATAGTTCAGCCTTGTAAGATACAAAGAGTATTCAATGCCATGTGCAGAATAATCAAAGCCTTTGTATAGCAATTCGATATCATCAAGGCTAATGGTTATGCCGGCCTCTTCTTCGACTTCGCGAACAGCAGCAACTTCATGCGATTCACCGTCTTCAATAGTCCCACCGGGCAAATCTGGGTCGTTTCCAAAATGAGGGTGGTTATCACGTATCATCAGAAGATACTGGTCTTGATTGTCAATAATGAGGACTTTTGCGGCGCCCATATTAAACCTTTCTTAGCTGGCTTTTAAACATTCGGACATACTGGCCGTTCTTGGCTACAAGTTCTTCGTGTGTGCCTTGCTCAACAATTTTTCCATTTTCGAGCATGTAAATAACGTCGGCTTTTTCGATAGTTGTAACACGATGGCTAATGGTAATAATTGTTTTGTCTTCTTCTTTGAGAAGCCGTTCAAAGATACGAGATTCAGCTAAGGCGTCGATAGCGCTGGTTGGTTCATCCAGAACAATAATTGGGCTATTGCGGTAGAAGTTACGGGCCAAAGCAAGCCGTTGCCACTGCCCGCCAGATAAATCAACACCAGAGGTGCCGTCTGCATGCTCAAGCCACTGGTTTACATAGTTATCTAAGCCTTTAGGAAGCTTTTCTAGGAAGGTACGAGCTTCGGCTGCATCAAGAGCTGCTTCGAAGCGTTCGTTGCTTACGGGGTGTTTGATATCGCCCAGAAGAATATTGTCACGCGCACTGGCAAATGAGTAGCGATTGGACTCTTGGGTTAAGACTCCAAGATATTTGTGCCAATCGTCAGTTGATACATCGGCAAGGTTAATATCGTCAACATATACCGTTCCACTGGTTGGTTTATAAAGGCCCAGAAGTAGCTTTACGAATGTTGATTTTCCAGCACCATTCTCCCCCACAACAGCCACATGTTGACCCTTGTGAATAGTGAGTGATACATCATCAAGTACTGTTTGTTCGTTGTTCGGATAGTGGAACGAAACATTTTCAAACCGAATAGCTTGCGGTAATTTCTTTAATCGCTTTGACCCCGTCTTTGATGTCGGTAATTTCATAAATTCGTTGTAATCAAATAAATTGGCGATGTCTTCGTCGATACTACTGAGTTGCGACACGAAACCACGAGAGCCGCCAAGCGCACGAGAAACAATTTGTTGAACATATATTAACTGCCCTACTGGCTGGATGTGCGCAATAATTTGGAGAGTGATGTAGATCAGTGCTATTACTTCAGCCGCGGCCTCAATAACGTCAGCACCGAGCTGGAGGCCAATATACTTTCGTTCAAACTCAATGCGCACCTTCTCGTCTTTATCGCGTAGTTTCATGCGCAGGTCGAGCAAGTGGCGGACCATTCCGTACAAGCGAAGCTCTGCAATGGCAGACACTTGAAATAGATTCCACTCAATCATGTCTTTAGTGCGACGTGTTTCAACATTGCCATTCCAGTGTTCAACCTGCCTCTTCGAAAGCCTGAATTGGATAATTACTCCTGGTATTACTGCAATAAGCAAAATGAGTCCTAGCCACCAACTGACGAACAGTAAAGCAACTAAGCCAGCAACAAGCGATATGAGTGACGTAAATATTGAAGCGAGCTTGTCGAACACGTATGCGAACAAGCGGGCAAATTGTTGAGATTTGTCGAATAAGTCGGCGGTTTCTTTGTCGTCATACCGCCAAAAATCGAGCGTAAGGAATTGTTCATACAATTGATCACCAATAGCAGCGTCAATTTTATAGCGAACAAATTGGTTAATATATTGCTCTACACTACTCCAGGCAGTTAAGCCTACACCAAGTGCGGCTGTAATAAGCACGTATTCGATTGCTTTTGCCCCTGCTGCAGGGTCACCGGCATAGGCATTTGCAAGTGACGTTGTAGTCAGAGCAGCGAAATACGTGGTAACGATGGGGAGAATTGAAGTAATTAACGTACCGGCGATTTTTACAAATACTGCAAGCGGTGAGGCTTTATAGGTAATCGCGGCAACGCGAGCAATACCCGTTACTTTTTGGCGGGTATTTAATTTCCGGTCGTTCTTGGCTGGTTTACGTCGTGGCATCGGGTTTAATTATACGCTTTATAAAAAAAGAACCCCGCTATTTGCGGAGTCCTAGTTTTGCGACAACAGCTTTGTAAGCTTCGAAGTCTTTTGCCTCAAGGTATTTCAGGAGGCGTTTTCGGCGTCCAACCATCTGCACGAGTCCGCGGCGAGCCATGTGGTCGTGTTTATTGACCTTTAGGTGCTCCGTGATCTCTTTAATACGCACAGTAAGAACAGATGCTTGAGCTTGTGGGCTACCAACATCAGTTTTGTGAGTTTGCGTCAGGGCGAATGCCTGGGCTTTGTTTTCTGCAGTTATCATCGGAATGTATTGTACCAGAGTTTTACACAGGTTTCAAGGGGGTGCAAAATAAAAAATGAAATGACGCTTAAGCATTGACTTTTAATCTGTAAAGTGGTATAATTCTTAACGATATGGAACGATTTGGGTCCACTTTGCGCCGAGTTTACTCCGCACACGGTATCTTCAGTTTTGTCTTCGTCGTGTTAATTGCGACACTTTTATTGGTACTCATTGGGGGTCAAGCCGCTCATGCTGCAGACCCTACCGATGCGAGCTGGAGTGGCGATTCAATTATCTACGCCAACCACGGTTATACCCTTTCTACTGATAACGTTAGTACGGGTAACGCTATCCCTTCTGGAGCGACAGTTTATAAGACTCCTCTTATTACGGCTGACAATGGCGATAAAAAAGTATTTATTCTGTACTTCACTTCTGGTGTCGACCCTCCTACAGCTAAAAGCGCTAAGTATGTCGAGTTGGACTCTTCAGATACTGGTAGCCTTTCAAACGCAAAGAACACAAAAGATATAACCCTTACCCCCCAAGGCGAACAAGATGAAATTTCTTCTTGTTCTGTTGGTGGTATCGGTTGGATTATCTGTCCTGTAAGTGTTTTCCTTGCTGAAGCTATGGATAATGTGTTCACAATTCTATCTGACATGATTCGCGTTCAACCAAGCGTACTTGGTGACAATACAAATAGCTTATACATTGCATGGAACGTTATGCGTAACATTGCGAACATCGCCTTTGTTATCGTGTTCTTGATTATTATCTATTCACAACTTACGAACGTCGGCGTTTCAAACTACGGTATTAAGAAATTAATTCCTCGAATTATCGTTGCGGCTATTCTTGTAAACCTATCATTCATCATTTCAGCTATCGCAATCGATATCTCAAACGTACTTGGGTACTCTATCCAGAACGTGTTTAATGACATTCGCGAGAATGTGTTCAACTTAACCGAGGACAACATCGGTGCAGTTAATAGTGCTATCGACAACCCATGGGCGCGCCTTACCGCTACAGTACTTGCCGGCGGTGGTGTTATTGGTGGAACTTACTTCGTAGCGAGCGGTGGGCTTTATATGCTTATTCCCCTCCTCCTCGGTTTGGTTCTTACCTTGATCTTCGTAGTGATTGTCCTTGCGGCTCGCCAAGCAATTATCGTCATCCTCGTAATCATCGCCCCTATCGCCTTTGTAGCGAACCTCCTCCCGAACACTGAAAAGTGGTTCGACAAGTGGAAAGACTTGTTTATGACTATGCTGATATTCTTCCCAGCCTTTTCATTGGTATTTGGCGGCTCACAGTTAGCCGGCCAATTAATTATCTCAAATGCTGGCGGGAACATTGTTACCGTCATCTTCGGTTTGGCAGTTCAAATTGCACCACTTGTTATTACTCCACTCCTTCTTAAGCTCAGTGGTAGCCTACTTGGCCGTATTGCTCAAATTGCAAACAACCCAAGCAAGGGTGTTTTGGACCGCAGCAAAAAATGGGCTACCGACCGCGGCGAGCTTACGAAACAACGAAACATTGCTGGCCAAGGCCGCAAGTTCAACCCAACTACTTGGGGTGCTGGTATGGTTCGTAGCGCCGACTTCCGTAAGCGCCGACTTAAAGACACAACTGACCGCTACAAACAAGATGGCGACAACTTGTACCACGACTCTGATAAGTACAAAGCTATCCACACAGACATGGTTGGCTCTGAACTTCAGAAAGAACGCGTTAGCAACCGCAATGCTGAACACATCGAGAAGCTAAAGACTACTCCAGGCTCATCACTCTACGACCGTGCAATCAAAACAGAAGCAAGCAAAGACAACCTTACTGCTGCTTCAAACCGAACGAATGAACACTTCAATCAACGACGTGTTGTTAGTGGCAATCCACTTAATACGGCCTACAACAACATCGAAGCGAGCAAATCGACACTTGAAACAAGTGAAAACGAAAAGAATAGCTATGCTGCACGTCAACGCATGATGGCTGGAACTGTTCTTAACCGAACCGTTGAGCCACTTGAAACAAGCAAGCTACGACTTGAATCTACTCAGAACCAATACGCTAGTACTGTTGAACGAATGAAGCTAAACCCTAGCTCAACCCTCTACAACATGGCTCAAGGCGCTCAATCAAGCAAAGAGCTTCTTGAATCGAGCCAGACAAATGTTCAATCACTCTTCGACTTGCAACGCCGTACAGCTGGTACTGGTTTGAATGTCAGTACACTCGAGCTCGAATCAAGCAAGACTGCTGCCGAGGGATCTAAATCTCTTACTGCTGCCTTTATTAACGACACGCGTGCAACTGCAGGAACTCAACTCAACATTAATACTATCAATACAGAAGCTGCCAAGGCTGTTGCTCAACGTTCTGAATCTAACCTTAACCGCGTTATTAACGAGGTTAAGGCTGACGAAACTACAATTCTTCACCGTAACATCATCCGAGCTGAAGATGCTAAGCTTGCGACTCAGGTATCCGAAACACACCTCAACCGTACTATTGAAGAGTACAAGACTGGTGAAATTGCACGAACTGGTGAGCTCGGTACACTTACCGACTCTATGGTTTACAACGTTTCTGAACTCGCTGCCGAAGCACAGGGTGTTCAAGGTGCTCAGAACATTCAGAAGCGCAATATTGCTCGAGACTTTACTGAAACAGTCATGGTTGGCGATAAGAAAGTTAAGACTGCTCGTGCTGAAGAACTCCTCAATATCGCTGGAAGCGTCGACCAGTATGGCGGCGTGCGTGCGGAATCTACTGCTCTCTCTACACTTGAGCGTATTACAGATGACGCCCGTGGCAGCAACGTGAAGCTTATTGAAAACCGTGCACTTGCAGCCGGCAAGCCTGTGAAAGAGTACGTCGTTAAAGACTTACTTGAAGAACGACTCAAGGGTGATACGTCTGAATCTGAAGATATCATTCGTGCAGCTTTGGAAATTGCTGGTCAAGAGGCTCAAATCCCTATCCTTCGTAAGATTCGTCGATCTAAAGACTTCAATCAGGACGATGTTTCTGCCATGCTTAACCGCCAACAGAACATCATGAAATCTAAGGGTGGTTTCGACCTTCAATCTAACTTTAACTTGGCTAACGTGAGTGCTGAAACAATGGATGCCAGTATCGCTGGTATGCTCGGTAGTGTTGCACCTAAAGACTTCGCAGGCCTTAAGTTTGCCGCAATTGACGACTACGGTAAACGTATTGACGAGATCGTTAAGAACTCTGAAAACGAAACAGACCCTGGCTACAGAGCACGTGCACTTGAAGGACTTGAGAAGACATTCTTCAACCTTACGCTTGGCCTTAAGGACCCTGAGTTGATTCGTGAACTTGGTGACAACCTAGCTCCGGCTATCGATATGCACAAACGTCTGCAAGAGAAGTTTAGCGACAATGACGTTAAAATCGACTACGATGCAATCGACCCTCGAGAAGCGACTAAAGGCAAAGTTAGTGCTGATTCAACCGGCATGGTAACAAATGGCGACGCCGACCTAGATGACACAAGCACCGATGACGACTACAACCAAAACTGGCCAAGCTAAAACAAGTTTTAAAAACTAAACTTGAATTTCAGTAGAGCCCACAACGCTCCACTCGCCCACTTTGGTGCGACGTAGTTCAGAACAGTAAGCGCCAGTTCCAAGGACCTTACCGATGTCCTCAGCGAGTGTGCGGATGTACGTACCGCTACTTACGTGAACGCGAATCTTCACTTCGGGATATGTGTACTCAATAAGTTCGAGTGAAAAGACAGTAACCTGTCGTAAAGGCATTTCTACTACTTCGCCTTTACGGGCTAGGTCGTACGCTCGGCGGCCATTGATTTTAATAGCACTAAAGATGGGCGGACGTTGGGTAATCTCGCCTGTAAACCGCTTTAAAGCGGCTTCTACGGCTTCTTTAGTAGGTTGGATGTCAGATACGGCAGTGAGTTCACCTTCGGGGTCGCCTGTGGTGCTGTTAAAGCCTAGCGCGAAGGTTGCTTCATATTCTTTATCGAGCTTTGAATAGTTACCCGCATTGCGGCATTCTTTTCCAGTCACAATGATCATGAGGCCCGTTGCGAACGGGTCCAGAGTGCCGGTGTGCCCAACCTTGGCTTTCTTGCCAAGTTGTTGGGTAAGTTGGCGACGGACACGAGCAACAACGCCAAAGCTGGTAATGCCAGCTGGCTTATCTACAAGTATCATTCCGTCTTCAGTCATGAAGATAAGTATAGCATTAGAAAACTATGAAGGGATTTTGAACTGGCCTGGGTCGTTTGAAACGGGTGCAATTGGCGTTTCTTCAAAAGAATAGGCGCTGGTTGGTTCAGGTGCTAATATATCGCCTAAAATCTCTGTTTGAGTAGTTGGCTCTGGAGTAACGTCAAATGGTGATACAGGAGGAAGCACTGGTGCTGCTACTGGAGGAAATGCAGGTGGCGTTAATGCACCTTGAGAAAAGTCAGGCAACGGTGGAGGCAACGGGAGGCCGAAGTCTGATGGTGCAACCGGGGCTGCTGGTTCTTGTGAAAGTGGTGTGATTACCCTTTCGCCGCCAACACCAAAGGTTGGTGCAGAATTTTCTGAAGAAGTATTACTTTGGTCGGCGCTATCAGCCAAGGCGTATGCTGAGTGCACTTCGTCGTCAGCTACTGTATTGATACCTACTGAACCCGGGGCTACGTCTGGAGTTCCAGGGAAACCACCAAGTGTTGAGCCGATTGGGCTGCTTACTTGCGTTGCTGTTTCGCCGCCAAGATAGGCGTGTGAAAGAATTGTCTTGTTCTGACTACTTAACGCTTCGCGGTGAGCGTCTTCGGCTGCTTGTTCACTGGTTGCGTTTAATGTGCCACCAAGTGATGGCTCGATAGTAGTTTGATCAAGCGCATACACACTTGCGACATCTTCAGACCTTGCTGTCTGCACGTCTGGTGCTGGTGGAATAACCGGTGTAGTTGCGAATGGACTCACGGGTACAACCGGCGCTTCGACTACTTCGGGTTCTGGAGCTACAAATGCAGGTTCGGCAACAGGCTCTGGGGTTGGTTCAGCAGCTGATGTTGGTTCTGGCACTGGAGTGTATGCAGGGTGAGCTGCTTCTTCGTAGGCAATTTCTTCAAGGTCTGGGGCAACGTGCTCTGCAACAAATTCTTGAGGTTTTTCACGAATACGTTCGTCGAGTTGGGCAAGCGTTTCTTTTTCTTCGTGTTTAATAGTGAGTTCGTCTTTATTTACGACAGCTTCGGCCTTCTCTTCTTCGGCGGGTTCGCTGCTGTCTTCCTCTTCTTGAGGTTCTTCTACAGCAGTTTCTTCAACAGTGGCAACGGTTTGAAGCTCTGTCGCAATAAGTTGTTGGTCGGCACCGGCTGTCATAAGCTGTGCTGCAACGGTCATTGCTTTTGAGGTAGTGTGCTCGTTACTGAAACGATCAGTTTCAGCGACAATACCAGTTAATAACGCTGTCGCAATCGTTGCATCAACCAATGGTTTCTTTTTGTCTTCCTTAAGTGCTTCAGCAAGGCCAGCAATCATTTCACTCAAACTACTAGCATTTGCGTCGTGCCAGTCAATGCCACCGAGGTCGCTTGTTTGGTCACCCGCTGAGATAGTAATAACGGTAGCGTCATGCAAAATTTGGCCGTGGTCTTCAAGTGCTTTATCGAGGTGATCTTGGCTATCAACACCAAGGGCGATAACGAGTTCTACGTTATAGTTACCCTGGCTAAAATCAAGGTCTTCTGAGGTAATCGTTGTTTTGTACGGAGTAATAAAGATTTTTACTGAATCGCCTTCTACTTTGTAGCGCAGGTGGTCGGCTTTTTCTTTATTAAGAGCAATAATAAAATCACGAAGGCTATCGGTTGTTTCGTCGAACGTCTTTTCAGGCTCTAGGAAAGCAATTGCCGGAGGTACTTCCCCACTGAAGATTGCCGTTGCGTATTTCTCTTGTTTGTCGAACAAGAGAGTTAAACCTAAAGCAGCCGACAATGCGTCGACAGAAGGGCTGTTACTAACCGTCACTAAGATCTTAGAAGCTTCTTTTATCTTCTCAACGACTTGCTGTTTTGCTTTGATGTCATCCATGGTTTTTTTATTTTAGTCCGTTATTATTTAGACGCGTTTGCTTCACTATAGCATAAGGGTTTTTAAAGCGTCAACAAAAGTAACCCCTATCCTTTACATTTTGTTCATTTTACTCTATAATCACCCCTTGAATAGACAGAGCAATTTGTCAAAGAGTAAATAAACGAAGCGAAGGAAATTCATGCCAATTATCAAATCCGCTATTAAGCGAGCAAAACAAACTATCAAACGACGTGAACGTAACATTGTTACGAAGCGTTCATTCCGCGATGCAATCAAAGAATTTAACGCCGCTCCAAGCGCTGCTACGCTATCAGCTGCACAAAGTGCACTTGATACTGCAGTAAAAAAGAACGTTCTTGAAAAGCGAACTGTTTCACGCCGTAAAGCACAACTTTCTAAGATTGCTAAAGAAGCAGGCGTTAAGCTTGGTACTGGCACAAAGAAAGCTACAACAGCTAAAGCTGCTCCAAAAACAACTGCCGCAAAGCCTGCTGCTAAAGCCGTTGCTGCGAAACCTGCAACAAAAGCTGCTGCAAAGCCTGCTGCTGCGAAGAAGCCAGCTGCAACAAAGACTGCCGCAAAGAAACCTGCCGCTAAGAAGTAGTTTTACTCTTACTCTTAAAAACTCCTCTTTTACAGAGGAGTTTTTTATTGTTTAAAGAATTAGGCAAGGTCAAACAGTAATCGTTCAATTAAAAGCCAGGGTTCGGCTTTCGAGATTTTCATATCGGCGTCGGTTTGAGCAAACTTTCGTAGTACGGCTGCGATACCGGGTTTGCCTAGGCGTTTAGCGTGTCGAATAAGCTTAGAGGCGACGAATGGGTGTATGGCGAAATCTTTACTGGGGTTTTGCGTATCGTCAGCGTACCCAACTGCTGCAAGCGAAAAGGCCTGCGAAGATAGCAGTGCAAATGTCGCGTAAGGATCTTCTTGTAATTCAAGCGTTCGCAAAGTGTCTTGGAGGGCTACCCTATTACCGGTTAGGGCGGTTTCAAATAATTCAAAAATATTTTCAGATTCATTTGCGATAATATTTTTATTAATTGCTTCCGGTGTTATTTCATCGAGGAGTGAAAGCGTTTCGAGGGCGTTTGCAAGCAGCCATTGGTTTACCCCTACCCTACTGACAATGTGATGCACTGTTTTTCTACCCAACTTAATGCCTTGAGTTTTAGCACGGGCTTCAAGCCACTGTTCGGCTTTTGAATAATCACGGTCGGTCCAGGCAGGATAGTCTTGCAAGCGCGCAACTTCTTTTAAGGCTTTATAGGCGACGGTTCGCTTGTCGGGTTTTTCATCAACAAGTACAAGATGAACATCATCAGATAACCGCGGGAGCCAGTTCGGTAGCTTTTGCCATAAAGAACTATTCGAAGAGAGGTCGGAGATGATAACGAGTCGTTTATCTGCAAATAGAGTGCCACCCATAAGTAGGTCGGGCAATTGTCGTAGTTCAAGGCCTATACCGTCTACGCGCTCAGCCACGCCATCAAAGCCCGCTACAATAGCCTGCAAGGCTTCCTGGCGCTCGAAACTATTCTCTCCCGTTAATAATGTAATCATATAATAAGTATAGCTTAGATGACCTGACATACAGGACAGGTGTGCGTTCCCCTACCGGCAACCCGTGATTTTTCAATTATTGCGCCACAGCGAGGGCATTCTAGGCCTTCACGCCTAAATACACGAGCGAAGTCCATGTAACTCCCCTTTTTACCTTCGGCGTTAACGTATGTACTATTTGAAGAGCCGCCTTTTTCAACTGCAAGGTTCATAACCGCGCGCATTTCCGTGTAGAGGAGTGTCATTTCTTGTTCAGTTAACGAATTCACTAAACGCTTAGGGTGGATTTTAGCACCCCACAACGATTCATCCGCATAAATGTTGCCAATACCCGCAATAACAGACTGGTCCAGCAGTGCTGCTTTAATATTTGTCTTCGGACGGCGTGCTAGACGTTGAATAAAATCATGAGCCGTAAAATCTGTACTCAGCGGCTCAGGCCCAACCTTTTGCATAAAAGGGATGTTCGGAATTTCAAGAGTTGGCAAAAGTCGGACCCAACCGAACTTCCGTTGGTCGTTAAAGTACAGTGTCGTGCCGTCGTTGAAAGTAAGTGTCACCCTTGTTGATTTGTCAGGAAGCTCGTTCACAAGGCTATCGTTCGGATGGCCGGCACCAAAGCGGGTATCACCTACAAACACCAATTGTCCGGTCATCTTAAGATGTATTAAAAGCGAGTAACCCGTAGAAAGGTCAATCATCAACACCTTAGCACGGCGGCGAACATCAATAATTGAGGCGCCGATCAAAAACTGTCGTACGTCTTGCGGCGTATTCGGAAAGCCTTTTTCGGTATCGTGCACTTCCCCACTGACAACCTTACCGATAATTAAATTGGCAAGACCACGGCGAACCGTTTCTACTTCTGGAAGTTCAGGCATAGTATCCTCCTATAAAGACACGCCACGGATGAGCGTTTGGGCGTCAGGAATTTGAGTAGTAAATAACTTACTCAATTGATTGAGGTTAGCACGCAGCGTACCTTGTGAACCACTACAGGTTGAGGTCCAAAGTGTTTCGACGGGCATGTCGTAGCTTATGATACTAAATTCTGAAAGCCGACCAACTGCGCAAATACCCCGAACATCACTTTCGCCGTCAGCGGGCTGGTTGCCGTCTGTCATCTTTGCGAGGTTGAGTGCATTAACGAATTGCTCGTATGCAGCAGTGTTATTGCCGAGAGTTTGTTGAGCAACGATAGTACCTAAGTAGCCGTTGTAAGTGGTAATTTCTCGACTGGTTGGTGAAATAACAATTCGGTATGAGTGGAAGTTTTCATCTGCCACAATTGGGCCACGGACAGACATACTAACACTGCTTGAAGCAGACGTGTTCAGAAGTGATTCTACAGAAGTATCACTTGATACTGGCTTTGATGAAGAGCCAGAGAAGAAGATTGCCCGCGCACCTGAAATAAGTGCAACGATTGCAATAATAACGATTACAACTACTAAAATAGTCGGTAACATTCGTGAATTTCGATATTTAGCCATGCCCCTACCTTAAACCCTTTCGCCACCTCTGTCAATGAGGGCTTCTAAATCTGTTATTGCTTGGTGGAAATTTAAATATTGAATTGCGTGAATTCCAACTGCTTCGGCACCTTGGCAGTACTCTAAAATATCATCGATAAATATACACTCTTCGGGTAACACACCAAGGCGTTCGAGGGCGATTTCATACACACCCGGTTCTGGTTTAATAACACCTTCATCGCCCGATGCCACAACAACATCGAAAAGTTCGTCTAACTGGCCGGGTTCAAAACGAATATCAAGCCTGTGACGACTACTAATATTACTCAACATTGCGAGCTTAAAATTTGGACGAAGTGTTTTTACGTATTCAACCAGTTCCTCGTTGCGTACTTCCCCACTTTTTTGCTCAGCCATGAATTGTTCAGTTGAAATACCAATGAGTTCTGCCATTTGCTCCGCGACATCCTGTGGATCTAAAAAACCTCTGTCTGAAGCACGATTTATTTCGTGCAAAATTACAGCTTTTTCCGGATCAGATTGTTCTAATGCCTGGGCACGAATTTTGTAAGGATTGCCGATAAACACACCGAAACAGTCAAAAATAATAGCCTTAATCATCTGTAATCACCTTTTCTAGAATTATATTTAACAAGAAACCGCCGCGCTCTTTCGCTTTCTCAATACGAGCAGCTTCCACCATTTCCTCAGTATACCCAAGTAACTCATAAACTTTTAAGCGAGTTTCTTCTAGGTCGGCAAATTCATAAATGCTACCGCCAGATTCTAGCACTTCTTTTGCTTCTTCAACTATCTTCTCAAGCGCCGCCTGTAAACGTTCTTTTTCATCTGCAGTGTGCCAGATAGGCGTATCGCCATTTGCAGTGATGATAGCGGGAATATTATCGCGAACAAGTTTGTTGTGAACAATTTCAGACACTACAAATCACCCCAGCTTGTACCCGAATGAACATCTACCTTTAAAGAAATCTTTAGTTCAGGTGCAATACCTTCCATGATTGTCTTCAAGAGCTCACTCACCTTGTCGGCATTTTCTTTCTTACATTCAACCAAGATTGAGTCATGAATTTGAAGAATTTGTTTTCCAAGATCGCCAATTTGCTGATCAACCTGTAGCATTGCCCTTTTCATCAGATCAGCTTCGGTACCCTGAATTGGCATATTAGCTGCGGCGCGTTCGGCACCCGCGCGAACCATAAAATTAGTACTTTGAATATCAGGTGTTGGACGGCGGCGGCCATAGTAGGTTTCAACGTAGCCTTCTGTACGGGCTTTCGCGAGCGTATCGTCAATAAACTTACGAATTGGCTTACGCAGTTCGAAGTATTGATCAATAAAGTCTTTAGCTTGCGGGAATGACATACCCGTTGCAGCAGATAACCCGTGCGGGCTCATACCATACAGTACGCCGAAGTTAATCACCTTGGCAGCGCGGCGTTGATCTTTAGTGACTTCGTCCATGGCAATGCCATACACTTCACTTGCCGTCTTAGTGTGAATATCGACATCACCATTGAAGTCGTTAATAAGTACTTCGTCGTTTGAAAGAATAGCGGCGAGTCGAAGTTCAAATTGTGAGTAATCGGCGCTTACTAAAACGTTGTCGCCGTCTGCAATGAATGCTTCACGAATTTGCCTTCCCTTTTCTGTGCGAATAGGAATGTTTTGTAAGTTAGGGTCGGTACTGCTAAGGCGACCAGTTGCCGCTACGTCTTGGTTGAAAGTTGTGTGAATTCGGTTGTCGGCATCAACAAGCTTGGGAAGCGTATCAACGTAGGTGTTTTTAAGTTTGGCTAGTTCGCGGGTTGTTTCAATAAGCTCGATAATTGGGTGTTGGCCACGAAGTTTATCAAGCTCTTTTTGGCCAGTACTATAGCCTGTTTTACCTTTTTTAATGCCCTGTGTTGGCAGTTGCAACTTAGTAAACAATACTTCAGACAGTTGAGCCGGGCTACCGATATTAAACTCGTAGCCTGCCATTGTATACATTTCTTGTTCGAGCTTTTTGTGTTCATCACCGAGCTTTTCACTCAGTATCGCAAAGTGTTCAGGGTCGATTTTGACCCCTGTTCGCTCGATTTGAAATAGTGTGTACGTGAGCGGAAAATCGTACTTATAAGCAATATCAGCCAAGCTCGGTTCAGCCTCGAAGGCGCTTTTTTGCGCTTCGTATACTTGAACAAGGCCAGCTAAAATAGCGAGTGGGTCCGCAGTTTCTGAACCTATAAGTGCAGCAACTGACCTGTCGCGAGCAAGTGGGTCAAGCAAGAATGCACCCTGACGTAAATCGTGTACATCGTCAAAGCGCGCAGCGGCGCCAAGTTTATCAAGTGCGTGGTATAACGTCTTGGCATCATAGCTAACGGTACGGGCCATAACAAGCGCGTGCCAGAAATTACGGTCGACTTCTTTAATAGCTTTTTTCGACGCAGTTTTGCCGTCAATAGAAATCCAGACATCATCGCCAAAAACTTCAACGAAAACCGGGCCATCAATAATAAGCGGAGAAGGCCACTCAACTTCTTTTAGCGGTTCGGCAGATTGTTCTTCGAGCTCTTCAATAATCTCTTCAACATCAACAATTTCATCGCCAATCTTCATGTGCTTTGGAAGACGTTTAATAAGGGAAGTAAATTCGTACTTATGCAGTACTTCGAGAATCTTATCCACGCGAGTACGTTCAATGTCAGCTTCGTCCCAATCAAGTTTAATTGGAGCATCGGTATAAATCGCAGCAAGTTTTTGGCTCATGTATGCCGATTCTTTGCCTTCAACAAGATATTTCTGCTGAGCACCTTTCACTTCGTCAACATGAGCGTAAATACCATCAAGGTCACCATATGAGGTTAATAGTTTTTCTGCAGCCTTAGGGCCAACCCGAGGCACACCAGGGATATTATCGCTGCTATCCCCTACCAAGGCTTTGTAGTCCACAAACTGGCTTACTTTAACTCCGTACTTCGCTTCAAACGCTTCATCGTCGTAACGAATAAGGTCGCTGCTGCCTGTACGAGTAATGTACACGCCAGTGTTATCGTCAATTAATTGTAGGAGGTCGTAATCACCGGTAATTAAACACGCTTCAATCCCATCTTCTTTAGCCTGAGCTGCAAAGGTACCCATAATGTCGTCAGCTTCGTATTGATCAAGTTCATAAAGTGGCCAATTAAAAGCTTCGAGTACTTCACGAAGAATTGGCAGCTGTGCGTAAAAATCATCAGCAGGCTTCGTGCGACCGGCTTTATATTCGGAGAAAATCTCTAAGCGTTTATTAGCACTTGTCCCCTTGATGTCCCAAGCAACCGCGACATAATCTGGTTCAAGTTTTTTAATAAGTTCGATTGCAATTGAAGCGAAGCCAAAAACTCCGCCCGTAGGAGTACCGTCCGGTAAAGAAAGCCCGGGCATCGCGTAATATCCACGATAAAATACGGACTTTCCGTCAATTACTGCAAGCCGTTTCATGTCTTTAGTATACCACTGGTGAAGCGTTAATCTGCTACAATACCCTTATGACACATCATGAAAATCTCAAAATTGTTGCCTTTGTCGGCCTTGCCGGTTCGGGCAAATCGACTGCCGTTGAATACTTTACCGAAAAAGGCTATCCAAAAGTGTACTTTGGCGGCGTTATTCTTCAAGCTATGGAAGACGCCAGCATCGAACGAACCGCCGCGAGCGAACAAAAATTCCGTGAAGACGTTCGCGAAGAACACGGAAAAGACTTTGTTGCTAATAAAATTGTTGAACAAATTAAACACTTAGCAGCTTCAGGGCAACACCGCATTATTGCTGACGGCTTGTACACTTGGACTGAGTTCCTCGTACTAAAGAAGGCGTTCCCTGGCGAACTAAGTCTTGTCGCTATCGTTACACCACGCCACCTTCGTTACCGCCGCCTATCTGAACGAGCAATTCGTCCTTTTACGGCTACCGAAGCACATGAGCGGGATATTACAGAAATTGAACACCTTGAAAAAGGTGGTCCGATTGCGATTGCCGACCATTACGTTATTAACGATGGTACGGTTGAAGAGCTCGACAAGAAACTATCAGATTTACTCGACAGTTTAAATTTCTAATTTATTTTCTTCATCAACGAAATACTTTAACTGAAGCTCATCTACGACTTCTGGCGAATAATGAACACGCGAGCGATTATTTTCATCAAGCAAAAGGAGTGAACCGGTTTGAATTTCACTTACCCTCTTTTTTACCCAGCCACGAGTTTTACAGAGCATTTCGGCTACTTCATCTTCTGTAAGCCATCCGTAGATATTTTTAGCGGTAGGAACAACGAGTTTTTGCAGCTCTTCTAGTACGAATGGCGGATAGTGAACGAGTTCTCTGTCAAAATCATCTCTGCGAATTTCCGACAGCTCCTGGTACGCATCAATTCTTTTCAGTACCCATTTTCTATCTTTTGAGAGTAACCTGGCTATTGTACCGACAGTGACCCAGTTTCCGGCCGGCGGAGCTAAGTTCATGTTAATAATCTTTAAGGCTTCAAGGGCTTCATCTGTAAAATACAAACCAACTTCCCCACTCAATACAGATGTTCTTGTAAGAGCAGCAAACCCAAGTTTTTGAAGCCTTGGCCTAATCCAATCACGGTGTCTACCAAGTATCGCTTCCATGTCATGTAGGTTATGCATGTTTTTAGCCGGTGGCGCGTGAAGCATGATATGTCGCAAGCTGATAACGATTTTTTTATCGTAACCTCTCCCCATGCGACCAGATTTAAGACGCGTTTCAGGAGGAAGTGCAACGTTCAACTCGTTCAAACGGTTCTGTACCCATATTTCTTGTTTTCCTAAGAAGCTAGCAATAGCCGCAACAGGAAGATGCGCATCAAGTTTGTTATATAACGTGCTCCACTCTATCTCATTTTCAATCACCTCTAACGTATAGGCTTCGTAAATTGGTTGCCCATTAGTAGACACATCGACGATACCAGCAGCAACCTCATCGGCAATACGTTCAACCGTCGCACTGGAAGTATTAATGATTTTACTTATCTGTAATGACGTCTGCTCGCGTAAAATATTTTTTGAGTAGTCCGATAAAAATTCAACACGATTTTCAAACGGTACTGGTATACCAAGCAGTTCCTGAGCATAAGAATGCTCGGGCATTTCCATGCGCGTTTCAGTAGGCCATCGCTCGCTGAGTTTAATAATATCGTCCATAGACTCATAATTAAGCCATCTCAAGAGCTAAAATGCAACCATAAGCAAAACGCAGACTCTAAAGCCTGCGTTTTGACATTTATTCTTAATTTATGACTAAGAAAGGTACTCGTGTAGTTTCTTTGAATCTTTGTGCTTACGAAGTTTCGCAAGTGCCTTAGCTTCAATTTGGCGAATACGTTCACGGGTAACCGCAAATTCTTGGCCTACTTCTTCAAGTGTGTGGCTCTTACCATTTTCAAGGCCGAAACGCATCTTGATGATTTTCTGTTCGCGGTCTGAAAGTGTTGATAGGATAGCTTGTACTTGTTCTTTCAAGAGCTGGTTTGCAGCTGATTCTTCAGGAGTAGCAGAATCTTCGTCTTCAATGAAGTCACGAAGTACTGAATCTTCGTCGTCGCCATCGCGCCCAACACCAGCGTCAAGTGAAGTAATGTCTTGTTTAATTTTCATGACATATTCAACTTTTTCTGGTTCCATCTCGAGCTCTTTAGCAAGTTCTTCGATAGTTGGTTCACGGTTAAGTTCTTGAGTCATTCGACGTTGTGTACGAAGCAACTTGTTGATTGTTTCAACCATGTGTACCGGAATACGAATTGTACGAGCTTGGTCGGCAATCGCACGGGTAATCGCTTGGCGAATCCACCAAGTGGCATATGTTGAGAACTTGAACCCTTTGTCCGGGTCAAATTTTTCAACAGCACGAAGTAGACCAGTGTTACCTTCTTGAATAAGATCAAGGAAGTCGAGGCCACGGCCACTGTAACGCTTAGCGATTGATACTACCAAACGCATGTTTGCTTCAGCCATCTTGTCTTTAGCTTTCTTTTCACCAGCAACAACGCGGTGAGCAAGAGCAAGCTCTTCTTCTGAGTTTAGAAGTGGGATTTTACCAATTTCGCGTAGGTACAAACGTACACTGTCGTCACTGGCGTCATCGAAGTATTGTTCTTGGCTTAGAACGTCTTCGTCTGTATCAACTTCTTCTTCCTCTAAATCCTCAGGAGCTGGGCCTTCGATTGGGAGTGCACCCATAGCGGCTGCGATTTCTTGTGTTTCTTCTTCGATTGCTGCATCTTCATCAGCAATTGGTTCTTCTTTTTTCTTACCTCTTGGCACGTGGTATCTCCTTAATAAGTTCGTTTAGCGCGTGGCGCAATCGTAACGCCTCTTCATCATTGCCTTCATCCTCGGCAACGCGTAAAGCGGCGGTCAATTCATCTTTTTGGGTTTGCTTGTGTTTTGTTACCGTAATGCGGACGAGGCGGGCGGTTTCGAGGTAGCGATCTTCATCACTCCATTCGCCATAGCGATCGTCGGCTTTTAATAGCATTATTTTAACATAGGTATCTAATTCTTGCAATTCAGCGGGGGTTGTCTGCACAGGTTCATTTGATGATTTTAGAAACTTTAGAACTAACCTTCGGTCATCGTTTGACAGCATTGTTTCATCAACCTCACCAAGTAAGTCCCGTGTGTGCGGATACAGCAATGCCAATGCCAACAAATTGTCCTGATATCCATATTCATCGAAAGCATCTTCGCCGTTATTGACGTACTTCACCTCTTTAAGTGCCGGTTCAGGTTCATCTTCGTTCGATTCAAACTTTTGACGAACTGTTTCGAGCGTTGTTGAAGTATAAGTAGCGATTTTCTTTAGATAAAATTCTTGTTCAACTGGGTCTTGCAAAGCCCGTACTACGGTTAAGGCGGCTGTCGTAAAGCGACGCTTACCAAGGGGAATGTCCATATTTTCGCGTTTTGTATATTGAGTAAGTAGCCAGTCGACAACACCCTCGGCATCATCAATCGCCTTTTGCCAAAACTTAACATCTTTTTGAATAAGTTCATCAGGGTCTTTTACACCATCAGGCAAACTAATAATCGTCAGTTCAGTGCCAACGCGCTGCGCAATAGGGATTGAACGTTCGGTTGCCGCTAAGCCGGCTTTATCGCCGTCGTAAGCTAAACGAACATTTGGACTGAGGCGAACTAAGGCTTTAAGATGTTGTTCAGTCATAGCTGTGCCTGCCGTTGCAACAACCTGCGTAATGCCTACCTGATGGCTACTCACGACATCCAAGTTACCTTCAACAACAACGGTATAGTCATTTTTACGAATCGCTTCTTTTGCTTGGCTAAGGCCAAAGACATGCCGGCTTTTATCGTACAGTGGCGATTGTGGCGTGTTCAAATATTTAGGTGCATTTGGTGCATCTTCAAGAATACGGCCAGTAAACCCAATCACCTGCCCCGCTGCGTCCATTAGCGGAACCATCATGCGGCCACGAAACAAGTCACCACCAAACCTGTTAATCAAGCCTCCGTCAGAGAGTTCCTGGTTAGTGAAACCTTTTTTGTGCAAAAATTGAACAAGTGCATCACCGGAATCTGGGGCATAGCCGAGTTGAAAAGTTTGAACTATTTCTTTGCTTAAACCACGTTTATTGAACACATATTCAAGTGCGCGTTTGTTTTGTTTTAAGCTTTCTTGGTAATAAAGCGATGCCCAGCGATGCGCTTCGAGTAAGCGACGCTTCAACTTAGCTAGTTCTTGGCTACCGGCTGAGTCGTGGTCTGCCAGTTCAATCCCTGCACGTCGCGCAAGAAGTTCAAGTGCTTCACGAAAATCAACGCCTTCCACTTCCATAATGAAGCTGAACACGTCGCCACCTTTGTTTGAAGAGAAATCATGCCAAATATTTTTTTCAGGGCTCACGATAAAACTAGGTGACTTCTCACCCGAAAATGGACTAAGGCCTTTGAAGTTGCGACCAGCTCTTTTTAGCTGAACATACTCTCCAACTACATCCTCAATATTCAGTCGTGACCGAATTTCTTCTTTGGCATCCTGCATGTCCTGATTATACCACTCTTTACCTCTGTTATTGATTGTGCTTAAATGGAGGCAATGAATCCTCAGCAACAATTGCCCCCTAACTATCTCGACGAGATTTCGCCACAAACTCAAAAGCGCTCTTTCGTGTTCGGAAAAACGCGCCTTATTCTAGCTCTGGCTATCTTGGCAGTAGTTATCGTTATTATTCTTTCGGTCGTCGCCGGCCAAATTGGTAACTCGCGCAAAGAGCCGTGGGAACGCTTATCTGTACGCCTAGCCTCTACCGCCGAGATTGTCGAAAGCTCTGATGGTGTTATTAAAAACAGCCAACTACGTTCAACTAACAGCAACCTGAAAATCTCGCTTACCAACACTACCCGCGACCTTGCAGGCCCACTTGCTACTATAGGTATTGCTACTAAAAAGATAGCTCCTTCTGTCGTCAGTTCTGAATCAAATGCCGACATGCTTGCACGACTTGAAGATGCGCGCTTAAATGCGAAATACGACAGCACGTATGCCCGTGAAATGAGTTTCCAACTTGCGAATATTCTGACATTGCTTCGCCAGCTCTATACGGCAAGTTCAAATGAAACGAATAAAAAATTCCTACTTACAACCTATGACAATTTTGAGCCAGTGCAAAAAAGTTTAGCCGATTTTAGTGCTTCAAACGAATAGTTACGCTGAAACAAGTTGGTAGCTTAAGTTAGCTAAGTCCTTAACGTCATCGTCAGCCATCTGGCCAGTTAAGATAATCGTGTTCCAGTGTTTTTTGTTCAAGTGGTATCCAGGGACAACAGTTTCGTACCTTTCGCGAAGTGTTTCAGCCAAGATAGGATCGCATTTTAAACTAACACGAAGCGGATTGCTTTTGTCGTCAATCAACGCAAACATTTTACCTTCGCCGTCATCTTTTTTACCAATTTTGTATACACTCGTGCCTTCACCAAATGGAAAATCAAGCCACGTATTTGGGAAGCTGAGTAAATATGTTTCAAGTTCTTTATGAGTCATAGTTCTATTCTACAGGCTTTTATAGGGAGCTTTCAACTGTGACATGGTTGAAGACCATACCATTCGCTGTTCAATTGCTGTTTGTTCGGCTGGCGTTGCCGGCTTTGTAATTTTATTTGCACTATTGGAACCGACTACTCCGAACGAATAATTCAGTACTAATTTCTCGAGCTTTTGCGCCTCGGCTTCTTGCAAACAGGTATCGTGATATGCGACACATTTCTCACCTAGAGCTAACCATTTTTGCAACGAATCAGGCGAAGTTTTAGTGCTCTCAATAAGTACACGAATCGTGCCAGAGCGCGTTACTTCAACTGCCCCTTGTTGATCAAAAATGAAGTTACCCATAGAGTACACAATGAGCTTTCCCTGGTAGGCTTCGGTACTTTGTACCCAGTGCGCGTGGTCGCCTAGTACCATGTCGGCACCGTGGTCAATCATAGAGCGATAGCTATTGATTTTAATATTGTCTGGGGCGGCAGTGTACTCAGCACCAGAGTGTGGCATAGCAATAACCGGCATGAGTTTTGAATACTTCTCCATTTGCGCAAGCGATGCTTGTGACGGAGTTCTAAATACTCCATGGTAGCCACAAAGCGCTACGGGCAGCGTTTGTTTCTTTTGCGTGCCATCATCATAATTCACCGTTACTGGGTAGGACATAACGTCACAAGCGTCCTCAAGCACCTCCGGGTTATAGTTCCCGAAGTATTGAATCTTATTTTTCTCAAGTTGCTGCTTTGTTTCAACAAAACCTTCCGCGCCACGATTATCCGTGTGGTTGTTCGCTAAACTCACAGCAGTAAACCATTTAGCAGCTTCCGGTAAATAATCCGGGGAACAATTAAATGAAAGTGTTGCCTCTTCTTGGGCAACTGTTTGAGAAAAACCAGCAACCGTTGGACATTCTAACCCAGTGACCCAGGCGTCATATTGGTCGCGGTGAAATTCGTTAAGCCGAGAAAATGGATAGGCGGTTTTCAACTCGCTCGCCATCGACCATTGATTTATATTGCGACCCCAAAAAGTATTGCCCGTAAAAAGGCTGTTCGATTTTAATGATACTGGTTTTGGCTCGGTTTTCACCACAGTTTGGGCGGGAGTATTATCAGCTTCCTGGTGAAGGCCCGATACAAAATACCATACAAGCACACCAACAAACGTTAATAAAATAAGAATAACCGCTACTATCAACAACCCATTTTTCTTATCAGATTTGAGCTTCATAATAGCCCTATTGTAGCACCGGAACTATTTAATTTTTTTCAAATAGTATTGGAGTTCTTCAATACTGCCACGAATATCACTTAAGGCTCGGTGTGCTTCAGGTTTAGAAAATTTCTTTTTAAACTTGTGCTCAAACACAACTTTCCAAGCACTCACGTCGAGCATACGATAATGTAAGCGTTTATCAAGACGACCCCATTCATTCACAATAAATTTACGGTCTTGGTGGATAGAATTACCTGCCAAAATAATACGCTCGTCGGCTGGGAACCATTCATCTAAAAATGCAAGTAGCTCATTCTCAACAGTGCGGCCGTTTTTTCCGGTAGCATTTTGGGCAACCAAACCTTCACGAACGTTCGAATACTTTTCCCAAAATTCACCAACCATGCGTTTTTTTATAAGACCAGGTCCTACTTTTTTAACCGCTTCGTATGTTGCCAACTCTTTCATACCCCAATCAGTTACAATAGCCGCAACTTCAAGAATACGGTCTTTGTCTGGGTCAAGACCGGTCATTTCTAAATCAACCCAAAGAAGGCGGGATGATTTTTTGGTGCCTGATTTTACAACCACAACTACTGCTTCTTCTTGTCGAGTTTATCAAGACGAAACACGTTTACAAGCCAGTAAATAACGAGTGCAGTTGCAAGTAAGGTGATGAGCGAAGAAACCGCTGCACCCCATGCGAATGTAGCCGAACGGCCCCAAGCTTCAAATGTCCAAGTTGCTGTTGCAAGCTTGTCTTGAGATCCAACAAGGAATTGTACAACTGGGTTAATAAAGCCTTCGACGATCTTTTTTACTGTATCGCTCGCAGCAACACCTACAGCTAAACCAATAGCGAGGCCAATAACACCTTGAGTGCGAATAAAATCGAAGAAGCCTTCGACATGTTTTTTACTGTCGTTTGTTACAACGGCAACAATTTTTGTTGCTTTTTCTTTAGCGATTTTCGCTTTTTCTTTTTCAGTCAGTGCCACGGTAGTCTCCTTAGTTCTGAAATATCTGTATAAATTATAGCACTAGCAAGCGACAGGATAGAATTGAGTGGGGCGCGCGGCTATTAAGCTGCGCTGCCCCACTCTCAATCAGAAGTTATGCCGGCGAGATTGTTACCTCGTACTTTTGTGGATATTCCTTACCCTTGGAACCTTGCTGGGGATCCCCAACCGGTTTGCGATGAACATGGTAATGGTGGTCTGCCTCCAAGATATCCACCGCCTTTAACAAGTTGTCCGTCTGGTCAGCACTACAGCCGAACACCTGAGCAATGTTGCTCGGAAATCCGGGTACATTACGCGGTTTGAACTCGTTGAAGACAACTGGCCCTTGAACCACGCGCTTTAAAACATCGGTATATCGGTTTCCTGACATTTCTCCTCCTGATTGTAAGTGCGAAGAATCTCTTCACAATACGGCAACCCGTCTGAACAAAAAACCGCCAAGATCTCGCTCGGCGTTTTTCTGCACATACGGATTGAAGTTGTTATTATATGCCCGTTTTTAATATTGAACAAGTATTACATACGTTCAGGAACTTCGATGCCTAGTAGGTCTAGACCGCGTGTAAAGATTTGGCTCACTTTCGTAAGTACACCAAGGCGAGCGGCCTTTTCAATGTTTGTGACAGTTCCAGTCGCAACCGGTGTCGCTTCGTAGTAACGGTTTAGTTCGCGAGCAAGTTCGTAAAGGTACCCCGCAACGCGGTGCGGTTCAAGTTCTTCAGCGGCACGACGAACAATTTCTGGATATTCAAGAATGTGTGCAATGATATCTTTTTCAGGTGAGTAGTCATAGCCTTCGACAAACGGTTCGCCGTTACCGTTCTCTCGTAAGATAGCGTTTACTCGAACAGCTGCATACTGAATATATGGGCCACTATAGCCAGTAAGCGCAAAGATAGTATTCCAGTCGAATAAGATGTTAGTGCGGCGGTCTGACATAAAGTCGCTAAACTTAATTGCACCAAGGGCAATCTTCTTAATGTCTTCTTCGCTAATATCGCGACCCTTCACTACTGCACGAGCTTTTTCTTCAGCTTCGTTTAATAGTTCTTCCATGAGTACAACACCCTTGCGACTGCTCATTTTTTCACGAGTACCATCTTCGTTCAACTGGTCGATTGTTCCAAACCAAAGGTGAACAAATTCAATTGGTAAACCAAGTTTTTTAGCCATCGCAAATAATTGTGAGAAATAAAATTGTTGTTCGGCGCCTACGGCATGAATAACTTTGTCCGGGTGATTATTCTCTTGGCGGTACAACATTGTCGCCAAGTCGGTAGTAGCATACAAGGCGGTACCGTTACTTTTTTGAACCAACAACGGTACGTCGAAACCAAATTCATCAAGTGGCACAATAATTGAACCGTCATCATTTTGAACAGCAACACCAGTTGTTAATAATTTCTGAACAGCATCTTTACCTTGCGGTGCGAAGAAAGCTTCACCCAACTCTAAGTCGGTTGAGATTTTCAAACGATTCATAACGTCGTGGATGTGTTCAAGTGAGATTGTATTAAACAAATTGCTATATGCAATCGCCTCTTCGTTTCCAGCTTCAAACTTCTGTAGCCAATCTTGAACTTCGTCGGCGAGTTTTGTTTCACCGCGTTCAATCTCTTCTTTTAAGGCTTTTTTAGTTTGGATGTACACGCGACCAAGTTCGTACACGCCATCCTGCTCTAGTGCTTCATCGCTACTGAACAAACGGAAGCCGGTAATCCAAATACCGAGTGGTGCACCGTAGTCACCTAGGTGGTTGTCGGTAATCACATTCCAGCCAGTCGCTTTCATAAGTTGACGAACTGCCCAACCTTGGTTGCCGGGGCGCAAATGCCCAACACTGTATGGTTTCGCCATGTTTGGGCTTGGGTATTCAACAATAACTGTTTTACCAGCGCCATCTTGGCTTTCTCCAAAAGTATCACTCCACTGGTTTTCTAGTTTTTTAGCCAAGGCACTTGCTGAAATACGAACGTTAATAAAGCCAGGTCCAGCAACAGTTACCTCGCTGAACTCACCCGTTTCACGAAGAGCTGTCGAAATTTCTTCCGCCACTTCGCGAGGGTTTTTACCAAGAGGCTTGGCAAGTTGCAACGCAATATTAGTAGCATAGTCGCCAAACTGCGGGTCGGGGCGCGTAAGTTTCGTTTCAATTTCAACGTCGTATAAACGCTTCGCAATGTCTTGTAGAGTTTTTTCCATTAGACCTATTATACCCCAAGGAGGCAAAGACATGGAATAACAGAGGTGCACAATTTTACGAACAACTTTATGTATTTGTTGCAGCAACCCATTTTTTGTGGTTAAATATACTTCATATTTAAGAAGAGGTTACTAAAATGGTCGCAAACGGCGAGCGTATTGAGCGCTTATGGTCAGAATCTAAATTAAACGAGGCGCCCCGCGGTCCTTTATTCGATGCTCGCAATGAACTCGCGGGTGTTTTTGACACATTAAACAACCTATCGGGATTGCCTGCTGAAGTTGAAAAACAAGGCGACTCCCTTATCAGCCCTATTGTAGATTTTAGAGCCAAAGAAACTCCTTACTTCCCCTCCGATAACAAGTCGTCGTATCAATTCAACGCCAAAGCTCGTAAGAGTGATATTAACGATATCTTTATTGCTATACAAGAAAAGCCTACCGATAAAGACGAACAGGTTGATTCATCTATTTACGAATACATCCTCAACTCCGATGGCTCAGTAGTGCGAACCGATGAGCTCACTTCGCACACCGGAACAATAAATGTATCTGACGAAGAAATTGAGTTTGTCAAAAAAGCTGGCCGCAACCTTACTTCTTCACTCACTAAGTCTGTATCGGTCTTCAATAGCATGCGCTATAACGAACAACAGGAAATCATTTATCGAAAACAGCGCACCACTAAGCGAGTAATTGCAACTATCGGCACCATTGCTGCCACAGCTGGAATTGCTACGGCTGGTTACTTCGCATGGAGCACTTGGATTGATCAACCCGGTAAGGAAGACGATGCTCGTCGTGCAGCATACGACGCCGATAATAACGTTATCGACGGCGCCGGCATTGAACTTGGCGACCAAAAGCTTGTCATACTACCAAATGAAGATTTTGACGAGATACCTTCATTTAGGGGTGACGATTCACTTGAAAGCCCTCGAACAGTTACACTCGATGCCAAAGGGTGCACAGTTATTGATGTTGATAACCTTGACGGAAAAACACTTCGAGTTGCAGCACCGCAATACAGCCCGATTGGTGAATACTTGGTTGTCGCCTACGCCCAAAACGACAAACTTAACGTTTGTACAACCGAAACGCCAGAAGCTGACATTACGGGTGACGAACTAAAAATCGCCTTGCAACTTACCGACCCTAACGAGCGTTAGCTGCACGAATTAACCCAATAAACAGTGGGTGTGCACGGTTTGGACGACTCTTGAACTCAGGATGCGCCTGTGTGGCTGCAAAGTAAGGGTGGTCTTTGCCTTCAACGTATTCAACTAACTTACCATCCGGGGAAGTTCCAGAAATAACGAGTCCACCTTTTTCAATATCAGCAGTAAATTTTTGATTTACTTCGTAGCGGTGACGGTGACGCTCAACGGCAGTTTCTGTCCCATAAGCTTTCTCAACAACCGACCCAGCGTTTAGCTTAGCCTCGTAATCACCAAGTCGCAAAGTACCGCCGGTTGATTCTTTGCCTGCTTGGCCTTCCATAATGTACACGACATCACTCTTCGTAGTTTCGTCGAATTCAGTACTATTTGCGTCTTTCAAGCCAGCCTTACGAGCAGCAGCGATTACTGCAACCTGTAAACCTAAGCATAGGCCGAGGTACGGTTTTTTACTCTCAAGCGCGTAGGTAGCAGCAGCAATTTTTCCCTCAATACCGCGTTTACCAAAACCACCAGGAACAAGTATGCCGTCGAGGCTTTCAAGCTCTTCGCTTGTAGTATCCTCTGCGTCAATCCACTGCAAATCAAGTCCAACTTTTTCGTGCCACGCAGCAGCTTTCAGTGCTTCAATAACAGAAATGTACGTGTCTTCATTATCTAGGTATTTAGCAACCATACCAATTTTGACTGTTTTTTTGTATTCAGCATTTTGGGCTTCAACGAGCTTTGTCCATTTAGAGAGGTCTGGCTTCATGTGATTGCCTGTAAAACGCTCGAGCACGGGGCCGATGCCGCTCGCGTATACCGTGAGTGGAATTTCATAGACAGTTTTTGCATTAGGCAGCAAAATAACTGCGTCTTCAGTCACACCGCTAAAGCGGGCAATTTTAGACGCAATGTCTACTGGCGCAATTTCATCAGTTCGAACAACTACACAATCCGGTACAATACCAAAGCCACGCAAATCATTTAAAGCATTTTGCGCTGGTTTAGATTTAAATTCTTTACTCGTTTGAATAAATGGAACATATACGACATGTACGTAAAAACAGTTTTCACGACCTATACGACTTGCGAAATCACGAATTGCTTCTACGAAACTTAGCCCTTCGTAGTCCCCTACTGTTCCACCAATTTCTACAATGTGCACGTCAGAGCCAACAGCAGCATCACTAATAGCGTCTTTAATTGCACCGGTAAGGTGCGGTACGAGTTGTACTGTCTGACCATTAAATTTACCGGCACGTTCGTCGGCGATAAGTTGGCTTAAAAGGCGGCCTGAAAGCGTCGCGCTTTTTTGCGTTACCTCAATATCCAAGAATCGTTCGTAATGTCCGAGATCAAGGTCGGTTTCCGCACCATCCTTCGTCACAAAGCATTCGCCATGTTCCCTAGGATTCAAAAGGCCCGCATCTACGTTAAGATACGGGTCACATTTTTGAATTGAGACTTTCGCCCCTTTTGCTTGAAGAATAGCGCCAATACTAGCAGCGGTAATACCCTTACCGACGCCCGAAAGCACTCCTCCAGTTACAAAGATAAATTTTTGTTTGTTCCCCATGCTAGTTTTGCACCTCCATGGGATTTTATTGTACCATCAAAATACTTAAAAGCGCTACATGTACGATGTTGTAGTATTGTCACTACGCTAGGGGTGGTGTTAACTTTCAATTATAGATTCAATAGTTGAACCTTGTTTGTAATACTTAAGCGCAGGGTCGTTCATACCCCAAGCTTGCTGTACATAGTTAAGAATTTCCCAAGAACGAATAACTTCTTCGCCACCGGTGAATATGGCTTTTTGCCCAGCAATTGCCTCTAGCAGAACGCGTTCATACGCATCAAGCTTTCGGTTATCGCTCGACGCTTTACCCTCTTCAAATACATCACTCGTTCCATCTTTGTAGTGAACTTCAATAAAAGAACGTTTTTCATTTAATGCCTTACCTGACGTGAGCCGCAGAGGGACACCTTCCCAATTCTCATCACTACTCGAAAGTTTAATACTCGCGAATGTTTCGGTTTGGCTTCCAATGTTCTCAGCTTCTTCTTGATAGCCTTCATACTGAGCTCGAATACTGTCTTCTGCCGTTGCAATATTAATTGAGTTTAATGCAGCAAGTCGCATTGCTGGAATTTCATCGTTTGTAAATTCTGCTGGTACTCTCATAACTACAAGTGAGAGAAGTTGCATTAAATGTCCTTGAATAAAGTCGCGTAGCGCACCGGTTTGTTCATAAAAGTTGGCGCGGCCTTCGATACCAATGCTCTCGGAAGCAACGATTTCAACAGCCTTAATTGAAGCATTACCCCAGCTATGGTGATGGTTTTCGGCATCCCGTCGCAGGCGAATGACTTCAGCTGAAACTTCTTTTGCCATGTAGTGGTCAATGCGGAAAATCTGGTCCTCTGTGTAATAACGAGCAGTTCGTTCTAAAAAGTCTTTCGCTGAGTCGAGGTCATAGCCGAAAGGCTTTTCGAACAGTAAGTGGATATCTGGGCTGTTAATACCAGCAGCGCCAAGTAAGTCAACGATTTGCGCAGCAGCTCCAGGAGGAACTGACAAGTACATAAGTGTCTGGTCGGCACCGTAGGCTTCTACAGCAGTTTTAAGGCCAGCGTAGTCACCCGCTTCTGCCAAATCCATCGTATAGAGTTCAGTGCAGTCTGCGATACTTTGATTGCCTGTAGAATCGAGCACTAGTTGCTTAACATCAGCTTCTCGGCGGGATACGCCAAGAATTGATAGGTCACGGCCTGGGTTGTCATTAATAATGTGCGATAAAGCTGGCAACAATTTGCGTCCGCTTAAATCTCCGGTAATTCCAAAAATAACGAGTAGAGTTTTCATATGGTCTTAGTATACACCTTACACAAGACAAATTGCTATACTTAATATAGTATTTATAGACAGTACAAAAGAGCCTCGGGAGATTATCCCGGGGCTCTTTCTATCTCAAATTTTCGTCAACTGACGTTAGTAAGGACTATTGGCAACCTTCACACATAGTAAGGTCTGCTGGGTCGAGTGGTGCTGCGAACATGCCACGAGTTGCAGCGTCGTCGTTCGCTTGAGCTTGAGCGTTTGCCATTGCTTGGTCGATTGCGGCAAGCTTTTCGTCTAGGCTCATGTCGTCTGTAAGAATTGTTGTTGCGTTCATGTTTGTTAGTCCCCTGAAATTGTTATTTAATTATTTTGTAGTGGTTATGTTTATAAGTATACGCCACATATAGCGCTTGTCTATACATTTTTAGGTGTAAAAATACCAACAGTTTCCGGTGGATTTACCACTGTTAAGTTGCCCTATTGGCAGCTTGTAACCTGTAGCTTTTTCAAAATAGGTCGGAATTTTGCCAATTTTTGCCACCATAAGTTGCTTTGCAGACGTTGTAGACTCGTCATCAAGCTTGGTTACAATGCCATTAATATAGATACCTTTAGGTCCCCGACTTTCGTCTGGCGAGAACAAAGTAAGGCTCACTCGCGGGTCACGTTCGATATTTATTGAATGCACTTTGTCTTCATAAGAGAACCAATATACGGCCTCTTCGTCAGAAAAAATGTGTACCGGTGAAGACCAAGGTGAGCCATCTTCATTAACAGTCGCAATCGTACCAAGAATATTTTCGGCTAAAATCGCCCGGGCGTCTTCCATAGTCATTTTTCTACCCAACCTGTATCGCTACGTTATAGAGCGAATTTTCTAAAATTTTCAAACGATTCAATTTACCATTTGTGAAGTACGGGAACGGATCTTTATCAGCAGAGTTAAATTCCGTTTGAACCAACACTCCAACGTCTGGGTATGTTAAAGGTATCTTATCAAGCATTTCTTGCGGAAACTCGATATCGATATTCATACCAATTTTCATTTTTTCACCAGCTTTTTCGATTATCACTGCGCTACAGCCATACAAGCTGTGTTTTGCGTGTATCGGGTGTAGCCCACTCTCAATCGTTACAAAGTAATCAGCATCAACACCTTCATCTTTTAAAGCTTGGTGGCGATTCATTGCACCTTCATAGGTTTCATCCATAGTGAGCGGTTGCTCGTTTACCCCAGAAGCCACTTTCACGCCATCTACTCGTACTGGTATACCTACTTTGCGCAGTGCTCGACTTACTGCTATATGTTTCAACTGACTCGTAGTACTCATAAATACCAGAGGCAACGATTCAACGTAGCTGTCGATTTTTGAAATATCACCATCAAGAATAATTGGGTGCATGCCTTTAATTTCATCAGCATAGCCGACTTCCGGCACTGGGTTCAACAAGAAAATATCAAGACCTTGGCTGTAGGCATACGCAACTTCAATCAGTGTATTACCGCCAATGTAATTCTTGATACCGTTCTTGTCTTCATTTACCACTAACACTGCTTCAGAGGTATCCACTTTCGCGAAGTGTTCGTCTATGAAGCCTCGCTTTAAATCAGCGTTAGCATCCAGATTGTCGGTGTACACGTGCCCCTCAACAATATTTGGCTTATCCACTTCATACCCACGCTTCTTTAATAACTCGGCAATCTCTGCCATCTTAGGTTCGTGTAACATCGATCCGCAGATTGTTATTTTCATGGGAGTTGTTGGTTACTTTCCGCCGTTAACTTCGTAGCTCGTGTTAGTACTTTCGAAGAAGTTAACAAGTTCGAGTGTGTCATTAGCAGCTGCCATCCATTTAGCTGGGTTAGAAACGTTGTATTCAGGTTCAAAACCAAGTTCTTCAAGGCGACGGTCGGTCATGTGCATAACGTATTGGTTAACGTAGTCTGCGTTCAAACCAAGGATACCCTTTGGTAGCATGTCGTTGTTATATGCTTTTTCAAGTTCAACTGCTTCAAGGATCAAGCCACGGATTTCTGCTGCAAATTCTTCGGTCTGAAGGTCAGGGTTTTCTTCCATAACAGTAAGAAGCAAGTTAATACCGAAAGTAAGGTGAAGGTTTTCGTCGCGAGTAATCCAGTCAAGCAGGCTTCCTACGTTACGAAGTAAGTTTCGTTGACGGAAACTCATACCAACCATGAAACCACTGTAGAACCAGATACCTTCAAGTACGATGTTGTACGCTACAAGGCTACGAACGAAGTCTTTTTTGCCTTCTGTTGTATCAATATCAACGTTTCCGTTAAGCATTTTACCAAGGTACTTGTTTTGGAATGCAGCTTTATCAGCTAAGGATTTCTTGCCAGTACCAGCCGCGTAAATTTCTTCACGGTCAAACGGAAAGGTTTCAATAATGTACTCGAAAGTCATAAAGTGGTTGGCTTCTTCCCACATCTGCTTTGAAAGGTAGATGTGCGCTTCAGCAGCATTTACGTATGGGTAGATACCAAATGCAAGTGACTTGTTAATAAGAAGTTCGTTCGGGTTAAGGTAGCTAATAACTGTCTTAAGCGCGTGCTTCTCTTCTTCAGTTAGTTTATCAAAATCACCAAGGTCTGATGCAAGTTGTACTTCATTTGGAAACCAAGTATTTGCTACTGCTTGAGTGTACAAATCGTATGCCCATTGGTAACGAATAGGTTTAAGTTGAAGGCCATCGCGAAGGCCGGTGCCTAAAATGCCATGAGTTTCTTCGATTGCTGAGTCTGCCATAATATTCTCCTTAGTCTTCTTTCAAGTAATTACTATTAATTGGTATGTCGTTTTTCAAACAGAATGCATCAATTCGTTCGAGGTGTTTTTCAATACGGTTTACTTCGTGTAGCGCCCGGTTCGCTTCTCGTTCTATCTTATGATAAGCCGAAAGCGCTTCGGTGTGTCGCTGGAAGTAGGTTTGTCGAAGGTCGGCGATGATTCTATGAATCTCTTCGCGGTCCCGTTCGTCGAATACTTCTTCAGTAAGATGCGGTACTACATTTGTTTTTAGAACCATCGCTCTACTCCTTCCCTTTTAATCTTTCGTTAACGTTTCGCGAATCCGAAACCAACCTTGCCTGAGCTTGCCTTTTGGATCTTCTCAGCTTTGTTTGATTTAACGGTAGTTTGCTCTGATTGGTGACGAGGTTTAACGTGCAGGTAGTAAGTGGTCTTGAGGCCACGCTTCCAAGCTTCGATGTAAATCTTCTCGTATTCATCAATATCGCGAGTGTCGAGGTACATGTTACGGCTAATAGCTTGGTCAACCCATTTTTGCGCTCGGGCCGCTACTTCGATGAAGGCGTATGGAGATAGTTGGAAGCTTGTCTTGTATACAGCCTTGATTTCATCTGGAATAACTTCAATTCCTTGAATATCACCTTGGTTAATAAGAAGGTCATCTTTTACTTCTTCCCAAAGCTTCAATCGCTTCAAGTCACGAACCAAGTTCTCGTTTACTTCGAGGAACTTACCGTTCAATGTTGAGCGGCTAAAGATTTGTGAGAATTGTGGGTCGATACCAGGTGTTGTACCTGCAATGTGCGCAATGTTCGCAGTTGGAGCAATCGCCATAAGTGTTGCGTTACGCATACCCTTTTTAACCTTAGTTCGGAGTGAATCCCAATCAAGACGAGTTTTGCGATTAACAGCAACTTTAACTTTACGGCTGTCAGCTAGGGTGTCGAGTGTGTCGATTGGCAAAATACCCTTGTTCCAGCCACTACCCTTGAAGTTAGGGTAGCTACCAAGCTTCTTTGCAAGGTTTGCTGATTCATCGATAGCGTGGAAACTAATGTATTCAGTAAGCTGGTCAACGAGGTCGTAGGCTTCTTCAGATTCGTAGCTATAACCAAGCTTTTCGATAACATCGCTGAAGCCCATGAATCCAAGGCCAAGTGCACGTGTTGCACTGTTGGCGTTCATAGCTTGTGGTACAGGAAGCTCAGTAATATCAACAAGGTTGTCGAGTTGGCGAATTGCGCTGCGTGAGCTTGATTCAAGTCGTTCCCAGTCCCAAGTCTTGTCGTCTTTAAGGTGAGCACTCAAGTTAATACTTACAAGGTTACAAACAGCGATGTTGTCGTTGTCTTGTGGCAATGTAATTTCAGTACAAAGGTTTGAAATGTGGATTGTGCCAGTATTGTTGTTTAACGCACGAACGTTAATAGTATCTTTCCAAGTCAACCACGGGTGGCTTGTTGCTTGAAGCTGAATGAGAATTTGACGGAACTGTTGGCGAGCTGAAGTTTTCTCGAAACGTCGCATTTTACCTTCATCGGCCATCTTTGTGTATTCTTTGTAGCGAGCTGAAAATTCTTCACCGTATAGTTCAGTAAGATCCATAGTTTCTGCTGGGTCGAACAAGTACCAGTCTTGGTCTTTTTCAACGCGGCGCATAAACTCGTCGCTAATAAATGTAGCGGTGTCAGCAAAACGAGTACGAAGGTAAGGGTCACCTGAGTTTGCTTTAAGGTCGAGGAATTGTGGGAAATTTAGGTGCCAGTTTTCCATGTAAAGGGCAGCTGCACCAGCTTTTTTACCTTTACGGCTTACTGCAAATAAAGCAGTGTCGATCATTTTCATGAACGGTATAGGGCCAGTACTTTCAGTGTTGGTAGTTTTAACTGGGCTACCTGAAGCACGAAGCTTTGTGAAGCCAATACCAATTCCCCCAGTACCTTTAGCGATGAACATAGTGTCACGAACGCTGCGAGCAATTGATTCCATGTCGTCGTCGACGTTCATAAGGAAACAGTTAGAAAGTTGCGGGAAGGCGCCACCAGCGTTCACACGAGTTGAACCACCAGGTACGTAATCGAGGTTACTCATGTGAGTATAGAAATCGAGCGCTGCTTTTGTAGGGTCGGTATCGTTGAGTGCAAGACCCATAGCGATACGCATGTGTGTGAATTGAGGAACTTCAATTGGTTCACCGCTTCCCTTACGCAGGGCGTAACGGTTTTTGTTAGTAATCACACCAAGGAACTTTGAAAGGTCGTCTTTGCTTGGGTCGAGTGACTTAGCGAGTAACGCTACATCAAAACGGCCATCAACCAAACGCTTGTCGAGCAAACCATCTTTAACGTTGTCTTTTAAGAACGCGTTAAATTTCTTTTCGTGAAGCTTTTTTAAATCTTCAGCTGTGTTGTAATCGCCAAGGATATTCTTATATAAATTCTTTAAAAGTAAGCGTGCTGCGATTTTATCGTAGTCAGGATCATCTTTTACATTCTGAAGTGCAGTTTGAATAACCGCTTCGTCAAGTTGCTCACTGGTAATACCATCGAAGAGTGTTAGTTGGAGCTGTGAAGCAACCTCAACAACCTTTGAAATTTGGTCTTCTAGCCCTTCGCTTGCTTTAACTAACGCCAAGTTAATTTTATTAGCGTCATATGCCTCGCGAGAACCATCTCGTTTGACCACAGTAATATTTGTCATTTCCCCTATATCCCCTTTTTTGATTGATCATGACACCTCCCCAGGTACCCCAACAGTTATATGCGGGGTGCAAGAAGAAACCGATGGAGTCGGTTGTTTTCTCCTCCTTGCCTCATGTGTATTTTTAATCCACTAACGTGCGTAGTGCTTAATGAAGACTATAAGCCCCTATATGTAGTTTTTCAAGCATTTAGGCGGGTTTTTTTAACTACATAACTATTCTGTTAATGTTAACCCTTTAGGTTCTATGGGTGGTGGAGTGTTTGTTATTTACAACGCTAGATGTAGTGCCTATATGAGTAGTTGAATAAAGTAATATTGTAGTAAAAAACATAAAATCTAGTATCTAAGGGAGGTATAATTGACTTTTTTCTACTAATATGCTAATATATATTTTAATGAATACCTTTAGTGCTGATACACCAAGCGATATAACAGCAAGGTTCGCTCATATTGAAAGCACTTATGAGTATCGCCGTCTAGAGAGTGCTGAAACTATAGATGTCCGTGAACTTCCGGTTTTTATCCGCCTTGGCCAAAGCGCCCTCCACACCTTTGCAATCATCAGTGCAACAACTCATCTAACCTCTTCTGAAAGATCCTCCGAGTTAGCTCGTGGCGGCCGAGGCGTCTACCTTAACCCCGATATAGACACATTAATTGTCGATCCTGCAACCTACAACATCAACGAAGAAAGAGGCTACAAAGCTATTCGGGATGGGAGTTTTGTTCGTTTAGGCCGATCACATCAAGATGACTTACCTCGGTTCGATGATTTTTCTATGAACGTATCAAAAGACCATGCGGTCATTACAAAATCATTTGATGGTAAAACAATTACTGTAAGAGATTTGCAGTCTACAAACGGCACATTCATCGGCAGGCCTGTAGTATATGCCGGGGAAACCGAAAGTTTTGAAGACCAGCCTGTTACAACCGTGGAAACAAAACCATTTGTCGTTAGAAGCGTTTCTTTTTTATCCCGTGCGTCAGAAAGACATCTCGAAAGAAACGAAGATAGTATTCTTGTTGATGAAACCAACAATATGTACGCGGTTTTTGACGGTGTCGGCGGTCACGAAGGTGGTGATATTGCCTCAAAAGAAGCAAGAAATTACACCTCTAGGCAAGCCATTGGTGCAAAAGGTTTTGACAATCTTAACGATGCCGAAGACTATCTTCGCGACATTTTAATTGGTGCAAATAAGAATATATTAAAGCGCACTTCAGAAGCGGCTACAACCGCCGTCATAACAAAGCTCCATGAAATCAACGGAGAACTATTCGCGTCGATAGCCCATACTGGCGATAGCCGTGCCTATCTTTTACGAAACGGTGTGCTTAAAGCACTTACCGCTGACCACACTCCTTTTCGCCGAGAGGGTTACACCGAAGAAGCAATGAAGCAACAAGAAGTTCTTGCTGATACTGACAATATGAGTGTCTTATCCCCCGAAGAAGTTGCGATGTTTAACCGACGTAATATTATCGGTGCCTGCCTGGGTCGTGATAACAACATCATTGCCGACGTTCAGCACGTCGCAATCAAACAAGGTGATGCAATTATCCTTACGAGCGACGGCGTTCACGACAACCTCAAAACAGAAGAGATGCAAGATTTGCTTAATGATACAAATAGCTCAGAGCGCGCGCGAACATTAACAAATGCAGCCCATAATCGTTCGAGAGAAACGCATGTTCGCGCAAAAGCCGATGACATTAGCGCTATTGTTGTGAATATATAAATTTGGCGGAGAGAACAGGATTCGAACCTGCGATAACGTTGCCGCCATACACGCTTTCCAAGCGTGCGCCTTCAACCACTCGGCCACCTCTCCAGCATCTTATTGTAAGTGAAAATAACCGTTTCTCAAGGCATTGTTTTTTCCACGGCAAACAAGTAGTTGCCGTTTCGGCAAATTCCTCTCATACTATAAAGCAATGTCCAATACAAAAACCCCACCCGTCATCGTTCTTAAACAGCTAAAAAAGCGGTTTGGCATTGGCGATGCCGAACACTACGCCCTCGACGGTATTAATTTAACCATTCAAAAAGGTGAATTTATTGCCATCATGGGTCCAAGCGGTTGCGGTAAGACAACACTTCTTAACGTACTAGGGTTACTCGATAGCCATATTGAAGGCGAATATGACCTTGATGGAAAATCAATCGCCTATCTATCCGCAAAACGCCAAGCGCGCATTCGCAGCCAGCAAATAGGGTTTGTATTTCAAAGCTTCAACTTAGTATCAAGGTTAAACGTACTCGACAACGTATCGCTACCACTCATATATAAAGGTATGTCAAAGCTTGCTCGTCAAAAAAAGGCCAGCAAAATGCTGCAGAGTTTCCATTTAGGTGAACGTGAGTTCTACATGCCAAACCAACTCTCTGGCGGACAAATGCAGCGAGTAGCAATTGCTCGCGCCTTGGTAAACGATCCGGCGATTATCTTAGCCGACGAACCTACGGGTAATCTTGATTCTCGCGCTAGCCACATTATCATGCAAGAACTTTCCGACCTGCATAAACACGGTAATACTATTATCATGGTTACACATAACCCTGACCTTACAACTTATGCCAGCCGCGTTATTACTATGCTCGATGGCCAAATCGACACTGACACATTCCGCCTGCCTATCGCATCGCGCACCAGTACCAAGAAACCTTTGAACGTTACACCTAAAACAAAGGCAAAAACCCCACTGAATAAGAAAGTAAAAAAATAATGAAAATTCTTTTCGCTAATCACATACATATCGCCCGCCAGTCAATTGCCAGTAGTCGTATGCGCAGCACACTTACTATGCTGGGTATTACTATTGGTGTTGCGAGCATTACAACAATTCTTGCATTAAGTGCCGGTGCAAGCAAGATCGTTATTGACCAAGTTGATTCGCTTGGTGGTAATATTGCCGTGATTCGTCCAGGCGCTAGTAATGATGATACCCTCCAAGGCATTGTCCAACTCCCTATCGGTCAACAGTATGCAGCTAGTAGTTTGAATGATGTCGATGTTACATCGATTGAGAAAATTGCACACGTAAAAGCAGTTGCACCGCTTATGATTCTTGGTGGATCAGTTAACGGTGTTTCCGAAGGTTCAGCGCGTACACCTATTCTGGCTACAACTCCTAACCTTGAACAAATTAGCGGCCTTGAGGTTAGCGATGGCCAATTCCTCGACCCTGATCTTATGGGCTCAACCGCTGTGATTGGCCCCCAGCTCTCAATTGATATCTTTGGTACTGACCAGTCGATTGGCAAAACAGTCACTGTTAAAGGCAAACCTTTTACTGTTATCGGTATTTTAAAGCGCACAAATACACCGGTTAACTACAATACTATCGACTTCGATAATGCTGTTCTCATAGATATGGCAGAAGGACGCGAATTTATTCAAGGTGCCTCGCAAATTCAACAAATTAACGTACAAAGCGAATCGGTTGAATACTTAGGTGGAATAATTACTGAAATTAATAAATCACTTCTAAAAAACCACTTTGGCCAAGCAGACTTTACGGTACTTTCAGGCGATGAGATTGCCCAACCAACGAGTGGCATATTTACAGCCCTAGCTGGAGTTTCAGTCGCCATCGCTGCAATCTCGTTAGTTGTAGGCGGTGTGGGCATTATGAACATTATGCTCGTTAGTGTTGCAGAACGAACCCGAGAAATTGGCATTCGTAAGGCGCTCGGTGCAACAAACGGTGACATTATTTCACAATTCCTTATCGAATCAGTCGCACTCAGTATCGGCGGCGGCCTAGCTGGCTACCTGCTCGGCTATGCATTAGCGTTCGTTATCAGTACCTTTCTTACCTTTGACCCAGTTTTCAACCTAGAGATCGCCGGTGTGGCACTTGTGGTGTCGTTGGTCATTGGAACGCTGTTTGGGCTTTACCCGGCACTAAGGGCAGCTCGTAAAGACCCTATATCAGCATTACGTCAGTACGATTGATACGTAAAAATTGTTTTTAGCGTGGGTCGTCAGCAAGTTCTTGCTTCAATTTCTCAATCAAAACAACCGGTGTTGGGTCAACACCATTCAAAACAGCAGCGTATGTACTTGCGAAGTCAGCTAAAATAGCCCCCCATAGCAGCTGAGCTAGTTGCGTATCACCCTTCAGTTGAATGGTTTTTGCAGCTGGACGTTTACCGCTGAGTAGCTTGTCGGTTAACTCAAACCGTTGAAGAATGCGCGGTCGTTCAAACGAGCTCAAAATGTCAAAGACAACGAACGGTTTTTCAACAGGGTGCGAAACCCAACCCATAAACTCATTGTGGTTGAATTCAGAAAATTCATTCCAGAACGCTAAATTTTTCGCAGTTTCATTCCAGCTAATCTTCCATTTATATGCGAGGGGCGCAGTGAAAGCTCCACCATAAAAAATTGGTGTTTTCCCAATAGCTTCGTGTGCTAATTGTTTTGCATAGTTTTCGGTAGCAGGAACCGTTGGAAGCCAGTGTGAACTTTCTTCTTCTAGCCAGCCGGAAAGTTTCTCAACTTCGTTGTATTCTTCTTTGCCGATAATTCCAAAGTTTCCAAGAAGCGCAAGCAAGCCACGAAGGCTATAAAGCATTGCCATGCGTGGCTGCACACCAGAAGGAAGTGTTACGTGAGCAATCCCCTCTTGTTCAGCAGTTTCAATAAGTTTACCGCCAGAAGCGATAATGGCGATTTGAGCATGTTTTGCCTGAGCCTGAGTTAAAGCAGATAAAGTTTCCTCGGTGTTACCAGAATAACTACTAGCAATTACTAAAGTATTTGCATTCACATAGCCAGGTAAATCGTAGCTTCGAACAATGTCGAGTGGAATTGTAAACTTTGCTTGGTATAGAACCTTAATAAGCAACGCAGCCAAAGCCGACCCGCCCATTCCGGTTACAACAATCGAAGTAATCGCACGGTCATCGTGTTCCGCATTTAAAACCTGTGCATCAAATGCAGCTTGTTTGTATTGTGATGCAACGATAGCCAAAGCCCCTTCTGGGTCCCTTTGGCTAAGCACATTAATATTATCCAATATTTCAGTCATGAGTATTTCCACCAATCTATAACTATGATACAGTATTTTTAAGTAAGCATAACAATTATTATTCGAGGTGGGCCATGGATATTACTCCGCAAGATACGACAACACAACCAATTAGCGACGACCAAGAGCTCGCAAAGGCTCTTGCTGGTGTTCTTCCAGATGAACCAGAAATTGAAACAACGCTACAATTTGAAGAAACTCCTTCATCACTTCCAGTAGTTCCAGCACCGTTAGACGAATCTCCAATCGTGCCAAACGAAACTCCTGTAGTACCTTTCCAAATGCCAACTCCGTTGTCTTCATCTACAACTGACCTTGAAGGTGTTAAAAAGGATGCAATCCAAGAACTTCGTCCGCTCATCGACCACATCGACCTTCCACCGGAAGAAAAGTTTGACACCTATCTTCTTCTTATCCGAAGCACCGACGATGCAACACTTATTGCACCAGCTCACACTGCAGCAATTGGCATCGCAGATGAAAAGCGTAAAGCTGAAGCACTTCTTGATATCATCAAAGAAATTGACTACCTTTCTAAAAAAGATCAAACAGCCGCTTAGTTTAAAAGTTACTCACAAAAAAGGCTCGCCATGTTTAAGACTGGTGAGCCTTTTCTCATTCTGGGCAACAGTACGGTACAATAGAATACAATGACTGCTCGCTACGCCACGCCAGAAGAAATCGCCAATTGGGATAGTTTGATTATTGCAAACCCCGATGGCGGAAATGTCTTTTCGAGTTTCGAATATAGCGAAGTGAAGAAACTTACAAATTATACTCCGCGATTTATTATTCGCGGCAAACTTGCGATTACTGTTTTAGAGAAGCAAACTCCGCCACTAGGTAAATTATGGTATTTACCAAAAGGGCCTAATGTCACTTCAAGTAAAAAACTGTTTGATACGCTCAAAGCATTAAAACCGCTTGCCAAGAAAGCTGGTGTTTTTGTCATTCGTGTTGAGAGTGAACTTGACCGTGCATGCCAACCAACTCTTGAGCGCCATGGATTGAAGAAAGCGGCTGCAATTATTCCCAACCCTTCAACTATTACTCTCGACATTTCATCGCCACTCGACGAAGTGCTCGCGAGCCTTCCACAAAAGGGTCGGCACGCTATTCGTCGCGCAGAACGTGATGGTGTAACTATCACATCAGCAAAAGCGACAGATGAAAATTGTGAAATTATGTACGGTTTACTCAGCGCTACAGCCGAGGGTCAATTTGGTATACGTAGTTATAATTACTACAAAGAGTTTTGGCAATCATTCGAGAAGGCTGGCTTAGGGCAATTATTCTTTGCAAACTTCGAGGGCAAAGTGGTCGCTGGAGCCTACGCCATGACGTTTGGCAAAAAAAGCACCTACAAAGACGGCGCCTCTGTTCGCGAACGCACCGCTTATGGTGCAAGCCACTTACTGCAGTGGAAAGTTATTGAGTGGGCAAAGTCACGCGGAGTTACCTTACACGACTTTTGCGGTTCGCCTCCAAGTGATGAAATTAATAATCCCGACCATCCGCACCACGGGGTTGGCATGTTCAAAACTGCTTTTAATAAGCAGATCACTGATTACATTGGCTGTTACGACTTTGTAATTTCAACCACGCAGTATAGAATTTGGAAGAAGATTGGTGAACGCATTCACCGTAGGCTTTATTACAAGCGCACTCACGATTACTACTATTAAGCCTTAAAAGAATTGAGAAAATGATGATCAACCGTACTGTCCTTATGTCTGACGCCCTAAACTTTAGCGCCGAGCAAGCAATTAACCCTTACTACGGCGATTCTCACACCGAAACAATTAAAGCACAGGCTGAACATGATTCTATTCGGCTCGCTTTTGAAAATGCCGGCATTGAAGTTATTAAAGTGCCCTCGCCAAGTACCAGTCAAGATGGCGTATATACCGCCAACTGGGCATTAGTACGCGGCAAAAAAGCAATTCTTGCGCGATTACCTGATGTTCGCAAAGCAGAAGAGGAGTGGGCTCGACAACATTTGGTTGATTTAGGTATCGAAGTTATCGACGCACCAGCAGGGTTGAAGTTTAGTGGTCAAGGCGACGCACTTGCATGCGGTGATTATTTATTCTGCGGAAACGGCTACCGTAGCGACGAAGCAGCCCAAGTATTCGCTGCTGAGAAATTGGGCTATACTCGAATTCAACTACAAACCATTCCACAACTAGACGAACAAGGCGTCCCTGTTATTAACGCTATATCTGGCTGGGCTGACAGTTTCTTTTACGATATCGACTTAGCACTTTCAATTATTAAAGCGCCTACCAACACAGAAAAAGGCCTTATCGCCTACTGTCCCGAAGCCTTTACCGAGGAATCTCGAAAAATTCTTAGTGAATTTAGCCACGTTGATAAAATTGAGGTTACTTTAGATGAAGCTCAGAATGCTTTTGCCTGTAACCTCGTATCAACAGGTGAAACGGTTATTATGAGCGCGCACGCTCCCCTACTTTCAAATGAATTACGAAAACATGGGCTCGAAGTTGTAACGCCCGAGGTGAGTGAACTCGCCAAAGGTGGCGGCTATATTCGCTGCACAAGCTTATCGCTTCAATAGGCTTTCTAGAGCAGCTTTAGCCGCAGCCGTTTCGTCCCAAGGGTATTCGCCATCGGCACGTTCGATGGTTTTCTCGTGACCTTTGCCAAGTAGAACAACTGTGTCTTCCTTGTTTTTTGCGAGTGTCATAGCAAAACCAATAGCCTCTTCGCGGTTATGCACTATAAACATATCTTTATTTTCTCTTTTTCCCTGTTTAATAGCACCGTCGGCAACTTGCTTTAAGATAGTAGTGCCGTCTTCATCGCGATCGTCTTCTTCAGTAAGCACGACAATGTCGGCATATTTCCCCGCAATTGAACCTTGTTCGGCACGTTTTGTTTCATCGCGTCGGCCAGCAGAACCAAACACTGCAATAAGTTTACCTTTTACTAATGGTCGCATGCTTTCAAAAAACTTCTGGAAACCATCCGGTGTACTTGCGAAATCGACAATTACACTAAAGTCTTGCCCGACGTTAATAAGGTTCATTCGCCCTTCAACAGTTTCTAAAGCGGCAATTCCCTGCTCGATTTGCTGTTTATTAAGGCCGAGCTTTCGGCCAACACCAATCGCAGCAAGTGAGTTACTCACGTTGAACTCTCCAGGAATCTTAACCTCAATGTCATAACTTTCATCGCCAGCAACAGCAACGTAACTTGTACCGTCAGCTCGCAAGTTAACATTTTTTGCATGAATATCGCCTTTATTAATACCATATGTTGTTTTATTATCAACATATTTCAAAAAAGCGTCAGCATTTGGGTCTTCTGCATTAGCGATTCCATATTTAAGCCCATGTTTGCCAGCTATTTTAAACAATTTTGTTTTTGCCTCAAGGTAACGCTCGAACGTGCCGTGGTACTCAAGGTGGTCATGAGTAATATTTGTCATTACGGCCAATTGGTACGGAACACCCCATACGCGGTTTTGCGCTAAACTGTGACTCGAAGTTTCAACAACTACCCACTCAACACCAGCTTCTGCAAAAGCTTTTAATCGGCTTTGCAGGACACCCGCCTTAGGGCTTGTCATGTGTAATTTTTGGTGGACAATATCATCACCGATGCCATATCCCACAGTAGTGGTGAGTGCAGATTTTATGCCAGCATTGTGCAGCATGGTGTGAATCATAAACGAAGTTGTCGTTTTACCGTTCGTACCCGTAACACCTATAACTTTAAGTTTACGGCCAGGAAAGCCATATTTTGTTGTCATTATCATCGATTCAACAAGATGGCCCGTAGGCTCAATAGCCTGAAACACACCAGTTGGAATCATTTTTTTAACAATTGTTCTAAAACCCATACAGCCATTATACCTGTCAGGTGGAATTACGAGCTTGTTTTTGTTGATAGTAAACAAACAGAGAGATTGCCAATACAACTAACCCAGCTAGGATTGCACTTACAGCGAGAGGCCAATAGTTATTATTCCTACTTTGCTTTGAACCTTCTTGGGTCGCTTTTTCCGTCGTTGGGGCAATAGCTATAGTGCCTAGGGTTGGCGTAGTAACTATCGAAGCACCAAGTACTTCGCTAGGGTTATTATCACTAAGAGTAGTTGAAGTTATTTGCCCCGGCTGCACACCCATTGCAGAGCTAATGGCCGGAATTAACGTACTAGAACTCGACGTAGGGCTCGGATTTTCCTCAACAGCTATAAAGTCGTACGTATCAATGTCGTTGCCAGCGTAACTTTTGCCAATCGCATGAACCGAGTGAAAACCGGGCTCAAAACCAGCCGCTGGAACCGCCACACTTACACTTCCGTCACGAGCTGACTGTACAACACCCAAGTTTTTTACATCGGAATGAAGCTCTAAAACTACATCACTACCAGGCAGGAAACTAAATGCAGGAAAAGAAATTTCGAACATATCATTTACTTTAATTGTTACTTTATTCAAGAACGATACAGCTTTTTGCTGCTTTAAACTATTTACCCCACTGTTCCAGTAAACACTCGGTACAGGAATATCTGTTGAGTTGCTATTGTTTGTACTTGAAACTAGCCCGCTTGGATTTGGGAAATCTTGGAATATTTTTTCTGCGACCTTTGCGTGACCTGCTGGTTTCGGATGAAACGACTCAGCACCAATGATTTTTACAAATGGAAGAGATGGAATATTTGGATAATCGTCCCCTATTCTTATTGCGTTCATTAAAGGCGAGTCTAATGACGAACATAGCTCGTCGCCGCTAAACACCTCCTCTACGTCTGCATACTCAACGCCAGAAGCATTTGCAGCTGCTTTTATAACCTGGTTTAAATAATGAATCGCTTCGTTCATAAAAATTCGTTCGGTTTCGTTAAGAAGAAGACTGATGGCAGACTCGCAACTTGATTGCGCTGTTATAATGCGCGGATATCCGACAACAATAACGGCTCCAAGTGTCCGCGTCTTCACGTCAACGTAAAATTCTCTCAAACGCGGATATAAATTTTTAATTTCGATCGAGGTGTTATATCGATGTTCAACCGTACTTGCCCATTTGCAGGTATCTAACCCCAAACAATCTTTCAATTTCCCAATTAGCCCAGCGTCATTACCACCTATACCAATAGTAGCCACCTGGGCAGGGTTAGATTCAAGCTTTGTTATTTGATCAGGTTGAAGTGAATGCAATATCTTACCCCGTGCACTTTGTATAGTTGCACCAGAACAAGCCGTACTACTGGTCGAAACTCTCCAGGCGGCACCGAGCATAAATGGATACGACCGTATACTCACGTGACATTTTGCCGGGTCATCTGTTCGGTAAAAGGAATCGTCAACCTCACCTTCACCACTTGTAAATGAATCTCCAAGTGCAATATAGAAACGTTCGTCTCTTTCAGTGTTGTCAGAGAACAGCGTAATGTGCCGAGGTTCAACGGTATTTGAGAAGATGTCAAAAGAGAGCGTTGCATCTTCTTTACTAAAAACAGGCCTGAAGGCGTACAGAAAGTTTGGAATATAGTCGTCAATTTGAAGCGGTATGTAGCGACATATAGTTTCTGCACCAGTGTAATACACCTGCATAGATTCACGTGGTTTATCACCACACATTTCATCAACAGAAACTACCCATATACCACCCAAGCGATACCCTGCGACAGCTACAGTGCGGCCGTCATTCGAAATCGTCATTTCTACACTTGGACTATACCCATTTCCATAGCTAAAGCCAGGCGAAACAACCCTTCGAACTTCTGCGGTATCAATATTCACTCTAAAAATACCGTAATCCCTTAACTCAAGCAGACCCCATTTGCCATTTTGAGATACACCAAAAGACTGTGGCGTAAAAGACTTTCCTGCAAAGTTTGTCACCGGAAGAATTGCAGAGCTCTCACCTGGGCCATATTGAATTTTGCCGTTTTGAATAGTTTGGCTTAAGTTTGCTGCAAAGTTTTTATAGATTCCTGTATACCCAATTAACGTGTCACCTGCTTCGGAATACACACAACCCAACCTGTTTTGACAAATGTCTAACGTATAAAAGGTATTCTCAAGTGGAAAGCTTACCGCATAGGCAGCACCACCCTCTGGTCGAAAATAAGAAGCCACCCTTGTTCCTTCACCCATAATGCAGCCAAAAGCAGGCTGTTCGCCCGTTATGGGAATATTCCCGTAATTGCCAGGGCAAGGCTCGCTGTAATTTATCTTTACACTAGATGTATTAAAAATTGGTGCAACATCGGGCGACCAAGCATCGACATTGCTTATAAGCACTATGCTCAAAATAATACTTATTACTGCTATTTTTGCACAATTAAAAATCGCCCACCACATGCATCCTCCTTGCTGATATTCAGCTTAGCCCCTGCTTAATATTCTAAGTTGGTTCTCAGCAAACTGCAAGATAGAACGCAATAAATTACAACACGTGGTATAATATAACAGATGAAAATACTAGGAATTGAGAGTAGCTGTGACGAAACCGCTGCGTCGGTAGTTGAAGACGGAAAGACCGTTCTTTCTAACGTTATCCGTACACAAATCGATATTCACAAAGTATATGGCGGTGTTGTACCAGAAATAGCTGCTCGAAACCATATTGAGGTAATTAACCCTGTTATTAATCAAGCCCTTAGCGATGCTCAGCTCGATTGGGATGACATTGACGCGATTGCCGTCACCTATGCTCCGGGCTTGTCGGGTGCGCTGCTTGTAGGAACTTTAGCAGCTCGAACATTAGCACTCTTAAAAAATAAGCCTCTCTTGCCTATTCACCATGTTGAAGCGCATGTATATGCCAACTTCATAACTAACCAAGCAGACCATATCAAACTTACACTCCCCTCTCAACAACCAAAATTCCCAATGCTCGCCCTTATTGTTAGTGGTGGCCATTCACAGCTCGTTCTTTTTAAAGACCATGGCGATTACGAACTTCTTGGCCAAACGCAAGACGATGCTGTTGGCGAAGCATTCGATAAAGTCGCGAAGATTATAGGACTACCCTATCCTGGCGGCCCATCAATTGCAGAAGCGGCGCTACATGGCGATTCTCATAAATACAAATTACCAAAAGCGAAGATGCAAGGTGCTTATGATTTTAGCTTCTCAGGCCTCAAGACAGCTGTTTTAAGGGCTGTTCAGCACGAAGTTGGTGTCGATACGACATTCCCCTCTTTTAAGCTCCCAGAGCTTCTAAACGACACACAGCGCGCAGACTTTGCGGCTAGCTTCCAGCGAACCGCTATCGAAACACTTGTCGACAAAGCCGAAGCTGCATTTAAGGATCACTCCCCTGCTTCGGTTGTTATTGCCGGTGGCGTTGCTGCGAATCAAGAATTACGCCGGGAACTTCAAGACCGCCTTCCTCTCGCTATCGAATATGCCCCTATGCAACTTTGTACTGATAATGCAGCCATGATTGCAACACTTGGCTACTACTACGCTCAAAAAGCTACACCCACTTCCCCGTTCGAACTTGAAATCCAACCAAGCCTTTCAATGACAAAGACTTCTTGGTCAAAAGAAAAAGAACCGCTGATTAATACGGTTCTTTAAGCTTAAGCTAAGTTTAATCTCATTTTTTACGACGAACTTTTTGTAATACACTTTTTGCAATCGGCAGCCCTTTAACCCAAACCGAATAAAGAGGGGAGAGTGATTTGTCGAACGTACCTGCAAATAGGGTAGAGTCGCCCGACCACCCCTGTTTAAAGGTCGCGACGCCGCCTGCGACGAGGCCACCGAAATCATATCGTTCTAAGCCCCATTCTTTTACTTTTTTCATAACATGCCACTTTAAAGCGTAGTTTGCGCGGAGCTCTTGCCCGCGTTCATTCATACCGCCGTATAGCTCGTACACGGTTTTTTCACTCATAGCTAACCATAAAAAGGCGACTGGCTCTTCGCCATCATATGCCAAATAAATAGGGGAGTGGTCCTGCATCTGCAAAAAGACATCGAGGTAATATTGTTTGTCGTGAGTATTAAAACCTGCTCTTTTAGAGGTTTGAGCGTATAAGTCGAGGCAAATATCGATACCTTCACGGTTTTTAACCTGTTTAATAGTTACATCAGCAGCCGATTTGCGAATGTATTGACGAGTTTTTTTCGCCATATCCGCCAGCAGGTCGCTTTCGCTTTTTGTTAAATCAAGAAGAATAGTTTCAGCGGGAAGAATTTTATTAACAGATCGTTCCCAGCCATCTGGGATTTCAAAATCAATCTCATCAGGTTCGATGCTAAGCGCCACTGAGTGGTGAGTGCGCTTCACAAGCTCAGCAAGTGTATTTAAGAATTCAGCAGAATATTCATTTTTCACCAAAGGTCCACGTGGAATATACGCAAAACTTCGAAAAGGAGTAGGGAGGCGACGAATAAGAACTTGGGCAGCACCGACAATTTCATCGTCAACGTATGCAAATACCCGTTCAGCAACCCAGCCATGGCCCGTCTTAACTTGTCCCCATCCCCAGAGCTGTAATGGGTGACCACCATTCTCTAAAATATAATCATCCCACTGCTCTTTATCGCTACACCTTTGAAGTTCTATCATACCCCCATTATACAGCCTTATTTTGTGATATACTTGACTACAGTAAAAAGAGAGAAAATTCTTAAATAATTGACGGGATTTCATGTGAAATTAGCAAAAACATACGAACCGAATGAGTACGAACCAAATGTCTATGCACTTTGGGAAAAGAGCGGCGCTTTTAACCCAACAGGTAAAGGCGAACCCTTTAGTACCGTCATGCCACCTCCAAACGCCAATGGAAACTTACACATTGGCCACGCACTTGATATGGGGCTAAAAGACATTGTTGTTCGCTACAAGCGTATGCAAGGTTGTGACACTATTTACATTCCAGGCGCAGACCACGCCGGTTTTGAAACATGGGTAGTTTACGAGAAGCATTTACAAAAAGAAGGTAAGAGCCGTTTCGACTTTTCACGTGAACAATTGTACTCACAAGTATGGGACTTCGTTGATCAACAACGAGGCAATATGGAGCTCCAACTTCGAGCTTTAGGTATTAGTGCGTCTTGGGACCACAACGTATTTACTCTTGACGAGAAGGTGATTAAAACCGTCTACGGAACCTTCAAAAAAATGTGGGACGAAGGCCTGATTTACCGTGGTGAGCGAATTGTTAACTACAGTACAAAGTACCAAACTAGCTACGCCGACATTGAAGTAGATCACAAAACCGAGAAGGGGACACTGTGGCATATTGCATACCCATTACTCGACAAAATTGGTGAAATTGTTATTGCAACCACCCGTCCAGAAACACTCTTTGGTGATGTAGCCGTTGCTGTTCATCCAGACGACGAACGATACAAAGACTTTATTGGTACACGCGTTATGTTGCCACTTACTGGACGTGAAATAACTGTTATCGCAGATGAATACGTTGACCCTAAATTTGGTACCGGTGCCGTTAAAATAACTCCTGCACACGACCCTAACGACTTTGAAGTAGGGAACCGTCATGACCTTCCACGCCTACAAGTTATCGACTTCGACGGCACAATGATTAACGTCCCAGAACAATTCCGCGGACTTGACGTTGAAGTTGCGCGAAAACGCACTATTGCAGCGTTACAAGCCGAAGAACTCATTCGAAAAGAAGAAACCATCGAACACAGCGTTGGGTACGACTACAAGAGTGGGCTACCAATTCAACCGCTTATCAAAGAGCAGTGGTTCTTAAACATGAAACCACTCGCCAAGAAGGCCCTTGAAGCAATCGAACGAAACGAAGTAGCGTTTTATCCAGCTAGCCGCAAAAACATCCTCGTTCAGTACCTCAACAATATCCGTGACTGGAATCTTTCACGTCAAATCCCATGGGGCATTCCTATTCCTGCCTTCCAAAATATCGCAGACGAAAGTGACTGGATATTCAATGAAAACGTTGACGAAAAAACAATAGTTGTTGACGGCAAAACATACAGACGCGAAGAAGATACCTTCGACACCTGGTTCAGTAGTGGACAGTGGCCGTTTATTACAACTGAATTCCTTGAACATGGTGACCTAGCGAAATTCTATCCGACAACCCTTCTCGAAACAGGTACCGACCTCCTGGACCGTTGGATTGCTCGCATGATTATGCTTGGCCTCTACACAACCGACCAAGTTCCTTTTAAAGATGTTTACCTGCATGGTATGGTGCTCGACGAACACAGCCAAAAAATGAGCAAGAGCAAGGATAACGTCGTTAACCCAATGGAAATGATTGCCGAATACGGTTCAGATGCTTTACGCCTTGGCCTTATCGCCAGCCGTAGCCCCGGTCAAAACCAAGCGTTTAGTATTGATCGCATTATCGCAGGCCGTAATTTCTGTAATAAGCTTTGGAATATTGCACGGTTTATCGAAAACAAAGTAGGCGATAACTACCAACCGCAAGAGCCAAAAGTTCAAACCCTCGCTGACCACTGGATCATGAGCGAACTGACAATAGCAAAAGAAAGCATTAGCCGTGGGCTTGATACGTATCGTTTCGCCGAAGCAAGCGATAGCATGTACCACGCAATCTGGGACAGCGTCGCCGACTGGTACATTGAAGCTTCTAAAGACCAAGACAACCCAGACCTTCTCGTTTGGGTACTCGACACCGCTTTAAAGCTTGCTCATCCATTCGCACCATTCGTTACTGAAACCATCTGGCAGACACTTCCTTGGCATAATTCACTTCTCATTAGTGAAACTTGGCCGGAAATACTACCGTTTAACGAAATCTCTTCTGCTGAGTTCAACCAAGTACAGCAGCTTGTAACAGAAGCCCGCTTCGTATCAACCTCTCTACCGGGAAACAAACGATACGGCCTTCTCTACCAACAAGACAGCCTCATAGAAGACAATGCTCAGCTCATTACCCGGCTTGCGAAACTAAAGGGCATCGAAAAAACCACCGAAACACGTGGAATTCGCTTAGCACTGACCGGTCGCGATGCCTGGCTTGATGTATCAGCCGAAACACTTGCCGAGCACCAAACAAACCTCGAGGCTCGCCTCGCTGGCACTCACAAAGAATTACAAGTTCTTACAGGTCGCCTTTCAAACGAAGGATATCTAGCAAAAGCCCCAGCTGCCCTTGTTGAAGAAACAAAGAAGCAGCAAACAGAAAAGCAGGCGCTCATCGAACGCCTGCAATATGAACTCGAAGTTCTTAATTAAGTTCTAAACCGACGGCCATAGTGACGTATTATCACCGTGGGCAATTGTCTTTTTAGGTTGTATATATCGATCCGAATTATCACGTGGGGTAATTTTCGGTAAGGTCGAATGGAATACACGTGACTGGTTGGAAAAAGCTACACGTTCAACGTGAATATGTTCGCTTCCGCTAACCATGTGGGCAGCGCCGTATGTTGCTAAAGCAGCAGGCAAGGCAAGCGCAACGGTTGCAGCTTTGTCGATACGCATATCGTGCAGCAGTAATCCGGCTGTAACAGCAAGGATAAATACGATTGGGGCTAGGTTTATTGTTTTTTGCATTTTTGTGTTTTTAATCTTAATTGATTAATAATCACTGTAGCATAAGCTTGATATATTGTCAAGTATCAGTCGTGGTGGTAAGAACCGCCGCGAGCGATTTCTTGGGCACGGTATATCTGTTCTACAAGTAAAAGGCGCACCAATTGATGTGGAAAAACTAAGGGCGAAAATGACCATGTAAACCCAACAAGAGTACGTACTTCATCGGTTACACCGTAGGCACCGCCAATAACTAACGCGATTTTTTGTGAGCTGTTTAAGCGCTCCTCTAAAAGCTTCGATACGGCCGGTGAGTCGAGAAGTTTTCCACGTTCGTCCAATAAGACAACATAATCATAAGCATCAAGCCGTGAAAGTATACGCGCAGACTCTTCCTGGCGAGCGCTAAGGCCCTCGAGCGAAGAGTGAGGTAAAAGTACCCATTCTAAATTAAATGGTGCTTTCAAGCGTTTCTGGTAGCGTTCGATTCCTTCGGACACCCAACTTTCGTGCTTCTTTCCGACAGTGATGATATGTAATGGCATGTGTACATAATATCATCTAGCGAAAAACATTCCGTTTGTGCTACTCTTTCATCAACATGGAACACGTAACACAAACACAGCAAACACTGAACGAGCTCCGTTTGCGGGTAAATAATTCTTTAATACTTCCAATGGTAACGCCATTGTTTGAAATACTTGATAGTCAAGAATTTAACTATCCAAATCGTATTACAGAACGCAATGGCAATGCACAACTTTTCTGGGAGGCGGGGGAAGTGCAACGCAATAACTTTGAAAGAATATGCTTAACACTTTCGAAAGCGACGCTTAGTTTGACAATTGCCTTAGAGCATAGTCACAGCCAGGTGTCTGGTAACACACCAATAATCCCTATAACAACTAGCGAAATGCCGGGTCGCTCCACTATGGTTATCGACGCAAACTCTCATGTGCTCTTTGAATCGAATCGCTCTAATGGGGTTTTACTTGGCACTCATTACGACAACGAGGCGATTGCAAGATTCACCTCAATACTTACTCATAGCCTTGGAGTTATAGGTTTAAGCATACATAGCCAAGGCATAGAACAAGAGGTGAGTTAAAACTTTAAGCGCTCAGCAATTGCCGCTAAACTAGCGTGATCAGGTTCGTCAGTAGTTTCTTTAGCGTAGTACTCATCTGCGGTATTAAACGGTATCAAGTGGACATGCGCATGAGGTACATCAAGCCCAATTACTTTTTCACCAACCCGTTCGACATTCAGAACTTCTCTTAATCGTATTGCAACTTTTTGAGCAGTTTCCATGACAGCCTGATAATCTTCAGTGTTTAAATCCCAAAGTGTTTCAACTTGAGCTTTAGGAATAACCAACGTATGGCCGGTGACAGAGGGGTAAATACTTAAAAAAACGAACGTCTTATCGTCTTCGTAAATTTTATGTGAGGGAATTTCGCCCTTAATAATTTTCGTAAATAGAGAATCTTGCATAGGTCCATTGTACCAAGGAAATAAATTTGGCGGAGAAGGAGGGATTCGAACCCTCGGAACCTTGCGGCTCACCGCTTTTCGAGAGCGGCCAGTTCAACCACTCCTGCACCTCTCCAATAGAGGATATTATACCAAAACAAAAGGTACTTAGTTAAATCAGATAAGATTTATCCTAAGCTAAGATACTAGGCTCTTCTTCGGCTTCATCATCTGGATAATAAGTGTCGACGTATTTACTAATAGCTTCGTTAAGAAGCGTTTCTAAGTCTACATGCTCTAGTGGAGTAAATAGCCCAACATTGAAGCCTGCATCAAATACAGCTTGATAATCAGCAGCTGCTAAACTCTCAGTAATCTCATTAGGCATTTCGACTGAATTAATTGCTCCTTTAGCAAAATCCGGAATAAATGCGAACCATTTGTACGTTGCTTGGTCGGCATCTGTGTGGCCAAGACCAAATATTACGCCAGTTTTTGCATCTTGTTGTGATTCCAATTCAGGATACACAGGAACAAAGTTAGCGAGTCGTTTTTCAAGAACCGTCTGCCTCCGTAAAGCAATTTCCGCTACTTGTTCTGCAAGTGGTTCGAAGTAGGTAGGTAGCTGAATACTGGCTGTATCAACAACATTAGCTGATTTAAACTCAGTATCTCCAGAGAGAATGGCTAGCTTTTGCACAGTACCACCCAGGGCTCGAGCCTGTAAAACTTCCAACTGAGTGGTTTTCGCTTCTTCAATAGCCGTCCCTAGCTCTTCACCGTATCCAAGTGTGACGCGGCTATATTTAACAGGGGATACAACACCCATAAGGCTCGTTCTTTGAGATTCTTTTAAATCAAGGTTTTGTTCGATTTCAAGTAACGTAGCTTCGTACTGCTCTCTTAAATCGTCGGGTACGTTATCGCCAGCTTGCTCTATCATCTTTTCAAATAAGTCAGCGCGCCCTTGTGAACTGCTGACAAACATATCTGCTTCCTTGTCGAATTTAAAGAATGCAGCGATAACCTCATCTTCCGTACGCATCGACATTTCAGCACGCACTGCGTCTTCAATACGAATAGCCGGGTCGCCATTTTGACTTACAGGGCCGTCCCAATCGTCGTAAATTGCGTCGTATTGCTTTCGTTTGTCCTCATTAAGCAAAATACTTCTCGCCTTATTGAGAATTTGAGCCATTCTTTCGCCACGAGCTTGAAATTCTGGAGCAACACCTTCAAGACGATCCGGGTGATACTGGCTTAATTGCTTATTAATAGCTTTATTAATGTTGGCTTCTTCGGTGTCATGTTCAACACCAGCAACAGCGTAGAAATCAACAATATAATCGATACCTTCTTGTGGTTCGTAGCTCATTGTCAGACCTTAAGACTCTGCCTTATTTTCGGCATCTTGCCACTCTGGCAGCGCTTGAATTGTTTTAAGTACTTCTGGAGGGACGTTACTTGGATCAATTTCATTCTCACGACAGTAATCTTCCATAAGCTTCATTCGCGCGTCGGATACAGGGTCAAGTTCTTTGCCCTCTAGACGAAAAGCTTCCGCCGTTACGATCATATCGATAAGATTAAAGTTTCGGCCAAAATTAGGAAGGGGTTCTTTGTATTCAACAATTGATTTACCTGCAGCAACAGCTTCTTGCATAGCTTGGTCTTTCAATTGTGTAAGGTTTTCATAAGCAAATTCGCTTGCTTCAGCTAAGTGATCGCGGTTTAATTGCATGACATTATCAAAAACAATACCCGTTGCTAGTCTATCTTCGGGAGTTGTGGCAGCATTCATAACATTTAGAGCGTTTATCCTCGATTCGCTAAGATCAATGTGTTGATTAACAAGTTCTTTAGCTTGATGGTCGACTACTTCGTACGATTGAGGGGTTTCGTGATTTTGCATTGATACCTTTTTTTGTTTTTGGTGTATTTAAAGGTACATTAGCATAAGAGCAATAGAAAGTCAACCCCTGAACAAAATACTACCCCTGTTAGGAGTAGTATTTTATATAATTTTGATACAGAGTAGTCAACAAAGTTAAAATCAACTTCTTCGAGCTCTTTGGTGACTATTAGATACTAACAGGGTACACTTTAAGTACATAAGCGCAGAGGAGTTATAATGCCAACAAACACACCAACACCCACAACCCTTAACAACCCCCGAGGAGCATCCGTTGCCTCGTTAGCTGCAGGAATTGTTTCGGTTATAGTTTCCTTAGTGCCATTCGCCGGTTTCGTATTCGGTGTTTCTGCAGTTATTTTTGGTATTTTTGGACTTAAATCAAAAAAGAATCCTCTTTGGGCAACGGCTGGAATTATTATCGCAAGTATAGGCATTGTAATAAGCATTATTGTTTCCACAATATTTATTGTGGCAGTATCTTCTTTGGAAATACCAAATCAGTCTTAGCTATTCTCTTATAATAAAAAAGACTTCAAATTCAAGAAGTCTTTTTTAATAATTTTGGTACACCCTAGTCGAAGAAGTTCGAACCTGTATTATCAGCTCACAGGTAGCAAAATCTATTTCATAAACTAACAGTTTATCTTATTCTTATATCTAGCTGTGAAAAGTGCTATAGTTGTGACATAAAATCAGTTTAATCAGGTAAGTTATTTATCAAGGAGATAATATGGCAGATTTAACAAAGGGCAACACAACTAAAAAGAAGTTTTATAAAAAGTGGTGGTTCTGGGCTATCATAATAGTTCTATTCATTATCGGAGTATCGGGTGCTAGCGGTTCTTCTAACGAGTCGGCTGACACGAACACCACTACCTCTGAAACAACTGAGGCAGCTCCTGCGAAAGAAGAGGCACCACAAGAGCCTAGCGCACCTGCCGAATACATATCTGCTTTAGCTCAAGCTACCACTTATGCCAATACGATGCACTTATCTAAACAAGGTGTATATGACCAACTAGTTTCCGAGTATGGCGGCAAGTTCACTGCCGAATCAGCTCAGTACGCAATTGACAATGTTATAGCCGATTGGAATGCGAATGCCCTCAGCCAGGCAAAAACATATCAAAACGATATGCACTTGTCTCCCGCTGCGGTTCGTGACCAACTTGTCTCTGAATACGGGGCGAAGTTCACAGCAGCAGAAGCAGATTACGCTATCGCACACTTAAACGACTAAGCAATGTCCTTATAATTAAGAACCCGATTTGTGTCGGGTTCTTTTTATAACAACAAATTACTAACTTACCCCTGAAAGTGTGCCTTGCCGTCAGAAAATCCGTCGAATCCACCCTTATGTATTTTGATAGTAACCATATAAGGATTCCACTCAGAAACTGAAATAGATTCTCCTTCGTTCTCCAATACACTTCTTCCGTAGTAAGTTCCATTAGGGATGATTGAATTAGCGATAGGGTGGTACTGCTCGAACAATCGTCTCTCGGCATACTCTAACAAGTCGTTATCTATATCACCTTGAATAGGTAGTAGAACTCGCCATTCAATTTGCTCTTTGAAGAAATACAGATATTGATTAAGTAGTGGCTGTCTATGAATAGGTCTTAGCTTCTTCCAATAACGTGCGTGTTCACGCCAGCGGGTACTAATAGTCTTCTTCGATTTACCGATATAAATACATTCGCCACTATTCTTGTTAAAAGCAGCGTATATTCCAGCACATTGACCCAATTGTATATTTTTATTAACGAGTAGTAGGTTAGCATTTTTTACTAACTGTTCGTATTCTTGTTGCGCCATTTTTGCACTAACGGCGTTAAGAATATGTGGTTTGTCTGGTAACCGAGAACTGGTAGTGTCTGATAGTCGCTGTAGTAATTGTTCCTCTACGTTTTGGATTTCTTGTGGTTTAACTAGGTCGTAATCATTCCATTTATTTTGTCGCCCAGTAGTAAGGTTATTAACTATTACATAACGACTAAATTGATTGCCGTTGTGGATTTCTTTTATAATTCCTTCACGCAATTTCTTGTCGATGATTTCTTTATTTTTCCACTTCAAGCTATAGTTATGAACCTTGTCACCAACGCTCAAGGAGTTAAACCACTTATCGGTCATTTGGTCGCGTTTAGCAGTTAGTCGCTGGGTATTCATAAGAATCTTTTCAGGTGTTATTTTTCTTATCTTTTTCCATCTGATTGCGAACGATAACAGCAATGAGAGAAGCGATGACGACAGTAATAGGTAAGGAACTCCAAAACTTGTCCCATTTTTGGTCGCTAGTAGCCTCGTAGCCATCGTCTGCGTACTCGACACAGCTACTGCCTCTATTATCTGTATCCGACTCCACGCAAGAAGGTTTTCCTAAACTCATTCCCAAGTATGCACTGACTGCAACAGCAGCAATAATACCTACAATAATAAACGGAAGTAATTTACCTTTGCCAACTTCTTTTTTAATCCAATCCCAACCGAATATCCCTATGAAAGATACGCCACAGACTGCTATACCGATTCCGATACCCCATAAGAATCCTGAAACAGGGTCGGGGTTTTCACCTGTTAATCCCAACAAGCCACCAATGAAGCCAAACATAAATACTGGAATCAGTAATAAGAAATAGATTCCTTTAGACACTTCTTTGTTTTGACTTTGCTGCGTCATTTGATATTAACCGTTGAGTATTTTAGCTTTTTCAGTATCGAATTCGGCCTGGGTTAATACCCCTTGCTCTTTAAGACTAGCCAACTTACTTAGTTCATCTGCTGCACTTCCCTTCGATGACTGTTGAGCAGAAACAACTTGGTGCGAGCTACTAGCTTGCTTAACAGATGAGATTACTTTTGCTAGTTTAGCCCTCAAGGCCATAGGCGCTTTATTTTCTACGAAGAGAATTACCTCTTGTCCATCAGTAAGCTCTAAAGTGATATAAGACTCTTGGTCTTTACTTTTCTTTTTAAGCGCAAAGGCGAAAATACCAACTGCGATAAGTCGAGTGACAGTAACACGCCTATTGACTTCATCCTTTCCTTCTACAAGAATGTCTCTGATTTGAGTATTGGGAATAGTGAACTTAGTACTCATTACAGCGCTAAACTCTGTTTGGTTTTGATAGAAAGTTATAATTCCGTTAGCCTTACGACTATCACCATAGCCACCCATATACTGCACAGGTAATGCGCCTAATCTAACACCTCGTGTATCTTTTAGTTCCGCCGACTTTTGCTGCTGTTCTTGGTAGCTCTTCTGTATTGATTTGCCAGCTTTATCGCTTGCGTCTTTAACTTTATCTAAGAATGACATTTTTAAGTTCCTTATTTAGTTTTGGATTATTCATTTACTCTGACTCTTTATAGTTTTCAGCGTCGATTTCAAAGAGAGTATGGTTACTAACGGAAAAATAACTGCCACTAATATATCAATTATTACCCATAGACTTTTGTCTAAATAGATAGGTAAAAACGGATTGAATAAAATCGCAACTGCTACAAAAAACCATACCGCCTTATTGTCTTTATCTGAATTGTAAACAACATAAGCTATAAATAGAGCAATAATGAGTGTCGCAATTCTCAGAAATTGATAGTAACCGTAGGGGTTATCGCCAACTGCAATGAGCATCAAAACACCTAAGAATATAGCAGCTACAATAGCCGAAGTGCGATTCATTTAACTACGCTCCAAATGTTGAAACTGTTTATAGTATTCAATTTCTTCTTCAAGTATAGAGGGCGTAGTGGTTTTGATAGTGTCCTCAATAATTGCTTGGTCTATAAAATCTCTATCTAGCTCAACCGCTTCTCTTGCAGCTTCTGTAACAATCAATTCAATATCAGCACTAACGTAGAACTCAGTAAGTTCTGCTAATTTTTGATAATCAATTTCACTTATAGGGCGTTCGGATAGGAATAATTTGAAAAGTTCAACTCTAGCTTCTAAGTCAGGAGGGGATACGAATATCCTTTTATCCATACGACCCGCCCTGAGTAGTGCAGTGTCTATCAAGTGAGGTCTGTTAGTTGCAGCAACTACCAATACTTTATTCTTGCCAGCGTCATTCAACTGCATAAGGAACTCGTTCACTTCCTCTTGCTTGTGTTGAAACTCAGAACCCATTGATTCACGCCTAGGAATTAAGCCTTCGATTTCATCAATAAATACTATAGAAGGGGCTTTGAGCTTTGCCATCTCAAACAGCCTACCCACCTTACCAACAGTTCCGTGAATATAAGATGAAGCTATGTCAGAGTGTTTAACTTCAACGAAGTTATATCCTAATTCTTCTGCCAATTTTCGAACAATAAATGTTTTCCCGCAACCTGGTGGCCCGTACAAAAGAATCCCGTTAGGTAATGAAAGCTTAAACTTTTCATATTTTTCAGGATTAAGAAGAGGCTGGATTACGTCATTCATAAGAATGTGCTTGAGTTCTTTCATACCAGCTACAGAAGCGAAGCCTTTTAACTGTGTCAATCCATCAATAATTTGAGTAACGTGTTCCTGTGAATGTTCAGCAGTAACTATACCTAGATATTCAGTACCTTGATGAGTTATCTTGATTAGTTTATCCTTACCACCACGAATATCACTCAATTTTAAGTTTGTGAATAAATACAAATAATTGCCATCGCTTAACTTATAGATTTCTGTAAAAAATACTTTTTCTAAACGAGAAGTAACTGTGACATTTTTATTAACTTCATATCCATTGTGGAGAATAGGTTTACTAGGAGTATTCATTATCGTAAATTATTACATTCTGTAGCTTTACTGTTTAGTTCTGCAACCAGTGAGTTTTGAGTAGGCACAGCGGCGTTATAGCTATCAGTGTCGCCACTATTATCATATGAGGTCATTCGAGATTCAACAGAGTCGAGTTGACTCTTTAGGCTATCATATTCATCACTACATATACTGTACGATGATGAGCTTGAACTACTACCAGAAGAGGAGTCGTCGCTACCGCCACTGAATGCTGCACCTATTACTCCTATTATAATAAGTGTAATTACCCAACCAACAATTCGACTAACTATATTAGAGGCCGTTCTTTTTCGCTTCATACTAGGCATTTTAAGAGCAAATTGATAGTACATCGCACAATCAAGCATTGCTACTACGATAACGTGTGCAGGACCGTCAGGGAAGGCCTCGGAGGAAGTACTAACAAGCTTATCTCGTGTTTCGGCTATGGACGTAAAGGTATCAGCTGTAACATTTGAAGCTCTTTGCTCTATGTTAGCAACATTACCATTAAGCCATTCCATATTGATTTCATCAAAGTATTCAATATATTGCTCTATGAACTCACGGAGATTAGCAAAAGACTGTGCTGCTAATTGATACTTTTCTTTCTCAAATAATTCCCTGTTCTCAATTAGACTTTTTGTAACAACGCCAACTACGCACCACTTCAAGCGATTAGTTAGATACTCGTTCAGAAACTTATCATTCTTGAACTTTGGAATGAGTGGCAAGATAACATCAAGAGCTTCACTGTATTTTTCTTCTTCCAGTAAATCGTTGATTGGCTTAATGACTTTCTCTTGTTGTCGGTTTTCTCGAAGCGTATCAACGTCTTTATTGATTTTGCTTACAGTGCCTGGCGTTCCTGCAATTTTACTTGCGATATTCAGCAATGCTACAGGTTTTTCTGATTCGTTGAGGTTGTTATAAAGGTCAAGTGCTACCGTTCGCAATGCTTCCGCAGCTTTATCACGCATAGTCTTAGATTGACTGTCTGAATATAAACCTAGTTCCTTCAATTTATCGAGATTAGACTGAATAATCTTGGTCAGGCGTTTCAAAGCCATTATCTCTTGAGGGCTAACTATATTGTCTTCGCTTATATTGAGATTGCGTAGCTTTTCAGAAGCGTCGTTTATAGCCTCGTAGATAGGAGACAATACGTCTCGCTGCATTTTCTGTCCCTTTACCCCAAAAGCTTGCGAAAACAGCGCATAGAAGCTGTTATCGCCCTTATTCTGACTAATTTCTGTATAGAAATCAGATAAGACATCAGTGACAGAGTTTCTAAAATCAGCGAGCGCAGCCCCGCTTGTACCTACTTCATCGTTCAAGGCATATACTTTAACAAAATACGCCCAAAACTTATCAGATAGAACGAGGTCTTTCCAATAAGTGATTGATTGAGATAAGTGTTTTTTAAGCCCTTTATCGACTACTAGAACCGAGCTAAGAACAGCAAGGTTCTTTTTAGCTACGAAACCACCTGCCGTTTCCTTGTCAGCGTCTTTAGACCAAAGGTCATACGCTTCATCTATTCTTCCTGCCTGCAAATACTTCAAAGCTTTTTCATCGTTATCGCTTTCAATATCAAACCAAAAGAAATACTCTCGAATCTTCTTAGTAGGGGAGCTGAGTTTTTGAACAGCTTCCTTTACGGTGTTTTCAGTTCGAGTGGCTTTTGCTACTTCCAAATCAGTTTCGTAAATAGATTCTTCATCAATTTTTAGCAAATTACTGATTTCTTTCGAGCGTCTGTTTATCTCTTTTTGTGAGGCAGACGTATCAAGCCCTAAGACGTTATAAGCATTTTCACGAAAGAGATTAGCCATTACTTTGTAATTCCAGCCCGACTAGAGTTGATTTCATCTTGAGTTTCCTTAGGTAGCAGGTCGAGTAAACTTTTTACGCAGCGTTTAAGTTCTTCTACGTCATTATCGTCTAAAGCCTTGTCAGCCTTTTGGATAAAGTAATTAGCGTCAGTTTGGTTAGAAAGTTCATTTCTCTTTTCTTTAACTAGACTGAGCATATAAACCCAAGCGGCAGGATTTTCGTACACAGAACGGAAAGTTAACTGTTCGATTTGTTCGTTAACCCTAAGAAGCATTGTTTTATCATTCGACGAAACAGCTTTACGGCCTTCTCTTTCAAGAACTATAAGTTCTCTCAGGATTTCAGTCTTTTCATCACCTTCTTGAAGTTCATCTATTACTTCCTTGGCACTTAATATCTTTTCTTCAAACTCGTTAGCGAGTTGTGGCATTTCTTTTGACTGCTCTAGGTTATCGAAGCTAGTTTTAAGCTCTCGCATATCACGCTCGGCTTTGTTCTTGTCGTCATTATCGAGGTTAGCATTTTTGATATTAGTCCCTAGGTCATCAATAGTATTCTCTAGCTGAGTGTATTCGTCTTCTGAAACGTCTTTTTTTATGGACTTTAGGCGTTCTTTTTGTACAGCCAAATCTTTTTCAAGTTCTGATACATTAACAGATTGTTTGTACATATCGGCCCTAGCATTCAAAGTTAGTTCAACGCTAGGCAAGTAAGCCTCTACCGAAACAGTTCGTGACTCATCTATGCTAATAGTAATATCGACTTCCGTGCCTTCTGGCAGGTCACGAGGGAGTAATTTTCCATCAATTTGGAGAGTAGTGATAGTTTCATTATTAGCAGGATTCGACGAATCGCCTTCATAAACCTGAATAGGCAAACTGTTCTCTTTCCCTTTTTCTAACCTTTTTACGGTTTTGTAGGAATTAGTTTTCCTAAGTGGGGGAATGCTACTCTTTTCAAAGAAAGGGTCACATATTTCTTCCATCTGGAAGCCGCTATCAAAACCTTTTTTCGCATACACAACTCCAATGTCGTGTGGGATAGGCGCACCAGCTACAGTTAAGCCGTGCGTTACAGAGAAGCTATCAGGGAATACGGGAATAGTATTACCAGCTTCATCGAACAAATAAAGCCAATATGTATTAGTTTTACCCTTTTCGATAGCAATAGTATCAAAGAACTTACCGTTTCTAAGTTTGATTTTCGAACTAGTATAGAAACCGCTATCGGACTGAACTTGAACAAAGTAGTCCTCTTCACTATCTCGTAATTCTTCAATAATTCCAGTAACAGTTTGGTCTTCGTCGGATGTCATAGATTCGTAATTTAATGTGGCGTTCATTTCATCTTGAAGTGACACACGACCTTCGTTGAGTACATCCGTTGGAACTCTTTGGCTTAGTCCAAAGATACTTGCACCTCTTGCAACTACTGTTAGTGGGTCAATAGAGCCGTCTACTTTGATTTTGAACTCTTCTTCCAATGATTGACGAACAAATGGAATCTGAGTCGGCCCACCAACAAGCACGATTCTTGATACAGAGGTTTGCGAGATACCTGATTCTTTAAGAGTCTTTTTCACTAATTGAATTGTTTTATCGACGTGAGATTCAATAATATCTTCAAATTGTTGGCGGGTTAGTGTCAAAGAGATATATATTTCATTACCTTCTTCGTCATCGCCAATGTCTTCAATTTCAATAGTTGTTTTATCATATTGAGAAAGTTCTATTTTAGCTGCTTCTGCAACTGCTTTCAGCCTTGCAAAAATACTGCCATACTTTTTCGAGCTTCTATCGAAATCGGTAAGTTTATATTTATTTAAGATTTCAGGCTTAATAACTTCATCAATAATCTTGAGGTCGAAATCTTTTCCACCCAAGAAGTTATCTCCTCCGTGACCAAGAACAGTAAGGTTACTGTCTTTTGAAGAAATAAGAGCAACGTCAAATGTACCGCCACCGAGGTCATAGACTAACCAATTTTCATTTTCTGACTTTTCGAAACCATAAGCCATCGCTGCCGCAATCGGTTCTTGCAGTAACACAACGTGCCTAAAACCTGCTAACTGGCCAGCTCGTTTGGTAGCTTCCGCCTGTAGAGAAGAGAAGTGAGCGGGAATTGTAATAACAGCCGCTACCGTAGACAGGTCAACGTATTTTCGAGTTGCGTCTTCTTTTAGGCTTTTAAGTATTTCCGAAGAAACTTCTTCGGGGGTAAGTGCTTTATCAATACGACTAAAGTGTATAGTTTCCGATGTTCCCATAAGTCTTTTTACTTCGGCTTTATTGTTCTGCAACTCGTCTTCGGATGATGACTTATATAGACGGTCATACGCCTTAACACCTACAACTTTATTACCTGATTTATCAATTCCAAATACAGATGGAGTGTAGTCGCTACCAGCACTATTTTTAACAATTTCCGTCTTACCAGAATAATTTACAGCTATTGCAGAGTTCGTTGTTCCAAGGTCAATTCCAATGTTGATAACACTGTCATTATTTTTTGATTTTTTATCATTATTTTTCAAGGATAACCACCTTTGCTTTCTTTATAAGCTGCCCTTTGTGAAAAACGGCAGGTTCATAAGTTTCTTTAATAATACTGTCTGAAATACTTTCATCCTTCTCAATGCTTAGTACATCAAGGTTTAAGCCTTCATTGTATTTCTGGTCAGTATAATCAGTGTATGTGATGTCGTTCTTGTCTAAGAATCGTTTTAACTTAGTGACAGAGTTCTCGAAAGCTTTGTTTTGCTCGTCTGAGAGGCTTTCTGACACCTTCACGGTACGCTTTTCAACTCTCCATACTTCCGTCGCCAATTCAATCATATTAGAAGACGATGGAGTTATGTCTAAAAACTTAGGTTCAACAACGTCTCTAATACTTTTGTGTAAAGATTGGCCTTGGCTTGAAATAGAGTTATTAATTTGAGTGAAATGACTTTTAAGCACTACAAGAGCATAGATGAATACACCTAAGGTGACGAGAAGAGTGAACAAAATAATTATTGATAGTAATGTTGTCATACGATGAATATGTTTCTTAATCGGTTTCCTTAATAGTACACCCAAATAAGCTGAGAAAACACCCCTTACGGCTTACTTTACTATATGAGTTTGATGTAAACTTTTTGGCATAAACAATAATGATGTTTCACCTCTGTAATAATATCGTAATGAGACAAAATAATAAACAGACAGTTTATGTAACTATCTGTTTATTATTTCTACGCTTATGGTATGAACGAAGAAAAACTTATGAAGTCATTTGGTAAGCAAGTAGCCTTAGTGCGTAAGAGCAAAGGCGTAACGCAGCAACAACTAGCCGAAAATATCGGAATGAGTGTAGTAGCAATAGCTTACATTGAAACTGGAAAAAGATGGGCTAGATTAGGGACACTCAACAAAATAGCAAAATCACTTAAAGTCGATATTGCCGTTTTATTCGAGGGTATTTAGGGACTTATCAGACAGCATTTTTTTAATTAACAGTGACGTTACACAGGCTATTTCCAATACATTGTCAGAAAACCTTTGTAGGGGCTGTTCTTACCATCAACACCAGGCACTTTTCTAACACGTCGCTTCCATTGTGCGTTATCAAGAACTTCGACAGGTGGTTGTTTGTATAGCTTACGGAAATCTTTCCTAGCAGCTTCTATAATCTTTTCTTCACCGAAATCTTCCCAACTATTGTGTGACATTAAGATTTGAGTAACACCTTCGTAAAAGAACTTGTCTTCCACTTTGAATCGCCAGTCTTCATCAAATATAAATAATTGTTGGTTTTTCCAATCTTCGTCTTCTACTCGATAACCGAGGAAGCCTTGAGGGTGAGGGACGAAGGTAAAGCGGACATTACAATTTGATAACAATCCACCTTTAAGCCGAGAACATACCACGCCATTATTAGCGTGTATAAAATCACCGACATTATATCTATTTAGAAAGATAGAATCTGCTTCAATATCTGCATAAAAAAACTCGTATTCTTCCATTACCTAAACCCTCGAAACTTCATCAGCTATAGCAAGAGAGGGGGTTACGACCTTTTCTAATAACCACAAACTGCTCTGGTAATCACCAGCTATAATCGCATTACTCACATTAGATTTAGCTATTGTGAGTAACTTGTTTCGTGCAAGTTCCATCTTCTCAGCGAACAACCCGTCCTCACGGAAGTAACGATAAAATGTATCCCTACTAATTCCAGCGTAGTAACAAGCCTCTGAAACAGTTGCTCCATATTGTAATGAGTCTTCCAACTTACTAATTATTTGATAATTGACCTTTTGAGGTCTACCTATAGGTTTTTTATTAACCATAGAAACTCCTGTTTATTTTTGTTTTATCTCTACCTTTATTATAGAGAAAATAGCTTTTTCAATTTCTTACATATAGCGAAATCAGCGTCAGAATAACCAAATCGCTTACAATATAAATAGCTATGAATAAATATTTCGCACTAAATACACCGCAGATAGAAGTAGACCCTGAGTTGAATAATATCTTTCTTGTAGTGTTTGCACTCCTTTTCCTTATGGCTATAGGCGTAGCTGTTTGGCATTTTGCACCAATCCTTTATAAGAAAAGGAAGATTATCACAACCGCAAAGTCACAATTAAAGAACTCTATTTGGTATGACCCGAAAGAATCCGAACTTCATTCAGGTGATAATAAAATACGAATTGAGCCTAAATCTCTTGAACACTATGTATGTAAAATAACATTCAATTCTCCTAGCAAATATGTTGATGATTATAGTGTTTTCCAAGCGAGGGATAACGCTGTTTCTCGTGCAAAAGCTATAGAATCACAAAGAGGTGTGGAACAAGCTGTTCGGCGATTGAATAATAAAGGCAGGAAGCTCGGATTAAAAACTGATTTATTCAAACGGAGCAAAGAACGAACTTCCGTTAATGACGAATATCGTCTAAAAATTACTCATATCTAAAATAAATGAACTTGAACAATCCGCCCGTAATATGGCGGTTTTTTTGTTTTTCATATCTGTTACTAACATATCCTAACAACTTATTGCTAAGCCCTAACAAGCTCCTCCCTATAGTGGAACTTAGTTTTTCAGCAAGCGACTAACGAATCACCATACATATACGATTCAACAGCAGTCACATAAGAAAAGCTAACTACAGGAAACAACTAAACAAAGGGAGAAACATCTTAAAGATATAGAGAAGAAGTAAAAACAGTCACAAATAATAATTAGTAATAGTTTACGGAGAACTTCGTAAACATTCTATTCTAATTGCCTTAACTTAGCTGGATTAACTCCACGACTGGGCTTGTTAAGTGCGTCAAAAATTAGAGTAATAGGTGGTAAAAATATGCAATTAAAAGAAAAGCAAATAAAAGAGTTTCAAGCACTCTACAAGAAAAACTTCGGTAAGAAGATAAGTAAACAAAAAGCAATCGTAGATGGAATGGCTTTAATTCGCCTAGTCTACTTAACACAACCGAACTATGGAGTTAAGAAATGACGTCGCCGAGTCGCAATGAGTACAAGGAACTATGGGAACGAGGTACACAGACAGGTCAGCTAAGGCTCTCTACTGAACGATTGAGTGATTTGTTGTTAGAGGAGTTTCCGCCAGAAGTTTGGGCTATACAGGGCTTGATACCAGCCGAGGGAGTAACTATCATCTCAGGCTCACCAGGAAGTTTCAAAACTTGGCTTTATATGGAGATGGCAGTGAAGGTAGCTCAGGGTGAGAATGTTTTTGGGCATTTTCCATCTAAGCAGATGGGAGTAATGGTTATTGATGAAGAGAGTGGACGACAAAGGCTACAAAAGAGGTTCAAACAAATGGGTGCTTCCGAAAATACACAGATTCATTTTGTTTCTAGAATTGGCTATAAGATGAACCAGTTGTATGTAGACGCAATCGCAAAAGAAGCGAAAGAAAAAAAGATTGGCTTAGTTATATTTGATTCGTTTACTCGTTTTAATAGTGCTGACGAGAACGCTTCTGGTGATATGGCTACACTTATGGACTGTTATAGACAGTTAGCCGATACAGGGCTTGCTGTGCTGATTCTGCACCACAACCGAAAGGGGGTTGCGGGTCAAAGTAATCCTGCAATGGAAATGCGTGGTTCTTCTGACATTTTAGCTGCCGCAGATTGTCACATTGCAGTAAACCGTGTTGGTCAAAGCGAGTTCGTAAGACTTACACAAACTAAAAATAGAGATATATGGGAGCCAGTTCCTTTTGAACTAAGGTTTCACGAAAATGCGACAGAGTTTGAATATGTAGGCGAAGGCAAATCGTCCGCAGATAAACATAATGAACAATTAAAAGAGATTGTAGAAGCAGTAGGAATATACCCTGGACTATCTAAACGACAGCTTGTAATCCAAATAAAATCTGATGGGTTCAAAGGTGGCGATAAGAAAATTGGCGACTGCCTAGATGAGCTAGTCCGTACAGACAAGGTGAAGGTACTACTTGGTGGACGTAATTCGTATATGTACTATTTACCCTCTTATGAACCGAGTGCTGCAAAAAATGATTAGTTATAGGTGTATACATTTTTGCTTCACTCACTTAATCCCGCAGTATAGACCGCCACCCCTCTAAACATAAACTAATTGTTTAACAAAATACTAATATGGCTATATAATAAAGATAGGAAAACTATGAACTTAGAACAACTGAAATACGGACTTTACGCAAGGAAGTCCAACGAAAGCGAAGACAAACAGATTGCGTCATTAGATGACCAAATTGAAACAATGACCGAAATTGCAGAAGCAAGAGAATATCGTATTGTCAAAAAAGCGATATATAAGGAATCTAAATCTGCAAAGATACCAGACCAGCGGTTAAAGTTTGATGAGCTTATTGAACAAATAGAACAAGGTAGTATAAACGCTATTCTTACCTATAAATCTAATCGCTTAGCTCGTAACCCAAAAGAGAGTGGAGTTATTCAACAGCTAATGTTTGATGGCAAACTCAAGGCTATCGTTACTAAAGAGAAAAACTATCTACCAGAAGACAACGCTCTGATATTTAGCATTGACGCAGCTCAAGATACCCAGTTTAGTCGTGATTTATCAGTAATCGTAAAAGACCGAATGTCGCAAAGGGCTAAAAATGGCTATTATCCTGGCAGAGTTCCAATAGGCTACAAGAATGCAAAAGAAAGCGAGTTCAGTGATGTTAATGTAATAGTTATTGATGACGCTAGATATGCACTAGTCCGTAGAATGTGGGACTACGCCCTTACGGGTCAATACTCTGTTAGTCAAATAGCAAGAATAGCCGATAAAGAGTGGGGACTTAAAACACCTAAACGTAAAAAAACTGGAAATAAACCACTGTCGGTATCTGGACTGTATTTAATGTTTAAGAATCCTTTCTATATGGGTGCTATTCGCTTCTCTGGTATCTACCATACGGAAGGTAAGCACTCGCCAATGGTTACGCCAGAAGAGTTTAGACAAGTGCAAGGAATGATTGGTAGAGCAAACCAGCCTCGACCAGAAGAGAAGATAGCACTAGATGACCCATTCCCTTATCGTGGTTTAGTTAAATGTGGCGAATGTGGTTGTTTGATTACATATTCTAAAATCGTCAAGAAGCAGAAAAATGGCAACGTACATACATTCGAATACTGTTACTGTACTCAAAAGAGAAAGTACTATGAATGCTCGCAAACTATGACAGTTAGTAAAATAACTCCACAAGAATTAACCAAAGCTATTCGAAATGAAATTAGCAAGTATACGATTATTGAAGACTTCTTCAAATGGACTTGTGAGTATTTAGACGAGTTCCACGAAGATGAAGCAGAAAAGCAAGAAAAAGTAATCGAAACTCAGATGAAAGCTATTAAAAATACAGAAGCTGAGGTGAACAATCTACAACGTGCTTTATATAGAGGTATGATTGATGAAACTTTTTATAAATCCGAGAAGCAAGAGCTTGAAGACAGGCTCATTACATTAAGAGGTCAATTTGATGACCAAGAGAACTCAAACAAGCGTCAACGCCAACTGCTAGAGAAGTACTTTAATTTCGCACGATATGCTAAATATGACTTCGAAAGTGATAATGACTTAAAAAAGAAAGAGGTCTTGAGCATTATTGGTCAAAACCTATTACTGAAAGATGGCGTACTACTGTTTGAACCTATAGAGTACCTAACTCCACTAGTTGAAAAGTATCCAACTCTAGAAAAGCAGTTCTTAAAGGTCCAAACCTATCCCGAACAGATGAAAAAAGACGCAATAGCGTCTCTAATTCAAGTATGGTACACCCGACAGGATTCGAACCTGTGGCCTTCGGCTCCGCAAGCCGACGCTCTATCCATCTGAGCTACGGGTGCAAACGATAGAACTCGTTGTCTTAAGAACAACGGGCTCTATCTTTGTAACTAGAAGGTGCCTTCACTTGAA
>Ga0247814_10000094_pt1 | contig 85142 bp, 65 predicted proteins | sample UWRJL179409R1_FD_179947 | JGI IMG/M metagenome (GOLD analysis project Ga0247814, IMG submission 179947) | Plant litter microbial communities from Arlington Agricultural Research Station in Wisconsin, United States - UWRJ-L179-409R-1 | ecosystem: Environmental > Terrestrial > Plant litter >... | reverse complement strand
CACTGGTCCTGTTCACGGCTGGCCCCGTCGCGGCTGGCTGGTTGCTGGTCATCGAATTCATCTTCACCCTGGCGATGGCGCTCAAGTGCTATCCATTGATGCCCGGCGGCTTGTTGTTGATCGAAGCACTGCTGCTGAAGATGACCACGCCGCAGGCTCTTTACGATGAGTTGCTGCACAATTTTCCGGTGATCCTGCTGCTGATGTTCATGGTGGCCGGCATCTACTTCATGAAGGATCTGCTGCTATATCTGTTTTCGCGCCTGTTGTTGGGCGTGCGCTCCAAAGCGATGTTATCGCTGATGTTCTGTTTTCTTTCGGCGTTCCTCTCGGCATTCCTCGATGCACTAACGGTGACGGCGGTCATTATCAGCGCCGCTGTCGGTTTTTACTCGGTCTACCATCGGGTGGCGTCGGGCAATGATCCGCGTCAGGACAGTGAGTTTGGCGACGACCAGAACCTGCCCAAACTGCATCACAACGATCTGGAACAGTTCCGCGCGTTCCTGCGCAGCCTGCTGATGCACGGTGCCGTCGGCACGGCGTTGGGCGGTGTGTGCACACTCGTCGGCGAGCCGCAGAACCTGCTGATCGGCCATGAAATGGGTTGGCATTTCGCCGAGTTCTTCCAGAAAGTCGCACCGGTGTCGATGCCGGTGTTGGCAGCTGGCTTGGTGACCTGTGTGCTGCTGGAGAAACTGCGCTGGTTCGGCTACGGCACGCTGCTGCCGGACAACGTGCGCGCCGTGCTGGCCAACTACGCCGCTGAAGACGACGCCGAGCGTACGCCGCGCCAACGCGCTGCGCTGCTGGTGCAAGGTGCGGCGGCATTGATCCTGATCGGCTGCCTGGCTTTTCACATTGCTGAAGTCGGTCTGATCGGTCTGATGGTGATTGTTTTGATCACCGCATTTACCGGCATCACCGATGAGCATCGTCTGGGCAGTGCCTTCAAGGACGCTATGCCGTTTACAGCGTTGCTGGTGGTGTTTTTTGCGGTGGTGGCGGTGATTCACGATCAACAGTTGTTTGCGCCGCTGATTCAATGGGTGCTGGCCCTGCCGGTCGAACAACAACCGGGCATGCTGTTTATTGCCAACGGCCTGTTATCGGCGATCAGTGACAACGTGTTCGTCGCGACGATTTACATCACCGAAGTGAAACAGGCCTTCCTGTCTGGGCACATGAGCCGTGAGCATTTCGAGACATTGGCAATTGCGATCAACACTGGTACGAACCTGCCAAGCGTGGCGACGCCGAATGGTCAGGCCGCGTTTCTGTTTCTGCTGACGTCGGCGATTGCACCGCTGGTGCGCTTGTCGTACGGGCGGATGGTGTGGATGGCGTTGCCGTACACCGTCGTGATGGGATTGCTGGGCTGGTATGCAGTAAGTTACTGGCTCTGACCAATACCGCGTAAAAAATGTAGGAGTGAGCCTGCTCGCGATAGCGGTGTGTCAGCCCAAGAAATGGTGACTGATAAATTGCTATCGCGAGCAGGCTCACTCCTACATTTGGTTTTGGGTGGAGTCAGTGAGGGAGGATGTATTTTTCGATCGCTTGGGCGACGCCGTCTTCGGTGTTCGGCGCGGTGACCACGTCGGCCTGACGCTTTACCGCCTCCTCGGCCTGGCCCATGGCGATCGACAGTCCGGCGCAATGGAACATCGCCGGGTCGTTGCCGCCATCACCGATGGCAGCAGTCTGCTCCAGCGGTATGCCCAAGTGCTCGGCCAAGGTCGCCAGCGCCGTGCCCTTGTTGGCCTCCAGTGCCGTCACGTCGAGATACACCGGTTGCGAACGTGACACTTGCGCCATGCCGTTGACCTTCGGCAACAGTCGCGCTTCCAGTTCGATCAGCAGGTCAGTGTTGTTGCTGGTCGCGACAATCTTGTCGATGCGCTCCAGATACGGTTCGAAACTCTCGACCACCACCGGCGGATAACCGAGGCCATGCTGTTCGCGCGGCACCATCGGCCCGTGCGGATCCTTGAGCAACCAGTCGCCGCCGCTGAACATCCAGATTTCGACATCTGGCTGATCGGCAAACGTTGCCAGTGCAATCAGCGCAGTGGTGGCCGGCAAGTAATGCGCGACCAGCAAACTGCCATCCGGGTTAACGATGGTGCCACCGTTGAACGCCGCCGTCGGCAGATCAACACCCAAGGCTTCGATCTGCTGCAACATGGCTTTCGGTGGCCGCCCGGTGGCGAGACTGAATAGCACGCCGCCCTCACGCAAGGCACGCACGGCATCGATGGTGCGCTGACTCAGCGTGTGATCGGGCAACAACAGCGTGCCGTCCATGTCACTGAGCAGAAAACGGACAGGTTGTTTCGACAAGTCACTCATCCGAGGCCGTGCCAGACGCGGCCATCGCGAGTCAGCAGATCTTCGGCGGCTTGCGGGCCGTCGTCACCAGCGGCGTAAGTCTGCACGCTCGCATCCTGCTGCCAGGCGTCGAGGAACGGCTGAACGGCGCGCCAGCCGTTCTCGATGTTGTCGGCGCGCTGGAACAGCGTCTGGTCGCCGGTCAGGCAGTCATAGATCAGCGTTTCGTAGCCGGTCGATGGCTGCATCTCGAAAAAGTCTTTGTAGGCAAAACCCAACTCGATGTTGGCCATGTTCAGCGCCGGCCCCGGCCGCTTTGCCAGCAAGTCGAACCACATGCCTTCGTTCGGCTGGATCTGGATGCGCAGGTAGGTCGGCTGCAACTCATCGACTTCGGTATCACGGAACTGCGCGTACGGTGCCGGTTTGAAGCAAATGACGATCTCGGTGTCGCGCACGCTCATGCGCTTGCCAGTACGTAAATAGAACGGCACGCCGACCCAACGCCAATTGTCGATCATCACCTTCAGCGCCACGTAGGTTTCCGTGGTGCTGTCGGGGGATACGTTGGGCTCCTGGCGGTAGCCGTTCAACGCCTTGCCATCGACTTCGCCGGCGCTGTACTGGCCACGTACCGAGTTGGCCCGCGCCTCTTCAGTCGTCCACGGGCGAATCGCGCCTACCACTTTGGCCTTCTCACCGCGCACCGCATCGGCGCCGAATGCGGCCGGCGGTTCCATGGCAACCATGGCGAGCAACTGAAACAGGTGATTGGGCACCATGTCGCGCAGTGCACCGGTGTGTTCGTAAAAACTGCCACGGGTTTCGACGCCGACGGTTTCGGCGGCGGTGATCTGTACGTGGTCGATGTAATGGTTGTTCCAGAACGCTTCGAACAGGCTGTTGGAGAACCGGCTGACCAGAATGTTCTGCACGGTTTCCTTGCCCAGATAGTGATCAATCCGATAGATCTGCTTCTCGGACATCACCTTGAGCAAACAGGCGTTCAACGCTTCGGCAGTGTGCAGATCGGAGCCGAACGGCTTCTCGATCACTACCCTTCTGAACGCTTCTGGATTCTCTTCAAGCAAACCGGCGCTGCCGAGTCGGCGCACCACTTCACTGAAGAAACGCGGCGCGGTGGCCAGGTAGAACACCGCATTACCGGTGCCGCTGTCGGCGATTTTCGCCGCCAGGGCTGAATAGGTGCTGTCGTCCAGAAAGTCGCCCTGGACGTAGCTGATACCTCTGGCGAGCTTGGCCCACAAGGCCGGATCCAGCATCTGATCGCCTTTGCCGACTTTCGCCGCCACTTCGGTACGGATGAAGTCTTCGAGCTTCTGCGCGAAGGCCTCATCGGTAATGGCGTTGTGGTCAACGCCAACGATCCGCAGGTTTTCGTCAAGCAAGCCGTCGCGACTGAGGTTGTACAGCGCCGGCATCAGCAAGCGCTTGACCAGGTCGCCGTGGGCACCGAACAGGAACAGCGTGGTCGGTGGTGCGGGTTCTGCCTTGGATTTCCTGCGGATCGTATGGGTCATTTCTTCGGTGTCTCCACGTGGCCGCCGAAGCCGAAGCGCTGGGCCGAAAGGATCTTGTCGCCAAAGGTGCCCTGACCGCGCGAGCGGTAGCGCGAGAACAGCGAGTTCGACAGCACCGGTACCGGCACCGCTTGTTCCATGGCCGCTTCGATGGTCCATTGACCTTCGCCGCTGTCGGCAACCGAACCGGAGAAGCCGTCGAGCTTCGGATCGCTGGCCAGTGCGTCGGCGGTCAGGTCGAGCAACCACGAGGAAACGACGCTGCCGCGACGCCAGACTTCAGCGATATCGGCGACGTTCAGATCGAAACGCTGATCTTCCGGCAGGCGCTCGCTGGATTTGGTCTTGAGGATATCGAAGCCCTCGGCGAACGCAGCCATCATGCCGTACTCGATGCCGTTGTGAATCATCTTCACGAAGTGACCGGCACCGGCAGGACCGGCATGGATGTAACCGTGCTCGGCACGGTGGTCATCGGACTTGCGATCCTTGGTGCGCGGGATGTCACCCATGCCCGGCGCCAGTGCGGCGAACAGCGGGTCGAGGCGCTGCACGGTTTCAGCGTCGCCGCCGATCATCATGCAATAGCCGCGCTCCAGGCCCCAGACGCCGCCGGAGGTGCCGACGTCAATGTAGTGCAGGCCCTTCTCGTTCAGGGTCTTGGCCCGGCGAATATCATCCTTATAGTTGGTGTTGCCGCCGTCGATGATGGTGTCGCCGGCTTCAAGCAGTGTGCTCAGGGTGTTGATGGTGTCTTCGGTCGGCGCGCCGGCCGGCAGCATGACCCAGACCGCACGCGGTTTGGCCAGGCCGGCAACCAGTGCTGGCAGGTCTGCGACGCCCGTGGAGCCCTCGGCGACCAGGTTATCGATGAAAGCGGTATTGCGGTCGTAAACAACGGTGGTGTGACCGTTGAGCATCAGACGTCGCGCAATATTGCCGCCCATGCGGCCCAGTCCAATAATCCCGAGTTGCATGTGCTGATGCTCCTTACTACAAATAAATGTGTGTCATGGGTTATAGCCCAACGCGACTGATGGAGGTTAGTCCAGAGCGTTGCGATGAAGTTTCCGTGCATTGTGCCCGAATCAGACTGATAACGCCCCGAAACGTGGCGAAGACACACCGACCATGAAAAATAAAAAAGTTCCATTCACAGGCAAAAGAAATCAAAATTGGCGCCGATAGTAAGTCAGCAGCCAAAAACGGCAGCGACTTACAGTTGATGCACGCCATTTGCGAGGTGAGCAATGGGCACAGTACACACAGCAATGCCGCCACAAACCCTGTACGTGACAATCCGTCGCGATGAATTGCGCCAGTTGAAAGACGAGCGTGACCACCTCAAGCAGGAGCTGGCGCAACTGCGCGCGTTGACTCAGGGCGCTCAGCCCAAACCTCTGCCGGTTGTCCAGCGCCACCCGCACGCCTGATCTCCCCGCCTGCTTCGGGAGCGACCTGTGTCGTTCCCGACATGATCCAGCCCTTTGTGTAATCTGCAACTAACAAAGTTTTCACATTAGCTTGGCGATACTCCGGCGCATTCTGGCCGGGCGTACGCGTTCGGCCTCCGTTCGTCGGTTTCATGGAAGCTTTCCGGCGGTGGTTGTGACGATCGAGCTGGAGTGCTGAATGGCATTGTTCAAACGCAGCAAAACGACTGCGACAGGTTTCGACTGGGCCGGTTTTCTCTGGCTGTTCGTTTTCTTCTGGTACTTCTCGGGTATTACCCAACTGCTGATCCAGCTCACCGGTACCTCCGGCTTCACCGGGTTCCGGCAGGCATTCGTGATGAGCGCCATCTGGCTGGCACCGATGCTGCTGTTTCCCAAGCGCACCAAACTGCTCGCCGCGGTGATCGGCGTCGTGCTCTGGGCCTGCTCCATGGCCAGCCTGGGTTACTTCTTCATCTACCAGCAGGAGTTCTCTCAGAGCGTGATCTTCATCATGTTCGAGTCGAACGTGTCCGAAGCCGGCGAGTACATGACCCAGTACTTTGCCTGGTGGATGGTTCCGGCGTTCCTCGCCCATACCCTGTTCGCCTATTTCCTGTGGACCCGTCTGCGCCCGGTGTACCTGCCCCGTGGCCGTGCGTTGGTGGCGGCGACGGCCATCGTGGTCGCCGTTGTCGGTTACCCGCTGATCAAGCAAACCCTGCGCACCGGCAGCTTCGCCGAAGGTTTCGAGAAATTCGAAACCCGTATCGAACCGGCGGTACCGTGGCAGATGGCAGTGGCCTATCATCGCTATCAGGAAACCCTCGCCGACATGCAGGGCATGCTGCACAACGCGAGCAAGATCGCGCCGCTGAAAAACCTCAAGGACGCAACGGCCAATCAGCCGGCAACGCTGGTGCTGGTCGTCGGTGAGTCGACCAATCGTCAGCGCATGAGCCTCTATGGCTACCCGCGTAAAACCACGCCAGAACTGGACAAGCTCAAAGACCAGTTGGCGGTGTTTGACAACGTCATCACGCCACGCCCTTACACGATCGAGGCGTTGCAGCAGGTGCTGACGTTCGCCGACGAAGAAAATCCCGACCTGTACCTGTCGACCCCGTCGTTGGTCAGCGTGATGAAACAAGCCGGCTACAAGACGTTCTGGATCACCAACCAGCAGACCATGACCAAGCGCAACACCATGCTCACGACCTTCTCGGAGCAGGCGGACGAGCAGGTGTACCTGAACAACAACCGCAACCAGAATGCCGCCCAGTACGACGGCGACGTGATCGAGCCGTTCAACAAGGCGCTGGCCGATGCGGCGCCGCGCAAGCTGATCGTGGTGCACTTGCTGGGTACCCACATGAGCTATCAATATCGTTATCCGCCGAGCTTCGACAAGTTCCAGGATCGCAACGGTGTGCCAGCCGGTGTGCGCGACGACCAGGTGCCGACTTACAACAGCTACGACAATGCCGTGCTGTACAACGACTTCGTGGTGTCGAGCCTGATCAAGGATTACGCCAAAGCCGATCCGAACGGCTTCTTGCTGTACCTCTCCGACCACGGTGAAGACGTCTTCGACTCGGTCGGCCACAACACCCTGGGGCGCAACGAAAACAAACCGACCGCGCCGATGTACACCATTCCGTTCATGGCCTGGGCGTCGCCGAAATGGCGCGAGAATCATGACTGGAACTTCGCCGGGGATCTGAGCCGGCCGTACAGCAGCTCCCAGTTCATCCATACCTGGGCGGATCTGGCCGGATTGAGCGCTGACGAGCTGGATCGCAGCCGCAGCCTGGTCAGTGACAGCTTCAAGCCGCGTCCGCTGATGATCGGCAATCCTTACGAACGCCAACAGCGGCCGCTGATCGACTTCAGTCTGATGAAGCCGAAACAGCCCGATACGTCCATAGCAGAGGCTACCGAGCAGTAAACACAAAAGGGGCCAGACATCGGCCCCTTTTTATTGCACACCCCCTGATCTGCGGCAGCGCCCAGCAAGTACGAAAACGCTTTCAAATAATAATATTTCTCGTTTGACACTAAATCGCAGGTCCTCGCTTCGTCTTTGAACAAACGGATTTTTTCCCTCGAAGACAAGGAGTCGGCTGCGATGTTCGCGCCCATCACCCGTTCCATGACCCTCACGCTTGGCATGTGCAGCGCTGCTTTGAGCGCCGAACTGCTGGCTGAAAACGCGACTGAAAAATCGCCAGAGCCCGCCAGTTCAGCACTGGAACTGGCCTCAACCAATGTCACTGCTCAAGGCCTGGGCACCACGACCGAAAACACCGATGCGTACACCACTGGTGCGATGAGCACCGCGACACGGATGAACCTGTCGATCAAGGAGACACCGCAATCGGTGTCGGTGGTGACTCGCCAACAGATGGATGATTTCAAACTCGGTACATTGTCCGAGGCCATGAGACAGACCACCGGTATTGTCGTACAACACCTTGACTCGGACCGAGTCGACTATTCCTCGCGCGGCTATTCAATCAACAATTTCCAGATTGACGGCATGCTCAACACCTTCGACCGGATGAAATCCGATTCCGATACCATCATCTACGACCGCATCGAAGTGGTTCGCGGCGCGACGGGGTTGACCACCGGTGCAGGCGACCCTTCGGCGACCATCAACATGGTGCGCAAACGACCGACCACCCGGTTACAGGCGCTGGCCGGTGTCAGCGGCGGCAGCTACGACGATTACTACAGCTACGTCGACGTCGGTGGCCCGCTGGCCTTCGACGGCCGCTTGCGTGGGCGGACGGTACTGGCTTATCGCGACAGCCAGTCAATCCGCGACAAATACGCGCTGCAACGCGAAGTCGGCTACGGCATTCTCGAAGCCGACCTGAGCGAGTCCACTGTGCTGGCCGTCGGTTACGACTATCAGGACAAACACGTGCAAGGCACCGCCTGGGGCACCGTACCGTACTGGAATGCCGATGGCAGCAAAGCCGGTCTCGGTCGCTCGACCAACATGGCGACTTCGTGGAGTTCCTGGCCGCTGCGCGACAAGACCGCTTTCGCCACGCTCGACCAGCAACTGGCAGCGGGCTGGCATCTGAAAGCCGCGTATACCCATCGCAACAGTGACAGCGACGGCAAGACTTACTACGGCGGTGGCGGCTTCCCCGAAGCCGACCGCAGCGGCATGAGCGCCTACATGGGACACATGATCGGCGAGCAGAGCATGAAGGCTTATGACTTCAACGTCTCGGGCCCCTATTCACTGCTCGGACGCGAACACGAAATGATGTTCGGCTATGGCGAAGCCGAGCGCCGCGCCGATTCGCCCTATGCCTACGACGGCCCGCGTGCAGCGGATTACGAAAGCATCCGTGACTGGAAGTACATGGGCGATATCGCCAAATTCCCTGATACCGTTACCGGCCTGAGCGGCTCAAAAGGCAAAACCCGGCAAAAGGCCGGTTATCTGGCGACACGCCTGAGTTTCACTGACCGATTACATGCCGTGCTCGGCAGCCGCTACGGCAGTTGGGAGGAATCCAGTCGGGACAGCTACTACAACAGTCAGTTGCAGTTGACCAGGGTCGATGCCACCAGTCAGAGCCAGAACGACGTCTGGACACCTTATGCCGGCCTGCTCTATGACCTGACACCAGAATACACCGCGTACGTCAGCTACACCGACATCTTCAAACCGCAGAGCAATCGCGACAGCAGTCGCAACTACCTCGATCCGGTCGTTGGCAGCAATTACGAACTGGGGCTCAAGGGCAGCCTGTTGGAGGAGCGCCTGAACCTGTCGACAGCGTTGTTCTGGAGCAAACAGGACAACGTTGCCGAAATCGACGATTCGGTCGCACCGGATCCCGTCACCGGCGAGGAGTTCTACAAGAGCGGCGGCAAGGGTAACAAGGTCAATGGTTTCGAAGCCGAGGTCTCGGGTGAGATTCTCAATGGCTGGAACATGACCGCCGGCTACACCTACACCCACTCCGCCGATGGCGAAAAGCAACGCAGCAACACCAACCAGCCATTGAACATGTTCCGTTTGTCCACGGCGTATCGTTTGCCGGGCAACTGGAACGCCCTGACTGTCGGCGGCACCGTGAACTGGCAGAGCGACGTCTACCGCACCGCCAACCGCCCGGTCGGGCGCGGCGCCAACGGGCGGATCACCACCGAACGTACGCGGATCAATCAGGACGCCTACACCGTGGTCAACCTGATGTCGCGCTATGAGTTCGACAAGCACCTTTCGGCATCGCTGAACGTCGACAACCTGTTCGACAAGAAATATTACGACAACGTCGGCTTCTACAACGGCGTGTACTGGGGTGATCCACGCACAGTGACATTGAGCCTCGACTGGAAGCTCTGATCCCTTCAACACGCCACTAACCCTGTGGCGAGGGCGCTTGCCCCCGTTGGACTGCGCAGCAGGCCCCTGCTTTTTGCCATCAAAAGCGCGAGTCGCTTCGCGACCCGACGGGGCAGGCCCTCTCGCCACAGGGTGCACTTAACCCCGAGTTAATTGCGCGGGGAGAAAATCTCCCCCGAGTTCTGCTTCATGGACGAACGGCTCCGACTTGTTCAGTAGGAGGCACCATGAAAATCACTACCGCAATCCTTACCGGGCTATTCGCCCTGGGTTCTGCCAGCGTCTTTGCCGAAGGCGGCGCTGAGCGCATGCGTTATTACTACGACAACTTCCCGGTTCACCACGCCCCGAGCGAGCAGCAGAGCGACGCCAACGCGAAAGAAATTCGCGTTCCCGCCGATCAGACTGCACAGGTGACGGAGTCCTATCGCAACTGAGATTCACCGAGCAACCGATGGACCTCCCATGGCTCCGCTCTGGCCTGGGAGAAGACAGTTGGGCGCCCTCTTCGGGCGCCTTTTTTTATGCCTGCAGTTCCTTGATCCAGAACAGCATGCGCCCGTGCTCCGGATTGAACATGCCTGGCGCGAAGCCGAATTTGCCGTAGGCGTTCTGCGCCACGGCGTTACCTTCGAGCACTTCGAGGGTGATCTTGCAGCAGCCGCGCTGGCGGGCGATGTCCTCGACTTTGCGTAGCATTTTCTGACTCAGACCAAGTCCACGAAATTTGCCTACCACCGCTACGTCGTGCACGTTGACCAAGGGTTTGCAGGCAAACGTCGAAAACCCCTCGAAACAGTTCACTAACCCTGCCGGCTCGCCACCGACAAAGGCCAGCACACTGAACGCGTGCGGTCGACGGGCCAATTCTTCCGGCAAGCGCCGTAGCAGATCAGGATCCAGCGAATGACCGCCACCCATAGGGTCTTCGGCGTAATGATTGAGCACGATGCCGATGGCCTCGGCGTGCAGTGGATTGGTGTAGCTGGCTTGAAGCACAAGAATCTCTGCGGAATCCATTTCCATCCCCGAACACACAAATGCCCCGGCGCGCAAAGTGCACGCTGATAAGCCGCTCGACCTTAGCGCGGGCGTGATCCGACGGGCAACCCGCAAAAGCAAAAGATCAAAAGATCGCAGCTTTCGGCAGCGCCTATAGAAAGTCAGGTATTCCCATGCAGGAGCTGCCGCAGGCGGCGATCTTTTGCTTTATGCATGTCCCCAGATCAGCTCTTCAGTCCAGCCTAGTTCGGCGAAATCCTCGGCGCGCAATCTGGCTTCACCCACGCAGAAAAACTCGTCCAGTTGCGGCGGCTTCACCGACGTACCGCTAAGCATCGCGTGCACTTGGCCACGGTGATGGATCTGGTGCTCGAACAGGTGCGACAGCATGCGCAGTCGGCTGTCGTGCTGCGGTGTGTCGCGGGCGATGGTGACGATGCGGGCAAGGTCTGCATCGCGTAATTGCTCGCAATAGGCGATCAGACGCCGATCAACGTGCGCCTGTTGTTCACGCAACGGGGCAGCTTCGGAGAACGGCTCGTCCTGATTGAAAAACACATAACAGTCGGGATGCGGCTCGGCGCCGCGCCGTTCGCGTTCCAATGCGTCAACGTAGAACCAGTCGCAGGTCAGGATGTGATTGAGGGTCAGGCGAATACTCGGGAAAAAACTCACCCGGGGCGCGGCCAGCTCGGCGTCGTCAAGTTGCGACCAGGCCTTGGCCAGGCGGTGATTGGCCCAGGCGTTTTGATAGGCCATGGTCAGCAAGTGATGGGATAGCGGTTGACTCATGGTGGCGCCCTCTTCACTCAAGCGTTGGCAAAACGCTGCAATTGCATCTCCTGCAAGCGGCTGAGGGTCCGGCGGAAGGGAAATTCCAGATAACCCTCGGTGTACAACGCGTCCATTGGCACCTGCGCCTCGATGTACAGCGGCACTTTGCGGTCGTAGCACTCGTCGACCAGCGCAATGAAGCGGCGCACGCCGTCGTCATGCACTGACAATTGCGGCAGTTCGCGATCCCCGGCGATCACCCGCTCAGCGCCGTCCTCGGTGCCTCGGGCAATGCGGCCTTCGCGTTTCCGGGCGCTGAGATTGGGCACGTCGCTCATCAGAATAGCCCGGTAGCTATCGCACAGCGCGATGAAATCCATGGCGGCAAACGGTTGTTCGCAAAGATCAGCGTAGCGGCACCACAGCACCGACTCACTGGCCTGAACCACGTTCAGAATCCGATGGCCGACCAGCACTGGTTCGCTGCTGGAGCTCTGTCCCTGTGTCAGTGCCTGAAACACCTCGCTCAATGCGCTGGCCGAATCCGGCGTGGTGACAAAGTAACGTTGCTCGATGGCGCCTGGGTGCAAGCGATGGTCCTCGGCGCCATTGACCGGGACAACTTGCATATGCGCCTTGATCGCGGTAATCGCCGGGGTAAAGCGGTCACGATTGAAACCATCGGCGTACAGTTCATCTGGCGGCAGATTGGAGGTGCAAACCACGACGACGCCCTCGTCGAACATCACCTGAAACAAACGGCCGAGAATGATCGCGTCGCCGATGTCATTGACGAACAGTTCGTCGAAACACAGGACCCGCACTTCATTCGCCAGTTCTTTGGCCAGCGCGCGCAACGGGTCGGCGATGCCGGTCAACTGGAAAGAACGTTGATGCACCCAGCCCATGAAATGATGAAAGTGTTGACGCCGGGCCGGCACCCGCAGGCTCTGATAGAACTGATCCATCAGCCAGGTCTTGCCGCGCCCGACCGGGCCCCACAGATAAACGCCGCTGACCGAACGGTTACCGGCATGCAAGGCTTCGTGGCATTTCTGTAACACCCAGACCGCGTGTTCCTGGGCTTCATCCTGGATGAAGCCCTTGTGTTGAACAGCGTTTTGCCAGGCACTTAAAGGGGAGTCGAAAGTCATGCGCGGCAGTATGCCACGATGCTCACAGGGAGATATCCAGCCGTGCGGTTTTCCCCTGCTGGTTACGCTGGCCTGCCGGCAACGGCGACAGCGCAAGCTTGCACTGCGATGACTGACCGTTGAGCGACAAGCGTCTTGACAGACAATATTACCAGCATCATATTGGCCTCATATTTCGTTCGTAATTTTATTTCCACTGAGCGATCTTCATCGAGGGCGTCGCCATGCACTACAAGGTTTTTGGCCGTAAAACCGGCCTGCGCGTTTCAGAATTGGCGCTGGGCGCCGGCAACTTCGGCACCGGCTGGGGCCATGGCGCGGAACGTGATGAAGCCAAACGCATCTTTGATGGCTATCTCGATGCCGGGGGCAACTTCGTTGATACCGCCAATGGCTATCAAGGTGGGCAATCGGAATCGATGCTCAGTGAATTCATTGCCCCGGAGCGTGATCATCTGGTGATCGCCACCAAATACAGCATGGGTACTACACCGGCAGACGGCATTTCCCACACCGGCAACAGCCGTAAAAATATGGTGCGCGCGGTCGAAGAGAGTCTGAAACGCCTGAACACCGATCACATTGATCTGTTCTGGGCGCATATCAGCGATGGCGTGACGCCCATGGAAGAAATCCTCCGTGGGTTCGATGACCTTGTACGCGCGGGGAAAATTCATTACGCCGGACTGTCAAACTTTCCGGCATGGCGCATTGCTCGCGCCGACCTGCTCGCGGAGATCCGCGGCTTCGCGCCAATTGCGGCGATTCAGGTCGAATACAGCCTGGCCGAACGTAGCGCCGAGCGCGAATTGCTGCCCATGGCGGAAGCCCTCGGCTTGGCAGCCACGCTGTGGTCACCACTGGGCGGCGGCTTCCTCACCGGCAAATATCGCAACAGCGATGACAACAACCGTGCCGCCAAACTCGGCATGTTGGTGCATGCGGAAAAAAGCGCGCGGGAAACCGCCCTCCTCGACACCTTGCTTGCCGTCGCCGCAGAACTCGACGCCAGCCCGACCCACGTCGCCATTGCCTGGCTGCGGGAAAAAGCCAAACGCTCGACCACTGCGCTGATTCCGATCCTTGGGTCGCGCACCCGTGAACAACTCGATGCCACCCTGGGTGCACTCGACGTGCAATTGAGCGATGACCAACTGGCCCGACTCGATGTCATCAGCAGCACGGCGGCGGGTGTTCCCCACGAGACGATTGTCAGCTCGACACCGCGTTTTACCGGCTCGCAGATACTGGATTTGCCTAAGGTTCCGGTGGCGTAAGACGGTGGGAGTCTGCTCACGAAGGCGCTAGGTCAGTTAGAAACAGACTGGCTGAACTGGCGTCTTTGCGAGCAGGCTCAATCAGTGATCGACTTTGTGTCGGGCGGCGTAGAGGCAGAGCATTTCCATCGCCAACGTGGCGGCGGCCAGTGAGGTGACGTCGGCGTGATCGTACGCCGGGGCGACTTCGACAACGTCCATGCCGACCAGATTGATTCCGCGCAAACCACCGAGAATTTCCAGTGCCTGCACCGTACTCAGACCACCGCACACCGGCGTTCCGGTACCGGGCGCGAAAGCCGGGTCGAGGCAGTCGATATCGAACGTCAGGTACACCGGGTTATCGCCGACCCGTGCGCGAATCGCTTCGACGATCGCCTCGCAGCCACGCCGGTGCACTTGTCGTGCATCGAGCACCTGAAACCCCATGTGATCATCATTGGTGGTGCGCAAGCCGATTTGCACCGAACGCGCCGGATCAACCAGCCCCTCACGCGCGGCATGCCAGAACATGGTGCCGTGATCGACACGCTTGCCCTCCTCGTCCGGCCAGGTGTCGCTGTGCGCATCGAAATGGATCAGCGACAGCGTGCCATATTTGCGCGCATGGGCTTTGAGCAGCGGGTAACTGATGAAATGGTCGCCGCCGAAGGTGAGCATGGCGCTGCCGGCATTGAGAATGTGCTCGGCATGAGCTTCGATGCTTTCCGGGATGCTGTGCGGTGAGCCGTAATCGAAATCGCAGTCGCCATAATCGACGACGGCCAAATGATCGAACGGGTCGAACGCCCACGGCCAGTGGCGCTCCCAGGCAATCCCGGTGGACGCCGCGCGAATCCCGCGCGGCCCGAAACGCGCGCCGGGACGGTTGCTGGTGGCAGTGTCGAACGGTACGCCGCTGACAGCGACATCGACGCCGCGCAAATCCCGGCTGTAGCGCCGGCGCATGAAACTGGTGATGCCGGCGTAGGTGCTTTCGGCGGCGGTGCCGTAGAGGCTATCGCGAGTCATCGCCTGATCGTTCTGCATTGGCACGTCCATCTCGGCGCTCCTTTTGTTATTGATGGCTACGGAAAGTGGTCCACAGACGCGTACGCTGACGCATGTCCTTGAGGCTCATGCTGCGGTCGGCGTACAGCCGATTACGCACGTCGGCCGGTGGGTAGATGTCGGGGTCATTGCGCACCGCCTCATCCACCAGCGGTGTCGCTGCCTGGTTGGCAGTAGCAAAAAACAGTGTGTTGGTCAGCTCGGCCACCGAGTCGGGGCGCAACATGAACTCGATGAACGCGCGCGCGGCGTCCGGGTGCGGCGCGTCTTTCGGAATGGCGAGGTTGTCTTGCCAAATCAGCGTGCCTTCCTTCGGAATGCGATAAGCGACCTCGTACGGTTTGTTGGCCTTGCGTGCCTGATCGGCGGCCATGCTTGCGTCACCGTTGTAGGTCAGCGCCAGACACACATTGCCGCTGGCCAAATCGTTGATCTGCCGGCCGGTAGCGACGTAGAGCACCGACGGTTGGAGTTTTTGCAATAACGCCTCGGCCGCCGCCAGGTCCTGTTTGTCGGTGCTGTAAGGGGCTTTGCCGAGGTAATGCAGGGCCAGACCGATGACTTCCTGCGGCGAATCCAGAATCGCAATCCCGCACTCCTTGAGCTTGCTGGCGTATTCGGGCTTGAACAGCAGGTCGAGGCTGTTCAGCGGCACGTCCGGCAGACGCTGCTTCACCGCTTCGACATTCATGCCCAGCCCCAACGTGCCCCAGGTATACGGCACGCCGTAGCGATTGCCGGGGTCGACGGCGGCGAGTTTCTCCAGCAAGTCCGGATCAAGATTGGCGTAGCCCTTGAGCCCCTCGTGGGGAATTTCCTTCAGCGCGCCGGCGGCCAATCCACGGGCCAGCACGCTGGACGATGGCACCACCACGTCATAACCGCTGCCGCCAGTGAGCAGTTTGGTTTCCAGTACCTCAGAGGTATCGAAGGTGTCGTAACGCACGTGAATGCCGGTTTCCTGCTCGAAACGCTGCAGGGTTTGCGGCGGCACGTAATCGGCCCAGCTATAGAGATTGAGGGTTTTCTCCTCGGCCTGAGCATTGATGACCACGGACAACAACAGCGCGGGGAAACACAGCTTGAACACGGGAGCCATGACGAACACCTGACCGGAGAAAGTGGTGGCAGAATGCGCCGTCGCATACATTAGAAAAATAGCCAAATAATTATCCTGACTTTACCCCGGAGTAATGTGATGCTCGGTCAACTCCACGATGTCGATCTGCAGTTGCTGCGCCTGTTTGTCCGCGTGGTTGAATGCGGTGGTTTCAGCGCCGCACAAGGTGATCTGGGTCTGAGTCAATCAAGCATCAGCCAGCAAATGGCCAAACTCGAAACCCGCCTCGGCTATCGCCTGTGCAGCCGGGGCAAAGGAGGCTTCAGCGTGACGCCCAAAGGCGAGCAATTGTTGCTGGCGGCACGCAGTCTGTTTGAATCGATCGAAACGTTTCGCCATCAATCCAACGGTGTCGCCGGACGCTTGATCGGCGAAGTGCGTCTGGGCATTTCCGAGGCGGTCGAACAATCGGTACTGCAGCGCGTCGCCGAGGCGATCCGGCGGTTTCGCGAGCGTGACGAGTCGGTGCGCATCGAGCTGATCAGCGCGATGCCCGGTGAGATGGAGCGCCTGCTGCTGCAACAGCGGCTGGACCTGGCGATCGGATATTTTTCGCAGGTGCAAAGCGCATTCGACTATTGCCAGTTATTCAGTGAAACCCAGCATTTGTATTGTGCGCCGGGGCATCCGTTATTCAGCGATCCGGCACCGGACGATGCGGCGCTTGAGGCGTGCGACCGGGTCGATCATCCCTACCGTTTTCTACGCAGCGACGAGCCGTTTCAGGGCAAGGTCTGTTCGGCGCGTTCGGAACAAGTCGAAGGCACTCTCGCCTTTATCCTGTCGGGCAAACACGTCGGCTATCTGCCCGATCACTATGCGCGAGGCTGGCAGGACAAAGGGTTGTTGCGCACCGTGCGTGAAGGTGCGTTGAGCTTTGAGGTTGCGTTTCATCTGGCCCGGCATCGGGCGCAGGTGCCGGGGGATGCGCAAAAAGCGTTTGAACAGGACTTATTGGCTGCCTTCAAACCTGTGCAGGAGCTGCCGGAAGCTGCGATCTTTTGATCTTGATCCAAAAAAACAAAATCAAAAGATCGCAGCCTCCGGCAGCTCCTACAGAATGGGTTCGGCTCCTCACCCCAATAAAACCTGACCTTTCAGGCAATTATTGCTCGTTGCCCTCGCTGCCCTCTTCCGGCATTCTGCGCCTCCATTTTCTGACCCGGCCCCGCCTCACGGCGCGCAAAACACCATGACCGCCTCTGAAAAAGTCCCACGCAACAACGATCTGCTCTACGGCCTCAACGACCGTCCGCACCTGACCGCCACCGTGTTTGCCGCGCTGCAACACGTATTGGCCAGCTTTGTCGGCATCATCACCCCGACCCTGATCATGGGCGGCGCCCTCGGCCTGCACAGCGAAATCCCCTACCTGATCAGCATGGCGCTGTTCGTCTCTGGCCTCGGTACTTTCGTCCAGGCCAAGCGGTTCGGCCCGGTCGGTTCGGGGTTGCTGTGTCTGCAAGGCACCAGTTTTTCCTTTATCAGCGTGATTCTCAGCGCCGGATTCATGGTCAAGGCTCGCGGCGGCGGCACTGACGAGATTCTCTCGACAATCTTCGGTGTGTGCTTCTTCGCCGCGTTCATCGAAGTGGTGCTCAGCCAGTTCATCGGCAAACTGCGCATGCTGATCACGCCGGTAGTGACTGGCACAATCATCACCTTGATGGGCCTGTCGTTGATCAAAGTGGCGATGACCGACATTGCCGGCGGTTTTGGCGCAGCGGATCTGGGCGCATCCAGCCATCTGTTTCTCGCGGCACTGGTGATCGGCACGATTGTTGTGCTGAACCGCGTCGACGTGCCGTTCCTGCGCCTGGGCGCAATCGTCATCGGGCTGACGCTTGGCTACGTGGTGGCCTGGTTGATGGGCACGGTGGATTTCGCTTCGATGCCTGAGGTACCGCTGGTCAGCGTACCGGTGCCGTTCAAATACGGTTTCAATTTCGACTGGGTGGCTTTCGTCCCGGTCGCGGTGATTTTCCTCGTGTCGCCGCTGGAAGCTGCGGGCGATCTGACCGCCAACTCGATGATCTCGCGGCAACCGGTCAAAGGCCCGCTGTACATCCGCCGCATCAAGTCCGGCCTGCTCGCCGACGGCCTCAACTCGGCTATGGCTGCGGTGTTCAACAGCATGCCGATGGTGACCTTTGCGCAGAACAACGGGGTGATTCAGTTGACCGGTGTGGCCAGCCGTTACGTCGCCTTCTTCATTGCCGGTCTGCTGGTGATACTGGGCCTGTTCCCGATGATCGGCGCGGTGTTGCAGTTGATGCCAAAACCGGTGCTGGGTGGCGCCGAACTGGTGATGTTCGGCACCGTCGCCGTCGCCGGCATCAAGATCCTCGCTGAAGCCGGTCTGCATCGGCGCAACATGCTCATCGTTGCCATTTCGCTGGGCATGGGCCTGGGCATCGCGGCAGTACCGGAAGTCCTGCGTGAGCTGCCGCAAGCGCTGCGCAACATTTTCGAATCGCCGATCACCGTCGGGGCGTTGTGCGCTATCGTGCTGAATATCTTCCTGCCGGAAGAATTCATCGAGCTTGAAGAGGACGATTTCGATCCGGAAGCTTCTATTCTTCAGGTCATGGAAAACCCGGAGATGCCGGCCAAGGGTGAACCTGCCCGGCCAGCGGCTGTCGCACAGTTGAACCGATAACGTCTGGCCTTTTGATAGAAAGGGCTGCACCGGCAACGGTTCAGCCCTTTTTAATTGAGAGACCGTTCATGCGCCGCCTCCACGCCGTCATTCTGTCAATGATTCTACTGTCGCTCAGCGCCTGTGCGCTGTTCCCCAACCGTGATCCGGTGAACATCAACGTGGTCGGCCTCGAACCCTTGCCGAGCCAGGATCTGGAAGTTCGCTTCGCGATCAAGATTCGCGTACAGAACCCCAATGAAACGGCTATCGACTACAACGGCATCGCGCTGGATCTGGAGGTCAACGGCCATTCGCTGGCGTCCGGTGTCAGCGATCAGAGTGGCTCGATCGGGCGTTTTTCGGAAACCATCGTCAGCGTCCCGGTCAGCGTTTCGGCGTTCTCGGTACTGCGCCAGACACTCGGCCTGAGCCAGACGCAAACCCTCGACAACCTGCCTTACGTGCTGCGCGGCAAGCTCGCCGGTGGCGTGTTCGGCACCATGCGCTTTGTCGACAGCGGCACCCTGAGCCTGCCCAAGGCGACTGCCGCGACCTGGTAAAAATGCCGTAGTCTCCAAGGTTTATTACTCACACTCATGGAGGCTGCAGGTTTATGGAAGGCACCCCACGATGGACACCGAGCGGCTGATCCTGCGTCCGCTGAAATTGGCCGACGCTCAGGCGATACGAGTAGTAGCTGCCGCAGCCTGCGGCAGCTACAGGGTGTTGCAAGTTAACGATCAGGTGTTGAAGCGTACGCCGGGTTTCGCGCGCTCATCCACAGTCAACTCGAACACGTCCGGCCGCGCATAGTGCCCCACCACATCGTAGTCATACCGTGCGCGCACCAGTTCATCGGTGTCGATCTCGGCGGTCAACAGCCCGGCCTCACCGCGCAACGGCCCAGCCAGCACATCGCCCATCGGCCCGACAATCACGCTGCCGCCGGCAATCAATGGCCGATCCGCCGGCCAATTGGCAACGTCTATCCCCAAATCATTCGGCGACGCCTGCACCTGACACGCACTGACCACGAAGCAGCGCCCTTCATGCGCAATGTGACGCATGCTGACCTGCCACATCTCGCGCTCATCCACGGTCGGCGCGCACCAGACCTCGATGCCCTTGGCGTACATCGCCGTGCGCAGCAATGGCATCATGTTTTCCCAGCAGACCACCGCGCCAAGCTTGCCGACCTGGCTGTCGAGCACCGGTAAGGTCGAGCCGTCGCCCTTGCCCCAGATCAGCCGCTCGGTACCGGTCGGCATCAGTTTGCGGTGTCTGGCCAGCAATCCGGCTTGCGGGTCGAAATACAGCACCGTGCAATACAAGGTGCTGCCCGCCCGCTCGATCACACCAATCACCAGATTGGCGCCGGTGCGTGCGGACAAACCGGCCAGTGCTTCGGTTTCCGCGCCCGGCACATCGATGGCGTTGGCGAAGTAACGCGCATAGGCCTCACGCCCCTCAGGCAATCGATAGCCCAATTGCGTGCCGAAACTTTCACCTTTCGGATAACCACCGAGCACGGCTTCCGGCATCACCACCAGTGCCGCGCCGGCTTCGATGATTGCGTTTTCCCAACCAAGAATCTGTTCCAGGGTTTGGCCTTTACCGCCGGGCAAGGCGCCGATTTGCAGGGCTGCAACAATTGACTTGGGCATCGCGATCACTCCATCAGCTTGAGAGGTTGCTGATTCTCCGGCGCCAAGGGATCATGAATAAAGCCCTGATCACTGCTGAATGATATGAGCCAAATGAATATCGCCAACGTCGACCTCAACCTGCTGAAAGTCTTCGAAGCCCTGCACGAGGAATCGAGCGCGAGCCGCGCGGCCCTGCGTCTGAACGTGACTCAATCGGCGGTCAGCGCGGCGCTGCGTCGATTGCGCGAGGTCTATGATGATCAGTTGTTCGTGCGTACCGGCCGTGGTCTGGCGCCGACACTCAGGGCCAATCAACTGAAACCGGTGGTCAGTGAGGCGCTGAACAAATGTCGGCAAAGCCTGGCCATGGTCGACCCGGCAGCCAATCAGTACGAAGGTCGCTCGGTGACGGTTGGCCTGTCGGATGATTTTGAAATTGCCTATGGTCGTCGCTTGATCGAGGAAATCGCACGCAGTGCACCGAAACTGCGGCTGATCTTCCGCCAGACCCACAGTCAGATCGTCGCGCGGGCGTTGATGGAACGCAGTATCGACCTGGCAATCACCGCCGGCGGCTTTGCCGAACGCTTGCTCAGCCGGCAGGTATTGGGTGAAGGGGGTTACGCCTGCCTGGTCGACCCGGCGAGCCTTGCGCCGGGGCAGCAGCAAATCACTCTGGAGGAGTTTGTCGCTCGCGAGCACCTTCTGGTGTCGTCCGGCGGGTTTATCGGTATCACCGACGAAGGCCTGGCCGCGCTGGGCCTGAGCCGCCGGGTATGCGCGTCGACGACGCACTTCGCGGCGCTGCCTTATCTGCTCAAGGACAGTCAGGCAGTGGCAACGATTCCGACGCACGCCGCCGAGGGTATCGCCGCGCTCAGCGGTCTGGCATTACTGCCCTGCCCGCTGAACTTGCCGCGCTATCCGATCGAGCTGGGTTGGCGGACCAGTACGCAGATCGATCCAGTGGTCGTCAAAGTGCGCGAGGCGATTGCCGCCAGCTTCAGGTAAAAAGCCTTACTTGTTCGCCGCCATCAGGCGATTGACTTCACTGCGCACCATATTGGCGAATTCCGGCGGCGACATGCCGTCCAGCTCCGCACGCACCCACTCGGCCCACTTGCCTTTACGCTTGCCGCGCTCGCCGAACAGCCGCGCGGCCTCGCCTTTGGCTTTGCCCAGATTGTTCTGCCAGAGTTCGAACAGACGGGATTTCTCATCTTCCAGCGCTGCGCGCTCTGCGAGGGATTTGTCGGCCAGATTGAAACTCATGGGGAATTATCCTGCTGCGTAAAATGGCGACATCTTACACGCTCGACGGAAATCTCCTGCGCAGGTTTTTATTCATGACCTAAATTCAGTGCAACTTTTTACGCCGCGTCACACTCCATTGATCACTGTCCATTCACCTGCAAGGAGTCACCCAATGGCCCGCAAATCCGCCGTTCAAGCCGCCGAAGACCAAATCAAGGATCAGGCCTTCAGCGAACTTCAGGCTCTGATCGAAGAGTCGGAAAAACTGCTCAAGAGCAGCGCATCGCTGGTCGGTGAAGAAGCGGAAACCCTGCGCGGGCAAATTGCCCTGAAACTGCAGCAGGCGTTGGACTCGGTTTCCAGCGTGCGCGACCGCACCAAGCCGGCCGTCGATGCCACTGAGAGCTACATTGGCGGTCATCCGTGGCAAACAGTGGCAATCTCGGCGGGCTTCGGCTTGGTGGTCGGGTTGTTGCTCGGTCGTCGTTGAATCATCGCGAGCATGTAACAGACAAGAAAAAGGCGAGCCCCGTGGCTCGCCTTTTCCGTGTCCGGAACGCACTCAATCCGCGGCCAATTCGCGCAACTGCGCCAAGGTTTGCTCATCCAGCACAATGCCTTCGGCCATTGAGCGGGTGCGCTGCAGATGGCGGCGATCGCCCGGCAAGCGCTTCAATCCCACCCCATGCATCTGTCGCACCAGCTCCTGACTGCGCGCGGCAAAGTCCTGCCCCGCGGCTTTGCTCGGATCGATGACGATCAACAACTGACCTGTCCATGGCGTCCGCGCGCCCGGATGATTCGACCAGTCGAACTCGAAGGAAAAATGGCCGCCGGTCAATGCCGCCGCGAGCAACTCCACCATCATCGACAGCGCCGAGCCCTTGTGCCCGCCGAACGGCAGCAATGCCCCGCCCTCGAGAATGGCTTTCGGATCGCAGGTCGGCTGACCGAGGCTGTCAACGCCCATGCCTGGTGGCAAGCGCTCGCCTTTGCGCGCGGCGATCTGCACATCACCATGCGCAATCGCGCTGGTTGCCAGGTCGAAGACAATCGGTGCACCACCGGCTCGCGGGGCTGCGAACGCAATCGGATTGGTGCCGAACAACGGCCGGTCGGCGCCGTGTGGCACCACGCAGGTCATGCTGTTGACCACACTGAGTGCCACCAGCCCTTGTTCGGCAAAAGGCTCGACATCCGGCCAGAGCGCGGCAAAGTGATGGGAATTGCGAATAGCCAGCACCGCGATCCCGGCACTACGCGCCTTTTCCACGAGTAACGAGCGAGCCGCCGCAAGCGCCGGTTGCGCAAAACCGTTACCGGCATCGACCCGCACGAACCCGGACGCCACATCCTCAACCAGCGGCACGGCCTGACCGTTGACCCATCCGCTTTTAAGTGTCGAAACATAACCGGGGATACGAAACACGCCGTGACTGTGGGCGCCGTCACGTTCGGCACCGGCACAGTTGACCGCCAGCGCGCGGGCGACGAGCGCGGACGTTCCGTGGCGCAGGAAAACCTTTTCGAGCAATTGCGTCAGCGCATCGAACGACAACGCGGGCAAGACAGCAGAAGACACAGCATCGTGTGGCGCAGACATCTGAAGCTCCAGACTAATTATTGGAGGGAACAACAGCGTACGAACAGCTTGCCCTGCGATTAATCACGTCAGGCCCGGGTGCTGTCAACCATCCACAAGCGCCCATGCACATTCAGAGCGCTTGTGTGCGGTAACTATGTACCACCTTCTCTCCCTGCAGGGCTTTTAGTCTGGCCACTCAATTCACCGGCGCATTCAACGGCGCCTGACCGAGACCCGACAATGTCCGCCTCCGTTCCACCACTGCTGTTCCCGACAGTTCTTGACTCACCCGGCCTGTGGCGCGAACTCGGCACTGCGCATAACCTGTCCAATCAGGATTTCCAATGGCTGCAGCATGTGCGACTGGCCACCCAGGCCCTGCGCAGTCAGCAAACGCCGCCCATGCTTGCCCATCGCGTGCTGCTCAACACCGAAGATCCACCAGCGCTGCCGCTGGCAGGCAGTTTCATCCTCAGTACCACTCCCGAAGACCGCGCCTTCCTGCTTTACACGCCGTTTGATGGATTGAAGAAGTTCGACAACCTCAAAGCTCTGACCACACACCTCGAACAGCGCCTCAACGAAGCTGACGAAGAAGACCGGTTACTGGCGTTTCTTGCCCTTTCGCAGCGCCAATACCTGCTGAAAAAGCGCGGTATAACCGTGACCTGCCAGCTCATCGACGGCGATATATTCGATGATCAACGCGCGACATTCGAACACTGCCAGAGCCTCAACGCCCAGGCTTTGCTCGACGAAATGCTGCACTTGCCCACGCTCGGCACGTTGCTTGAAAACATCCTCGCCGAACTGCTGACATCGACGATGCCGGGCGTGAAGCAGGCGCAGACCCGTCTCGATTTTCACGCAGGTGCAGACAGCCCCGATGTCACCGGCCCGAAACGCTTGCTCGACTCGATGACGCTGTCTGATGCCGTGCTGTTTTATTACCGCCATGGCGGATGGCCCACGGACCAGAACCATGTGTTCTCCCACCCGCATAGGACGGCCCGGGCAGAAGACCAGAAACATTGGGAAAACGCGGTCAAAGACATCTCGGCCAACCTGTTGGCGCGGCTGTACAAACAGATGGAGGTTTACTGGAACGGAGCAAGCACCGACGGCAGCACACGCCACGCCTTCTTTACTCAGGCCATCCGCCAACAGGCGCTCACCGACATCACGCTCAAGCGCGAGACCGGCATCATTGATGCGCAAAAATATGTCGACCTGCTGGCATGGATCGAACCCGATAGCGATTCCCCGCGCCTGGCCACGCTGGAAACCGTACGTTTGTGGGAATACCAGGCCAACTTCGTGGAGCTGGCAGGCTCGCTGATGTTCAGCCACACCGATGCCTGCCTGTACACCCCCTCTCAGGGGTTGCAGGTACTCAAGGACTATCAGGATCTGAAAAATACACTGCTCAGCAAGTTCAGTGCCGCTGGCCATGAGGAGGAACTTTACGGCCTGCTGAGTCTGGAGGAGCGCCAACAGTTCCTTGGCTTCGACAAACCTCACGTCTCGGGTGAAACGATTGCCGGCGACATCTTTGCCGTCCTGCTGGCCGGCATCATCACCAAGCAACGCCAGAACATCGAATATGCCTTGCAGGTATTTCGTCACAGTGACGGTGCGGTAGATATTCGCGCCCTGTTCGATAAAGCGCTCGATGTCCGATCGATGCTCCATGAGCGCCTGCTGACGCTCGATACCGATGAGCGCTGGAGTACTCGCCCGGTACTCAATGGCAGCTTGCTGCCGTCCAGGGTGGCGGCGGATGCGGCGGCGGCCGAGATGAAGAAGTTCGCCAGTGTGTTCAGACTCATCAGCGAAGAGTTTTCCGCACAGCCGATTACAACACCGGCATTACAAACCCTGTACCTGGACACCATGAAAAACAAACTGGCACATGCCCTGTTTGTCGGCATGACCGGCGAGGCCAGAATTCGCGTGCTCAACGGTACGTTGCACCGTCATGAGCAAGCAATCGTCGATACAGTGTTCAACCCCGACCAACCTGACCGCACTCGTCGCAAGGGCCTCAACGGCTTCCGTCCCGACGCTTTTTCACTCAGCTTGCAGGCCACCGGCCAGAGCGAGCTATCGCCGCTGGCGAACTGTTTTCTGCTGACGGAGCGCGGCGGCCTCGATAATCAGCATTCAGGGCGCGCGATAGTGTGGACCCCAGCGCTGGGCCTCGAAGCATTCGGTTCGATTGATGCGGCCCGCCAAGCCTTGAACGTGCGACTGCTCCACCCGGAAAAAAGGCTGCTACTGCTGGAGAATCTCTCTCCACTTGCCCAGGGCTTTCACCAGAACTTCCGCTTGGCCGACTTCCATCTGATCAGCGAAAACGTAATGCATGACCGCGTGCAATCGGCGATCGAACAGTTTCTCCAGCGTGGTAAGTGGGTACGTGAGCGGAAGCTGTCGAAATCCATTGAAGAGCAAGCACTCAAGAACCTCAACCTGCAAGTGATCGATAGCAATCTGCAGCAGGCCAGCGCGTTGGCCAAAGCCCTTGGCGAGCAGCAATCGTTGCCGGTATGGCTGGGAACGGCCGCGCTCGGCGACCAGCAACTGCACCTCGAAATACTTCAGCAATGGCGCAACAGCGTCACTGAAGACAAGGACTATCTGCACGGTTTGCCGACCCTGCGTGATCATCTTCGGCAAACCCTCAAATCGTTGCTGAGCAGCCGTTTCCAGGCACCGGATCTCGATCCACAGCAGATTGCAGTCACTCCGGAGCTGGCCCTCGCCGGTCCTGCCATGAGCCTGACCGATTTTGCCCTGAATCATAGCCATATCGCCCAGCAAACCAGCTTTAAGGTGACCTCGAGCTCCAACGCTGTACTACCGAAGAATCTCAATCAGCAAGCTGTCCGAAGCCTGCTGCTATCGCTGGATATCGGCTCCACGTTCGCCAGCAAACTCACCAGCGCGCTCTCCGCCAAAGATGCCAATGCACAAGCGCGCCAACAGCGCTATGTCCGTCAGCTACCCTGGCAACTGCTGCAACATGCTCATCAGCTCAAACTGCAGCACCGGTTGAGCGCTGTAGCCTTTGACCTGATCACTCAAGTACTGGACATGCCGGATGCCTTAGCGCGCGCAACGGTTGCGGGGGCGAATGCGCTGATGCGTCCACTGGCGCTGATCAAAACCAGCGGAGCGAAAGCCATCACGGCACTTGGCATGTACCTGATCGGTCCGGCACCCGGCGAACCCGGCCCACAAGTGCTGTATGCGCCGTACCACGGAGAACAGGCATTCAGCGAATTTGCCGATGACGCGGCCGTCATTGCCGCACTCAACGTGCCCGGGGCATTACAGAACTTGCTGCTGCGACGTTTACCTGACAGCGAACAATCGATCTTCAGCGCGCTGTTCAAAAGCAGTGCCGGGCAACCGAGCGAAATCACCCTGGCGTCAAAACCGGTAGACGGCAATGCACTGCTGCAACTGTTCAGTGACAACCTCGCGTTGTTGCCTCGCTTGTTGCGAAGCCATTCTTTACCGTCGGCACAAGCGGACTGGGACGTGGCGAAAAACCTCTGCAGCTCCGGCATCAAACTGATTCGCGGACTGCTGCCTGGTAAACTCGCCTATGTGCAGTTTCTTTGGCAAGCCTTCAAGGACTTCATGGATTCCGCCGAGGCGTTGCAGGATCATCACTGGAAGCGTGCGCTTGAAACGTTCATTGCCGGCGCTGCCGAGATGATCACTCTGGGCCGGTTGTCACTGGAGTCAACGTTGGTGACGGAAGAAGCTTCGGTTGAGAAGGCGCCCGTGGAAACACCGCCCAGCGCGCCTCACTGGCATCAGATCCGGCCCACTGCGGCCTCTCGCACCACTCTGCAAACGTTCGAAACCCCCACGGTGGTGTTGAAAGACCTGACTCATAAAGCCGCGGATGGCACCTACGAGGACCTGAAGACGAAAACCCTCTATGCGCCAATCGCCGGCAAGGTCTATCCGGTGGAGCAGCCTGGAGTGGTCTGGCAAATCAAAGGGACGGAGCAGGCAGGCCCGGTTTTGCAACGCACGGCATCCCGTCAACTGATGATCGATCCGGACCGGCATACCGTACATTTCGGCAAAGCCTTGTCAAAAATGTACCACCGCCACACCACCGAGCGCGAAGCCAGAGTCTGGTTGAATATCGAAGCTCAGGGCATGGCCGAAATCCGCGCCAGACACCCGGAAAAGGCACGGATGTTGACTCAGGCCGTCGACATGGCCCGGTACTATGCGCTCAACAGCCTGCACAATATGGCGCAATTGAAGAACCACGCCCCCGGGACTCGGCTGGATACGTTTCTCAAGTCATTCTTTGGCGTACAACGCGTTGATGCCGATATTCTCGCCAAGATCAAAAAGGCCATCGTGCCGATTTGCAATGCCTTGGTCGACCCTACCGAAGATCTGATGAACACTGACCGTTTTGTCGTCGGTTCGAATAGATATCGCAATACCGGGCTGATCGCCTTCGTCGTCGATGACGACTCACGGAAAAGGGTGCATTTCACGGAAAAGTTCTTCAATCAGGAACTCGACTGGTACAAAGTCGGCCTCACCCAGCCATTCAACGTAGAGGGGCATGCCCAGGCATCGACGCTGATCCACGAATTCGCCCATCAAGCCAGCAAGGCATTGGACATCGCCTCCCTGGAGGCCCGGCGACCGTTCGCTGACCTGATTGCCACCATTACCGGTTATGGCGCGGCGCTGAAAGAAAACCAGACGCGATTCCAGCGCGAAGCGCTGTCACTCGAAACACCGCGAGAAGAGCTTTTCTCGCGCTGGAGCCAAGATTTGCAGGAATGGGTCAGCCTCGATGAGATTCCGGATACAGAGCATGTTGCCAAGGAAATTCTCAACGTCACGCTCAGCCCCACCGTCGAAGAAGCCAGAACAGCGTTTTTAAGCACTTCCAATCCGCATCCGCGCATCGACACGATTTTACGCAATGCTGATTCGATCGCTTTTCTGATCTGTGAAATGGGGCGGCAACTGGACCCGGTTACCAGCCCGGGTGAAGCGCTGAGCTGACAGACAAAAAATGCGCAGGCAAGGCTGCCTGCGCATTGCTTTATTACGCGGTGAAATCAGTCTTTCTGATCGCGCAACACATTGCCCGAGGCACCGTCGATGCGAAACTCATAAACCACCCCATCGGCTTTACGCCCCTCGCCTTTCCAGTAGCCGTTGTTGTCGGCTTCTATCTCATACACTTCGACGTAACCGGCCTTGGTCTTGATAGTCTCGATAGCCTTCTCGATGGTGATCCATCCTGCACCCGGACGGTCGGCCATGGCAGCGCCCGCACTGAACAAGGCGGCAGTGGCCACGAAAGCTGCGAAGGTTCTTTTGATCATTTTTTCACTCCATTTATGGATGATGTTCCTCAGACGTCCTGTTTTTGGGTGTCGGCGAGGAAAATAAGTTCCAAATTGATGGGTAATTGCCATGACGGTTGTTCTCGACCAACGGCTCGCAAGGTTAGAATGCAGCAAACCAGGATGAGTCAATGACCGAAGACACCCTCTCGGAAGCCGAATACGATGCGATCACCGATGCCGCCGCGCATTGGTGCATGCGTCTGCACGCAGTCGACTGCTCCGCCGAGGAGCGTTTGGCATTCGAGCAGTGGCGCGATGCGCATCCGCTCCATGCCTTCGAATATGAAGCCATGCTGGAAATCTGGGACGTCGCCGAGCATCTGCCGCGTCCGGAACCCGTCGAAACGCTGCCCGCCATAAAACCGGCCCCGGCCTGGCATCCATACGCCGTCGCCGCCTGCGTATTCGCGCTGGGCCTGCCGCTGGCCGCCTACACCGGATGGAACATGGGCTGGCTGCCCAACAGCTATCAGCATTTCGAAGCCAGGGACAATGTCCGCCAGGTCACTTTGAACGATGGCAGTCAGGTCGAGCTGAACCTGAATACTGAGCTGACCTACAGCAACTACAAGGATGAACGCCAGGTCACCCTGAAGAAGGGCGAAGCGTTTTTCAGCGTCAGTCACGACATCACGCACCCCTTCATCATCAAGGCTGCCGAAGGTCGAATCCGCGTCACCGGCACTCGCTTCAACGTGTGGATGTATGAAGATCAGGTACGCGTCAATCTGGTCGAAGGCTCGGTGCTGGTCACCAGCAATACGGCATTGCACGGCGATGGCCTGCGTCTCGGCCCGTCGATGCAGGCGCAGTACAGGCGTGGCGACTACATGCCACAAATCAGCCAGACCTACGCCAATGACAACTCAATGGCCTGGCGCAACGGTAAACTGGTCCTCGACAACCTCGCACTGAACGAAGCGCTACCCCTGATCAACCGCTATCTGAACAACCCGCTGATGCTCGCCGACACCAGCACCGGCGCGATCCGCGTGGGCGGCGTTTACAACATCAAAGAGATCAACGGCCTCGTCAACTCCCTGCCCAAAGTGTTGCCGGTCTACCTGACCCGCAATGCCGAAGGCAATCCGGTAATCAACTCGATTCCCAAGCATCCACCGAAGTCCTGACAGCACCTGTGGCGTGGGGATTTATCCCCGATGGGTTGCGCAGCAGCCCCATGCAAATCTCGGTTCAGCCCTTCCAATCCTTCGCCACCTCGAATGTTCCAGTTGCTGCACAACCCAAATACTGTGCACTGCATGCCGACCAGATCCGGCGCCACAGACAATTGTCAGTAAAAAAAACCGCCGCCCTCAATCAGAGGACGGCGGCTTTCCCATACCGGTGCAGAAGCTTATTGCGCAGCCACCTTCGCCGCTTTATCTGCCGCCTCGCTGATGGTCTGTACCTGATACTGCGGATCGGCTTCGATCTGCTGTTGAGTGAAGGGCAAGACGCTCCATTGTTTCTTCGAAAACGCTTCGGTCTGGTCACGCGAGTATTTCGACGCAGGATCGCTGGACAGCGAGAACGCCAGCAGTCCCTGAGCGTGCGGCCCTTTGTCATCAAAGGTCACCACTTGCAGATAGCTGGTGCCGCTGACCACTTCGAGTTTGCCGTCTTCACGCGGGACACTCTGAATGGCGTTGTAGATGCCAAGGGTTCCTGGTCCGCCATGAATTGCGGTTTGCTGACCGCCACTGCTGACGACCTGGATATCGCCCCAGCGGGTATCAGGCTTGAGACCCATTTTAGTGCTCAGCTCGAGCGAGGCCAGCATCGCCTCGCGCAGCGCCTTGCTGACTTCAGGCTGTTCGATAGCCAGGCCACGCGGAGTGCTTTGTGGAGCCTTCGGGTCGAACGCGACACGCCAGACCTGCGGTGATTCCTGCAGGGTTTGCATAATGTTCTGGAAATGCATCAGGCCGCTGCCGGAGTCCAGGTTCGCGCGGCCGTCCCAGGCCTTGAGGCTGGCGCAGACCGGCTTCAGTTTGCTCGCGTCCGCACCAAGGTCATTCGCGCAGAATTTCAGCAGGTCCGGTAATACCTGGCTCGCCAGATAGACGTTGTCGTCCATCACCATCTGTTGCAGATCCTGCACCGCCAACGGACCTTTCTTCTCCAGCGAGGCGAGGCGATTCAGGGCGAAGCGCGAGCGCATGCCCAGCGGTTGGCTGTCCTGACTGATCAGCGGCGAGAAACCTGTCAGCGGTTGTACCGGGTTGGCCAGCCACGCGGAGTCGTTGGAATGCTGGACGAAGTCTTTTCGCAGCAATTGCGGCAACTGGCTGGAGGCATAAATGCCCGGCTGCGCGGCTTGCGGATCGATATCCCAGGCACAGCCGCTGTGAGAACCATCCAGCACGATCATCCGCAAGCCGGCACGCGGATCACTGCACTTGGCGAGTTTGTCGGCGCTGACGTTCGGCACCACTGACAGGTTCATGTACAGCGTCTGGCCCTTGTCATCTACCGCCAGTGTATTGACCCACGGAATGCCTTGAATCTTGTGTACCGAATCCTGCAGATCCTTGAGATTCGCGGCCCGGTTCATCGCATACCACTGATTGAGCACCCGGTCATTTTCGAGGTTGGCATCGCGCAGGCTGAACGCGTATTGATGATCCCAGTCAAGCTTGCCCGGCCACTGTACGATCGGCCCGAACTGCGAGCTGTAGATATCACGCGACACTGGCACGACCTGGCCATCCGCCTGTTTGACCTTCACGGTCACCGTCTGCTTGTTCAGCGGCAGTGATTTGCCGTCCAGCAGATAGCGCGTCGAATCCTTCGGATCGAGTTGCAGGCGATACAGGGTGAAGTGCTTGGAAGAGTCGACCGTGTGGGTCCAGGCCAGATGTTGATTGAAACCAATGTTGATCATCGGCAACCCCGGCAACGCAGCCCCCATGACGTCGAGTTTGCCAGGAATGGTCAGGTGCATCTGATAGAAACGCATGCCACCGACCCAAGGGAAATGCGGGTTGGCCAGCAACATCCCTCGGCCATTGAAAGAGCGCTCGCTGCCCACAGCCACTGCGTTGCTGCCGCGATCCAGGGCAAAGCGTTGTTGACGCGTATCGGCCAGTTGCCAAGCGTGTGATTGCTGCACGACCTGCGCGCTGGATTGCGGCGGTGTGGCGCCGGCCAGAGCCTCGGCGAACTGCCCGACACCGCCTTCAACCAGCAGACGACGGGTCAGTTTGACCAGGTCTTCGGTGGCGATATCACGGACCCATTCACCTTGGCATTGTTGCGGCAACCCTTGCTGACGACGCTCGGCGAGATTGTGGTTATAGCCGGCGACATAACCCTGCATCAGGTCGCGCACCTCGGTTGGTTGTGCCTGCCAGAATGCCTGCACTGCTTCGGGCGTGTTCAGCCAGGTGAAGAACACATCGCTGACCCGGTTTTCACGCTCCTCGACAGTGAACTGGTCCGGGCCGAAATAACGCGAGCGTTGGCCGTTCACTGTAACGATCTCATTGGCCAGCAAGCACAGGTTGTCCTGCGCATAGGCGTAGCCAATACCGAAACCCAGGCCGCGCTCGTTCTCGGCGCGAATGTGCGGCACACCAAAAGCGGTGCGACGAATATCGGCGCTGGCCTGCGTGGCGGGACTGAGCGCATGGGCTGACAGACTCAGCCCGAGAAACATGCCAGCAAGGGCCAACCCGGTTAACTGCCTGGAAATAATCACGCTCGCTCCTGATCGATAAGGCAAGGATCGGCCCGGGCATGGCGTTGAAAATACCTGTTTCACCGGAGCCGATCTGAAATTCATGCACGCGCCTGGGCGCATTGCAGCTGTTCAGGAAACGAATCGGCGAAAAAAAATTTAGGCAGGCCGACAGCAATGTGGTGCCGTGATTACGGGGAAACGACAAATAAGCGACAAATTTTATACATATTGCCCTTCATGATTTGCCGTGCTGAAACGTCTTGTTTAGAGAGAGCACTAAAAAACCCTTTCCTGATCAGGTCCTGAAAAGGAGTCACCGTATGTACAACTCGCAACTACCAACGGAAGGTAGCCAGGCGCCACAAGGAGCTTCCATGGGCCCCAGCGCCAGCGATTTCGAACAAAGGATCGAGCGTCACGGCAATGAGCGAATCCGCCTGCTGCTCAAGAGTTTCGGACTGCGCACCAGCCTGATTCGTCTGAAGGTCATTGACGCGCTGCTGAACGCTGCGCAAAGCCAGCGTCGCCTTGGCGTACGTGGCGTGCACAGCCAATTGCTCGACCTGGACATTCCGTTGTCGTTTCTCAGCGTGCGCGAAGTATTGAAGCGTTTGTGCGCCGAAGGCGTGATCACCATCAACGCCGACAAGAGCTACAGCCTGCACCCGCAGGCTGCTGCGATTCTCGACAACGAGTGATGCAAAGCGCAGTCGCCGTCAGGGTTTGACCTTGCGGCGCATCACGCCGTTGATCACTACCACGATTACCGCCACACCAATGGCGATGTACTGGAACGTTTTCTCACTGATCGTCCCGGCGTTTTGCAGCCAGGACAGGCCGAGCATGATCGCCAGTACCATGAGGGCGATCAGAATCGAGTATTTCAAGCGTTGCGACTGAGTCATTGCAGTTTCCTGAAGCGTTGGAATGTATCCGGTTCGTATCCGCTTGCATGCCAGGCACATACCTTGTTTCGGGGATGCGCGGCAATTGCCGGAGTCTCATGTTACAGCCGCTGAAGAGTTTTGGCTTCATGGCGGCGTAACCATGAAGATTGTAGAAATGTTCCGTCGAATCGCCTGGCTGATTCCCCTGCTTGCCGTGCTGACCTTGAGTGGTTGCATCATATTTCCCCACGGCGGGTGGCACGATGACCACCATCGCTACTACGGCGGTGGCCCCGGCTACTACCATCGATAGAACAGGATTGTTCGCCCCGCTGAGTGATGGCTGATCCCTTTGATTCAACAGCAAAAAATGCCCGCCTTCTGGTGGGCATTTTTTTTGCTTCAGGTTATATCAAGGAGCCGCCAGCGAGCTCGGGAGGAGTGTCGAAACAAGCCGGTACGTTTTGAAATCTTCTGTCGCAGCAAAGCGTTATGCCGCCCAACCAAGTACTCCTAGGCTATGCAACAGGTTTTTGACAGAAGAGAAAAGGTTGCAATGCAGAGCACACTCATCGTCCTTGGTCCGGTAAAAATCATTGGATTTTGCCTGGCCATTACTCTCTTCGAACTTTTGACCTACATGGCCAGCGACATGATCATGCCAGCCATGCTCAGCGTGGTTCAGGAGTTCGAAGCAGACGCCCGCCACGTACCGAATGCATTCAATCTTTACCTGATCGGCGGAGTCTGCCTGCAATGGCTGATCGGGCCGTTATCCGATCGTTTTGGGCGACGACGCTTGTTGTTGATCGGCTGCGCTCTGTTTGGTGTAGCCATTACGGCGGCCACCGCAACGCGCTCGATCGAAGCATTCAACGTATTACGCCTGATCCAGGGCATGGGCCTGGGTTTTGTCGTCGCCGTCAGCTATCCGGCACTGCAGGAGGTTTTTCGCGAGGGCGATGCCGTGCGACTCATGGCGTTGCTCGGCAACGTTGCATTGCTGTCCCCGCTACTCGCACCCTTGTTGGGCAGCCTGTTGCTGGAATGGTTGAGTTGGCGGCAGCTGTTTTTCGGCTTGGGGTTTGCCACCGCATTGGCCTGGCTGTTATTGCTGTCGTGCATGCCGGAAACCATTGGCGCGCAGCGCAATGATGGCGTGCACCTGGCGCCAACGCCGCTGTCCTTGAGGCACATCTTAAGACGCTACGCAGCGCTGCTGCACAATCGCACCTTCCTTAGCGCAAGCCTTGCGCTGGGTTTCATGAGCCTGCCACTGATTGCCTGGATCGGCCTTGCCCCCCTGCTGTTGATGCAATGGAAAGGCTTGTCTGCCGTGGAATATGGCTTGTGGCAAATACCGGTGTTTGCCGCCGTCATTGTCGGCAACCTGCTACTGGATCGACTGCTGCCAACCCATGCCCTACCGCGCTTGATTCGCCTGGCGCTCTGGCCTTACTGCCTGGGATTGCTTGCCCTGCTCGGCTCGATGCTGACCGACGAATCCGTGCCGGCGCTGGTCACAGCGCTGGCGGTGTATGCGGTCGGCTTGGGCATGAGCAATGCGGTGCTGTATCGAATCGCACTGTTTGCCAGCGATGACAGCAAAGGCCTGGTGTCAGCCATGATCGGCATGCTTTCGATCGCTGTCATGGGCGCTGGCGGCTGGTTGATGGCGACACTTGGAGGCGGCGCCAGCCTCGAATTCTTTGGATTGTGGGCCGCCATCGGTGGCCTGTTGTGCCTGCCCCTGTTGCAGCGGGTTCTACGCACCTGACCGGGTGCACTCCCCCCCTGCTTCCTTCTGGATGATGGATATTGATGATTAATCACTTCCCCCTGGGCGATGCGCTGTGTGCGTTGCCGCAGCCCTATTGCGCCGATTCCGTGCCGGCCGGTCTGTTCGACCGGGCGATGGCTGAAATCAGTCACTTTCATTGTCAGCAGACACCGGGCTACCAGCACTGGCTGAATGCCAACGGCTTGCAGGCCAGCGATCTGGACAGTCTCGATGACTGGTCGCGTTTGCCGGCGATCTTCGCCAACTTCTTCAAGCAAAAATTGCTGCTCAGCTCAACGGGAGAGAACGCCATGGAGTTGACTTCCTCCGGCACCAGCGGCCAGAAAAGCCGTATGCGCTATGACGAGCGCAGCATTGCCGGTGCGCAATACATGGTCGAGCGGATTTTCCAGCATTACGGCTGGAACACCCCGGATACACCGTGCAACTACCTGCTGTTGAGCTATGAACCGCAGGGGCAAATCAGCCTGGGAACCTCCTACACCGACCAGTTCCTGTGTCGTTTTGCCAAAACCAATCGAGTCGCCTATGCGTTGCGCAACACTGGCGACGGACATCAATTCGATGTGTTCGGAGTGATCGCCGCTTTGCAGTCGTTTGCCGATGAAGGTTTGCCGGTACGGATTTTCGGTTTCCCCGCCTTCCTTTGGCAGACCCTCGAGCATATGCAGGCAACCTCCGTGAAAGACCTGCAATTGCCATCAGGCTCTCTGGCGTTTTTTGGTGGAGGCTGGAAAACCCGGGCCACCGAGGAAGTCCCCAAAGCGCAACTGTATGCACGCATCCACCAGCAACTGGGCATCGATAGCGCGCATTGCCGTGATGGCTATGGCGCGGTCGAACATGCAGTGCCATATATCGAATGCAGTCACCACCACTTCCATGTACCGGTGTATGCCAAAGCCTATGTACGCGACCCGGTCGACTTCAGCGTCTTGCCTTATGGCCGGCGCGGCCTGCTTGGGTTCGTTTCACCTTATATCTCCTCAAGCCCCGCCCATGCGGTGGTCATGAGTGATCTCGCCACCCTGCATGCCGGTACAAGCTGCGGCTGCGGATTGAGCGCCGACTGGTTCGAACTGCACGGCCGTGCCGGCACCAGCGCCAGCAGAAGCTGCGCGATGGCTGCGGCTGAATTGCTCGGAGGGCATTGATATGTATTTGATCAACGGACAACTGCACGCCGATTACGCTCTCGACATGGCTCTGGAGCAACTGCATGACGCGTTGCCGCATCATCTGGCCACCCCTCTGCACAGCAGCACGGTAATTGAAGCGGCAACGCGGTTTGCCGAGCGACTGTGCAGCGGCGACAGCAACGTCGTGCTGGATGAAGAACAGCGCCAGGCATTGATCGGGTTTTGTCAGCCTCAGGCGCTGCAGAGCAAACTTGAACGGGAACTCGGCGACCAACCCGGCTCCCTGCGGCGCCTCGATTACACGCAAGCGCGCTTCGAGAACTGGAGCCCGCTCGGGCTGGTAGTGCACATCACCCCGGCCAACGCGCCAATGCTGGCGTTCTGTGCAATCATCGAGAGCCTGCTGGCCGGCAACATCAACTGGCTGCGGCCCAGCAGCAGCGATCAAGGCCTGAGTGCACGCTTGCTCAACGCACTGGTGCAATGCGATCCAAGCGGTCAACTTGGTCATTACCTCGCTGTGTTGCCGGTGACCACCGCGCAAATCGGTCAACTGTGCAAACGGGCCAACGGCGTAGCCGCATGGGGTGGCGCAGCGGCGTTGCAGGCTATTCGTCAACACCTGCCTTCCGGGTGCCGCTGGATCGACTGGGGACATCGCATAAGCTTCGTCTACATGACGCCCGATTCGGCCTCCGAAACAGCGCTGGACGCCATCGTCGACGAAGTCTGCCGACTCGATCAACAGGCGTGTTCGAGCCCCCAGTGGTTATTGGTAGACAGTGACGAGCCGGACGTGCTCAAGCACATCGGCGCGGCATTGGCTGAAGCATTCGGCCGGCGTGCCGAACGCTGGCCAGTGTTGTTGCCGACGCTGCAGGAGGCTTCGGAAATCACCGGCCGTGTGGCCATGACGCGGCTCGGCCAGAGTTTTTCCGAGTTGACCGCCGAAGTCTGGAGCGCACCTGGCTGGCGCGTGATCTGGACTCACGATCAGGCACTCAGCCCCTCCCCGCTGTTTCGCACGCTGCTGCTCAAGCCGCTGCCACGTTCACGCCTGGCCCACGTCCTGCTGGATTGGCGAAACGTGCTGCAGAGCTGTGCGCTGATATGTCCCCAGGCACAGATCGGCGAACTGTCGCGCGCCTTGATAGCTGCTGGCGTCACGCGCATTGCGCCGATCAATGCCATTCATGACGGTTACGACGGCGAACCCCATGACGGCGTGTATGCGCTGCAACGCCTGAGCCGCCGCGTCTCGGTCAGCTTGCCGGCAACCTTGCTGACGACTCATGCGACGCTCGATCCGCAGCCTGTGGCATCAGGCCTGAGCGGGCTGCCGATCATGGATAAACAAGCCTTCATCGATCAGCCTGCCAACGCGGCAGCGCAGTTGTATTTCCGTTCGGGAGGCAGCAGTGGCACGCCGACGTTGTCAGGCTTCAGTCATCGCGACTTCCAGCGACAAATGCGTGCGACCGCCGACGGTTTGTTCGCCGCAGGCCTCGATCCACGCCACGACAGGGTGATGAACCTGTTCTTCAGCGGCGGCCTCTATGGCGGTTTTTTCAGTTTCGCCAAAGTGCTGGAATTGCTGGGCGCCACGCACCTGCCGATGGGCGCACCGGCCGATGATGATTACAGCGAGATTGCCCGACTGATCGTTGAACAACGTGTAACAGTGTTGATCGGCATGCCGAGCACCCTGCACCGCTTGTTCCTCAACGAGCAGCAAACGTTGCGCGACTACGACGGGATCGAAAAAGTCTTCCTTGGCGGTGAACACCTCAGTGAGCCCTGCCGTGAGCTGCTGCAAAGTTGCGGCGTCAAGAGCGTGCGTTCGGCCGTTTATGGCAGCGTTGATGCCGGTCCGCTTGGCCACGCCTGCGCCGCGACGGGCGATGGCATTTTTCATCTGCTGAGCGATATCCAGTCGCTGGAAATTGTCGCGCTCAATGAAGACGTGCCGGTTGTCGGCGACGAAGTCGGCAGACTGTTATTCAGCTCGAAAGCGCGTGAGGGCCAGCCGATCCAGCGTTATGACGTGGGTGACAGCGGTCGCTGGCTGTCCGGCCCATGTGATTGCGGCCTGACGTCGCCGCGTTTCGAACTGTTGCAGCGACATGGCCGGCTGGTGCGTATCGGCACCGATTTCATTTGCCTGAACACCTTGGCCGGGCATCTGCAAACCGAATTTCAATTGCTGATGGCGCACGCGCCTGACGGCGTTGAAAGCCTGCTGTTTCGCAGTTCCCGCGAGCCGGCGGATGTGCTCGAACGCCTGCAAGGCTATTCCATTCTGGCAACCCTGGTGCGCAGCGGACTGCTGAAGCTGGAGGTCGAGGTCTGCCCACCGGCGTTATTCCACCGCAACAAGCACAGCGGCAAAACCCCTTTATTGATTGATGCGCGCCGTTGAAGTGCGGCCACCGCACCCGGCCTGGCACCATTACTTAAAGAGAACACCATGACAGCTGCAATAGAACTGAACCAGTTGGTCGGCTTTGCTCGAGCGCATTCGAATTATTATCGCGAACATTTACGCAATGTTCCGTCCTGTTCGACGAGCCTCTGTGAATTACCGCTGATTGATCCGCACACTTACTGGCAATCGAGCCATGACCTCGATCAATGGCCAGTACTGACAGGCAACTTCGCCAAGGCGCTGGTGTTCAAGACCGGTGGCACTACCAGCAACGGCAAACTGTCGGTATTCACCCGCGACGAATGGCAGACACTGGTCAGCGACTTTGGCGTTCAGCTCACCGAACAACTGAATGACGGCGACCGCATTGCCAATCTGTTTTTCGTCGGCGACCTGTATGCCAGTTTCGTGTTCGTCCACGATGCCCTCGCGCATACGGGAAGTGCCGTCACCGAATTTCCGTTTACCGGAAACGTCGATTCTGCAGTGTTGGCCGATTCGATTGCTCAATACCGGATCAACGTTTTAGCCGGCGTACCGGCGCACCTGCTGAAATTTGCCGCCTGGCTGGAGCGCCAATCGCGCACGCTTGAAGGTATCGACACCCTGCTTTACGGCGGCGAAAGCCTGTTCGGCGGGCAATTGCTGCTGTTGCGCCGGGTCTTTCCCAACGCCCGAATCGCCTCGATCGGTTACGCCAGTGTCGACGCTGGGTTTATCGGTTTCAGCAGCCGTGACTGTGCCCTGGACGAACACCGCATGCTCGAGCGCCACAGTGTGGTGGAAATTCTTGATGAACAGACCGGTGAGGTGATCGAGGATTGCGGGCGGAAGGGACGTCTGGTCCTGACCAATTTCACACGTCGGCTCATGCCACTGATTCGCTATCCGGTGGGCGACCTCGCCTGTTGGAAAGAACCTCGTGGCACACCGATGCGAAAATTCGCCCTGATGGGGCGCAGCATGGACAGCCAGCGCGTGCGGGTGGGCAGCATGACCCTGCTGACCGCAGAAATCGGCGAAATCGTGCAACGCATCGCTGCCGGAGGCGAATGGCAACTGGTGCTCGATCATTCGAATGATCGCGATGACTTGCACCTGAAATGGCGGCACGCGGAGCTGCACCTCGACACGGCGCAGGTCAACGCAGACCTGCGCACGGCGCTGATCGATCGCCACCCGTTGATCGAACAACTGACTGCCGATGGATTACTCGATCTGCAAGTGGCGAGCTGCGCCGGGGAGGATTTCGCTTGTCACCCACGTTCGGGCAAACACCAGAAAGTCGTCGACCTGCGCATCTATGGCAATGCTAATCCGGAGCCGCACGCATGGACACCGTGACCCTGAGAAACTACCGCAGTACCGATGCTGTGGCCGTCAGCCGCCTGTTCCGTGCAGTCTATGGCGACCACTACGTTCAACCCCACGTTTATCTGCCCTATATGATCAGCCAGAACCACGACGATGGCCGTTGGCATTCGCTAGTGGCCGTGAGCGGCAAGAAAATCCTCGGGCACGCGACACTGTTCAGAAATGCCGGCTCGCCGATCGCCGAACTGGCGCTGAGTGTGGTTCATCCAGCGACACGCGGGCAAAACATTGCCACGCGGTTGGGGCAACAATTGTTGATCCATGCACAAGCGCTGGGCTGCCGTGGCGTGACGATCAAACAAGTGACCCATCACGCCTACTCGCAAAAAATGGCCGACAGGCTCGGGTTTCACAGCACGGGATTGTTACCCGATTACGCGCCTTCGCCATTTGGCGAGGTGCTGCCAGAGTCGATCGTCATGGGTTTCAGAGCCATCGACGACTATGAGCGGCCGCTGCCATCGCTCGATTGGCCAGCCAGCTGCGCCGATTTCATGCAGCAGATGTGCAACGAATTTGGCACCCGCAAAACCCCATCACCCTGGGTCGGGCCAACGATGCATTTCGACCAACGTTCAGGGCGTTATGACATGGTGCTCAAACAGTTGAGCAGTGCCGTGTTCCAGCAACTGCGGCAATTGCCGGCTCACTGGATGGTTTCGATCAGGCTCAGGCTGGCAGAAGGATTTGCCGGCGCATTGCATAGCCTGTCGATGGCAGGGTTCACATTCACCGGAATTGTCCCCGATGATCGTAGCGAAGGTTGGCTGGCGCTGTTTCACCGGGACTACGTGCCGCGTCAGTTGCAATTGCACTGCGCGCGCATGCAACAGTTGCAGGATCAAATACAGCAGCGCTTCGGCGATTGCTGCAATAGCGAACTGCAAGCTGGCTGAATGAAAGACCGGCAGGCCCGCCAGGAGATTGTGCGGGCCTTTTTCCGTGGTCTTTACGCCTTGGCGGCGACGCCACTGTCCACAGGTTTAGGCATGTTGCCCTCACCGTAGGTTTTCAGGTTCTGCAGGACGTAAATCGCTTTCTTGAACTCGGGAATCAGGCTCTTGCCGTAGGCATTGCCATTGAGCCCATTGGTCTGGATGGCATCGAGCTGGGTCGCGAAATACTCAAGCGCGTTGAATTTCGCATCGATATCTTTCGTCACGCCAAAACGATCGAACTTGTCGCCAGCGTTCTTAAGCGTAAAGGAAGTGATCTCGGAGATCAGCCCGCGGCCTCGCAAGAGTTCGCTCAGATTGCCCAATTGCTTAACCGAAACATTGGCTGGATCGAAACCCTTGATAGCCTTGCGCAAACCCTGCTTGTCCATTTCGGCAGTATTCAGCGCGGTGGGGTTGTTGCCCACCATGGTGAGCATCTGCTGCACCTTGACGCTCTGGGACACTTGTTTTTTTGCGCCGGTGTCGCGTACCAGAATCCCTGCTTTGGCCTGCCAGCCGCCGACTATACCGATCGTCATGAGAAGACTTCCTGTGAAATGACCATGAAATGTCCGTGTTGAACGCCTCTAATGGCCGCGAGTATCAGCGGGCGAACTGATGGCACCAACTTCTTTCTGCATTTTTTTACAAATCTTGTACATTCCCGATACAAACAGCCCCAATGCCGACAAACGTTGAGCCAGAGCGGCTGCGCCTGTCGATGAACAATCGGCTTTTGACACTGACCAGCGGGCAAGCCCGTTTGAATGTATCGACGCTGATACCGACCAGTCATCGGCCGCCATCTTTTTAGTACGCCAGTGCCTCAAGCTTCTTGCCGGCGCGACGATACGCTGGGATACCCGCACTGTTTAACGCCTTGCCCCCTAACAAGAATCGCAGTTCAAGGACCGGATCCCCATGCCCGCATTCCGTACCATTCAGGCTCGCTACACGCTGTTTCTGGTTCTGTTCATCCTGCTGTTGTCGGTGTTGACCGTGGTCGGCATCAGCCAACTGGTCGCGCCCAAACTGCGGCATACCGAAGAACAGGTGGTGCTCAACCGCATCGCCGAAGTCGCCGAGCAGATTCAGGGCGAGTTGAACAAAGTGCAGGCGCAACAGCGCAGCATCACCCAGACCATCCCGCTGCTCGACAGCGCCGCCATCGACACGGTGCTGCCCGGCCTGGTCGATCAGTACGGTGAGTTGAAGGTATTCGGTGGCGGCATCTGGCCGTTGCCGGGGCAGCGTGAAGCCGGGCGCAACAAATTCAGTACGTTCTGGCATCGCGATGCCTCGGGCAAATTGGCGGTTAACACCTTCTGGAACAGCGACGCGGCGCCCAACTATTTCGACCAGAGCTGGTACAAGGGCGGCATGGCGACACCGCGCGGTCAGTGCGCCTGGGCGGCAGCGTACAAAGATGACGCCAGCGCCGAACCACGCACCAACTGCGCCATGGCCATCCAGAAAAACGGTAATGCCTGGGGCGTGTCGACCATTGACGTGACCCTCGGCTTCTTCAACGATCTGGTGGCGCGCAAGGAAAAAGACCTCAACGCCGAAATGCTCATCGTTGAAGCCGACGGCAAGATCATCAGTAACAGCTCGCGCATCAGTGGCCAGATCGTGCTGAAGAACATCAGCGAACTGGCCGGCACCTCGACCTTCGCGAGCCAGGTCAAGGCCGGCCTGCAAAACCGCGATCAGGCACAACGCATCGAGTTCGACAACAACGGCGAAGCCAGCACCTTCTTTATGCGCCCGATTGAAGGCACGCCGTGGTTCCTCGCCACCGCCCTGCCAACGAAAATGCTCACTGCCCAACGTGATGACGTCCTCAGCACCCTGAGCCTGTTGCAAATCCCGCTGGTGATCCTGCTCGTGCTGTTGCAGGTCTATGCGATCCGCCAGTTGATCTCGCGCCTGAAAGCGTTGAAAGCCAACATCGATTCGCTGTCCAGCGGCGATGCCGACCTGACGCGACGCATCACCATTCGCGCCGAGGATGAACTGGGCGCCATCGGCCATTCGGTCAACACGTTTATCGCTTACCTGCAGAACATGATCGGCGAAGTCACCCAAGCCACCGGCGCCATGGCGTCGAGCCTCGACAATCTGCAACGTACTTCGGCGCATACCAGCCAGATCCTGCTGCGACACGCCTCGGAAACCGATCAGACCGTCACCGCCATCACCGAAATGAGTTCGACGGCGGAAAGCGTCGCGCAAAACGCCGCCGAGACCGCAGCGTTCACCCAGCGCGCCAACGAAAACGCCGACCGCTCACGCGTGGTGGTGGGTGAAGCGACGAGCAGTGTGGTTGCCCTGATCGACGAAGTGGCCAGCGCTACACACAAAGTTGAAAACATGCAGCAGGACGCCCAACGCATTACCGAGATTCTCGGGGTAATCGGGGCGATTGCCGGACAGACCAACCTGCTCGCGCTCAACGCTGCGATTGAAGCGGCCCGTGCCGGTGAGCAGGGCCGAGGCTTCGCCGTGGTTGCCGACGAAGTGCGCGCCCTCGCCGCTCGCACCCAGGCCAGCACTTCGGAAATCAACGAGATGTTGACGCGTCTGACGCAAGGCGTGAGCTCCTCGGTCAGCGCCATGGAAAATACCCAGGCGAGTTGCCAGTCGGCGGCGGATGCCACCGCGCGCGTCAACTCGGGCCTTGATGAAATGGCCGGCTCGGTCAGCCACATCAACAGTCTCAGTACCCAGATCGCTACCGCCGCCGAACAGCAAAGCGCAGTGACCGAAGAGATCAACCGCAGCATGGTGCAGATCCGCCACATGGTCGATGAATTGGTGCAGAGCGGTCAGGCCAGCGAACTCAACACCCGGCAACTGCTCGAAGCCAACAGCCGGGTAAGCGCAATCATGGGACGCTTCAAAGTCCGCTGATCTCTGCTTCCCACAAGGGTTTTCTGCCCACCTGATAACCCTTGTGGGAGCGAGCTTGCTCGCGAAAGCAATCTGCCAGTCGCTGCTTCAGTGTCTGAATGACCGCATTCGCGAGCAAGCTCGCTCCCACAAGGCCACACCATCGCCAGATGTGGCCACCTGACAACTTTGTCATCTCGCGCTCAGCAACCTGTCAGCCTTGATCTACGATCATCCTGCCAGCCCGCCTCGCAACAACTGGAAACATTGCGTTGATGCCAGACGGGAAAAACCGGTCAAAATGCGTTCTTTTCTGATCGTCACCCGAGCCGAGAATCCGTCATGCGAACCCACCTGCGTCTGGTTGCCCTGAGCGCCCTGTTCATCTCCTCCCTGGCCCAGGCAGCCGATCTGATCCCGATCGAAGTCCATCGCGACGCCAATTGCGGCTGCTGCAAAAAATGGATCAGCCACCTCGAAGCCAACGGCTTCAAAGTCGAAGATCACGTCGAAAGCGACATGAGCAGCTTCAAGCAACAACACGGCGTACCACCGCGTCTGGCGTCCTGTCACACCGCAATCATCAACGGCAAATTCGTCGAAGGCCACGTGCCGGCTGAACAAGTGCTGGCCCTGAGCAAGCGCAATGACCTGCTCGGTGTTGCCGCACCGGGCATGCCGATGGGTTCGCCGGGCATGGAAATGGATGGCATGAGCGATGCCTATCAAGTGATCGGCCTGAAAAAGGACGGTGCTGACGTGGTGGTGGCGGACTACCCGGCCCATTGATCGGCGCGGCTTATTTCGGGCTGTTCTTCGCCGCGTTCGGTGCTGCGACATTGTTGCCGCTGCAGTCCGAGGCGTTGCTGGTCGGGCTGATCGTCAGTGATCGTTACTGGCTCTGGGGACTGCTCACGGTCGCGACGCTAGGCAATGTGCTTGGCTCGCTGGTCAATTGGTGGCTGGGCTGTCGGCTCGAGCGATTTCAGGATCGGCGCTGGTTTCCGGTCAGTCCCGCGCACATGGCCAAGGCGCGCAAGCACTATGAGCGCTACGGCCACTGGTCGTTGCTACTGAGCTGGCTGCCGATCATCGGCGACCCGCTGACGCTGATCGCCGGTGTCATGCGCGAACCGCTCGGACGGTTTCTGTTGATCGTCACCCTGGCCAAAAGCGCACGTTACGGCGTGCTGGCCATGCTGACGCTGGGGTGGCTGGGTTGAACGATCGGACGCGGGCATTGCCTGCGTTTAACGTCGCCATAATCCGGCCGTTCCAGCATCGGCCGCTTTCAAACGGAGTTTGACCTTATGTCTGTCACGTTTTCCCGTTGGCTCCCCTCCCTGCTCCTCTGCGCCGCCCTGCCCTTGTCTGCGCAGGCTGCCGCGCCAGCCGAAGCAATGCCCGAAGGCCCGGCTTACGGCCCGGAACTGCAAGGTTTCGAATACCCTTACACGCTTAAACACTTTGCCTTCCAGTCTCAGGGCAAATCCCTGCAGATGGGCTACATGGACGTCGCCGCTCATGGCAAAGCCAATGGCCGCACCGTGGTGCTGATGCACGGCAAGAATTTTTGCGCCGCGACCTGGGACAGTTCGATCAAGGCTCTGAGCGAGGCCGGTTACCGTGTAGTCGCACCGGATCAGATTGGCTTCTGCACATCGAGCAAACCGGACAACTATCAATACAGCTTCCAGCAACTGGCAACCAACACCCAGCAATTGCTCAAAGCGCTGGGCATTCAGAAAGCCACGCTGCTCGGCCACTCCACCGGTGGCATGCTCGCCACCCGTTATGCGCTGCTGTTCCCGGAACAGGTCGAGCAACTGGCGCTGGTCAATCCGATCGGCCTGGAAGACTGGAAAGCCCTCGGCGTGCCCTATCGCACCGTGGATCAGTGGTATCAGCGCGAGCTGAAAGTCAGCGCCCAGGGCATTCGTGATTACGAACGCACCACCTATTACGATGGCCGCTGGAAACCGGAATTCGACCGCTGGGTGGACATGCTCGCCGGCCTCAGCAAAGGCCCGGGCAAAACCCAGGTCGCGTGGAACTCGGCGCTGATCTACGACATGATTTTCACCCAGCCGGTGTTTTACGAGTTCAAAGACCTGAAGATGCCGACGTTGCTGCTGATCGGCACTTCCGACACCACGGCAATCGGCAAGGATCTCGCCCCACCGGAAGTAAAAGCCAAAATCGGCCATTACGAGGTGCTCGGCAAACAAGTGGCCAAGCTGATTCCGCAGTCGACGCTGGTGGAATTTCCCGGCATGGGCCACGCGCCGCAAATGGAAGAACCGGCGCAGTTCCACAAGGCGCTGCTCGACTGGCTGAATACATCCAAACCCGTTCGTTGATGAGGTAAGGCTGATGGCGGTGCAGATTGCAGTGATCGATGACTGGCAGGACGTGGCCCGCGACGTGGTCGACTGGTCAGTCCTCGATAGCCTTGGTGAAGTGACGTTCGAGCATGATTACCCGGCCGACAACGCCACACTGGCCGAGCGTCTCGGCCGGTATCAGGTGATCTGTGTGATGCGCGAGCGCACGCGTTTCGATGAAGACCTGCTCAAGCGTCTGCCCAATCTCAAGCTGCTGGTCACCGGCGGCATGCGCAATGCGGCGCTGGATATGCCAGCGGCAGCCAAACTCGGGGTCAAGGTCTGTGGCACTGACAGCTACAAACATGCAGCGCCGGAATTGACCTGGGCACTGATCATGGCCGCCACGCGCAACCTGGTGAATGAAGCCAATGCCCTGCGCTCCGGCAAGTGGCAGCAAGGTCTGGGCGGCGATCTGCATGGCAAGACGCTGGGTATTCTCGGTCTGGGCAGTATTGGCCAGCGTGTCGCGCAGTTTGGCCAGGTGTTCGGCATGCGGGTGATTGCCTGGAGCGAAAACCTCACCGCCGAACGCGCGCAACAGGTTGGCGTGACCTATGTCAGCAAGCAGCAACTGTTCGCGCAGGCGGATGTGCTTTCGGTGCACCTGGTGCTCAGCGAGCGCAGTCGTGGTTTGGTCGATGCGCAGGCGCTGGGCTGGATGAAACCGACGGCTCTGCTGGTCAACACCGCGCGGGGGCCGATTGTCGATGAGGCGGCGCTGATCAAGGCCTTGCAGAAACAGCAGATCGCCGGGGCGGCGCTGGACGTATTCGAGCAGGAACCGCTGCCGGCCATGCACCCGTTTCGCACACTGGACAACGTACTGGCGACGCCGCATGTCGGGTATGTCAGCCGGCAGAACTATGCGCAGTTCTTTTCGCAGATGATCGAGGATATTCAGGCTTGGGCGGCTGGGGAGCCGGTTCGCCTGTTGAACTGACCCTTCTCTGCAAATAGAGGGTGAAGTCACTATTGCTATCGCGAGCAGGCTTACTCCTACAGGGGAACGCATTTCAACTGTAGGAGTGAGCCTGCTCGCGATAGCGTCATAACAGTCACCCCAGCAACAAACTGCCCGCACCACAACAGTGCAACCGCCCTCCTCGCTAGCACAACATCGTGACCGCCCAGTCACCGTTTTGGCCCTCTCTCGCAAAAAAACCTGCACTTCGTCGGTGCGTTTGCCCCGCCAAAGTACGGTTTGCACAGACTGCCAACCGATTGTCGAACAATTTACCCATTTGCTCTGGCCCGCTCTAGGATCTGGCCTAGACTGACTTTCGCGGGGTAAAACCGACCAGTCACATTGCCGAAAAAAAGTCGAAACTTTTGCGCGCGGCGGCGGGTCATCTGAAAGGCAGGGCCAAAGCGACTGGTGCAATCCTTGCAACGGCCCGATCACCCATTCTGCTTGCGCGTGTTGGGTAGCGTTTGCTCACCGATGCGTGGCGCGTTTGCGCCCGGCCACAGGATGTGGCCATGGACATCACTTGTTCCAGACAAGAATCAGATCAACAAAACGGGAGTTACATATGATCAGTGCGGCATTGGATATTCAGGGAGAGCGTGCTCAGCAGTCAGTTGGCGAATCGAGCAGCGTCAGTGTTCCCGGCAGCCGACAGATCAACGTCCCCGGCACCAAGACGCTGACTCCGGTAGCGAGCCAGAATCCGAACAAAAAGAAAGTGCTGTTCGTGACTTCGGAAATCGCCGACCTGGTTAAAACCGGTGGCTTGGGTGACGTCTCCGCCGCCCTGCCCCGCGCCATGGCGCATCTGCACGACGTGCGCGTGCTGATCCCCGGTTACCCGCAGGTAATGCACAGCGAGAACCCGATCCACATCATCGGCGAACTCGGGGGCCACGCAGCGCTGCCGCCGTGCAAGATCGGCCGCATGGACATGCCGGACGGTCTGGTGATCTACGTGTTGATCTGCCCTGAACTTTACGAGCGCGAAGGCTCGCCCTACGGCGCCAACAACGGGCGTGACTGGCCGGACAACCACATTCGTTTCGCCCGCCTCGGTCTGGCCGCTGCCGACATCGCCGCCAACCTCGCGCAAATCCACTGGTGCCCGGATCTGGTGCACGCCCATGACTGGCCGGCTGGCCTGGCCCCTGCCTATATGCACTGGCGCGGGCAGCGCACGCCGACCCTGTTCACCATTCACAACCTCGCCTATCAAGGCGTGACCAGCCTCGGCTCCTGCCCTGAGCTGGGTATTCCCAACCATGCCCTGCAACAGGAAGGCATGGAGTTCTACGGCAAGATGTCGTTCCTCAAGGCCGGCATGGCCTATTCGAGCCATATCACCACGGTCAGCGCCACGTATGCGCAGGAAATCACCACCCCGGATTTCGGCTGCGGCCTCGACGGTTTTCTCGCCGCCAAGACCCAGCAAGGCTTGCTCAGCGGTATCCCCAACGGCATCGACGAGAGCTGGGATGCCGCCACCGATCCGCACCTGTTCGCACCGTTTGCCATTGGTGACTGGGAAGGCAAAGCGGTCAACGCTGCGCATGTACGCGACCTATTCGAATTGAATGACTCCGAAGGCCCGTTGTTCGCCGTGGTCTCGCGACTGGTCTATCAAAAAGGTCTCGACCTGACGATCGCGGTGTCCGAGTACATCGTTGAAAACGGTGGCCAGATCGCGATCATCGGTCGCGGTGAGCCGGAAGAAGAGCAAGCCATGCGTGAACTGGCGCTGCGCTTTCCCGGGCAGATCGGCGTGCGCATCGGCTTCAATGAAACCGACGCCCGCCGCATGTTCGCCGGCAGCGATTTCCTGCTGATGCCATCGCGTTACGAGCCGTGTGGTTTGAGCCAGATGTACGCCCAGCGTTTCGGCTCGCTGCCGGTCGCACGCAATACCGGCGGTCTGGCCGACACCATTGAAAACGGCGTCACCGGCTTCCTCTTTGACCAATCCACTGCTGAGAGCTATCAAGAAGCCCTGAGCCGTGCGTTCAAGGTTTTCGCCTTTCCAGAGCTGCTCAATGCCATGCGTTGCCGGGCGATGGCGGCACCTTTCAACTGGTGCAAAGCGGTTGAACCGTACGCCGAACTCTACGAGCAACTGGTGGCCAAGGCACTGGGTAAAGCGCACCACAAATAACCAGGGAGGTTTTCAACGATGCCGTTACGGTCTACTGAAACCTGGCCCCACGGCGCGATCATGCTGGACGCCGAACACACGCAGTTTGCGCTGTGGGCGCCGGATGCGTTTTACGTCAGTGTCGAGCTGGACAACGGCCAGTCGCTGCCAATGCTGCCTCAGGCAGATGGCTGGTTCGTGATCAAGACCCGCTGTGCGGCGGGTTCGCGTTATCGCTATAACATCGACGGTGAACTGGAGGTGCCCGACCCGGCCTCCAGAGCACAGGACGGCGACCTCGACCGTCACAGCGTGGTGGTCGATCCGCTGGCTTATCAATGGCGACACACGGCCTGGCACGGTCGGCCGTGGAGCGAAGCGGTGATCTACGAGTTGCACGTCGGTGCGCTCGGGGGATTCGCGGAAGTCGAACAACATCTGGCGCGCCTTGCGGGCCTGGGCATCACCGCCATCGAACTGATGCCGCTGGCGCAGTTCCCCGGCGAGCGCAATTGGGGGTACGACGGTGTTTTGCCCTACGCACCGCAAGCGTCTTACGGCACCCCGGAACAACTCAAACACCTGATCGACAGCGCCCACGGCCACGGCTTGGCCGTCATTCTTGATGTGGTCTACAACCACTTCGGCCCCGATGGCAATTATCTGCATCGTTACGCCAAAGGCTTTTTCCGCGAGGACAAACACACGCCGTGGGGCGCGGCGATCGATTTCCGTCGCGACGAAGTGCGCGAGTTCTTTATCGAAAACGCCCTGATGTGGTTGCTCGAATACCGCTTCGACGGTCTGCGCCTCGACGCGGTGCATGCCATCGAAGACCCGGACTTCCTTACGGTAATGGCCCAGCGCATCCGCGCGCAGATCGACCCGAGCCGGCATGTCTGGCTGACCGTGGAAAACGAACTGAACCAGTCGAGCCTATTGGAGTACGACTACGACGCGCAGTGGAACGACGACGGCCATAACGCCCTGCATGTGCTGCTCACCGGCGAAACCGACGCCTACTACGCCGACTATGCCGCACAACCCACCGAACAATTGGCGCGCTGCCTCAGTCAGGGTTTTGTCTTCCAGGGCCACATCACCCGCCATGGCGAACCGCGCGGCGAGCCCAGCGAACACCTGCCGTCGACCGCGTTCGTGCTGTTCCTGCAAAACCACGATCAGATCGGTAATCGTGCGTTCGGCGAGCGTCTGCATCATCTGGCCGATCCGCGCGCGGTGCAGGCAGCGACCGTGTTGTTGCTGCTGTCACCGATGATTCCGCTGATGTTCATGGGTGACGAGTTCGCCGCCGAGCAGCCATTCCTGTTTTTCACCAGCCACCACGGCGAACTGGCGGAACTGGTGCGCGAGGGTCGACGCAATGAATTTGCCGCGTTCAGCGCCTTCACCGATCCGCACAAACGCGAGCAGATTCCCGACCCGAATGGCGAAAAAACCTTCCACGCTTCACAGCCAAGGTTGATCGGTCATGGCAGCGAAAAACAGCAGGAAACCCTCGCGCTGTACCAGAAGCTCCTGCAATTTCGCCATCAATACATCATTCCCCATCTGTCCGGAACCCAAGCGCTCGGTGCGCATATGCTCGGTTATGGCGCGGTCAGCGCGCGCTGGCGCCTGGGCAATGGCAGCGAGCTGCGAATTGACCTGAACCTCAGCGACACGCCAGTGGTCAACCCTCCACAGACCGAGGCCGTGTGGTTGTTTCAACAGCCACCCACCGTCGATCTATCGGAATCGGGCGTACTGCCCGCGTATTGCGCGCTTGTAAGCCTCACGGCCGCAACCCCTTTGCAACCTCTGAATGGAGAGCGCCTATGAGCGATGCGCAACTGGAAATTCTTGCAAGCCGCGCCGGCCTCGCCGTCGACTGGATCGACGCCAACGGCCGCCCGCAAAAAGTCGCTCCGGCGGTACTGCGCAATGTCCTGATTGGCCTCGGCCACCCCGCCAGCACGGCGCAGGAAATCGACGCCAGCCTGTTGGAACTGCAAGCCGTTCAACAAGATCGCCACTTGCCGCCGTTGTTGACCGCCGATGTCGGTGTCGGCGTCGATCTGGCGCGTTATTTCGCCCCGCAAACGCCGTGTGAAATTCACCTTGAAGACGGCTCGCGGCTGAATCTGAAACTCGATTCAGAAGCGATATTGCCGGGGCTGATCCCGGTCGGCTATCAACAAGTGCACATCAGCGATCAGTATTTCACCTTGGCCGTGGCCCCGGAGCGCTGCTTCAGCGTCGGCGATGCGGTGGATAATCCGATTCCCCGCGTCTGGGGTCTGAGTGCGCAACTGTATGCCTTGCGCCGCGCCGGCGACGGCGGCTTCGGCGACACTCAAGCACTGGAAGACCTGGTCCGCGTGGCCGGTGAGCGCGGCGCCGATGCCTTGGCGATCAGCCCGCTGCACGCCATGTTCAGCGCCGATACCGGGCGCTACAGTCCTTATTCGCCATCCAGTCGGTTGTTCCTCAATTCTCTTTACGCAGCACCCGGGGCCATTCTCGGTGAGCGCGCCTTGCGTGATGCGATCGACGCGGCCGGCCTGGCCGAGCAGTTCGCGCAGCTGGAAGACCTGACGCTGATCGACTGGCCGAGCGCCGCCGACGCCAAGCAGAAACTCCTGCAAGCGTTGTATGAAGGTTTCATCGCCGGTGAGCATCCGCTGCACCCGGACTTCGCCAGTTTCCGTCACGCCGGTGGCGAAGCACTGGAAAACCACTGCCGCTTCGAAGCGATTCAGGAAATGCGCGCCGCCCGCAACGAAAGCCTCGACTGGCGTCAATGGCCGGAACACTGGCATGACCCGCGCGGTGCCGCGCTGGAAGCCTTCGCCGAAGAATATGCCGAGCGCATCGGCTACTTTGCCTTTTGCCAATGGCTGATCCATCGCTGCCTGGAGCGCGCGCAAACTGCCGCTCGCAGCGCCGGCATGGGGATTGGCCTGATCGCCGATCTGGCGGTCGGGGCCGATGGCGCCGGCAGCCAGGCCTGGAGCTTTCAGGACGAACTACTCGCCTCGCTGACCGTCGGTGCGCCGCCCGATATCCTCAACCGCTCCGGTCAGGGCTGGGGCATTTCCGCGTTCTCCCCCGAAGGCCTGATCCGTAATGGCTTTCGCGCGTTCATCGACATGCTCCGGGCCAATTTCGCCCACGCTGGGGGCTTACGCATCGACCATGTGATGGGCCTGCAACGTTTGTGGGTGATCCCCAATGGCGCGGTGCCGGCCGACGGCGCTTATCTGTACTACCCGGTGGATGACCTGCTGCGGCTGCTGACCCTCGAATCCCATCGTCATCAGGCGATTGTCCTCGGTGAGGACCTCGGCACCGTGCCCGATGGCCTGCGCGAGAAACTCATCGCCCGCTCGATGCTCGGCATGCGCGTGCTGCTGTTCGAACAAGACAACTGTCACTTCAAGCCCATCCTCGACTGGCCGGACAACGCCCTCGCCACCACCAGCACCCACGACCTGCCAACACTCAATGGCTGGTGGCATGGCCGCGACATCGACTGGAACGCGCGCCTGGATTTTGTCGATGCCAACGGTGAAATCGAATGGCGCCATCATCGCCAGCGTGAGCGTGAAGGTTTGCGCAGTGCCTTGAGCCAGGACCCGCAAAACTTTCGCGAGGAATCCCACGAGGCCGATCAAGTGGTCGATGCCGCTGTGCGCTTCCTTGGCCATACCCGCGCCCCCTTGGTGTTGCTGCCACTGGAAGACGCGCTGGGTATCAACGAACAGGCGAACCTGCCCGGTACCATCGACACACACCCGAACTGGTCGCGGCGCTTGCCCGGTACCAGCGAAGCGTTGCTCGATAGCGACGACGCTGCGCGACGGCTTGAGTTGCTGGCGTGCGCGCGCCTTCAGGCGGCCGAGCGTGACCAATGAACCAAGCACTCATCCAGCCACTGCGCGCGACGTTGCGTCTGCAGTTTCATAAAGGCTTCACCCTCGAACAAGCCGTGCCACTGGTGCCGTACTTTGCCCGGCTCGGCATCAGCCACCTTTATGCCTCGCCGCTACTCGCAGCGCGTGCCGGCTCGATGCACGGCTACGACGTGGTCGATCCGACCCAGGTCAACCCGGAGCTCGGCGGCGAAGCGGCGTTGCGGCGTTTGGTCAGCACCCTGCGCGAACACAAGATGGGGCTGATCCTCGATATTGTCTCCAATCACATGGCCGTCGGCGGCAGCGACAATCCGTGGTGGCTCGACCTGTTGGAGTGGGGGCGGCTGAGCCCTTATGGCGAGTTCTTCGACATTCAGTGGCACTCGCCCGACCCGTTAATGGAAGGCCAGTTGTTGTTGCCGTTTCTTGGCAGCGATTACGGGGTCGCGTTGCAGGAGGGCACGCTGAAACTGCGTTTCAATGCGCAGACAGGCTGTTTCCATGTCGAGCATTATGATCATCACTTCCCGATCTGCCCGAACGATTACGGCGAGTTGCTGAAGTCCGCGGAAGCGCTCAAACCCCTCGCGGATCGCTTCAGCACGCTGAGTTACCAGACCGATGCGCATGCGCTGGCGATCCCGCTGAAGGACGAGTTGCGGCAACTGGCGCGCGACCCGCAGATCCTTGCCGCGATTCAGCGCAACCTTGAGCATTTCGACTCGACCACGGCAGAAGGCTTTCAGCAGTTGCATCAATTGCTCGAACGGCAAAGCTACCGCCTCGCCAGTTGGCGCACCGCCGCAGATGACATCAACTGGCGGCGTTTTTTCGACATCAACGAACTTGGCGGGCTGCGCGTCGAACGCCCCGCCGTGTTCGAAGCCACCCACGGCAAGATCTTCCAGTTGATCGCCGAAGGGCTGGTCGACGGTTTGCGCATCGACCACATCGACGGCCTCGCCGACCCGCGCGGCTACTGCCGCAAACTGCGTCGGCGCGTTGATCGGCTGGCACCGGGCAGGCATTTACCGATCTACGTCGAGAAGATTCTCGGCGCCGGCGAAACCCTGCACCGCGACTGGGCGGTGGACGGCACTACCGGTTATGAATTCATGAATCAGCTGTCGCTGCTGCAACACGATCCGGACGGCGAATACGTCCTCGGTGATCTCTGGCAACGGCGCACCGAACGCCCCGCCGCGTTCATCGAAGAAGCGCAACTGGCGCGTCAGCAGATCCTCAACGGCTCGCTCGCCAGTGACTGCGAAAGCGTCGCTCAGGCGCTGCTGCAAGTTGCCCGCGATGACCTGATGACCCGCGACCTGACGCTGGGCGCGATCCGCCGGGTGTTGCAGGCATTGATCGTGCACTTCCCGGTGTATCGCACTTACATCAGCGCCATGGGCCGCTCGGCGCAGGACGAGGGGTTTTTCCAGCAGGCCATGGACGGTGCCCGGCAAACCCTCAGCGAAGGCGACTGGCCGGTGCTCGACTGCGTGGCGAGTTGGCTCGGTGGCACACCGTGGCGGCGCAAATCGCGCGGCCGTTCACGGAAGATTCTCAAGCATGCCTGCGTACGCTTTCAGCAACTGACCTCACCGGCAGCGGCCAAAGCCGTGGAGGACACCGCGCTGTATCGCTCGGCCGTGCTGCTGTCGCGCAATGACGTCGGCTACAACACCGAGCAGTTCAGCGCGTCGGTCAGCGACTTTCATGCGGTCAATCAGCAACGGTTGGATGAATTTCCCGACAACCTGCTGGCCACCGCCACCCACGACCATAAACGCGGCGAAGACACTCGCGCGCGGCTGGCCGTGCTCAGCGAGCGCAGCCATTGGTACGCCGAGCAGATCGAACTGTGGCGCGCCCTCGCCCGCCCGGTGCGGGTCGACGAGCAAATGCCGTCGAGCGGCGATGAACTGATCCTCTATCAAGCCTTGCTCGGCAGTTGGCCGCTGCAACTGCGCGATGACGATCAGGCCGGGTTCGCCGACTACGCCAAACGTATCTGGCAATGGCAGCAGAAGGCGTTGCGTGAAGCCAAGCTGCAAAGCAGTTGGAGTGCGCCGAACGAAGCCTATGAAAACGCCGCGCAAGCGTTCACCGAAAAACTCCTTACCGGAGAAGAAGGTGAACTGCTGCGCGCCGCGCTGAGCAAGACCGTCAACAGCATCGCCGCTGCCGGCGCGCTCAATGGTTTGGCGCAAACCTTGCTGCGCATGACCGTGCCGGGGGTGCCGGATCTGTATCAGGGCAACGAGTTCTGGGATTTCAGCCTGGTCGATCCGGACAATCGCCGGCCAGTGGATTACGCCGCTCGTGAGCGAGCCTTGCAGGAGCCATTGCCACCTGTGGAGTTGCTGGCGAACTGGCGTGACGGGCGTATCAAACAAGCTTTGATCGCCGAGGTGCTGAACCTGCGCGTCGAGCATGCCGAGCTGTTTCGGCGTGGCAGCTACCAAGCCCTGGAAGTGCTCGGCAGTCAGGCGCACAACGTGCTCGCGTTTGCCCGCGAGCACGAGGGGAAGCAGGCCATCGTGATCGTGCCGATCCGTTGCGCCACGCTGCTGGAAAACGGTGCTGTACCTCAGGTCGATGCGCTGCGCTGGGGCGATACGCGGGTAGTTTTACCGTTCGCCGCCTCTGACACAAACCTGAAGGGACTTTTTTCAAGCAGCGCAGTCACAAAAAACAGGGAGCTGAATATCAGCGACGCGCTGGGGGATGTCCCGGTCAATCTCTTTATCCAACACTTAACGTAAGCATGAGTTCAGTTCAGGAGCATTGCGATGAGTACCGACGATAAACGCATTCGCGAATTCGCCTATCAGATCTGGGAATCGGAAGGTCAGCCTGACGGTCAGGAAGCGCGCCACTGGGAGATGGCGCGCAAACTGGCCGAAGCCGAGGCGCTGGCCCCGAAAAAGCCACCGAAAGCGGCTGGCAGCAAAACCGCTGGCAAAACCGTCGAGGCCAAGGCCCCGGCCGCCAAACCGAAACCGGCAGCGAAAGCCAAACCGGCCAGCGCCGCGAAAGTGATTCCCCCGGGCGAAAAAGCCGCCGAGAAAAAGCCTCGAGCGCCGCGAAAGCCTTCGGCAATCTGACGCTAACCGAACTATTGAACTGAATGACCGTGTGGCGGGTTCGCTCGCCACCGAGGACGCTTTCGTCCTCAAGAAATACACAAATCCCTTGTTTAAACCGGCTTCTGTGGTGAACGGATTTTTGTGGCGAGGGGATTTATCCCCGTTGGGTTGCGAAGCAGCCCCAAATGCTGCACTTGCGGAGTGTCAGACATACCGCGTGCAATGGTTTTGCGACTGCTGTGCAGCCGAACGGGGATAAATCCCCTCGCCACAAAATCTCGCTCCTACCGGGAACCGGTTTCAACTGAACTGTCCCCGTTTTTTTGCAGGAGCAATCATGACCCGTCCAAACAAACCCGAGCCCACCGCGCACGCCGAGCCGTCGAGAATCCGTGAAGGCCTGCCCTTCCCGCTCGGTGCGACCTGGGATGGGCTGGGGGTCAACTTCGCGCTGTTTTCCGCCAACGCCACCAAAGTCGAACTGTGCATCTTCGACGATGCCGGCGAAGTCGAACTCGAACGCATCGAACTGCCGGAATACACCGACGAGATCTACCACGGCTACCTGCCCGATGCGCATCCGGGGCTGATCTACGGCTACCGTGTCTACGGCCCGTACGACCCGGCCAACGGTCACCGTTTCAACCACAACAAATTGCTCATCGACCCCTACGCCAAACAATTGGTCGGCCAGCTCAAATGGTCCGAGGCACTATTTGGCTACACCATCGGCCATCCCGACGCCGATCTGAGTTTCGATGAACGCGACAGCGCGCCTTTCGTGCCCAAATGCAAAGTCATCGACCCCGCACACACCTGGGGCAACGACCAGCGTGTCAGTGTGCCGTGGGACAAAACCATCATTTACGAAACCCACGTGCGCGGCATCAGCATGCGCCACCCCTCGGTCCCGGAAAACGTGCGAGGCACCTTTGCCGGTCTGATGAATGACGATGTACTCAAACACATTCGCAGCGTCGGCGTTTCGTCGGTCGAGTTGCTGCCGATCCACGCCTTCGTCAACGACCAGCATCTGCTGCACAAAGGCATGACCAATTACTGGGGCTACAACAGCATCGCGTTCTTTGCCCCGGACCCGCGCTACCTGGCCAGCGGCAAGATCGCCGAGTTCAAGGAAATGGTCGCGCACCTGCACGAAGCCAACCTCGAAGTGATTCTCGACGTGGTTTATAACCACACCGCCGAGGGCAACGAGCAAGGCCCGACCCTGTCGATGCGCGGCATCGACAACGCCTCCTACTACCGCTTGATGCCCGACGACAAGCGCTTCTATATCAACGATTCCGGCACTGGCAACACGCTGGACCTGAGCCACCCGTGCGTGCTGCAAATGGTCACCGACTCGCTGCGTTACTGGGCCACGGAAATGCACGTCGACGGTTTCCGCTTCGACCTGGCGACGATTCTCGGCCGTTATCACGATGGCTTTGACGAACGTCACAGCTTCCTCGTGGCCTGCCGCCAGGACCCGGTGCTGCGTCAGGTGAAAATGATTGCCGAGCCATGGGACTGTGGCCCCGGTGGTTATCAGGTGGGCAACTTCCCGCCGGGCTGGGTCGAGTGGAACGACAAGTTCCGCGACACCGTGCGCGCGTTCTGGAAAGGTGATGACGGTCAGGTTGCAGACTTCGCCAGTCGCATGACCGCCTCCGGCGAGATGTTCAATCAGCGCGGACGCCGGCCGTATTCGTCGGTGAACTTCATCACCGCGCACGACGGTTTCACCCTCAACGATCTGGTTTCGTACAACGACAAGCACAACGAAGCCAACGACGAGAACAATCAGGACGGCAGCAACAACAATCTATCGTGGAACCACGGTGTCGAAGGCCCGACCGACGATCCCGAGATCAACGCGCTGCGCCATCGGCAGATGCGCAATTTCTTCGCCACCCTGCTGCTCTCTCAGGGCACACCGATGATCGTCGCCGGCGATGAGTTCGCCCGCACCCAGGACGGCAACAACAACGCCTATTGCCAGGACAGCGAGATCGGTTGGGTCAACTGGGACCTGAGCGAAGATGGCAAGGCGCTGCTGAAATTCGTCAAACGTCTGATCAAGTTGCGTCTGACCTATCCGATTCTGCGGCGCGGGCGCTTTTTGGTGGGCGAGTACAACGAAGACATCGGCGTCAAGGACGTCACCTGGCTGGCGCCGGACGCCACCGAGATGACCACCGAGCATTGGCATGACGCACACAATCGCTGCCTCGGCATGTTGCTCGATGGTCGCGCGCAGGAAACCGGGATTCGCCGCAAAGGTGGCGACGCGACGCTGCTGCTGGTGGTCAACGCGCACCACGACATCGTCAATTTCACCCTGCCACAAGTGCCTGACGGCGGCTTCTGGACGTGCATGATCGACACCAATCAGCCGTCGATTCGCGGTCAGGAACGTTTCGATTTCGGTCATGAATACTCCGTCACCGGGCGCTCACTGCTGCTGTTCGAGCTGCAACACGAAGAAGAAGATTGATATGGACTTGCACAGCTATCTCGCCCGGCGCCCGCCGGATTACGCCAATACCACCGCCCTCGGCAGTTGCCTGCGGGCGATGGTCGAGGCCGGGCATGACCGTTTGCCGCTACCCGGCAGCGGTCGCACCCTGGAACGTTTTCAGCACTTGGCCGATGTCGGCGGGCATGATCTGGGCCTATGCAAACTCTTCGAGGGGCACACCGACGCACTGGCGATCATCGAGCAACTGGGCGGTTCGCCGACGCCCGGCAGTACGTGGGGCATGTGGGCTGCGGAGCCGCCGCAGGCTCGGGTCAAGGTTTCGGCGGCCGGGCACATGGTCGCGCTGCACGGGCGCAAAGCCTGGTGTTCTGGCGCGGCGGTACTCAGCCATGCCCTGCTGACCGCGTGGGACGCTGACGATCAGCAACAACTGGTCGCCGTCGCCCTCGATCAACCGGGCGTGACCATCACCGATCAGGGATGGCAAGCGGTGGGCATGGCGGCGACCGGCAGCGTCGAAGTGCTGTTCGAAGGTGCCGAAGCACAGGCGATCGGCAACCCTGGCGACTACCTGCAACGCCCCGGGTTCTGGCAAGGCGGGATCGGCATCGCTGCCTGCTGGTACGGTGCCGCACGGCAGCTTGGCGAAAGTCTGCGCCAACACTGCGCGCGACGCGAAGAAGCCCACGCCCTCGCTCATCTCGGCGCGGTCGACACGGCTTTGCAGGCTGGCGCTGACGTCTTGCGCTTCAGCGCACTGCACATCGATGCCCATCCCGAGGACGACGCCGAATTGCTCGCGCGTCGGGCCCGCGCGGTGGTCGAGCAATCGGCCGAACAGGTGATGCGCGAAGTGGGCCGAGCCCTGGGTGCCGGGCCGTTTTGCAAAGACCGGCATTTCGCCCGGTTGATCGCCGATCTGCCGGTGTTTCTGCGGCAAAGCCACGCCGAACGCGATCTCGCCGCCCTCGGCCAACTGATCACCGCGCAATCGGATGAGGTATGGACGCTATGAGAACCAATCCAATCGTCGGTCAGGGAACATCCCTGCATCAATGGCAAAGCTCACGACATCTGGCCGAGCTCGACAGCATCGACATCCTTAGTCTGGTGCCGCCCGGCTCACGCGCGGTGATTGTCGCGCCGCACCCGGACGACGAAGTGCTCGGCTGCGGCGGCCTGCTGCAACGGCTTGCCGCTGCCGGGCGTGAGCTGCAACTGATCTCGGTCACCGATGGCAGTGCCAGCCATCCCGGCTCCGCGCGCTGGCCGGTGGCACGGCTGAGCGTGGTGCGTGCGCAGGAGTCCGCCGAGGCCCTGCGCCGACTCGGCCTGCCGATGCATCGTTTGAAGTGGCTGCGCGCAGGCTTCACTGACACCCAGGTCGCCGCCGAAGAACCGGCGTTGCGCGACTTCATCCAGCGCCACCTGCGCCCCACCGATGTGCTCTTCACCACTTGGAGCGAAGACGGCCATTGCGACCATGAAGCCGTCGGCCGCGCCAGTACCGAAGCGGCAAGGCTTGTCGGTGCGACCTGCCACGAACTGCCGGTATGGACCTGGCACTGGGCAACGCCGGAAGACGCTTTGGTGCCATGGCAGCGGGCGCGCAAGATTCTCCTGTCTCCCGAACAGATCGCGCGCAAGCGTCACGCCGTGCACGCTTTCGCCAGCCAATTAGAGGGCGACGCTGAATCCGGACTGGCGCCGGTGCTTGCGCCTTACGTGCTGGACCGGCTGCTGCAACCGTTCGAAGTGGTGTTCTTGTGAGCGTCGAAGACCGCTATTTCGAAGGGCTGTTTGCCGGCAACGATGATCCGTGGGCGTTTCGCCAGCGCTGGTACGAACAGCGCAAACGCGCAATCACGCTCGCCGCCCTGCCGCGTGCGCACTATCGGGCGATTTTCGAACCGGGCTGCGCCAATGGTGAATTGAGCGCCGAGTTGGCAGGCCGTTGCGACCGTCTGCTGTGTTGCGACACGGCGAGCGCGGCCGTCAGTCTGGCGCGTACCCGATTAAGCCTGTTCGATCACGCCGAAGTCCGGCAAAACCGCTTGCCGGACGACTGGCCGGAGGAAAAATTCGACCTGATCGTATTTAGCGAAATCGGCTACTACCTCGACAGCAACGATCTGACAGAAGTGATCCGTCGGATCAGTCACAGCCTGACCGCTGACGGTCAATTGCTCGCCTGCCACTGGCGGCCGCCGATCGATGACTGCCCGCTGAATGCGCGACAGGTACACGACCTGATCCACGAACAATTGCATCTGCCGCGACTGGCGCTGCATCAGGAAGCCGATTTCATTCTTGAGGTGTGGAGCCGCGAGCCACGTTCAGTGGCGGCACTGGAGGGTTTGCGATGATCGGCATCCTGATCCCGGCGCACAACGAAGAGGCGCTGCTCGACGATTGCCTGAGCGCAGCGATGCGCGCCAGCAGGCACGGACTGCTGGCTGGTGAGCGGGTCGAGGTGTTGGTGGTGCTCGACAGTTGCACCGATCGCTCGGCGCAGATTGTCAGCCGTTACCCGGTGCAGAGCCTGCACATTGAGGCGCGCAATGTCGGTCAGGCACGTGCCGCCGGGGCGCAGGTTCTGCTGGAGCGCGGCGCCCGCTGGATCTCCTGCTCGGATGCCGACAGTCGCGTGGCCGACGATTGGCTGGTGGCGCAACTGGGCCTGGGGGCAGACGCGGTGTGTGGCACCGTGACGGTCGAACACTGGCCTGAGTCGTTCGCCGAAGCAGCGCAAATCCGCTATCACAGCCAGTATCAGGCCCGCGATGACCATCGGCACATCCACGGTGCCAACCTCGGCATCAGCGCCGACGCCTACCGCTGGGCCGGAGGCTTCCCGCCGCTGGTGTGCGATGAAGATGTGCAGTTGGTCCGACAACTGCAATTGTCCGGTGCCGACATCGCCTGGAGCCATCGCCCGCGAGTGCATACCAGCGCCCGCCTCGACAGCCGCGCCCGTGGCGGATTTGGCGACTACCTGCGAAATATGGCACAGCTTTGACAAATAAATACGGATCAGATTGATCTGTTACGCGACGAACTGTACTTCATGAGCAATACTCTGCTGCGCGGCAATCCAGGGTTCGGAGCGTCGCATGGCATTTACCCCGCCTTCACGGGTCGTTCGCGACAACCATCGAGGTTGCAAGCACGACTGAGGGCCAGACTCAACAAGGACGTCATCCCCCATGAAACCGTTATTTCTCAGCGAAAACAGCCCGAGCGGGCAGATCTGGAACAGCGCCGCGCAACTCGACAATATTCCTGTCATCGCCACCCAAACCCTGGTTCCCCCTGGCGCGCGCGCCGTGGTGATCGCCCCGCATCCAGGCGATGAAGTGGTGACATGCGGCGGCCTTCTGCAATTGCTCGCCAGCCTCGGCCATCCGTTGCAACTGCTGTCGATCACCGACGGCAGCGCCAGCCACCCCGGTTCACGTCAATGGTCGGAGAAACGCCTGAGCGTGTTCCGTCCGCAGGAAAGTGTCGAAGCCCTGCGGCGCCTGGGCTTGCCCATGCACAGTTTGAAGTGGGTACGCGGTGGCTTCACCGATAACGCGCTGCTGGATCAGGAACGCCAGCTGACCGACTTCATCGGCCGCTACCTGCGCCCCGGCGACGTGGTGTTCAGTACCTGGCGCGAGGACAGCAATGACGACCATGAAGTGGTCGGCCGCGCCAGTGCCAAGGCTGCCGAGCTGGCTGGCGCCAGCTATCACGACGTGCCGGTCTGGGCCTGGCACTGGCCGGAACGCGATCACGCGCTGATCCCCTGGCAGCGCGCGCGCAAGCTGCGCCTCGACACCTGGACCGTCGCCCGCAAGAGCCACGCCACCCATGCTTATGCCAGCCAGCTCAAAGGTGAGCCGGCCATCGGCATCGCGCCAATGTTGCCGCCGGTGATTCTTGAGAGGATGCGTTTGCCCTACGAAATCGTCTTCGTCTGAACCTCTACGACACTGCCAAGCTCTTTGTAGGAGTGAGCCTGCTCGCGATAGCGGTGGATCAATCAACATTTGCGTCAATGACACACCGCTATCGCGAGCAGGCTCACTCCTACAAGGTTTTGTGGATTGATCAGAAGGAACTGCCGCCCCTCCCCATCAGTCGCATGAATAAGCCGACCGCTATCCAGAGGAGTCAACGTGTCCAGCGATCCCGAGCGTCATGTAGTCGACGCGCCCGTCATCCATCGTCTCAGGGTGCTGACGGTCAACACCCACAAAGGTTTTACCGCGCTGAATCGGCGCTTCATCCTTCCGGAACTGCGTGAAGCGGTGCGCAGTACCTCGGCCGATCTGGTGTTCTTGCAGGAAGTGGTCGGTGAACACGAGCGTCATTCCAGCCGTTACAACGAATGGCCGCAAACCTCGCAATACGAGTTTCTCGCCGACAGCATGTGGAGCGATTTCGCCTACGGACGCAATGCCGTCTACCCCGACGGCCACCACGGCAATGCGCTGTTGTCGAAATACCCGATCCGTGAATACCGCAACCTCGATGTCTCGATCACCGGACCCGAACGGCGCGGCCTGTTGCACTGCGTGCTCGATGTACCGGGGCATGCCGAAGTGCATGCGATCTGCGTGCATTTAAGCCTGCTCGAAAGTCATCGGCAATTGCAGCTGCAGCTGCTTTGCCAACTGCTCGAATCGCTGCCCGACGACGCCCCCGTGATCATTGCCGGCGACTTCAACGACTGGCAGCTTCAGGGCAACGTCGCCCTCGCCCGTCGCGACTATCTGCACGAAGCCTTCGAGCGGCATCACGGGCGCCCGGCCAAGACTTATCCGGCGCGTTTTCCGCTGCTGCGGCTGGACCGGATCTACCTGCGCAATGCCAGCAGTCATGACCCACAGATCCTCGGCAACAAGCCGTGGACGCATCTGTCTGATCATTTGCCGCTGGCGGTGGAAGTGCACCTGTAAGCGCGATTCTGACAAGACCGTCTGTCAGCCCCGCTTGAACCGTGAGGAAATTGATCTACACCTAAAAAAGCTCAAGGAGTAGCGCATTCAATCCGTTAGGCCATGGATTTGATGTAAGGCATCAGCTGTAAACCATGCCGGACCCATGGCATACCCAAGGATGAATTCCCCCGAATTTGCCGCAGGGAATGACCATGCCGCGCTACTCAAAACCTCTGCGGTCACTACCGCACGTCTTGCTCCTGCCTGCTTCTCTGCTGATGTTGACCAGCCACCCCGCTTCTGCGGCGTGCAACCTGGTGCCCGGACCAGGCAATGACAACTTCACCTGTGACAGCGGCACCAGCGGTTCACTGACGGATCTCGCCGGCAACAACAGCCTGACCTTCCCCGCCAACAGCACTGGCCAGATCAATGGCGGCGTAACTTTCGGCGCAGGTGCCGACCGGGTCGAGATCAATTCCGGCGTGATCACCGGCGCGGTCAGTCAGGGCAACGGCGTCGATGATTTCGTCATCAATGGCGGTTCTATCGGTTCACTGGCCCAAGGCGACAGCCGCGATACGTTCCTGATGACCGGTGGCACCATCATCGGCGCCTTCGAGGACGGCGATGTCGCGCGCATGACCGGTGGCACGATCGGCCGGGTCGACATGAAACTCGACAACAACATTTTCGACATGTCCGGCGGGCAGATTCTCGGCAATCTGGTGACCGGGTTCGGCACCGATACGATCATCGTTTCCGGCGGCCGCATCGGCGGCAACATCAGTGTCAGCGGCGGTAACGACAGCATCACCGTCAGTGGTGGGGAAATCGGCGGCGAGATTCGCGCCAGCGTCGGTGATGACGCTTTCATGTGGGACGGCGGCGGGATTATCCGCTCGGCGATCCTGATGGACATCGGCAATGACACGGCCACCCTGCGTAATCTGAACGACAGCATTCTTGCACTGACGCCCAGCATTGATGGCGGCGTCGGTACCGATACGTTGACACTGGACAACACGCGCACCGCCCTGCCTGTGCGCCTCATCAATTGGGAAACAGTCAACCTGAGCAATGCCTCGCAGCTTGATCTGGGTTCGTCCAGCCTGGTGCTGGGTGACGCGGGAACCGGCACGGGCGCGTTGAACATCGACGCCAGCAGCACACTGTTTTCCACTCAAGGCAGCGTTGCGCCAGCGCTGGCGGGACAAAACGTGACGCTCAACAACGCCGGGATCATCGACCTGACACAAGGCAACAGCCGCACCAACGACACACTGACCGTGCAAGGCAACTACGTCGGCAATCGTGGTCAGCTACTGCTGCAAAGCACCGTTGCTGGTGATGATTCGGCAAGCGACAGACTGATCGTCAACAACGGCAGCCTTGGCGGGTCGACGGTCATCAGTGTCAGCAACGTCGGCGGTCAGGGCGCACTGACTCAGGTCAATGGCATTGAACTGGTGCAGGCACAAGGCAGCGCTGTCAGCAACAATACGGCGTTTACTCTCAGCGGCCCGGTGTCTGCCGGCGCTTACGATTACTACCTGTTCAAGGGGGGCGTCACCGCCGGCACCGAGAACAACTGGTATCTGCGCTCAGCAGTAGTCGCACCGCAATTGATGAGCGTGCCCAATCCCGATCCGGCATTACCGCCGCTTCTGGTTCCAGTCGTGGCCACGCCCATTGCGGCGGCCATCACCCCGCTCGACGGCGCGCCCGGCGAAGCGCTGTCCATCGCTTCGCTGCCGGTGTTACCTGCCGCCGTGGCCGGTGCCGCGCCAATTCCTCTGTATCGCCCGGAAGTACCGACCTGGTCGGTGTTGCCGCCCGCTGCCGCGCAACTGACGCTGAATGCACTGGGGACTTTTCATGATCGTCAGGGCGAGCAGCGCCTGCTCAGCGAAACCGGCGCATTTGGCGCCGGTTGGGGCAGGGTCTACGGCAAGAACCTCGAGCAGACCTGGGCCGGTACGGTGACTCCGCGTCTGGACGGCTCACTCAATGGCTTTCAGGTCGGCAACGATCTGTTCAGCTCGCAGACTTCCGGCGGCCAGCACCAGCGCGTGGGCTTCTTTGTCGGCCACAGCCGTTTGCAGGGTGATGTCGACGGTTTCAACGAGGGCTTCCAGCACAACAGCGCTGGCAAGATCAAACTCGAAGGCGACAGCTATGGCCTGTACTGGACGCTCACGGATCCCTACGGCTGGTACGTCGACACCGTGGTGATGGGCACGCGTTTCGACGGCGACAACCATTCCGATCGCGGGGTAAAGCTGGACAATCGTGGGCACGCGCTGACCTTGTCGGCCGAAGCCGGTTGTCCATTGCCGATCAGTGATACGTGGGTAATCGAGCCGCAGGCGCAGGTCATCCACCAGAAAATCTCCCTCGACAGCCAGGACGATGGTATTTCACGCGTCTCGTTCGATTCCGACGGTGCCTGGACCGGCCGTCTCGGTGCGCGCCTCAAGGGTCGTTATCAAGTCAGCGGTTTGCCGGTGGAACCGTACCTGCGCGCCAATCTATGGCATACGTTTTCCGGAACTGACTCGGTGACATTCGGCACCAGCGATGTCATTACCACCGAACAGAAATCCTCGACAGCAGACATTGGCCTGGGCGTCGTGTTGACCCTCGATCGCGCCGTCAGTGTGTACGCCAGTACCGATTACACCAGCAATATTGACAGCAATGACCTGCGCGGCGTGGTAGGCAATCTGGGTGTGCGGATTAGCTGGTAGACCTTCCGTCGGCAATTAAACCTCTCTACCTCGGGGCTTTCACTGCGTTTTACCATGCAAACAACAACTTAGTTATGTGCAGAAAAACAAACGCTTGCAAACGCTGCTTTACCACTACCGCTCATCGTTCAATTTCTTGACGGGCGCCTTCCAGTCTTCTTATCTCTACCTTACTACCCCCGGAATCACTACCCGGGACGAGCCTTCGGACACTCGCGAAATCGAGCGGTCAGGGTTCGCCCCGCTCCATTCGGTCGCCCCTCGTTCGGGGTAGGAGAGACGCCAAAATCGAGATGCCGCATGCGCCTGCAAGGTAGACCTCCATGAAAACGCCCACCATCACCCCACACGAGATCAAAATCACTTTCTGCACAGTGTCGAGTTCGATCCTGCTGTGCTCATCCATGGAGGCGCAGGCCAGCTCTGTGTCGGATGAAACGACCCCGTGGTATCGCGCGGACGTTCCCGTCATGACCTTGCCCGCCACGGTCATTACCCCAGGCCCGCAACGCCTCAGTCCACGCCCAGACCTGCAGGGCACGCGCCTGATCACCGAAGACCTCGCACCGTCGGCCTGGGATGAGCTGTATGGCAGACGTGCCCGTCAGGCACAAACCGATGTGTTGTCGTCGGGTTACGCGATGCCCGGCAGTGGCGACTTCAAAGGCCCAGCCGTATTGACCGTGAAAGGCAGCAGCCATACCCAGACCATCGGCCTGATCGGCGGCGTCAATCAGATTCAAGCCAATGGCAACGGCGTGCTCACCAGTCGCGCTTTGGCCGATCCGAACAGTGACACCCTCAATCTGCAAGGCCAAAGCCTTGGCGCCTATTACAGCCTGATCGGCGCCCAGGGCTGGCACGTGGATTTATCCGCCAGTGGTGGTCGGGTCAGCGGTTTCAGTCGCAACGGCCAAGGTGCACGGCAAGCCACCGAAGGCAGTGCCATGACCTTCTCGGTCGAAGGCGGCTTCCCGATTGGCTTGAGTGAAAATTGGGTAGTGGAACCGCAAGCGCAACTGATCAATCAACGCATCACCCTCGACACGCCCTACGCCGGTTCGGGCAATGCTTCTTCCTCCGATCTGACGGCGTGGAGCGGTCGCGTGGGTGCACGGTTGAAAGGCAGTTACGATTTGAATGGCTTGCCGGTCGAGCCTTATGTGCGCACCAACCTCTGGCACACGGTGTACACCGGCAATACCGTGACACTGGATCAGGTCGACAAGATCAGCAGCAGCCGCAAGTCATCTACCGTTGAATTGGGCTTGGGCCTGGTGGCGCGGGTGACGCCGGCAGTGAGTCTGTATGTCAGTGCCGATTACAGCAGTGATGTCGATGACAATGATTTGAACGGGATCATTGGCAGTCTTGGGGTGCGGATGCGTTGGTAGCGTTTGGCTTGGCGGCGATAGTGTTTGTGCTGACGCCATCGCGAGCAGGCTCACTCCTACAAGGGGAACGCATTCCAAGTGTAGGAGTGAGCCTGCTCGCGATGGCAGCAACTCGCGACTGGATCAACCCTCCGGTTTGAGGATCAGCACCGCCAGCGGCGGCAGGTTCAGTTCCAGCGACAACGACTGGCCATGGCTCGCCACTTCCTCGGTAAATGCCCCGCCGCCATTGCCGTAATTGGAACCGGCGTAGGTGTCGGCATCGCTATTGAGCAACTCAGTCCAGCGCCCGGCAAATGGCACACCGACGCGATACGCCTGACGCGGCACCGGGGTGAAGTTGGCCACCACCAGCACCGGTGCGCCCTCCTTGCTCCAGCGCAGCCAGGCATAAACGCTGTTGATCGCATCGTCACCAATCAACCACTGAAACCCCTGCGGCGCGTCGTCCTGATCGTGCAACGCCGGCTCCTCGCGATACAGCCGATTAAGATCGCCGACCAGTTTCTGCACGCCTTTGTGCTCGGAGTACTGCAGCAAATACCAATCGAGCTGTTGATCGTGATTCCACTCGCGCCACTGGCCAAATTCGCAGCCCATGAACAACAGCTTCTTGCCAGGATGGGTCCACATGAAACTCAGATACGCGCGCAGATTGGCGAATTTCTGCCAGCGGTCGCCGGGCATCTTGTCGATCAGCGAATGCTTGCCATGTACCACTTCATCGTGGGAGATCGGCAGGATGAAGCGCTCGGACCATGCGTAGACCAGGCCAAAACTCAACTCATTGTGATGGTGGGCGCGGTACACCGGGTCCTGCTGAATGTAATGCAGTGAATCGTGCATCCAGCCCATGTTCCATTTGTAGGCAAAACCCAGGCCGCCCTGCTGCGTGCTCTGGCTGACACCCGGCCACGCCGTTGATTCTTCGGCGATCACCAGCGCGCCCGGCGCTTCCAGCTCAACCACATCGTTCAAATGCCGGAGGAAATCGATGGCTTCAAGATTCTCGCGCCCGCCATGACGGTTCGGCACCCACTCGCCAGCCTTGCGCGAATAGTCGCGATAGAGCATCGACGCCACCGCATCGACGCGCAAACCATCGACATGGAAATGCTTCAGCCAGTGCAGCCCGGACGCCAGCATGTAGCCGTGCACTTCGGTGCGCCCCAGGTTGTAGATCAGCGTGTCCCAATCCTGATGGAAACCTTCCAGCGGATTGCCGTACTCGTACAGCGCGGTGCCGTCGAATTGCGCCAGACCGTGGGTATCGGTGGGGAAATGCGCTGGCACCCAGTCGAGGATCACGCCGATCTCCGCCCGGTGGCAGGCGTCGACGAATTCGGCGAACTGTGCCGGCGTGCCATACCGCGCGCTCGGCGCGAACTGCGAGAGCAACTGATAACCCCAGGAGCCGCCGAACGGGTGTTCCATGATCGGCATCAATTCGATGTGGGTGAAACCGAGTTCCTTGACGTACGGAATCAGCCGCTCGGCAAGTTCCGGCCAGGTGTACTGACGCGCCACTTCGCCGAGATCATCCAGCTCGCATTGCCAGGAACCGGCGTGCAGCTCATAGATCGACAGCGGCGCCGAATGCTTGTGACGGTCACGACGGCCGCTCATCCAGTCCTGATCCTGCCAGTCGATCTGCAGGGGTTCCGCGACTTTTGACGCGGTGTCCGGCGGCAGGCTGGTGGCCAGCGCCATCGGGTCGGCCTTGAGCGGCAGAATGCCGTGGGCGCCGAGAATCTCGTATTTGTACAGCTCCCCCGCTTGCAGGCGCGGAATGAACAGCTCCCAGACCCCGGACGGATGACGCAGGCGCATGGGATGGCGACGCCCGTCCCAGACGTTGAAATCCCCCACCACTGACACGCGCCGGGCATTCGGCGCCCACACCGCGAAACGCACGCCGTCGACACCATCGACGGTTCTCAACTGCGCACCGAGGCAGGCGCTGAGGTCACGGTGATTGCCCTCGGCGAACAGATACAAATCCATTTCACCGAGCAACTGGCCAAAGCTATACGGGTCCTCGGCGACTTGCTCGCCGCCGGCCCAGCGCGTGCGCAGCTGGTACGGCCGCGCCTGATCGAAATGACCGACAAACAGCCCCGGCGTTTCGGTTTGCTCCAACGGACCGCGTTCTTCGCCGCTGTCCTTGTCCAGCACCACGACGCTCAATGCACCGGGCAGATAAGCGCGAATGAATTGCCCGCCAGCGCCATCGCCGTGCGGGCCAAGAATGGAAAAAGGGTCGTGATGTTCAGCGCGGACCAAGGCGTCGATATCTTTCGCCGAGGGCAGCAGCGCTTCTTTGACCTGACCCTGTTCCTTGTTTGAGAAACTCATGACTACTCTCCACCAAGATCGGAAAAGGGTTTAAGCCCCGTCAATAACCCGTACAAACCGTGCAACGGCACGGGCAGCCACGTGGGGCGATTTTCGGCTTCATAGGCCACTTCATAGGCCGCCTTCTCCAGGCCGAACAACGCAAGCGCAGCGTCGGCACCTTCAGGATCTTGCCAGGCATGTTCAAGACTAGCTGCAGCCCGGCGATATGCCTGAACAAATGCCTCACGGGCCTCACGCAGATAGCGCTCGGCCACCAGACGCCGCGCAGTTTCAGACTCAGCGCTGTGGTCAACGTTGTGCACGTTGATGGTCATCGCTGCCGCGTAATCGAAGGAGCGCAACACGCCGCTGACATCCTTGTACGGGCTGTGTTTGCCACGGCGCTCGCTCAATGGCCGCGCCGGTTCGCCCTCGAAGTCGATCAGATAGGCATCGCCCTTGATCACCAGCACCTGGCCCAGATGCAGGTCGCCGTGAACGCGGATACGCAAGCCACCCGTGGCTTTTTTCGCCAGATCCTGCACATGCGCAAGAATGGTTTTCTTCTCGTCGATCAGGCGCTTGACCAGCTTCTGATCCGCTGCATTGAGCTCGCCCTGATGTTGCTTGAGCAGCTTCAAGGCATGTTCGACCTGCGCCACGACATCCTTGCCCGTGGCCTGCATGTCCTTGGTGGTCGACACTTGCGGGGCGAAGTCGGCATTGTCGGTTGGCGCCGCGAGCACCTTGTGCATCTCACCCAGACGCTGACCGAGCATGCCGGCAAAATCCTTCAGCTCACCGAGGGCGTTGTAATGCTGCTCCTGTTCGGACATGGCATCGGCCAGTTCATCGCGCAACGCCCGTTCGAGGTTGTTCTGCGTCCATTCCCAGGCATCACCCTGATTGCTCAGATAGCCTTGGGCGATCATCAACAAATTGTCTTCGCCCTTGCCATCGCGGCGGATAACCGAGCCGAGCAGCGGTGAGATATTGGCAAATCCGGCCTCGGTCAGGTAAGCGCTCATCTCCAGTTCCGGGTGTACGCCAGAAGCGACTTTACGTATCAGCTTGAGCACCAGGCTGTTGCCGATCACCACTGAGCTGTTCGACTGCTCGGCGGACAGATAGCGCACTTCCGATTCGGCACCGAGGCCGAGTTTTTCCAGCTGCGACGTCGGCGCAAAACGGATTTCGCCCTCGGCCGACTCCAGCACGGTGTTGTTCTGCATGCCGTGCAGCACCGCGCGAATAAACGCTTCAAGGCTGAACGCATCGGTGATCAAACCAACTTGTCGCACTCTTCGTACACGCGACAACGCCAATTGCTGCGGCAACGCCGGGCCGACCTGATCTTCGGCAATAAAACCAAACGGCAATTGATAACGACTGGTCTGCCCAGCGCTGGTGACTTCGATTTCGCTCAGCAGCACCGGATGCTGCGCGTCGCCGAAACGCACGCCATAGGCCAGATGCACCTTGTCGATGCCAGCATCTTTGCCAGCGAACCAGCGACGGTTCTGCAGCCAGCTCGGCAGGATGCTCTGCTCCAGCGTCGTGCGCGACGGCGCTTCGAGCAATTCTTCCATGCGTTTCTTCAACACCAGCGTGGTGAAGTCCGGCAGGCTCTGCGCCGGTTCGACGTGCCAGCTCGGCATCTGGTTTTCCGCGGCCAGTGCAAACCAGTAGAAACCGTACGGCGCCAGAGTCAGGAGGAAATTCAACTGACCGATCGGCGGGAAGGCATTACCGCCGAGCATCTCCACCGGCACCATGCCGACGTAGGCCGACAGGTCCAACTCCACCGCTTGCGCGCTGCGCGAGACGTTGGCCACGCACAAGATGATTTCGTGTTTGCCGTCGGCATCGGTGAATTCACGGGTGTACGCCAGCACGCGACGGTTGTTCGGTGAGAGCATCTTCAGGGTGCCACGGCCGAAGGCCTTGGACTGTTTGCGCACCGCGAGCAGACGGCGGGTCCAGTTCAACAGCGAATGCGGATCGCCCGACTGGGTTTCGACGTTGACCGACAGATAGCCGTACTGCGGATCCATGATCGGCGGCAGTACCAGGCTCGCCGGATCGGCGCGGGAGAAGCCGCCGTTGCGGTCGATCGACCATTGCATCGGCGTACGCACACCGTCGCGGTCGCCGAGGTAGATGTTGTCACCCATGCCGATTTCATCGCCGTAATACAACGTCGGCGTGCCGGGCATCGACAGCAGCAGACTGTTGAGCAATTCGATGCGGCGGCGATCGCGCTCCATCAACGGCGCCAAGCGACGGCGAATGCCGAGATTGATCCGCGCACGGCGGTCAGCGGCGTAGTAATTCCATAGATAGTCACGTTCTTTGTCGGTGACCATCTCCAGCGTCAGTTCATCGTGGTTGCGCAGGAAAATCGCCCACTGGCAGTTGGCGGGAATTTCCGGGGTCTGGCGCAGAATATCGGTGATCGGAAAGCGATCTTCCTGGGCCAACGCCATGTACATGCGCGGCATCAACGGGAAGTGAAACGCCATGTGGCATTCGTCGCCGTTTACACCTTCGGCATCGGTGTCACCGAAGTACAGCTGAGTGTCTTCCGGCCACTGGTTGGCCTCAGCGAGCAGCATGCGGTCGGGATAGTTGGCGTCGATTTCCGCACGGATCTGCTTGAGGACGTCATGGGTCTCGGGGAGATTTTCGTTATTGGTGCCGTCGCGCTCGATCAGGTACGGAATGGCGTCGAGGCGCAGCCCGTCGATGCCCATGTCCAGCCAGTAACGCATCACCGAGAGCACGGCTTTCATCACTTGCGGGTTGTCGAAATTCAAATCGGGTTGGTGCGAATAGAAACGGTGCCAGAAGTACTGGCCCGCGACCGGGTCCCAGGTCCAGTTGGATTTCTCCGTGTCGAGAAAAATGATCCGCGTGCCGTCGTATTTCTGATCGTCATCCGACCACACATAGAAGTCCCGCGCCGCCGAGCCGGGTTTGGCCTTGCGCGCCCGCTGGAACCATGGGTGCTGATCGGAGGTGTGGTTGATGACCAGCTCGGTGATCACCCGCAAGCCGCGTTTGTGCGCTTCGGCGATAAAGCGCTTGGCGTCGGCCATGGTCCCGTAATCGCTGTGTACGCCTCGGTATTCGGCAATGTCATAACCGTCATCGCGACGTGGCGAGGGATAGAACGGCAACAGCCAGATAGTGTTGACGCCGAGGTCAGCGATGTAATCGAGTTTGGCGATCAGGCCGGGAAAGTCGCCGATCCCGTCGTTGTTGGAGTCGAAAAACGATTTGACGTGGACTTGATAGATCACCGCGTCCTTATACCAGAGCGGGTCTTTGATGAAGGTGGCTGCTTTGGGTTTCTTCGCCATGTGAAACTCCTGAAAAATTCTGAAGAGGTCTTAACTGAAGAAATACGGTCACTGTGGGAGCTGGCTTGCCAGCGATAGCGGTGGTTCAGCAATGAAGATGCAAGCAGACAGACCTCAATCGCTGGCAAGCCAGCTCCCACATTTGAATAATTGCGAGCCTTACGAAGCAGTAATCCGCCAAATGCCGAACGGCTGATACGCCGGGTCCAGGCGCATGAACTGGTATTTGCCGTGCCAGTCCCAGCGATGGCCGTTCATCAAGTCTTCGCCGTGGGTCGTCGCGTCATCGGGCAGGCCCATTTCCCACAATGGCAGTTCGAAGTTCGCCTCCTGCACGTTATGCGGATCGAGGCTGACCGCGACCAGAATGAAATTGCTGCCGTCAAAACTGCGCTTGCCGAAATACAGAATGTTGTCGTTCCAGGCGTTGTAGACCTCCAGGCCCAGGTGCGTGTGCAGTGCCGGGTTTTGTCGGCGGATGCGGTTGAGCTGGGCGATCTCGGCAATGATGTTGCCCGGCGCGGTGAAGTCGCGAACGCGGATCTCGTATTTCTCCGAGTCGAGGTATTCCTCCTTGCCCGGCACCGGCGCCGACTCGCACAGTTCAAAACCGGAATACATGCCCCACAAGCCCGAACCCATGGTCGCCAGCGCCGCACGAATCAAGAAGCCGGGGCGACCTGACTCGTGCAGGAATGCCGGATTGATGTCCGGCGTATTGACGAAGAAATTCGGCCGGTAGCATTCGCGCCAAGGCGATTCGTTCAGTTCGGTGAAATACGTCGCCAGCTCCGCCTTGCTGTTACGCCAGGTGAAATAAGTGTAGCTCTGCGTGTACCCGACCTTACCGAGGCGCGCCATCATTGCCGGCGTAGTGAAGGCTTCGGCAAGGAAAATCACCTCCGGGTACAGCGCCCGCACATCGGCGATCAGCCATTGCCAGAACGGCAGCGGTTTGGTGTGCGGATTGTCGACGCGAAAGATCTTCACGCCCTCCTCGACCCAGCCAATGACGATGTCGCGCAGTTCGACCCACAGACTCGGAATCGCGTCCGGCGCGTAGAAGTCGACGTTGACGATATCCTGGTATTTCTTTGGCGGGTTCTCTGCGTATTTGATCGTGCCGTCCGGGCGCCAGTTGAACCAGCCTGGATGCTGCTTGAGCCACGGGTGGTCCTGGGAACACTGGATGGCGAAATCCAGGGCGATTTCCAGACCATGATCGGCAGCAGCGGCAACCAGTCGGCGAAAGTCTTCGCGGGTGCCGAGTTGCGAGTGAATCGCCTCGTGACCGCCCTCTTCACTGCCGATGGCATAAGGGCTGCCTGGATCATCGGGGCCGGCGGTCAGCGAATTGTTGCGACCCTTGCGATGGGCGCGGCCAATCGGGTGGATCGGCGTGAAATAGAGCACGTCGAAGCCCATGTCCTGAATCATCGGCAAACGCGCGTGCACGTCATTAAAGGTGCCGTGACGGTGGGGATCGTCGGTGATCGAGCGCGGAAACAGTTCGTACCAACTGGCAAATTCGGCCAGTTCGCGTTCGACGTCTACCGGATATTCCGGACTGACGCTCAGGTAGGCGCGGTGATCGGCCTCAGCCATCAATTGCGCACTGCGCGAGTGCAGAAACAGCGCGACCTGCTCGGTTTCGAGCAACCCGGACAATTCGTGGTGCAACGCAGCCAGTTGTTCGCTGAGCTGGCCCTCGCTGCGTTCGGCGGCCTGCTGAACCATGCTCCGGCCTTCCTGCAACTCCAGCGAAACGGGGACGGCGGCGTTGTGTTTCTTCTCCAGTTCGTACTGAAAACTGGCGAAGTGATCGATCCACGCTTCGATGCAAAAGAGATAGCGGCCCTGCTGTTCAGGGCGGAACTGGCCTTGCCAGCCATTGTTGCCCTGATCGGCCATGACCTCGCTTTGCCAGGTCTCTTCGCCTTCCTCACGCCAGCGGATGCGCACCGCGAGTTTGTCGTGACCGTCAGCAAACACTTTGCTGGTGACCACTACTTCACGGCCGGCAATCGACTTCACCGCGAACTGCCCGCCATCGAGGGTCGGCATGGTGTTTTCGATGGCAATGCGTGGCAACAGCAAAGCCTGCGACAGTGGCATATGCGGGTTGTAGTTTAATTCTGAGGGTTTTTCAGCAGTCATTGAGCATCTCTCCTTAACGCCCCAAGGACGCTCTTGTGCCGGTTCAGCGTTCGCAATCGAGCGCCTGCCCGGAATGAACTCACTTAGGTTCCGAGCGACCGCCGCCGGGAAAAGTTCAGATGAAATTGCCGTGTCAGAAAAGCGGATCGAATTGCGTGCAGGGTGGTCAATCCACTTAAGCACTTCTCACGCCATGTGCCACACGCAGGTCATCAGATGAATATCCCGATCCCGGCCGAAACGCCCGATCCGAACATCGACAAACCCACGCTGCCCGAGACTGAGCCGCAGCCAATTCCCGAGCAGGAACCGCCGGGCACCACGCCACCGCCTAAGGAAGAACCGCCGAGCACGATGCCACCCGTCATCGTTTAACGTCGCGAACTGATCATTCCCACGCTCCGAGTGGGAATGATCAGTGGTCGTCAGTCTTCTCCTCTTCCTTTTCGAAAAGCTTCACGATCCGCGGCATCACGCTAAAAATTGCCAGCGCGAGAAAGGTGCTGAGCAACGCCGTAGCCTCTTTGCCCAACCCGGCGGCCACACCAATGGCAGCGGTCATCCACAGCCCGGCAGCCGTGGTCAGGCCTTTGACATGACCTTCATCGCCTTCCTTGTTTTTCAGGATAGTCCCGGCACCGAGAAAGCCGATCCCGGCAATCACCCCCTGCACCACACGGCTCATTGCATCCGACTCTGCCCCCGAAGTCTGCGGCACCAGCACAAACAACGCCGCGCCGAGCGCCACCAGCATATGTGTGCGCACCCCGGCGGCCTTGCCTTTGTGTTCGCGCTCGAACCCGAGAATGCCCCCCAGAATCGCCGCCATCAGCAGGCGCACGGTAATCCGCGTCAGTTGCGAGGCATCGCCGACGTCGGCGAATTCCGCTTGCAGGGTTTCCCACACTTCATGCCACCACGCGTTCATCCGGCAGTCCTTTCCAAGGTCTATAAAGGATGGACAGCGGCGACCATTAATCAGTTGCGCAGAACGATCAGCGCAGCGTGCGCCCTAACGTTGCAGACCTCCCTGAAAAAAGGACCGCCCCTATGCCTCTTCGAGTCGATGAATCCAACCCCGAGCAAAAAGTGTGTTTTTTCACCGTTGAACATGGCGAGGAAATTCGCATTTGCGACACCCTGGAAGTCATGACGGATAGCGAAAAATCCATGTCGTTCGTGGAAATAGAAGGCCGGCGCGTTTACATCACCGAATCCGAGGCTGACGCATTGACCGTCGCAGGGGCCAAGGACGGTCGCAAGCACTTGAAGGCCGACGAGAGTGATTCGGTGATTTGACTGACCTTGATCAACACCCCGCGCAAATGCCTGAGATAGGCGTTTGCGCCTTTGCCTGCGGGCTGCTTCAAGTTGTCGCAGGCGTCGCGCGAAATACCATCTGATCCGCTTTTTATTGAAATACCTGAGTCTGTTATGCAAACAGATCGACGCTCATAGTGTTCTGGCCTGATGGAGGCTGATGAGCGAATAACCATGAGCGAACAAATCCCCGTCCGAACCGTAGAAGCTTCTCCAACTATCAAAAGTGTGCCCGCACGCCCAATGAAGGCGACGGCCAAGTCCAGCGACAACCAGATCCACACCCGCAGCTTCACCGGCCTGTTTCGCACCCTGCGCATGAGCGGCGCGGGTTTTCTGTTTGTGCTGTTTTTCGGCACCGTGTGGCTGAACTGGGGCGGACGTCAGGCAGTGCTCTGGGACCTTTCCGAAAGCAAATTCCACATCTTCGGCGCGACCTTCTGGCCGCAGGATTTCATTCTGCTTTCGGCGCTGCTGATCATCGCTGCGTTCGGCCTGTTCGCCATCACCGTGTTTGCCGGCCGAGTCTGGTGCGGCTACACCTGCCCGCAGAGTTCGTGGACGTGGATCTTCATGTGGTGCGAGAAGATCACTGAAGGCGAGCGCAACCAACGGATCAAACTGCAAGCCGCGCCGTGGAGCCTGAACAAACTGGCCCGGCGTGCGGCCAAGCACACGCTGTGGCTGGCGATCAGCGTGATGACTGGCCTGACCTTCGTCGGTTACTTCACCCCGATCCGGCCACTGGCTGAAGAGCTGCTGACTTTGCAGATCGGCGGGGTCAGCCTGTTCTGGGTGCTGTTCTTCGCCGCCGCCACGTACATCAACGCTGGCTGGTTGCGTGAAGCGGTGTGCATGCATATGTGCCCGTATGCGCGGTTCCAGAGCGTGATGTTCGACAAGGACACCCTGGCGATTTCCTACGACGTGGCCCGTGGCGAAAACCGTGGCCCGCGCAAACGCGACGTGAAACCGGTAGAAGCAGGTCTGGGTGATTGCATCGACTGCCAGTTGTGCGTGCAGGTCTGCCCGACCGGCATCGACATTCGCGACGGCTTGCAGATGGAGTGCATCGGCTGCGCCGCGTGCATCGACGCTTGCGACTCGATCATGGACAAAATGAACTACCCGCGCGGCTTGATCCGCTACAGTTCCGAGCGCGAATTGCAGGGGGGTAAAACCCATCTGCTGCGTCCGCGTCTGATTGGCTACACCGTGGTGCTGGTAGCGATGATCGGCGCGTTGGCATTGGCGCTGGTCGAGCGGCCAATGGTCTCGCTGGACGTGACCAAGGATCGCGGCTTGTTCCGTGAAAACGGTCAAGGCCAGATCGAAAACATCTATAGCCTCAAAGTCATCAACAAGACCCAGCAACGCCAGGACTACAACCTGACGCTGGTGGATGGCGATGGCTTCCAGCTGCAAGGCAAGACCGAGCTGAGCCTGGCGCCGGGGGAAATTGTCGATGTGCCGGTGTCGGTGGCGATGACCACGGAGCGCCCGGCCAGCAGCTCGCAAACCTTGAGTTTCAAGATTGCCGACAGCGATGAGCCTGAGGTTTATAGCGTGGCGAAGAGCAGGTTTGTTGCGCCGATGAATCGTTGATCCCTTAGAATCCGCTCCCTCACCCCAGCCCTCTCCCAGGGGTAGAGGGGGCCGACCGAGGTGTCTATCGCTATACATCGACCTGACAGACCGAGTCGATTATGGATTCGGCGAAGCACTTTCCGACCGAGTCGATTATGGATTCGGCAAAGCATTCTCAGGCCGAGTCGATTATGGATCCAGCAAAGCAATTTCAGGTCGGTGTATGTCGCAAGCATCCCCCAATCAGTCCCCTCTCCCTCTGGGAGAGGGTTAGGGTGAGGGCTTCCTCCCTGACACACCTCAATAACACCAGCACCAAGGTACTCGATGAAACGCTACGAAAAATTCGCCGACGACATCGCTGAACTGATCCGCTCCGGCGTCCTTGGCCCCGGCCAGCGCGTGCCTTCGGTGCGCTACGCCAGCCAGACATACGGCGTCAGCCCGTCCACGGTGTTTCAAGCCTACTACCTGCTCGAACGCCGTGGCCTGATCCGCGCCCGGCCGCGCTCCGGCTACTTCGTCAACACCCATGCACCGAGCCCGTTCTCCGAGCCGGTGATCAGCAGCCACGTCAACGACTCCACCGAAGTCGATGTCAGCGAACTGGTGTTTTCGGTGCTGGAATCGATCAAGGACCCGAGCACCGTGCCATTCGGCTCGGCGTTCCCCAGCCCCACGCTGTTCCCGTTGCAACGCCTGTCGCGCTCGCTGGCCAGCGCCGCCCGCGAGATGGACCCGCGCATGGTCGTCACCGACATGTCGCCGGGCAATCCACAACTGCGTCGACAAATCGCCCTGCGCTACATGGTCGGCGGCCTGATGCTGCCCATGGAAGAACTGCTGATCACCAACGGCGCCCTCGAAGCGCTGAACCTGTGCCTGCAAGCGGTGACCGAGCCCGGCGATCTGGTCGCCATCGAAGCCCCGGCGTTCTACGCCAGCCTGCAAGTACTGGAACGGCTGAAACTCAAAGCCGTGGAAATCCCCGTGCACCCGCGCGACGGCATCGACCTTGGCGTCCTCGCACAAACCCTGGAACGCCATCCGATCAAGGCCTGCTGGTGCATGACCAGTTTCCAGAACCCGATGGGCGCAACCATGCCCGAGGCAAAAAAACAGGAACTGGTCGAACTGCTGCGCCGCCATCAGGTGCCGCTGATCGAGGACGATGTCTACGCCGAGCTCTATTACGGCCAACAGGCGCCGAAACCGGCCAAGGCCTTCGACACCGAAGGTCTGGTGATGCACTGCGGCTCGTTCGCCAAGAGCCTGGCCCCCGGCTATCGCATCGGCTGGGTCGCTGCCGGGCGTTATGCGCAGAAAATCGAACGGCTGAAACTGATGACTTCGTTATGTGCCTCGATGCCGGCGCAAGCGGCGATTGCCGACTATCTGCAACACGGCGGCTATGACCGTCACCTGCGCAAACTTCGCTATGCACTGGAAGAACAGCAGAGCGCGATGTTAGCGGCTATCGCCCGTTACTTCCCGGCGCAGACACGGGTCAGCCAACCGGCCGGCGGCTACTTCTTGTGGCTGGAACTGCCACCACAGATGGATTCGCTGAAGTTGTTTCAAATGGCACTGGCGCAAGGCATCAGCATCGCCCCGGGGCCGATTTTCTCGCCGACGCAGCGCTTCAGGAATTGTATTCGCCTGAACTATGGCAGCCCTTGGACTGAGGACTCGGAGAAGGCGATGGAGACGTTGGGGCGGATTGTGCGGTCGTTCTGACAGATTATTGCTGCCCCATCAGAAGCTATCGCGAGCAGGCTCACTCCTACAGGGGAACGCATTCCAAATGTAGGAGTGAGCCTGCTCGCGATAGGGCCAGAGCGGCCACCGGTGAATTAACGCCCGCCCCCCAAATCAACAAACGTCCCGGTCGCATACGACGCCTTGTCCGACAACAACCAGACAATCGCCTCCGCCACCTCATCCGGTCGCCCGCCACGGGCCATTGGAATTGCCGACTCCAGCTTGCTGACCCGATCCGGGTCGCCGCTCAAGGCGTGGAAATCGGTATAGATGTAGCCTGGGCGCACGGCGTTGACCCGAATCCCCTCACCCGCCACTTCCTTGGACAAGCCAATGGTAAATGTGTCGAGCGCGCCTTTGGACGCGGCGTAGTCGACGTATTCATTTGGCGAGCCCAGACGCGACGCCACCGACGACACGTTGACGATACTGCCACCCTGCCCGCCGTGCTTGGGCGACATGCGCAGGATCGCGTGTTTGGCGCAGAGGATCGGCGCCAGGACATTGGTTTTCATGATTTTTAGGATGCGAAACTCGGACATTTCATCGACTCGCGACTTTTGCCCGACGGTGCCAGCGTTGTTCACCAGGGCAGTGACGCGACCGAGTTCGCTGTCGACCCGCTGGAACAGCGCGATCACTTCGTCTTCGATGCTGACATCGGCGCGCACCACGATGGCTTGTGCGCCCAGTGCGCGGACTTGCTCCAGCACGCTTTGCGCCGCTTGTTCATCCGACTGATAGTTGATGCAGATCCGATAGCCTTGCTCGGCAGCCAACAACGCCGTAGCGGCGCCAATCCCGCGCCCGCCACCGGTGATCACAATGACTTTATCCATGCTGGCCTTTCCCCCAAATGCACACGTAACAGTCGGGGGGAAGAATAACCGCCATTGGCGGGTTTTGCATGAGCTCTGTTGTGTCGGGCCGGAGCCTTCGCGAGCAGGCTCGCTCTCACAGGGGTATGCATTCCAAATGTGGGAGCGAGCCCGCTCGCGAAGAACGATAACGCAGTCGATCAGACCACCGCCAACTGCTCACCCCGTGCAATATCCTGCATGAATTTCTCCGCCGGCATCGGGTGCCCCAACAGATAACCCTGCAACGAATCACAGCCCAACTCAGTCAGAAACGCCTGCTGCACACCGGTTTCCACGCCTTCAGCGACAATCCGCAACCCAAGCGCCTGCCCCAACGCGACAATCGCCGAGACGATCGCCGCATCATCACTGTCATGCTCCAGATCGCGCACAAAACCACGGTCGATCTTCAGCTCATTGGCCGGCAACCGCTTGAGGTACATCAGGCTGGAATAACCGGTGCCGAAGTCATCGATCGACAGGTCGACGCCCATGTCCGACAACTCCTGCAACACCGTCATGCTCGCATCGGCATCGCTCATCGCCGTGGTCTCGGTGATTTCCAGGGTCAGGCTGTTGGCCGGCAAGTGGTGAGTGGCCAGCGCCTTGGCCACGCTGCGCACCAGTCCCGTGTGGCAGAACTGCAACGCCGACAGATTCACCGCAATCCGCCAATCGGTGTAACCGAGCACGTACCACTCACGCATTTGCCGGCAGGCTTCGTTGAGCACCCATTCACCAATGGGAATGATCAGCCCGGTTTTCTCGGCCAGTTCGATGAACTTGTCTGGCATCAGCATGCCGTGAATCGGGTGTTGCCAGCGCAGCAACGCTTCAGCACCGACCGGACGGCCATTGGCGGCGTCGAACTTCGGCTGGTAATACAGACTGAACTGGCTGTGCTCCAGCGCCGCGCGCAGGTCTTGCAACAACTGCAATTGCTTGCGCGCGTTGTTGTTCATCGATGCATCGAAGAAGCTGTAACCGTTTTTGCCGCCGCCCTTGGCGTGGTACATCGCTGCGTCGGCGTTCATCAGCAGTTCCTGGGCGTTCTGGCCATTGCCTGGATACAGGGCGATGCCGACGCTGGCGGAGATCTGCAAGTCATGCTCGGCGACGCGGAACGATTGCGCGATCAGGCCCACCTGGCGTGCCGCCAGACCTAACGCGTCGTTGGGTTCGGCCAGACGCACCAGCAGGACGAACTCATCGCCGCCGATCCGCGCGAGGGTGTCGAGGCTGCGCAAGTCTTCACGCAGACGCACACCGACTTCGCGCAACAACTGATCGCCCATGTGATGACCAAACGCATCGTTAACCGGTTTGAAGCCGTCCAGATCGATGAACATCAAGGCAAAACAGCCGCCCTGCTCATGGACCTTTTTCATCGCCTGATTGATCCGGTCGTCCAGCAGCATGCGATTCGGCAGGCCGGTCAGGGTGTCGTGCAGGGCCAATTGCGTGAGTTCGCGATTGGCCACGGTCAACGAGTGCGCAAGATCGGCGGTGCGCGCTTCGAGACGTGCGTCGAGAATCGAGGTCAGCAAGGCAATCGACAGCACTGCCAGCGTGGTGATCAACACCAGACTGTCGAGGCCGTTGCCCTTCAGGCCATTGATCGTCGCACCGCAGAAGCTGCCGTCGGGAAATTGCGCCGCAGCCATACCGGTGTAGTGCATGCCAACGATGGCGACGCCCATGATGATCGCTGCGCCACCACGGATCAGCCGCACATAGGGAGAGTGCTGACGCAAGCGGAAGGCGATCCACAGCGCCGCCGCCGAGGCGCCGACGGCAATCAGCAATGAGGCGCCAAACAGCGTCGGGTCGTAGTCGATCCCGGGGGTCATGCGCATCGCCGCCATGCCGGTGTAATGCATGGCACTGATCCCGGCACCCATGATCAGCGCACCAAACGCCAGTTGCAGAATCGGCAGTTTCGGCTGGCTGACAAGCCACAAGGCGAACCCGCAAGACAATACGGCAATCAACAGTGACAGCGCGGTCAGGGTGATGTCGTAGCCAAGGTCGATCGGCAGTTTGAAGGCGAGCATGCCAATGAAGTGCATCGACCAGACGCCGATGCCCATGGCAAACGCACCTCCGGCCGTCCAGAAATGAACAGCACGGCCCTTGGCGGTGGCAATGCGACCGGTAAGGTCGAGCGCGGTGTACGAGGCGAGAATCGCCACACACAACGAAATGAAAACCAGGGTGGAGGAATAACTACCGATGAGCATGGGAATTCTCGTGGCCACCCAACGCGGATTGCGTCCATTCCCGGTCGGGCAAATGCGGCGATTGTACTGATTGCACAGAAGAACGCACTGACAAAGTAATCAAATGGCCATCAAGCCGATGAAACGCTCGTTTGATCGGCCGACGAGGCTCTGGCCCGGCGCTCACGGCTTTACTCAAAACTGAAACACATACCTGTAGGAGCTGCCGGAGGCTCGGGCCGCTCCTACAAGGCCCATGGAGTCAGTTGGAGTTGCTCACTTCCAGTTGCCCGTCCCAGCCACCGCCCAGCGCAGCAATCAATTGCACGCTGGCGATCAAACGGCTTTGCAGAATGTTCAGCACGCTGCGCTCGTTGCTCAGCGCCGTGGCCTGCACTACCACGACGTCGATATAAGCAATCAAGCCGGCCTTGTACTGGTTTTCCGTCAGGCGCAGGGAGTCGCGGGCAGCATCGAGGGCTTCCTGGCGCACCGCCGCTTCGTCCTCGTAGACCTTGAGCTGAACCAGGTAGTTTTCAACTTCGCGGAAACCGTCGAGCACGGTCTGGCGGTACTTGGCCACGGTCTGGTCGTACACCGCTTCGGTGCGGTCGACTTCCGCCGAACGAATGCCGCCATCGAACAGCGGTAGCGCCAGTTTCGGCCCTACCGACCAGAAGCGGTTTGGCAGGCTGATCAGGTTCTGCGAAGTACTGCTGCTGTAGCCGCCGCTCAGACTCAAGCTCAGATCCGGGTAATACGCCGCTTTGGCCACGCCGATATTGGCGTTGGCGGCGATCACCGAACGCTCTGCCGAAGCAATGTCCGGGCGGCGCTCGAGCAACTGCGATGGCAGGCTCAACGGCACCTGCGGCAGCTTCGGAATGGTCTGCACTTCGGCAATGTTGAAATCCGCCGGCGCTTGCCCGGTCAGTACGGCAATCGCATTTTCAAACTGCGCACGTTGCCAGATCAGATCGACCAGATCGGCCTGGGTACTTTTCAACTGCGTCTGTGCCTGCGCTACCGCATCCCGCCCGGAAACACCCGCGCGATATTGATTCTGCGTCATTTTCAGCGACCGCTCATACGCAGCCACCGTCGCTTCGAGCAGGCGTTTTTGCTGATCGATCACGCGCAGTTGCAGGTAGTTTTGTACCAGTTCCGATTGCTGGCTCAGGCGCATGGCGGCCAGATCGGCAAAACTGGCCTGGGCGCTGGCCTCATCGGCTTCCAGTCCGCGGCGCAGCTTGCCCCAGACGTCCGCTTCCCAACTGACACCCAACTCGGCGTTGTAGGTGTCGCGGATGCCACTGGAGGAACTGCTCAGGCTCGAACTGCTGCTGCCGGTGCCCTGGCTGGAGCGGGTCTTGCCCACACTGAGGTCGACACTCGGATAGAACGCCCCGCGTGCGCTGCGCACCAAGGCTTGGGCCTGACGAAACTGTGCTTCCGATTGCGCGACGGTCTGGTTGGAGCTGTTTAGTTTTTCGATTAGCCCGTTGAGCTGTTGATCGCCATACAGCTCCCACCAGGCACCTCGGGCCAGCGAATCGCTCGGGTTGGCCTGGGTCCAGCCTTCGGCTTCCTTGTACTGGGCAATTTCAGCGGTCTGCGGACGCTGATAGTCCGGGCCGACGGCGCAGGCACTGAGCATCGCCACGCACAGTGACAGGCTCAGCAGACGCGAGCCGCGAACAGTGGCCAGATTGAAAAGCGAACGGTCAGTCATAGCGGAGTTTCCAGAGCGGCGTCAGTACGC
>Ga0247814_10000093_pt1 | contig 86010 bp, 85 predicted proteins | sample UWRJL179409R1_FD_179947 | JGI IMG/M metagenome (GOLD analysis project Ga0247814, IMG submission 179947) | Plant litter microbial communities from Arlington Agricultural Research Station in Wisconsin, United States - UWRJ-L179-409R-1 | ecosystem: Environmental > Terrestrial > Plant litter >... | reverse complement strand
CTCTGGTGTGTCAGTTGTTCCGCCAGGAGCACCGCTGATTAGCTACGTTCGGAACGGATAACCGCTGAAAGCATCTAAGCGGGAAGCCGGCTTCAAGATGAGATTTCCATGGCTTAGGCCGAGAGACCCGCAGCTAGACTACTGCGTTGATAGGCTGGATGTGGAAGCAGGGACTAAAGACCTGTGGAGCTGACCAGTACTAATAGGTCGATAAATTGATAACACTACCTTCCCTTTGAGGAAGATGAGTATGTGCTTGCGTCCACTTTGTGGTTCCCGATATACGGTCGGGAATCAAAACTAAATATTGCTTTAGTTCAACGATTCACGGGATGAATATCCTTAGTGTTTCGGCGGCCATAGCGAGAGGGAAACGCCCGGTTACATTCCGAACCCGGAAGCTAAGACTCTCTGCGCCGATGGTACTGCAGGGGAGACCCTGTGGGAGAGTAGGACACCGCCGGACTTCTTTGTAAAATGGCCACCCATTCATTTGGGTGGCCATTTTGCTTTAACGACATTTCTACACAGGAGCCAATCGTGAGCGATTCAGGCGAGCGCCGCCGGCGCCCCGATGACGGAAAACCCCGCAGCGGGGGGCCCTCGAGGCCAGATGGACAGCGTCCCTCCACCGGGAGACCGAAGGACGCCCGCCCGCCGCGCCCCGCGGACCGCAAACCAGGGCGCGAGGATGAAAAGAGGCTGTGGACGAAGGGCGGTGCACCCGCACGCGGCGACAGCTCTGCCCGCGACCGGGAGGCGCCGGAGGATCGGGACCCCTTCAACATCCGCTCGGTTCGCACGCGGCACGATGACCCGGAGATTCCCGAGGGCGTCAAGGACTCGGATCTCGACCGCGTTGCCCGCAACGAGCTGAAGACCCTCGCCAAGGACAACGCTGAGGGCGTTGCCCAGCACCTGGTGATGGCCGCGCGTCTTATCGAGACCGATCCAGAGCTCGCGCATCGTCACGCGCTCTCTGCTGCGCGCCGTGCCGGCCGCATCGGCGTCGTGCGCGAGACGCTCGCGATCACGGCCTACGCGACAGGCGACTTTGCTCTTGCCCTGCGCGAGCTGCGCACCTATCGTCGTATCACCGGTCGTGACGACCAGTTGCCCATGATGGTTGACAGTGAGCGTGGAGTCGGGCGACCAGAGAAGGCGCTCGAGCTCGGTCGCTCTGTGCCGCGTGCCTCGCTGCCCGTTCCGGTGCAGGTTGAGCTGGCCATTGCCATGTCGGGTGCCCGTCTCGACCTCGGACAGACGGATGCCGCCCTGGTCGAGCTGGAGATTCCCCAGCTGGACCCGAACACGGCCTACTCCTACAGCCCCGCGCTGTTCGAGAGCTACGGCGCCGTGCTCGAGGAGCTCGGTCGCGACGAGGAGGCAGAGGAGTGGTACACCCGTGCCGACGCCGCGGCGGATGCCCTCGATCGCGCGGAGCTGCCCGACGATGACGACACCGTTGAGGTGTTCGAAGAAGATGTTGTGGATGACGAAAGTGCTGGTCAGGGTGCCGAATAGCCTGATCAGTGGTTTCGATACTATCCTCGCGGATCTTGACGGCGTCATCTACAAGGGTGCCGGCGCGATCCCCTTCGCGGTTGAGAGCATCAATGCCGCGGTCGACGGGGGAGTGCGCGTCGGCTACATCACGAACAACGCCTCGCGTACCGACGAGCAGGTCGCCGAGCACCTCTCTGGGCTCGGACTGCACGTTGTCGCGGAGGACGTTGTGACGAGCCCTCAGGCTGCCATGCGCCTGCTTGCCGATCTAGTGCCGGCTGGCTCGACGATCTTGGTGGTCGGTGGCGACGGCCTCACGGTCGAGCTCGAGAAGAACGGGTTTGTCGTGACGCGATCCGCGCTCGATGAGCCTGCGGCTGTCGTGCAGGGCTTCGCGCCGAGCGTTGGGTGGGAGCACCTCGCCGAGGCGGCATTTGCGCTCCATACGGGTGTTCCGTGGGTCGCCACGAACACCGACTGGACCATTCCTGTTGCTCGCGGCACCGCGCCAGGCAACGGCACGCTCGTGTCTGCTGTGCACACCGCGGTTGGGCGACTGCCCGTCGTCGCGGGCAAGCCGGAGACCGCGATGTTCACGCTCGCGATTGAGCGGTTCGCCGCGAAGAGGGCCGTCGTCATTGGCGATCGGCTCGACACCGACATCCTCGGGGCGAACAAGTCGGGTCTCGAGTCGATCCACGTGCTCACCGGAATCGACCAGGCGAAGCAGGTGCTGGCAGCGGTTCCAGACCAGCGCCCCACCTACATCATCGACGACCTGCGTCAGCTGGCCGAGGCGTACCCCGAGACCGTTACGACGGAGATGGATGGCGCGACCGTCACGACGGTTGGCACGGCACGCGTGGAGCGTCGCGGCGAGAACCTCACGGTTCTCGAGGCAGGCACCCCGATCGACCGGCTGCGCGCCGGCGCCGCTGCGATCTGGAATTCCGGACAGGGCATATACGCCTTCCGTGTTCCGGCTGAACTATATTCGTGAGCATGAGCGACACCGAACCAGCCGACAACGAGCTGCTCTCCCGGCTGCGCCTCATCGAGGATCAGCCGCTTGAAGCGCGCGCGGAGGCCTTTGCGCAGATTCACGAGCAGCTGCACTCTGCGCTGGAGAGCTCCGACCAGAGCCGGTGAGTGGCCTGAGACTTGACGCCGCGATGGCGGATCGCGGCCTGGTTCGCTCGCGCACCCAGGCGGCGCGATTGATCGCCGCGGGTCTCGTGACGGTAAATGGCAAGCCGGCTGTTAAGGCATCCATTCTTGTCACTGATGGTCAGTACATCGAGATCGCTGAGCTCGACCACTACGTGAGCCGCGCGGCCCATAAGCTCATTGCCGCGCTGGATGCGTTCGCCATTAGTGCCTCTGACCAGCTTGTTCTCGATGTGGGTGCATCGACTGGTGGCTTCACCCAGGTGCTGCTCGAGCGTGGTGCGCGGCAGGTCATCGCCCTCGACGTCGGGCACGGGCAGCTCGCGCCGACGCTGCGCTCGGACTCCCGGGTGGTCGTGGTCGAGGGCTTCAACGCGCGGGCGATGTCGGGGGAGTCGCTGGCGGCGGCATCCGGTATTGCAGAGAAGCCGACCATGCTGGTGGCCGATCTCTCGTTCATCTCGCTGCCCATGGTGCTGCCAGCGCTTGTCGAAACCATTGGCACGACCGCGGATTTCGTCGTGCTGGTGAAGCCGCAGTTCGAGGTGGGGCGCACGGGAATTCGTGAGGGCGTCGTGCGATCGGCCGCGCTGCGTGACGACGCGGTGATGAACGTGCTGTGGGCGGCGTGGGATCTCGGGCTGGGCACCGCGGGTGTCATCGCCTCGCCGATCGCTGGCACCGGGGGCAATCAGGAGTACCTCGCGTGGTTGAGTTCCGCAGGAAGCAACCCGACAGAATGGCAGGCGCGCGTCGGCGAGCTGGCCTAGCGACTCCTCCACAGCCGAGAGAAGCCCGACGATCTTGCGCAGAGCACACGGGTGACGGTGGCGATCCGACAGAATGGGTAGCGCAGGTTTCTGTGCCCGAGCAAGAAGGTGGTGCGAGAGTGACGTCCGAACGGCACATCCTCGTCGTTGCCCACACCGGTCGCGACGAGTCGCTCTCGGCCGCTGTTGAGGTGTGCCGCCAGCTCGTCGCTGCGGGGCTCACCCCGGTCGCCGCGCCAAGCGACGTCGATGACATTTTGGCTGCCGATAGCGCGCTCGCACTCAACGTTCTTGGCGAGAGCGTCTCGATCGGCGAGATTGAGATTGTCATCGTTCTCGGCGGTGATGGCACGATCCTTCGCGCGGCGGAGATCACCCGTGGTTGCTCGGCGCCCCTGCTCGGGGTCAATCTTGGGCACGTCGGTTTTCTGGCCGAGAGCGAGCGCGACGGCCTGACCGAGACGGTTGCGCGCGTGCTCGCCCGCGATTACCTGGTCGAAGAGCGCATGACGCTTAACGTGCGCGTCAAGGTGCAGAGCGAGGTCGTCTTCGAAACCTGGGCACTCAACGAGGCGAGCGTCGAGAAGGCCAGCCGTGAGCGCATGCTCGAGGTCGTCATCGAGATCGATGGCCGCCCGCTCAGCTCGTTCGGGTGCGATGGCGTCGTCATGGCGACACCCACGGGTTCGACCGCCTACGCATTCTCTGCCGGTGGCCCGGTGGTGTGGCCGAGCGTCGACGCACTGCTGCTCGTGCCGCTGAGCGCCCACGCGCTGTTCGCGAAGCCACTCGTCGTTGGCCCCAACTCATCCCTTGCTGTCGAGTTGCTCGACCGCACCCAGGGCACCGGCGTTCTCAACTGCGACGGCCGGCGCACCTTCGACCTTCCCCGTGGCGCACGCGTCGTCGTTCGCCGCTCACCCACCCCGGTGCGGCTCGCCCGCCTGTCGCAGGGGCCCTTTGTCGACCGGCTGGTCAACAAGTTCAACCTGTCGGTGTCGGGCTGGCGTGGGCCAGAGGGCGATGAGGCGCAGCGCCTGTGATTGATAAGACGCTGTGATTGAGAAGACGCTGTGATTGAAGAGATTTGGATCCGCTCCCTCGGCGTGATCGGCGACGCCCGGCTGCCCCTCGGCCCGGGCTTCACCGCGATCACCGGTGAGACCGGAGCGGGTAAGACGATGGTGGTCACCGCCCTCGGCCTGCTGCTGGGCGAGCGATCGGATGCGACGGTCATCCGCTCCGGCAGCACCCAGGCGGTCGTCGAAGGCCGCTGGTTCGTCGACCCCGCGGGCGCGGTTGCCGAACGCGCGAGGGACGCCGGTGGCGACCTCGACGGCGACGAGTTGATCCTTGGTCGTTCGGTCTCAGCCGAAGGCCGCAGCCGCGCGATCGTCGGCGGCCGCACTGCTCCCGTCGGTGTGCTCAACGAGATCGGCCAGCAGCTGGTCGTGGTTCACGGGCAGTCCGACCAGGTGCGGCTGCGATCGGCGACCGCGCAGCGTGAAGCGCTCGACCGGTTTGCGGGGGCAGAGCTGACATCCGTGCTGGCTGACTATCAGGCCGTTTACCGTCGGTGGCAGTCCGCGCAGGGCGAGCTCGATGTGCTCATTGCAGAACAGGATCGTCGTTCGCGCGAGGCAGACGAGCTGCGCGCTGCGATGAGCGAGATCGAACAGGTCGCGCCGCTGCGCGGCGAAGACGTCGAACTGGCCGAGACCGCTGACCGTCTCACTAATCTCGAAGACCTTCGCCTTGCTGCCAGTCAGGCGCACGAACTGCTGTCGGCGCAGAGCCTCGACGACCGCGCAGACGTGCTCGCTCTTCTCGATGCCGCGCGCCGCTCGCTCGAGAAGGTGGCAGGGCATGACGCCGCGCTGCCACCGCTGGCCGAGGCTCTGCACAACGCCACCATCGCGGTGACCGAGATCTCGGCCCAACTCTCGAGCTACCTTGGCGATCTCGATGCCGATGGCGGACGAGAGCTCGAGGGCGTGCAGCAGCGTCGGGCCGAGCTGAGCCAGCTGACCCGCAAGTACGGATCCAGCCTCGACGAGGTCATCGACTACCTCGAGAGCGGCAGCGGGCGCCTGCTCGAGCTCGACAACGACTCCGATCGCATCGCGGCTCTTGGCAACGAGGTTGCGGCCGACCGTGCGCAGCTGGTGGCGCTCGCGGAGCGGCTCAGCGGCATCCGTCGTTCTGCGGCCGAGCGGCTTGGCGAGGGGGTCACGCGCGAGCTCGCAGCACTGGCCATGGCCGACGCGCGGCTTGTCGTCGAGGTCGAAGATCGACCGGACTACTCACAGACCGGCAAAGACCAGGTCGCCATTCTGCTGCGCCCGCACCCCGGCTCCGAGCCGCTGCCTCTCACCAAGGGAGGGTCTGGCGGCGAGCTCTCGCGGGTCATGCTCGCGATCGAGGTCGTCATCGCGGCCAACGATCCGATTCCGACGTTCGTCTTCGACGAGGTCGACGCGGGGGTCGGCGGAGCCAGTGCGATAGAGATCGGCCGCCGCCTGTCGCGGCTCAGCCAGTCGGCGCAGGTGATCGTGGTTACCCACCTCGCTCAGGTCGCTGCCTTCGCGACCAATCACCTTCGAGTGATGAAGAACAGCCACGGCGAGGTCACGGCCAGCAGTGTTGAGCAGCTTGCCGGCGAGCAGAGGGTCTCTGAGATGGCGCGCCTGCTGTCCGGGTTGAGTGACTCAGAGTCGGGTCTTGCGCACGCGCGCGAGCTGCTTGACCTCGCGCGCAATTCTGCCTGAGCGTGCCGCTGCGAAACACGCCTCGAACGGCATAGGATGGAACCCCGTGGTGGATACTTCTGCAGAGCAGATTACAAAGCATATTTTCGTTACGGGTGGCGTCGTCTCCTCCCTCGGCAAGGGCCTCACGGCAGCGAGTCTCGGTAATCTCCTTACCGCTCGCGGCTTGCATGTAGTCATGCAGAAGCTCGACCCATATCTCAACGTCGATCCGGGAACCATGAACCCGTTCCAGCACGGCGAGGTTTTCGTGACCGATGATGGCGCAGAGACCGACCTTGACATCGGCCACTATGAGCGCTTTCTCGACATCAACCTCAGCCAGGCCGCGAACGTGACCACTGGACAGATCTACAGCAACGTGATCGCCAAGGAGCGCCGCGGCGAGTACCTCGGCGACACCGTGCAGGTCATTCCGCACATCACCGACGAGATCAAGCGCCGCATGCGCCTCCAGGCGACCGGCCCGTTCAGCGCAGAGAACCCGCAGCCTGACGTGATCATCACCGAGATCGGCGGCACCGTCGGCGACATCGAGAGCCAGCCGTTCATCGAGTCGGCTCGACAGGTGCGCCACGAGCTCGGTCGCAAGAATGTGTTCTTCGTGCACGTCAGCCTTGTGCCATTCATGAACGCATCGGGGGAGCAGAAGACCAAGCCGACCCAGCACTCCGTTGCCGCGCTGCGGTCAATTGGTATTCAGCCGGATGCCCTTGTACTGCGCAGCGACCGCCCGGTCAGCGAGAGCAACAAGCGCAAGATCGCGCTCATGTGCGATGTTGACGAGGACGCCGTTGTCAACGCGGTCGACGTGCCGAGCATCTACGACATCCCGACAATGCTGCACGATCAGGGTCTCGACGCCTACATCATCGACAAGCTCGGGCTCGAGACCGACGACGTCAACTGGGACGGCTGGCGCGAGCTGCTCGAGACCGTGCACGACCCGAAGCACGAGGTCACCATCGGGCTGGTGGGCAAGTACATCGACCTGCCCGACGCCTACCTCTCTGTTACCGAGGCTCTCAAGGCCGGCGGCTTCGCCAACCAGGCCAAGGTCACGGTCAAGTGGATCGCCTCTGATACCTGCGAGACGCCCGAGGGCGCTGCGAAGCAGCTTGCCGAGGTCGACGGCATCTGCGTGCCCGGCGGTTTCGGCGTGCGTGGCATCGAGGGAAAGCTCGGCGCACTGAAGTTCGCGCGCGAGAACGGAATCCCGACTCTTGGATTGTGCCTCGGCCTGCAGTGCATGGTCATCGAGTACGCCCGCGACGTCGCGGGGCTGCCGGGGGCCTCCTCGAGCGAGTTCGACCCCGACACCGAGTTTCCGGTGATCGCGACGATGGCTGAGCAGGTCGACATCCTCAGTGGAGGAGACCTCGGCGGAACAATGCGCCTCGGCCTCTACGAGGCCCAGCTGCAGTCCGGCTCGATCGTGGAGGGGGTCTACGGGGCGCCGACGATCAGCGAGCGTCACCGCCACCGCTACGAGGTCAACAACCACTACACCGACCAGATTGCCGAGGCGGGCCTCGTGTTCTCCGGTCGCAATGCCGAGCACGGCCTCGTCGAGTTCGTCGAGCTGCCGCGCGAGGTGCACCCGTTCTACGTTGGAACGCAGGCGCACCCAGAGCTGCGCTCACGCCCGAACCACGCGCACCCGTTGTTTCGCGGCCTCGTGGCTGCCGCGCTCGACCGCCAGGCGGCGAGCCGGCTGTTCGAGGTTCCCGAGTCGACGGATGCCTGAGCACCTCTCCGACGACACGGCCAGCTATGAGGTGACGGCCCGCACTGTCGTCGGGGAGGGGCGCCTGCACTCCTTGGTGAGAGAAACGCTGGAGTACGAGGGCACGCAGCTGGAGCGGGAGTTCATCGAGCATTCCGGAGCTGTCGCTGTGGTTGCACTCGATGACGAGGACCGCGTTCTTCTCATTCGTCAATATCGCCACCCGCTGCGGTCACGCGAGTGGGAGCTTCCAGCCGGTTTGCTCGACGCTGTCGATGAGCCGCGCCTGCACGCGGCGCAGCGCGAGCTCGTTGAGGAGACAGGCATGGCGGCTGGTGAGTGGTCGCGTTTGATCGACTTCGCCGCCTCCCCGGGTGGCAGCACCGAAGTCGTCTCGATCTTTCTCGCTCGCTCGCTCGTGCACGTGGCCAGCGATTACGTGCGCGAGGGTGAAGAGGCAGATATTGAGACCCGCTGGGTGCCAATCGCTGATGTGGCAGACGCGGCTCTATCTGGCCAGCTGCGCAACGGACCTCTACTCGTCGGCATCTTTGCCGCGCTCGCCGCACGGGCAGGCAACTGGGCTGACCTGCGGCCTGCAGACTCTGTGTAGCACGGCGACTCAATCCCTGAGCATTAGTTCTCATTGGGTAAGTGGAACCGATAGTCTCCTAGGCAGGCACGGTCGGTGCCACGCAGCTTTTCCTTCGCCGACCGGGCTGTAACCCCGTATGCGCGGAGCAGTCCGCACAGTGCTTGGAGGCACCTTCCATGATCATTCCCAGCAACCGCCTGAGGTGGGTCGAGACTCCTGAGGAGCCGACTCCGGGTGTTGTTCCGCCTGTCGTTCCGCCCACTCCGCCGGTCGTTCCGCCCGTCGCCCCTGCTGGCTACACGCCTGCGGCCGCCGCGCCGGATGCCGCTGCCGCGTATGCTGCCGCGCCTGGTGCAGCTGCTGCGCCCGCTGCGCCAAAGAAGCCGGTCTCGAAGGGACTCCTCATCGGCCTCATCGCCGGTGGCGCTGCGCTCGTCGTCGCGGCGATCGTGGCTGTCGTCGTGCTCGTCCTTCCGTCGATTCTCGGTGGCGGCTCGACCGACGAGACCGAGGTCGTTGACATCGCCTCGGAGCCCGACACCACGTGGAAGTACGACTGGGTCGGCGACAACGACCAGGAGACCCTCGGCTCTGCCCCCTCCGTGGTCTCCGTCGGTGACGACCAGGCGCTCGTCTGGGCTGACTTCGACTACGACACCTACCTCTCGACGCAGGGCAACTCCGACGGCTGGTATGAGGGTTACGACGATCAGTACGACGACGGCTACGCGGCCGGTCTTGAGTACCTGGTCGCCTACGACGCGTGGTGGGATGACGACACCTACACCCTGGAGTTCCCAGAAGAGGAGTCGTACTTCCCGGACGGCGCTTACGACGACTACGACAAGTGGCTCGGCTTCCAGGACGGCTTCTACGACGCCCGCTATGAGCAGGGTGAGGGTGAGAACAAGCTCGAAGAGCCGATCGACCCCGACTACAGCCCCTCTATCGCGCTGATCAGCGCGACCAGCGGTGACGAGGAGTGGAACGTCGACCTCACCGAGGCCATCGACGGCGCCGACTTCCAGAGCGTTATCTCTGCCTTCGACATCGAGGACTCCAACGCGGTTCTCGTCGTCGCCTCCATTGCGGGCGAGGATGCCACCACCTACACGGCAGTCACGCTCGACAAGAGCAACGGCAAGGTCATCTCGACCCTCGAGGCGGATGGCGAGATCAGCGCCTTCGGCTTCGGCGGCGACGTCATCATCGGCTCGACCGACGAGGACGGCGAAGAGACGACCATCGGCCGCTACAGCGTCAGCGACCTCGAGAGCGACCCCAAGTGGGACGCCTCGATCGACGGCTATGCGTACCTCTACGGCTACGGTGACTTCGTTCTCGCCTACTCGGGCGAAGAGGAAGAGGCTCTCGTTGTCAACGCGAACACCGGTGAAGAGGCTGAGTGGGGCGATGACATCGACTCCGACGTCGGCTACTCATTCCTCGGAAGCCAGCTGCTGCGCTTCGAGGACAACGAGATCGAGGGCTATGGCCTGAACGGCGAGTCCACGTGGGAAGACGCGGTCGACTACGACACGTACTTCGCCGCCGACGGCGTGCTGCTGGTAGCTGAGGAAGACGGCGACGCCTTCTCCGGTCTGCAGCGCATCGACCCGGGTAACGGCTCCGAGAAGTGGAGCGAGACCTTCGACGACGAGTTCGACTACGTTCTCGGCGTGCAGGGCAGCAGCATCCTGCTCGCCAGCGGTTCGAAGATCATCGTGCTCGACGCCGGCAGCGGTGAGGAGAAGTTCACCCAGAAGGCGGGCGACTTCTACAGCACCTACGAGGGCGCGAACCTGTACTACGTGTACACCGGTGACGAGCTCGCTGCATACAGCTACGGCGAGAAGGGCGACGTTTGGACGCTCGACATCGACGACAGTGAGAGCATCGCAACGGTTGGCAAGCACCTCGTGCTGATCGACTATGACAAGGGCACCCTGAACGGCCTCGCGGCCAAGTAAGGCACCTGCGCGACAGAAACGCCCCGACCGGCCGCGCGAGCGGCTCGGCCGGGGCGTTTCTCGTAGGATTCGGACATGCTCGACCGGCACGTGCACTCCTACCTTCGCCAGCTGGCGATCGAGCGCGGCCTATCGCAGAACACGGTTGAGGCATACCGCCGTGACCTCGACCGCTACCTGGCATCGCTGAGCGGCACGGATGCGGCTGCCATCACCCGCGAGCACGTCACGAGCTTTCTCGCCTTGCTTCTCGAGGGCGACACCGCGGTGAGCAAGAGCTCCGCCGCCCGCATGCTCTCTAGCGTGCGTGGCTTCCACCGCTTCCTGCTTGCCGAGGGCGTCGTGCCCGCCGATGTTGCCGCGGACGTCAAGCCACCCAAGCTGCCGATGAGCCTTCCCAAGGCAATCACGATCGCGCAGATGCAATCAGTGCTTGACGCGACCGATGGCGAGGAGCACCAGCAGCTGCGCGACAAGGCCCTGCTTGAGCTGCTCTACGCGACGGGGGCCCGCATCTCTGAAGTGGTGGCGCTCAACGTCGACGACATGCTTGACGGCGAGGTCGTGCGGCTCTTCGGCAAGGGCAACAAGCAGCGGGTCGTGCCGGTCGGCAGCTATGCGCGCGCCGCGATTGAGGCGTACCTGGTTAGGGTCCGTCCGGTTTTCTCTGCGCGCGGCACCGCGACTCCCGCCCTCTTTCTGGGCTCGCGGGGGCAACGGATGTCGCGACAGAACGCCTGGATCATCATCCGCGCCGCCGCAGAGCGCGCCCATCTCGGGGTAGAGATCTCGCCGCACACGTTTCGGCACTCCTTCGCGACGCACCTGCTGGCCGGGGGAGCCGACGTGCGCGTGGTGCAGGAGCTGCTCGGGCACGCCTCCGTCTCGACGACGCAGATCTACACGCTGGTCACCGCCGACTCGCTGCGCGATATGTACTCAACTGCCCACCCGCGTGCCCGGTAGAATTGCCCAATGACCTCGCTCGATGACCAGCAACTGCCTGGCTTCGACGCGCTGCCAGGCCCGACCGGTCGGCCGCAGCGGGAGTTTCCGGTTCCGAAGCCGCTGAAGAGCCACGGGCCCGCGCGCATCATCTCACTGTCGAATCAGAAGGGCGGCGTCGGCAAGACGACGACCGCGATCAACCTCTCTGCCTCGCTGGCCGAGTATGGCCGCAGAGTGCTCGCCGTCGACTTCGACCCGCAGGGCGCGCTCTCGGCGGGCCTCGGCGTGCGCACCCACGATGTACCGACCATCTACGACCTCATGCTCGGCACGGTGAAGAACCCCAACGAGGTCATCGTGCACACGGCTTTCGAGAACCTCGACGTGATCCCCGCCAATATCGACCTCTCGGCGGCCGAGGTGCACCTCATCAACGAGGTGGCGCGTGAGTCGATCCTCGCACGCGTGCTGGCGAAGGTTGCCGACCAATACGACGTGATTCTCATCGACTGCCAGCCATCTTTGGGGCTGTTGACGGTCAACGCACTGACTGCAGCCCACGGGGTGCTGATTCCTCTGGAGTGCGAGTTCTTCGCGCTGCGCGGCGTCGCCCTGCTCGTCGAGACGATCGACAAGATCAAGGATCGCCTCAACCCATCGCTTGAGCTCGACGGCATTCTCGCCACCATGTACGACGCCCGAACGCTGCATTCTCGCGAGGTGCTCGAGCGCGTTGTCGAGACGTTCGGCGACTCGGTGCTCGAAACGGTCATCGGCCGCACGGTGAAGTTTCCCGATGCCAATGTCGCCGGGTCGCCGATCACCTCCTTCGCCCCGGATCACGCCGCAGCGCACGCCTATCGCCAGCTCGCCAGAGAGTTGATCTCCCGTGGCGCAGCAGCCTGAGGCCGAGGTCGCTGACGAGACATCGGGCTTTCGCGTCAGCCTGAGCAACTTCGACGGACCTTTCGACCTGCTGCTCTCGCTCATTGCGAAGCACGACATGGACATCACCGATGTCGCGCTCTCGGCCATCACGACCGAATTCATCGCCTACCTTGGCGCGCTCGACTCTGACGCCGAACTCGATCAGGCGAGTGAGTTTCTCGTGGTCGCTGCCACGCTGCTCGACCTCAAGGTTGCGGGGCTGCTGCCGCAGGGCGAACTGGTGGATGCAGAAGACGTCGCCCTGCTCGAAGCGCGCGACCTGCTCTTCGCGAGACTGCTGCAGTACCGCGCCTTCAAGCAGGCCGCCCAGTGGTTCTCTACGCAACTGGATGCGGAGTCCACGCGTAATTTTCGCTCGGTGCGCCTCGAAGAGAAGTACCGCAAGCAGACACCAGAGCTGGTCTGGACGCTCAGCGCCGACGACTTCGCGGCCCTCGCCATGCTGGCGCTTGCGCCCCGCGAGATTCCCGTGGTCGGTCTCGATCACCTGCACGCACCGTTGATCAGCATCCGCGAGCAGGCGGCCCACGTCGTCGCCATGCTGCGCGGTGGCGAAACAATGACTTTCCGGCAGCTCATTGCCGGCTCCGCGATCAAGGGGGTCGTCATCGCGCGCTTTCTCGCGGTGCTTGAGCTGTACCGCCACGCCGCCGTCTCGTTTGAGCAGATCGAGCCGCTCGGTGAGCTCAGCATCCGCTGGACCGCCGAGCACTGGTCGGATGACGGTCTCGCCAACCTCGGAGCAGATTATGGATAACCAAGACCAGACGGTGATTGAGCCCGTCGAAATAACCCCCGTGGCCCTTGGCGACCTCGAGCGCACCCTCGAGGCGATCCTCATGGTCGCCGACGAGCCGCAGGCGCTCGTGAGCCTTGCGACCGGTCTCGGTGCGCCTGTGCCCGCCGTGCGGCAGTCGATCGAGCGTCTCGTCGCCGACTACAACGGCGATGGCGGGGGAGTGCAGCGCGGCTTCGAGCTGCGCGAGGTCGCCGGCGGCTGGCGCATCTACGTGCGCGAGCAGTACGACGAGGCCGTCAAGGGCTTCGTGCTCACCCAGAACCCCTCGCGGCTCAGCCAGGCCGCGCTCGAGACCCTCGCGGTGATCGCCTACAAGCAGCCGATCAGCCGCGGCGCGATCGCGTCGATCCGCGCCGTCAATGTCGACTCCGTCGTGCGCACGCTGCTCGGCCGCGGCCTCATCACTGAGGCCTTCACCGACAGCGAGACCGGTGCGATCCACTACGCCACCACCGACCTGCTGCTCACCTCGATGGGCATCAACTCGATCGAGGAGCTTCCGCTGATCTCGCCCCTGCTCGACGATGGATCGGCGGGATTCGATGACTGACGAAACTCCCAACCCCGAGGGCGAGCGCCTGCAGAAGGTCATGGCCGCGGCCGGAGTCGCCTCGCGGCGGGTCTGTGAAGACCTCATCAGTGCTGGCCGGGTCGCTGTCAACGGCCTGAGGGTCGAGGAGGCGGGCCGCCGCGTGCTGCCCACCGATCAGATCACCGTCGACGGCAAGGCGATCCAGACCGACACGAGCAAGCGCTACGTCATGCTCAACAAGCCCGTCGGAATCTACTCGTCGCTGCTCGACGAGCGCGGGCGTCCTGACCTTCGGGAGTTCACCGATCGCTACGAAGAGCGCCTGTTCAACGTCGGCCGACTGGATGCCGAGACGTCAGGGCTGCTGATCCTCACCAATGACGGCGACCTTGCCCACGTGCTCGCGCATCCGTCATTCGGTGTGATGAAGACCTACATCGCGAAGGTGCGCGGCGCCGTGACCGCACAGACCATCGCGAAGTTGACCACCGGTTTCGAGCTCGAAGACGGCTTCATCCAAGCCGACAAGGCCCGACTGCTCGGCAGCCCGCAGGGAGGATCGAGCATGGTGGAGATCACCCTGCACTCGGGCCGCAACCGCATCGTGCGCCGCATGCTCGACGAGGTCGGCCACCCGGTTGATGAGCTCGTGCGTCGACAATTCGGCCCGCTGCACCTCGGCTCGCTGCCGATGGGAGGCATCCGCGACCTGTCGCGCGACGAGCTCGGCGAGCTGCTGACGATCAGCCGCGCCGCGGGGCGGGGCGAGGAATGAGCCGCGTCACCGGTCAGGTGCGCATCGTCGGTGCGGGGCTGCTCGGCTCGAGCATCGGGCTCGCGCTGCGGGCCAAGGATGTCGACGTGATTCTGCACGATTCGTCGAAGGCGACCCTGACCCTCGCTGTCGACTACGGCGCAGGCCGCCGCACCGAGTCGGGCGACGCTCCCGACCTCATCGTCGTTGCCGTGCCACCAGACGAGACCGCGGATGTCGTGGCCGACGAGCTGCAGAGCTGGCCGACGGCCCTCGTGACCGACGTTGCGAGTGTGAAGGCCGGTATTCTCGCCGACCTGCACTCCCGCGGCTCCGACACCGCCCGCTACCTCGGCTCGCACCCGATGGCCGGGCGCGAGCGCGGCGGCCCCATCTCGGCCCGCGCTGACCTCTTTCTCGGCCGCCCCTGGGTGATCTGCCCGCACGACGACAGCACGCCAGATCAGGTGCGGGCGATCGAGGATCTTGCGCTCGACGTCGGCGCGGTCACCGTCGAGATGGCGCCAGACGAGCACGACCGCAGCGTCGCTCTCGTCTCGCACGTTCCCCAGCTCGTCTCGTCGCTGCTCGCCCACCAGCTGAGCGGCGCGAGCGACAAGGCCGTCGGCCTCGCCGGTCAGGGGCTGCGCGACACGACGCGTATCGCCTCGAGCAGCCCCGACCTCTGGGTGCAGATTCTCGCGGCAAACGCGCCCGCGGTGACGGAGGCCCTGCGCTCCTACCGCGCCGACCTCGACGAGGTCATCGGCGCCCTCGAGAACCAGCAGGCAGCGGGATCGCGCCGCACCGTCGCCGAGGCGATCGCCCGCGGCAATGATGGCGTCGCCCGCATCCCCGGCAAACACGGCGAGGCAAAGCGCTTCAGCGCCATCGTCGTCATGGTTACCGACAAGCCGGGCGAGCTCGCCCGTCTGCTCACCGAGATCGGCGAGCTCAACGTCAACATGGAAGACCTTCGCCTCGAGCACTCGCCGGGAGCCCAGTTCGGGCTCGCCGAGATCGCGGTGCTGCCCGAGGTTGAGAAGAAACTCGTCGCGCAGCTTGAGGCGCGCGGCTGGAAGATCGCAGGGGAGCAGCAATGATCGTTGTCGCCGTCGACGGGCCCGCGGGCTCGGGCAAGTCGAGTGTGAGCAAGGCCGCCGCGCGCGTGCTTGGCTTCGACTACCAAGACACCGGGGCCGCCTACCGCGCCCTCGCGTGGAGCTGCCTCGACCGTGGCATCGACACGGATGACAGCGAGGCCGTGCTCGCCGGCCTCGACGACTTCGACTACGCCATCGGCATCGAGCCCACCGACTACTACGTGCGGGTCGGCACTACCGACGTCACGGAGGCCATTCGCGAGCCACGGGTGACCGCGGTCGTCAGCGCCGTTGCGCGCGTGCCAGAGGTGCGCACCTACATGGTTGGGCTGTTTCGCAGTGTGATCGCGGCATCCGCGAAGCCCGGAATTGTGGTCGAGGGGCGGGACATCACGACGGTGGTCGCACCGGATGCTCGGGTGCGGATTCTGCTCACCGCCACCGAAGAAGCTAGAATGGCTAGGCGTTCTGCCGAACTCTCCACAGAGTCGGCCGCGAAGACCGCGCAGCAGCTCAGCTCGCGCGATGCCCAGGACTCCAAGGTCGTCGACTTCATGAACGCCGCCGATGGTGTTGACACCATCGATTCCACTGAACTTGACTTCGAACAGACCGTGCAGGCGGTCGTCGATCTCGTGCACACGCACTCGTAAGGATTACCACCATGGCTGACGCCGACGACTTTCCCGAGATCGACAGCGGTCTCGTAGAACGCATAACCTCGCTTGACGATGACCTCGCGGCACAGCGCGCCGCATCACTGCGCGCCGGTCTCGCCGACTACGACCTCGACTCCGATGACCTCGACATTCTCGAGACCGTTACAGAAGACCCGAATCAGATCACCTACCTGCCGGCCCTGCCGGTACTGGCGATCGTTGGGCGCCCGAACGTCGGCAAGTCTGCCCTCGTGAACCGCATCATCGGACGCCGTGAGGCCGTCGTCGAAGACACCCCCGGCGTAACCCGCGACCGCGTCAACTACAAGGGCGAGTGGAACAACCGCGGCTTCACCATCGTCGACACCGGCGGCTGGGAGCCGGATGCCAAGGGCATCAACGCCTCCGTCGCCGCCCAAGCAGAGATCGCGATCGACCTCGCCGACGCCGTGCTCTTCGTCGTCGACGCCACCGTTGGCGCCACCTCGACCGACGAGCACGTCGTGCGCCTGCTGCGCTCGACGAAGAAGCCCGTGATCCTCGTCGGCAACAAGGTGGATGACGTGCGCCAGGAGGCCGACGCCGCCTCGCTGTGGTCGCTCGGCCTCGGCAACCCGTGGCCGGTTAGCGCCCTGCACGGCCGCGGCGTGGCTGACCTGCTCGACCACGTGCTGACCGTGCTGCCCGAGATCTCGGCCGTCGCCAAGGAGGAGGTCGGCGGACCCCGCCGCGTAGCCATTCTCGGCCGCCCGAACGTCGGCAAGTCATCGCTGCTCAACAAGACCGCTGGCGAGGAGCGCGTTGTCGTCAACGAGCTCGCCGGCACCACCCGTGACCCGGTCGACGAGCAGATCGAGCTCGGCGGCAAGTTCTGGCGCTTCGTCGACACCGCCGGCATCCGTCGCCGCGTGCACCTGGCTCAGGGCGCCGACTTCTACGCGACCCTGCGCACCACTGCCGCACTGGAGAAGGCAGAGGTCGCCGTCGTCATTCTCGATGTCACCGAGCCGATCTCTGTACAGGACCTCAAGATCGTCGACCTCGTTCTCGAGTCGGGCCGCGCGCTCGTTATCGCCTATAACAAGTGGGACCTTCTCGACGACGAGCGTCGCGTGATGCTCGAGCGCGAGATCGAGCAGGATCTCTCGCACGTTTCGTGGGCGCCGCGCGTCAACATCTCGGCCAAGACCGGTCGCCACATGGAGAAGCTCGTTCCCGCACTGGAGACCGCGCTGGAGTCGTGGGACACCCGTATTCCCACCGGCAAGTTCAACGCGCTGCTGGCCGAGCTCGTCGCGGAGCACCCGCACCCGCTGCGCGGTGGAAAGCAGCCGCGCATCCTGTTCGGTACGCAGGCCGCCTCGCGCCCGCCGACGTTCGTGCTGTTCACGACCGGATTCCTCGACCCGCAGTACCGTCGCTTCATCCAGCGCCGTCTGCGCGAGATCTTCGGCTTCGAGGGCACTCCCATCAACGTGAACATGCGTGTTCGCGAGAAGCGCCAGCGACGCACCTAATGGCTAGCGTCGTCGCCGTCTGTGTTGTGCAGGAGCTCCGCAAGGACTCCGGCTATTTCGGCGTGACCGCGATCGACAAGCGGCCAGCCGACGGCAAAGTCAAGGTCACCAAGTACGGCCTGCGCGGCGACGTGCAGGCCGACCGCAAGCACCACGGCGGCATCGACAAGGCCCTGTACGTGTACTCCCAAGCGGATGCCGACTACTGGAGCGAGCAGCTCGGCCGTGAGCTGCCTCCGGGCTGGTTCGGCGAGAACCTGCGCATCGAGGGCCTCGACGTCAACGCCGCGCGCATTGGCGAGGTATGGCGCATCGGCGATACCGTCACCGTCGAGGTGACGATGCCGCGCACACCGTGCCAAACTTTCGCCCGCTGGGTTGGCGGGGAGCACGAGAAGGGCTGGGTGAAGCGATTCTCTGACGAGCGGCGCCTCGGTCCATACCTTCGGGTGACGAAAACGGGAACGATCGCCGCCGGCGATGCCGTGACGATCGTGTCGATTCCTGCGACCCCGACAATTCTCGAGATCTATAAGGGGCCTTAGCGGCCGCTGGCGTCCGGTGCACGGCTAACATCGCCGCGCCAAGCGCCCTCTTCGACGCCCTGGGCCTCGATAAGCTCCTTGAACTTCTTGAGGTCGCGCGCGACCTGCAGGTCGTCGACACCAATGACGGCACCGATGTTCTCGACGAGACCCTCCGGCTGCCAGTCGAGCTGCACAGTGACGCGGGTCTCGTCGTCCGCGAGGCGGTGGAAGGTGACCACTCCCGCGTGGGTGGTGCCGTCGGTGCTGTTCCAGGCGACTCGCTCATCCGGGTGTTGTTCGGTGATGGTCGCGTCGAACTCGCGCTCCACGCCAGCGATGTCGACGGTCCAGTGGGTGTGGGTGTCGTCGATCTGCTTCACGGAGTCGACCCCGCTCATGAACTCGGGAAAGGTCTCAAACTGCGTCCACTGGTTGTAGGCGGTGGTGATCGGCACGTCGACGTCGATGGACTTGGTGACGGTGGTCATGATGCTCCTTCGTTGGGAACTGCCGACGTTACGCCGCGCTTTTGCCGCCAATCGTGCTTCTCAGGGCTTTCAGACGCAGAATGGATGAACCATGCATGAAACTCCGCCCCCGCTGCCTCCCTACGCCCAGCGTGACAAGGGCGACGCCTGGGTCTATGGGCCCGACGGTGAGAAGTTCTGGGGGCGCTACGGCGCAGCTGGGCTGCTGGTCTGGCACCGCGGCAGCGGCATCCTGCTGCAGCACCGCGTGGGCTGGAGTCACTTCGGTGGCACCTGGGGTCTGCCTGGGGGAGCCCGCAACGAGGGGGAGTCAGCCGAAGCCGGCGCTCTGCGCGAGGCCAACGAAGAGGCGGGCGTTCCAGCGGCGCTCGTCACGACGCTGTTCACGAGCGTGCTCGACCTCGGGTTCTGGTCGTACACGACGGTGGCTGTCGAGGCATCTGAAGCCTTTGAACCGATCATCGGGGATGCCGAAAGCGTCGCCCTGCGCTGGGTACCCATCGACGACGTCGAGTCTCTGCCGCTGCACCCGGGTTTCGCCGCGAGCTGGCCTTCGCTGCGCTCGCGGCTACGGTAAGCTTTTCGAGGCCCGGTGGTCGCTCTCGAGTGATCTGGGCAAGTCACGGGCTGTGGCGCAGCTTGGTAGCGCACTTGACTGGGGGTCAAGGGGTCGCAGGTTCAAATCCTGTCAGCCCGACTGGCATAGAAAAAGGGCCGCCTACATGGCGGCCCTTTTTCTATGCCATGGCGGTCTTATCAGGCGGGGTCCCCGCCGCCGGTTCCGGGGCATTGCGCCCGCGAGTATCGGTTCTTCGCGCGCATCTGCGCGATATCCCGGCCGTGCCGGTGGGGCGCAGCCCGACTCACCCCCGGCACTCAGTTGTCGGTGAATCCACCCTCGCCGGTCTCACCGTCGTAGGTGAAGGTGCGATCGCTGAGCTTGATGGAGATGTCGGTGCCCAGCGGCTCTTGGTTGAGCAGTTTCTGCTCCAGCGCATCGGCGTCATCAAGATAGGTCGACGTGTCAGCGCCGAAGCTGGCCGCGAGTTTCATGTCGATGAGGAGGTAGAGGAACGCGGTTACGGCCGTTCGGTTGTATTCGTTGTCGGGAATCTTGGCCCAGAGCCATCCGTCGACTTGGCCTTCTTTGTATTCGTCGATCTTGGCCTGCAACGACGCTTCGACCGGCCCTACGTCCGGGTCACCGTCGCCTTGGCCTGCATCCCCTTGGTCGGAGTTGTCGAACGGAAATGCGGGCGCGGCGCCGTCCTCAGTGTCGATCAGGCTGACGATGCTGCCGACCCCACCCGCGACCAGGCCGAGAACCAGAAGCGCCCCAGCGACAATGGCCACGATGATTCCGGCCTTTGCCCTCGATTCGGGTGAGTGCTGAGGGGATAGTTCTACTTGGCCTGACGGAGGCTCGGCGGCGGGGTCAACGAGGTCTTGAGGGGCTTCTTCCTGCGGGGGCAGCACAATGCCGAAATCGGGTGCAGGAGGTGGGCCGTAGCCGTGGGCGGGCGGTTCAATACCGCGCGCAGGGCTAGGTCCGGTCGCCCGCTTAGTGCGAGATGAGGAGGGTGCGCTTGGCTTGTCTGCTGATTCAGAGGATTCGTCGGTTCCGCTCACGGAGGGAGTCTATCCACCCACGCAGTTGGGGTCACCTTCGCCGTAACACGGCACGTAGTCGCTGTTGTATGGCTCAACCGGCTGCGGCGACGGCACCCAACGCCCCTGCGGCACCTGAAACACGAAGCCGAGCAGCAGCGCGGCGCCGAGCAGCAGTGAGGCCACGACGATGAGTCCCGTGCGGCGCTGCACGATCGCGAGCACCAGACCCACGAGAATGAGGGCCAGCGCGGTGATGGCGGTGGCAGTGTATTTGGCCCCGTCGGCATCCGTCGCTGTGGGGGCCGGACCCCAGATGGTGAAGTAGACGCGAAACCACTGGTACGGCAGGCCCAGCGTCAGCGCGCCGCCGACGGTCAGCACGACCGCGACGATGACGGGCAGGATCGCCCGGCTGCCCGTGGTGAGCGATCGCGCGAGCAGGCATCCGATTGCCGCGACGGCCGTGAACGCTCCGATCGTGAGCGCCCAGCTCGGCAGTAGCAGCAACACCGCACCCCCGGCGCTGAGGAAGCCGCCGCTGGTGAGCAGGATGTCGAGGGTCGCCGCCACCGCCGCTGAAGCAATGTGGAGCCCGGTGCGCGGTCGCCAGATGGCCAGTGCCGCGAGCAGCGCGGCCCAGATGACGACCTTCCAGCCGAGTGCCCAGCCGAGCCACGGCAGCAACGTCTCGGTAGTCGGCAGGCCCTCGCCGACGATCGCGAACACCAGCTGGCCGACCAGCAGCAGAGCGCAGGTGATGCCGAAGGCGAGGGCGGCGGTTTTCAGCTGTGTGCGCATGGCTACTTGTAGACCGAGTCGACCCCGAGGTACTCCTCGAGTGTCTGCCCGCTGGTGTAGAGGGTCGTGGCGACGTCGACGCCCACGTAGCGCAGGTGCCACGGCTCCCAGATGTAGCCGGTGACGCTCTCTTTGCCCTGGGGATAGCGCACGATGAAGCCGTAGAGGTGCGCGTTCTGCGCGGTCCAGATGCCCTCGGGCGTGGATCCGAAGGCCTGGGTGATGGTGTTGAGGTCGAAGGCGAGGCCCGACTGGTGCTCGCTGTGCCCTGGGCGGGCCGAGTGGGTGTCAGCACCGGCCTGTCCCTCGTTGGCCTTGTAGCGGTTGTAGATGGTCGTCTGGGACGAGAACGAGCGAAAGCCGCTCGCGATGTAGATGTTGTGTCCGGCGGCCGCGGCATCCGCCTGCATGGCGTTGAATGCGGCCGTGGTGTCGGCGGTCAGCCCGTTGCCGAAGGTGCTGGGCAGGGCGTAGCTCTTGTTCACGATGAGGATGCCCTTGATGTAGGTCGCCGACACCGCACCACTCGTCGAACGTGTCGCCGCATCGGAGGCCACGGCCGCGTTCCACGCGTCGCGGTAGGCGAGAACGAGGGCGGCGAGGTTGGCGCCGTCCGCGGGCGCCTCGAGTGCGGCCACGGCGGCGCTGAGGGCCGCGAGAGACTCGGCGGAGGCACGGGCGGGCGGCACCGCGGCCGACCCCGCTGCATAGGCGGATGCCGCGACGGCGACCGCGGCGGCATCCACGTCGGCAATCGCCGTGGTCACCTCCGCGGCGCTCGCCGTGAGTTCTGCGGTCTCGGTTGCGATCGTCTTCGCCTCGGACTCCATGGCCGCGGCACGCTCGAGCAACTGCTCGCGACCGGTCGGCTCGCCGCGCTGCAGCGGGGCTGCCGCGGGCTGAGGCTCTGGCGCGCCCCAGGCGCCGTCGACGTCGACCAGCCCCGCCGTGCTCGCGAGTGCTGCGATCGAGGCGCTGAGCGGCTCGAGCGTCGTCGCGTCGGCGAGCAGCGCTGGCTCGATTGCGACGAGCGCGCTGCCGGTGCTGGCCGCGAAGGCTGCGCTGCTCTGGGCGATGGTGAGTTCACGCGTGGCGCTGGTGTGCGCGCCGCGGGCGGTCTCGAGGGCGGCGGTGGCGTCATCGAAGGCGGCCTTGGCATCCGTGTCCGCGCGCACGCCGAGTCCGATGACGGCGCCAACGGTGAGCACCGCGACGACCCCCGCTGCCACGGAGGTGATCACGAGCGTTCGGCGGGAAGGTCGCTGCATGCCTCAACGCTAGCGCTCAGCCAGACTCTTCTAGGCTGAACGCATGAGGTATCGCAACGAGCCGATCTACACCGCTGCGATCGGCGCGGGCCGCGCCATGTTTAGTGCCCTGCGGGTCAAGCGCACGGTCATCGGCGCAGAGAATCTGCCCGACGAGGGCGGCGCCGTCATCGCCATGACGCACTTCGGCTATCTGGAGTTCGCGCTCGTCGAGTGGGCGACGTGGCTGCACAACCGCCGCCGCATCCGCTTCATGGCAAAGAAGAGCGTGTTCGCGAAGCAGCCGGTCGGGTTCTTCATGCGCAACATGAAACACATTCCCGTCGACATGAAGGCGGGCGCGGACGCCTACGCGGCCGCCGTCACCGCGTTGCAGGCGGGGGAGCTCATCGGTGTCTTCCCCGAGGCGGGCGTGAGCGCATCCTTCACGATTCGCGACTTCAAGACCGGTGCGGCGCGACTAGCGGCAGAGGCTGGCGTGCCGCTCGTGCCGATTGCCCTCTGGGGCGGACAGCGCCTAATGACCAAGAACCGCAAGATCTCGCTGCGCGAGCGCCGCAACATCCCTCTCGTGATCGTCGTCGGCGAGCCGATCACGGTGGCGCCACAGGATGACCCGGCCGAGGCCACCGCGCGACTCAAGACTGCGATGCAGGGGCTGCTCGCCACCGCGCAGCAGGCCTACCCGGTCGATGGCGCAGGCCAGTGGTGGCAGCCGCGCCACCTCGGCGGCACCGCGCCGACGCCTGAGGAGGCCGCTGCCGCTGATGCAGAGCGCGAGTTGCGGCGCCAGGCTCACGCGAGCCACGAGGGATCGTGACCTCCGAGAACGAGAAGCGCGCCCTCGAGGCGATCGCCGCGATCAACGCGGGCGCGAACCCCTCGTGGGAGGCCTACAAGCTCTCGAACGAGTTCACCGACAGTCTGGTCGCACGATTCGTGGCTTGGCTGCGCCGCGTGTTCGGTAAACGCGGCTAGAGCGCAACCCCCTCTCTGTTTGGGCTGCGCCGCCTAGCGTGAAGACGTGTCTTCTAACGTTCGCGCCATGGCGTGCAGCCCTCAGGATGTCTTCGACGTGCTCGCCGATGGCTGGCTCTTTCCGACGTGGGTGGTGGGCTCGTCGCGCATGCGCAGCGTCGACGAGAGTTGGCCGCAGGTTGGATCCAAGATTCACCACTCGTTCGGGGTCTGGCCGCTGCTGCTCAATGACGAGACAGTCGTGCGCGAGTGGGACCCGCCGCGCAGGGCCGTCATCAGCCCCAAGGGATGGCCCGTCGGTGAGGCGCTCGTGACGATCGAGGCGAAGGCCACGAGAGAAGGCTGCGTCGTGCGCATCCAGGAGCGGGCGCAGAAGGGGCCGGCGTCGGTGCTGCCGCACATTCTGCTCGACCTCTACCTGCATCCGCGCAATGTCGAGACCCTGCGCCGCCTCGCCTTCGTGGCTGAGGGGCGCGGGTGACCTGCTACGGTCGGGTCTCATGACCGAGCTCGATGCCGTCGTCATCGGCGCTGGCCCCAACGGGCTCGCGGCGGCGGTCACGCTCGCGCGAGCCGGGCTCAGCGTTGCCGTCTACGAGCAGGCGTCCACGATCGGCGGGGGAGCCCGCACCGCAGAGCTGACCCTGCCCGGCTTTCGCCACGACGTGTGCTCTGCCGTGCACCCGATGGCCCTCGCCTCGGAGTTCTTTCAGAGGTTCGGCCTCGCCGACCGCATCGAGCTCGTCGTGCCTGAGCTGTCATACGGCCACCCGCTCGACGGCGGCCGCGCGGGCCTCGCCTGGCGCGACCTTGCCCGCACCGTTGACGGACTCGGCCGCGACGGTCGCGCCTGGACCCGCCTGTTCGAGCCGCTGGTGCACAGCGCGGATGCGGTGGCCCAATTCACCGGCGGCCCCCTGCTGCGCCTGCCCCGCCACCCCATCACGGCCGCCCGCTTCGGCCTGCGCGCCCTCGAGCAGGGTGGCCCCCTGTGGAACCTCCGCTTTCACGGGGATGAAGCTCCCGCCATGCTCGCCGGGGTCGCGGCCCACGCGATTCTGCCGCTGCCGAGCCTCTCGACCGCGGGGGTCGCGCTGTCGCTCGGCACCTTTGCGCATGCCGGCGGCTGGCCTATTCCGGTGGGCGGCAGTCAGGCGATCGTCGACGCGATGGCGGCGGATCTGCTTGCGCATGGCGGCGTCATCCACACCGGCGTTGCCGTGACCTCGACGAGTCAGCTACCGACCCACCGCGTCGCGATCTTCGACACGACCCCGACGGCGATGAAGCGCATCGCCGGCCTTCCCGAGGGCTACGCGCGGCACTTTCGCTACGGCAACGCGGCCGCGAAGGTCGACTTCGCGCTGTCGGGGCCGGTGCCGTGGGCGAACTCCGACCTGCGCCGTGCGGGCACGCTGCACCTCGGCGGAACGCGGGCCGAGATCGCCGCGGGGGAGCGCGCGGTGGCCGCGGGGCGGCATCCTTCGAACCCCTACGTTCTGGTGTCGCAGCCGTCGGTCGTTGACCCCACCCGTGCCCCGGAGGGCAAGCACGCGCTGTGGGCTTACACGCACGTTCCCGCCGGATCGACGGTGGATGCGACCGAGGCCATCACTGCCCAGATCGAGCGCTTCGCGCCCGGGTTTCGCGACCTCATTCTCGCTTCGGCGAGCAGCACGGCCACCGAGCTGGAGGCGTACAACCCCAACTACATCGGTGGTGACATCGCCGCGGGTGCGGCTGGCTTCGACCAACTGCTCGCCCGCCCGGTTCTGCGGGCAGACCCGTGGCGCACGCCGCGCAGGGGTGTGTACCTTGCGTCGTCATCCGCGTCGCCCGGCCCGGGAGTGCACGGCCTGGTGGGCTGGCACGCGGCGCGCAGCGCACTGCGGCACGAGTTTGGCGTCACGGAGCAGACTGATCTGTCCCCGTAGGCCATACTTAAGCTGCCCTCAATTTGAGCAGTGAAAGGCCCTTCATGGACATCGATCAGATTCAGCAGAGCTGGACCACCTTCGGCATCGGTGCCGCCGTGGTCGTCGTTCTCATCATCGCCCTCATCGTTTTTCTCAGCGGCATCAAGGTCGCAAAGCCCGACGAGGCGATCATCGTCACGTCACGCCAGAAGCGCCTCTCGCAGGACCCGGATGGCGAGGGCAACGCCGGCCAGCGCGTCGTCTTCGGCTCGCGCGTCTTCGTCAAGCCGATTCTCGAGGCGCACTTCAAGCTCAGCCTGCGCAGCCGCCAGCTCAACGTTCAGGCCACCGCGCAGACGCGTGACGCCATCACCATCAAAGTGAACGCGGTTGCCGTGGTCAAGGTCGGTGGCTCTGAGTCGATGGTGCGCGCCGCCGCCCAGCGATTTCTCAACCAGCAAGACCAGATCGAGTCGTCGACAGAAGAGGTGCTGAGTGGATCCGTTCGCTCCATCGTCGGCCAGCTGACGGTTACCGAGATCATCACCAACCGCTCCGCGCTGCAGGGTCAGGTGCTCGAAGCCGTTCGCGAGTCGCTTGACGTGCAGGGCCTGCAGATCGACACCCTGCAGATCAAGGAGATCGACGACGACAACGGCTACATCCGCGACCTCGGTCGTGGCGAGGCCGCCCGCGTGAAGCAGGTTGCAGAGATCGCCGAGTCGGTGTCGCGCCAGGCTTCGGAAGAAGCCCGCATCAAGGCAGAGCAAGCCGTCGCAGAATCACAGCGCCAGCTCGACCTTCGCAACGCCGAGATTCTCAAGGAGACCGACAAGGCACGCGCTGAGGCAGACTCCGCCCGACCGCTCGCCGAGGCCATCGCCCAGCAGGAGGTTGTGGTTCAGCAGGAGATCACCGCAGGCAAGCGCGTCGGTCTTCGCCGTCAGGAGCTCGACGCCGAGATCAAGGCAGTGGCGGATGCCGAGGCCTACGCCATCGGCAAGAAGGCCGAGGCCGCGGCCACGGCTGCCGTCGCCGAGGCCAACGCCGACCGTGACGCCCGCCGCTCGTCCGCTGAGGCCATCGAGGCCGAGGGTATCGCAGAGCGCAACCGTCGCCGCAGCGCGGCCGAGGCCGTCGAGGCCGAGGGTATCGCCGAGAAGAACCGCCGTATCGCAGCAGCCGAGGCGCTGCGCGCTGAGGGTGAGGCCGAGGCCGAGTCCATCCGCGTGCGCGGTAACGCCGAGGCTGAGTCGGCGCGCAACCAGGCCGAGGCGCTCAACGAGCGGGCGATCGACCTGCTGCGGCAGCAGATCATCGCGCAGCTGCCCGAGATCGTGCGTGCGGCATCCGAGCCGCTCAGTGCGATCGCGAACCTGACGATTCTGTCGAGCGATGGCACGAGCGGCACCGACGCCCTCGGCAAGGGTGTTGCCAGCCAGCTCGCCACGTCGACGCAGATCATCAAGGACCTCGTCGGCATCGACATCAGCGAGATCGTCACCGGTCGCGCGACCGGTCAGGCAGCGGGCGAGGCGATCAACGCGCCCGCGCCGAAGCGTGCCGCGGCGAAGCCGAAGGTCGTGCCGCCCGCCGAGTAGCGGCTAGTACCGCGGCTTCCTGTCGTCACGACGGGGAGCGCGGTCTGGCTTGATCTCGATGAGCTTGCCGCTGATTCGCGTCGCCGAAAGGCGATCGAGGGTCTCGCGGGGCAGGTCGGCGGGCAGCTCGACGATCGAGAAGTCGGGGCGAATGTCGATGTGGCCGAAGTCTTCACGGCCGAGTCCACCCTCGTTGGCGAGCGCACCGACGATCTGGCGCGGCTCGACTCGCTGACGGCGGCCAACCTCGATGCGGTAGGGCACGAGCTTCTTGCTGGAGTCGCGGGGGCGCTTCTCTGGTCGATCGGGACGGTCGTCGCGGAAGGCGCGACCCTCACGGGGGTTGCTGCGCTCCTCGCGGGCCTGGCGGGCGAAGCGGGGGTCATCGGGCGAGAGCAGCAGCGGGGTGCCGCCCTGGGCGACGATGGCGAGGGCGGCGGCGACATCCGACTCGACGACGTCGTGGTGATCGACATAGTGGCGCACGATGTCGCGAAAGTCGTTCAGCTGGGAATCGTCAGCGAGGGCCGCGGTGATGGCGTCGTCGAAACGGGTGAGGCGAGTCGTGTTGACGTCGTCGACGCTCGGCATGCGCATCTCGACCATCGGCTGGCGCGTGGCCCGCTCGATCTGGTCGAGCAGGCGTCGCTCGCGCGGAGTAACGAAGCTGATCGCGGAACCGCTGCGGCCGGCGCGGCCGGTGCGACCGATGCGGTGCACGTATGACTCGGTGTCGATCGGGATGTCGAAGTTGACGACGTGCGAGATGCGCTCGACGTCGAGGCCGCGGGCTGCCACATCGGTGGCGACGAGAATATCGAGCTTGCCGTTCTTCAGCTGCTCAACCGTGCGCTCACGCTGCGCCTGCGGCACGTCGCCGCTGATCGCCGAGGCGCTGTAGCCGCGGGCGCGCAGTTTCTCTGCCAGCTGCTCCGTCTCGTTCTTGGTGCGGACGAAGACGATCATGCCCTCGAAGTTCTCGACCTCGAGAATGCGGGTGAGGGCGTCGACCTTCTGTGGGTACGACACGATGAGGTAGCGCTGCGTGGTGTTCGCCGAGGTCGTGGTCTTGTTCTTGACCGTGATCTCTTCTGGGTCGTGCAGGTACTTCTGCGAGATGCGGCGAATCTGCGCGGGCATCGTGGCGGAGAAGAGGGCGATCTGCTTGTCGTCTGGGGTGTCGGCGAGGATCGTCTCCACATCCTCGGCGAAGCCCATCTTGAGCATCTCGTCGGCCTCATCGAGCACGAGGTACTTAAGAGCCGACAGGTCGAGCGTGCCCTTCTCGAGGTGGTCCATGATGCGGCCGGGGGTGCCCACGACGACGTGCACGCCGCGGCGCAGCGCGCTCAGCTGGGTGCCATAGCCCTGGCCGCCGTAGACGGGCAGCACGTGCACGCCCTTGAGGTGAGCGGAGTAGCGCTCGAAGGCCTCGCAAACCTGCAGGGCGAGTTCGCGGGTCGGGGCGAGCACGAGCGCCTGCGGGGTCTTCTGTGACAGGTCGAGGCGGTCGAGGATCGGCAGGGCGAAGGCCGCCGTCTTGCCGGTGCCGGTCTGGGCGACGCCGAGCACGTCGCGTCCGGTGAGCAGCGGGGGGATCGTCGCGGCTTGGATGGCGGAGGGGGTCTCGTAGCCGACGTCTTTGAGGGCCTTGAGCACGGCATCCCCGAGGCCAAGCTCGGCGAAGGTGATGGTGAGGGCGGTGTCAGTTTCTGCGGTGCTCATGGCTCAACGGTAGCCGTCAAGTGCTGGTTCGCCGCACCGCTCGGGGATACCGTGGAGCATGGCCAGCGAAGCGACGACGATCCAGGTGGGCAACCACGAGGTGCGCGTGTCGAGCCCGAGTCGGGTGCTGTGGAAAGAACCGGGCATCACCAAGCTCGATCTCGCGCAGTACATCGTCGATGTCGGCGAGGCTTTCGTCGCCGCGAACGGCAACCGGCCGGTGTCTTTGGAGCGCTACGGCGACGGGGTGGATGGCGAATCCTTCTTCTCGAAGAACCCGCCCAAGGGGGCGCCTGACTATGTCGACGCGGTGACGGTGACCTACCCGAGCGGGCGGTCGCATCCGCAGGTAGTTATTCGCGAACCTGCCGCCGCGGTCTGGGCGGTGCAGATGAACACGGTCGTCTTTCACCCCTGGGCATCGCAGGCGGCGAACAGCGACCATCCCGACCAGTTTCGCATCGACCTCGACCCCTACATCGGCACCGACTTCGACGACGCCATTCCGGTGGCCCTCGAGCTGCGAACGGTGCTCGAGGAGGTCGGGCTCACCGGCTTCATCAAGACGTCGGGCAACCGCGGCCTGCACGTCTTCGCGCCCATCGAGCCGACCCGCGAGTTTCTCGACGTGCGGCACGCGGTCATCGCGGTCGCCCGCGAGCTCGAGCGGCGCATGCCAGAGAAGGTGACGACCAACTGGTGGAAGGAGGAGCGCGGTGAGCGCATCTTCATCGACTACAACCAGGCGAACCGCGATCGCACCATGGCGGGCGCCTACAGCCCGCGGGCTCTCGCGCACGCGCCGGTCAGCACCCCGATCACCTGGGACGAACTGGAGAGCACGGATCCCAAGAAGCACACCATCCTCACCGTGCCGACTCGGCTTCGCGAAAAAGGCGACCCGTGGGCGCACATGCACGCGCACCCCGGAACGATCGACACCGCCCTCGCTTGGTGGGCCCGCGACCTCGAGGCGGGGCTGGGCGAGCTGCCCTTTCCTCCCGACTTTCCTAAGATGCCCGGCGAGCCGCCGCGCGTGCAGCCGAGCCGCGCGAAGAAGACAGGAGACTAGCGCCATGCAAACGATCACCCCGTTTCTGTGGTTCGACGACGCTGCAGAGCAGGCCGTCGAGTTCTACCTCACACTCTTCGATGGCGCAGTGCTCGACGTGCAGCGTGGCCCCGACGGGCGAGCATTCGTGGTTCGCTGGCAGATGGGCGGTGCGGAGTACCTCGCCCTCAACGGCGGTCCGCACTACGCGTTGACCCCAGCCTTCTCGCTGTCGGTCGACGCGGGGGAGCAGGACCGCGTCGACGAGCTCTGGAACGCCCTCACCGCCGATGGCGGCCAGGAGAGCCAGTGTGGCTGGCTGGTCGACCGATTCGGGGTCTCGTGGCAGATCGTGCCGTCACGCCTGGCCGAGCTGCTGAGCGGCCCCAACGCGGGCGCCGTGAATGCGGCTGTCATGGGAATGACGAAGATTGTTATCGCTGACCTGGAGGCGGCATCCCGAGCCTGAAGCGCGGTGTTCGGGTCGTCGTGGCCCGCTTCTCGCGCACCCTGTTCTTTCGCCGCGTCGGCCCGACGATCATGCCGCCCCTCGAAAAGGTGATGACCGTGCTCACCCGCGGCCGCGTGCCGCTCAGCGGCCTACTGGTGCCGTCGCTCGTGCTGCACACGATCGGCGCCAAGTCGGGCGTCGAGCGCGACACCACACTCATGTACTGCCCGGAGCCGAAGGGCCGCATTCTCGTCACCGGCAGCAACTTCGCCCGTGACGATCACCCCGCCTGGACCGCCAACCTGCTAAAGAACCCGGATGCCGCCGTCAGCATCAAGGGAAAACGCACGCCGGTGACGGCCACCCTCATTCTCGACGACGAACGTGAGGCGGTCTGGGCGTGGATCGAGAAGCAGTGGCCCGGCTACCGTGGCTACGAGGTCGCGAGTGGCCGGGTGCTGCGCATCTTCAGACTGACTCCGACAGGGCGGGAGTAGCGTCGCGGGAGTCCTCGAACGCTCCCTTGGGCACGAAGGCGAGCAGCGCGGCAGCAACGAGCGCGGTCACAGAGCACACGATCCAGACGACGTAGTAGCCGCCGATGGTCCCCGCGGTCTCCTCCACGCCACTCGCCGAGACACGGCTGATGAGCGCGATGCCGAAGATGCACGAGGCAAAGGCGCCGCCGATGGTCTTGGTCGTATTGGTGAGGCCGGTGGCAACACCCGTCTGGGTGCGCGGCGCGACCGCAGCAGCCGCGGAGGGCAGCGCGGCGACAAGCGCACCAGAGCCGATGCCCGCGATGCCGATGTTGATGAGCAGCTGCACGAGAGTGTCGTGCGAAGGGATAAACAGGGCGTAGCCGACCGCGATGAGCAAGGCAGAGCCCATGAGCACCCGTCGCGGCTCGATGCGCTTGGTGACCTGGGGGTAGAGCAGGGCGCCGACGAGCAGGGCGATCACGTAGAGGCCAATGAGAATCGACACCGTGCCACCGGTCGCGCTGAGGCCGAAGCCGTGCTCCTCGCGGCTCGTGCGGGCGAAGGTCGACAGCGGTGCCTGCGCGCCGAGCACGCTGACGCCGAAGAGGCCGGCGGTGACGAGGATCGGCCACATCGTGCGCTGACGGAACATGCGGATGTCGATGAGCGGGTCATCCTGCCGCAGCTCGTACCGCACGAAGGGGATGACCAGCAGGATTCCGAGGGCGATCGCAGCCCACGGCAGCCAGCTCTCAGGCCCGGTCACGCGCATGAAGCTGAGACCGGCCGTGAGCACGAGAAGGGCGGCAGAGATGAGGGCGAGGCCGGTGTAGTCGAGGGTGCCGCCGGTCTTGTCGGGCGATTCCTTAACGCCGAACAGGATGACGAAGAAGCAGATCACAACGGCGATCGCCGGAACGATCAGCACGAGCCACATGTCCTGCGCGAGCGCCGCCTGCAACGCTGCTGGCGAGAGGGTGAGGCGCTCCTCCGGTGTCGGGAACAGGCTGTCGGCGATCGCTCCACCACTGAGTGCACCGACGATCACGCCAAACTCGAGGCCGGCCACGAGAAAGCCGGCCGCCTTGCGGGTCAGGGCTGCCGGGTTCACGCCATCGCGGCTGCGGCTGAAGATGAGGGCGACTTCGAGCGGCAGCCACACGACGTAGAAGCCCTGCAGGGCCCATGCGACGAGGAACACCCAGAACACGGGGGAGAACGCGAGGGCGATGCTCGCGACGGCGGTGATCGCGGTCGAGACCAGCAGCATGCGCTTGTGGCCGACCATGTCGCCGAGCTTGGCGAGGAAGGGCACGACAAGCGCGCTAACCATGAGCTGCGCACCCTCGAAGAAGTTGACGTCGCCGTCGCGAATTTGCAGGAAGCGCGCGAAGTCGGTGAGCAGCGGCGTGTAGTAGCCCTGCAGGATCCCACTGGTGACCTCAACGACGACGAGAAAGCCGACGACCCCTGCCAGTGCGCCGAGGGGGACTTTGCTGGCCATGGGTGCTCCTGTGTTCGAGGTGGTGAGAGAACGCTACAGCGAACGCAGCAGCGTCTGAAAGAAGCGCTCGCCGCGGTCGAGGGAGTCGACGGTCACGCGCTCGTTCGGCCCGTGGATGCTGGCCCGCTGCGCCGCCGTCATCGCGAGCGGGCTGAAGCGGTAGACGGCCGGAGCGAAGCGGTGAAAGTGCCGCGAATCAGTGGCGGCCATCATCACGTAGGGGGCGGTAACCGTGCCCGGGTACGTGGCGTCAACGGCGGATCGGATGAGGCCGAACTGCTCGTTGTCGGTGGCTGAGAGTGGCGACGGGGCTGAGTCTTCGAGTACGTCGATGGCGACCGCGTCATCCTTGATCGCCCGGTGGAGGGTCGACACCACTGACTCTGTCGTCTCGCCCTGGGCAACGCGGATGTTGAGCACAGCCGACAGCGCCGATGGCAGCACATTCGCCGCGGTGCCGCCCTCGAGCATCGTGACAGCAACGGTCGTGTGCATGAGGGCGGCTGGCTCTCCACCGCGTGAGGAGAGGATTCGCGCTGCCGGACCGTGGAGCACCCGCAGCGCCTTCAGCGGCAGGCGGTACCGCGCACCCACGTGCGGCTCGAAGGCGGCCAGCATCTGCCGAAACGGGCGGGGCATGCGAGCGGGGAACGGGTTTTTCTCCAGGCGCCGCAGTGCGCGCGCGAGGCGCCCAGCGGTCGAGTGAGCGGGCGGGGCGGAGGCGTGACCGCCGGTGCCAGTGACGCTAAGCCGCACAGTGACGATGCCCTTCTCGCCAACGCCGACCATGGCCGATTGCACCGGCACGAAGCTCAGCGGCGCGTCGACCACGGCGCCGCCTTCGTCGAGCACGAGCCAGGGGGTTACTCCGCGCTCGCGGAAGAGGGCCGCGATGGCGATCGCTGCATCCCCGTAGGTCTCCTCGTTGCCGCCGAACGAGAGGTAGACATCGTGGGCGGGGGTGAAACCGTCGGCGAGCAGGTTCTCGACCGCCTCGATGACGACGAGCAGGGGGCCCTTGTCGTCGAGGGTGCCGCGGCCCCAGACCACACCATCGCGGATGACGCCGCCGAAGGCGTCCTCGCTCCAGCCCTCTGCCTCCACGGGCACGACGTCGTAGTGGGCCATGAGAACGACGGGGCGCTCGCTGGAGGCGCCCTTCCAGGTGTAGAGCAGGCCGCGATCCGTCACCGTTTCGAGGGTGAGGTGGCGGTGCACGAGTGGGTAGTCGGCCGCGAGCAGGGTGACGAAGGCCTCGAAGGGCGCGTCGCCCGTGCCCGCGACGGTTGCGAGCTGCACCATGCGCGAGAGGCGCTCTGCGCTGCCCGGGCGGGCGGGGGAGAGCGGCGTGGCCATTCCCTCAGCCTAAAGGGAGCGACTGCGCAGATTTGCTAGTCGCAGCTCGAGCTCGCTCATGACCATCGCACCGAGATCGATGAGGGTCATGATGTCGTGCTCCGTGACCTTGCGCGGCTCGTAGTCGAGCACGCAGAGGGTGCCGAGGTTGTAGCCGTCGTGGGTGGTCAGCGGAACTCCGGCATAGAACTGCAGCCCGAACTCACCGGCCACCAGCGAGTTGCTGAGGGCACGCGGGTCCATGCGGGCATCCTCGATGACCCACGGTTTGCCGTTGTAGACCGCGGAGGCGCACAGCCCAGCCTCCCGCTCGATCTCCTCGAGCTCGAGGCCGTAGTGCGACTTGAACCAGATGCGGTCGGCGTCCACGATGCTGACGATGGCGACGGGGGTATTGAGCACGCGCGCCGCGAGGGTGGTGATGCGATCGAAGGCGTTCTCTGGTGGGGTGTCGAGCACGGCGTAGCGGTGCACCGCATCCAGTCTCTCCGTCTCGTTCTGCGGAATGATCTCGCCGCCGACAGTGCGGTGGCGCCCTGTCTCGAGAATCACTAGGTCGCGCAGCGCAAGCACGAGCTCGTTGGCCAGCGGGCGCTTGCGCGGATCACGATGGGTCATCGCCGTGAGCAGGGCTCGCCACTCGTCACCAAGACTCGCCGGAATCGCCGGGTCGTCGACGAGACGCGACATTGCCGAGTCGATCGGCTCACCGGGGTAGGCCAGCCTGCCGGTGAAGCACTCGATGAGCACGAGCCCGAGCGAGTACACGTCGCTGGGGGCGCCAACCGGGTCGCGCCGCACTTGCTCTGGGCTCAGGTAGGCGGCGGTGCCGGTCGTCGTCTCGCCCGAGGCCTGCTGCTGCACCCCGCGGTGGGCAATGCCGAAGTCGGTGAGCATCGCGCGCTCACGCGCGTTGTCGTCTTGGTAGTCGGCCAGCAGAATGTTCGACGGCTTGATGTCGCGATGAATAACCCCACGACGGTGGATGTAGGCGAGGCCCTCGGCAAGGTCATAGCCGATCTGCGCCACGCTGCGTCCGCTGAGCGGGCCGGGCCTGAGTGCTCGCTGCAGATCGGAGCCCCGCACCAGCTCCATGACGAGAAAGACCCGCGGGTTGCTTCGATCGCTGCGATCAACGCCGGCGTCAAACAGCGTCACAAGACTGTGGTGGCTGAGGCTCGCGAGAACGTTGACCTCGGCTTCCTGTCGTGCGCCCTCGATGTCGTCGTGGCTGGCGGCGAACAGCTTGATGGCGACCTCGCGTCCGAGCGCGGTGTCGAAGGCGCGGTAGACAACCGCCATGCCGCCGCGACCGAGTTCGTCGCGCAGCTCATAGCGGTTCTTCAGGAGACCCTCTGCTGTGGTGCTCACGGAGACCCTTCTTGTGGTGCTTGTCGATCGATAATAGACATTCGACACAGGCGTGCATCAGGATTGACATTCACCCGAGGATTTGCTGTCTACTCGTCGCGACTCTCGCCCATGAGCCGCTCGATGTCCCGGCGGTCGCGTTTGGTCGGGCGCCCCGCGCCACGGTCGCGCACCACCGTGAGCACGCGCTCCTCTTTCGGCGGCTTCGGGGGAGTGAGGTCGATGTAGCACTCCGCCGCCACCGGAGCACCGACCCGCTTGGCGATCAGGCGGGCGACCTGCAGGATGCGCTCCTCGCCATCCAGACGCACCCGCACCACGTCGCCGATCCGCACTGTCTGCGCGGGTTTGGCCCGTTCATCGTTGACGGTCACGTGGCCGGCCTTGGAGGCCGCCGTCGCCGCGGAGCGGGTCTTGAGCACTCGCACCGCCCAAAGCCAGGAGTCGACGCGACCCGTGTCACTCATGACGAGAGCGCGAGCTCGCTCTTCCACTTGACCAGGCCGCGCACCGTGTCGCTCTCGTCGTTGGCGAGCTTCTCCATGACATCCGCCGGCACATAGAAGTTGAGGGCGAGAAAGCCGCGCACGGCCTCCGACTCGTCGTCGGCAAGGCTACGAAGGATGTCGCAGGGCACTGTCTCGTTACGCGCGATCCAGCTGCGTACGCCGGCATCCGGGTCCTTCGCCAGGGTCTCGAAGAGGTCCTCCGGCGCGTGGTAGCTGCTGGCGACGCTCTCGCGAATCTTCGGGTTCGGGTTCGCCGCGAGAATACGCAGCCGCGCGATCTTGCTCTCGGTCACCGGGGGAGCGGGGTGCAGGGCAGCCGCCTCCTCCGCGGTGATCATCGACGGGGCCATGGCCGCCATCTGACGACGCTGCGCGGGGGTGTTGAAGCGAATGCATGACATGCGTCAACCGTAATCAGGCGATGGCGCGCGAGGTCTTTGGCGCGCGGGGAAACCACGGCACGATCGGTGAGGTTCTCGCCTGATAGTCCGCGTACTCCGGATACTTCGATCGGGTGATGCTTTCGGTGAAGATGGTCGAGCCGACGAAGAGCAGGGTGAGCAGCAGCGGCCCGAGAACCGTCCACTGCAGAAGGGACCCTGCGGCTACCGCACCGAAGAGAAACAGCGTCCACCACTGCGCCTGCTCGAAGAAGAAGTTGGGATGCCGCGAGAACTTCCACAGCCCGGTGGTCAGGAAGCGCGCATCCGTCGCACCCGCGGCCTTCGCCCTGTGGAAGACCCACTGCTGCTGGTCTGCCACCGTCTCGCCGACGAGCAGCACGACGAACAGAGCGGCCACGAGCACGTCGAGCACGCCGAAGCCGCCCTGGTTCTCGTAGGCGGTGAAGGCAGCGAGGGTAATGAGCACGAGAATCGCGTTCTGGTAGAGCACGATGAAGAACAGGTTGAAGAGCTCGAACTGCCATCTCTTCATGCGGCCGCGCAGAATCGCCCACCGATAGTCCTCCGTGCCGGTGTATCCGCCTTTGCGAGCGAAGTTGAAGGTCAGTCGTGCTCCCCAGAGCGTGACGAGCACCGCCATGACGACGAGACGTGGGTCGCTGAGCCCGGTGAACCCGGCGAATATCCAGACGTAGACGACCGGAACGATCGACCACAGACGGTCAACCCACGAGTGCTCGCCAGTGACTAACGAGGTGATCCAGGTGAAGAGACAGACGCCCGCGGCAGTGAGGGCGACAACGATGAGCGGTGCCATACGCCCACGATAGTGCCGAGCTCAAAATCGCAGGGCGACGACGGCGCTGGGTTCCGATACTCTGGAATCGAAGGAGGGTAGGCATGGCCGAGTTGAACACCCCGCAGAGCAATCCCACCCTGAGCTTCGGGGACGACTTCAGCGCGCAGCTTGCCGCACTCGAGGGCGTTGTATCGCCAGAAGAGCGCGACGCAATCGCCGCGCTACCCTCCGGGTCTGCACTGCTCGTCGTGCGCCGCGGACCGAATGCCGGCGCCCGTTTTCTGCTCGATGCGAACGTGACGACTGTTGGCCGTCATCCGGATGCCGACATCTTTCTCGACGACGTCACCGTTTCGCGTCGCCACTCTGAGTTTCTTCGCGACGGCCTGACCTTCCAGATCAAAGACCTCGGCAGCCTCAACGGCACCTACCTCGACAGCACCCGCATCGACATCGCCACTCTCGATGAGGGCTCCGAGGTGCAGGTTGGCAAGTTCCGACTGACGTTCTACGCATCGCGCGCCGACGTTCCGGCGGCCAGCAAATAGTGGCGCGGCAGGCCACCCAGACCCGACAGAGCACTCCGGCACCGCTGCTCTCGATCGGGCAGGTTCTCGCAAAGCTCAACCCGGAGTTTCCCGATCTCAGCCCGTCGAAGCTGCGCTTTCTCGAAGAGAGTCGCCTCATCACGCCGGCGCGCACCGAGTCGGGCTACCGCAAGTTCTCGGCCGCCGATCTTGAGCGCCTGCGCTTCGTGCTCACCATGCAGCGTGACCACTACCTTCCGCTCAAGGTCATCAAGGGTTACCTCGACGACATGGATGCGGGGCGCACCCCGAACCTTCCCGGCGCGGTCGCGCAACAGCCGTCGATGCTCTCGAGCGAGCGCAAGCTCAGCCGCACCGAGCTGGTGCGCGAGGCGGGCGCGAACGCGATGCTGCTGGATGACGCGATTGCGGCATCCCTGATCCTGCCCGCCGACCACTTCGGTGACGACGTGCTCGCGGTGCTGCGCTCCCTGGTCGAGCTGCAGCGCAGCGGCATAGAGCCGCGGCACCTGCGCGGTTTCCGTGCTGCCGCGGAGCGTGAGCTCGGCCTCATCGAGAGCGCGCTCATGCCCGTTGCCCGCCGCAAAGACACCTCGAGTCGGGCTCGAGCGGCAGAGATGGCGCGTGAGATTGCGGGTCAGTTGGAGATTGTTCGTAGCAGTCTCATCCGATCTGCGCTGTCTCGTCTAGATTCCTAACAGGCTCGCCTCGATTCGTAGTACGGTCGAGAAGGCCCGACACGCCGACGCGCTTTCGCGAATGTCACGGACTGCGACGCGTCGCGTGGGTACCGTTGGGGTAGACAAACACTAAGTGTCAACTTCAACTTGAAGGTTAGGCGGCAATCCGGTGGAGGACAGAGCCATGATGGAGACGAACCGTAGCGAGGAATCCCGCTACGACCTCGGACTGCTCTTCACGGACGGCATGGTCGACCTCGACGACACCTCCGGCTACCGCGGTGCAATCGCTGCCCGCGCCGCTGGCATCAGCTACCGCCAGCTGGACTACTGGGCCCGCACGCAGCTCGTTGAGCCGACCGTGCGCGGCGCGGCAGGCTCTGGCTCGCAGCGTCTCTACGGCTTTCGCGACATTCTCGTTCTCAAGCTCGTCAAGCGCCTGCTCGACACCGGCATCTCGCTGCAGCAGATCCGCGTAGCGGTCAACCAGCTGCGCGAGTCGGGCATCAACGACCTCGCCCAGACCACGCTCATGAGCGATGGAGCGAGCGTCTACCTCTGCACCTCGAACGACGAGGTCATCGACCTCGTCAGCCGCGGCCAGGGTGTCTTCGGCATCGCCGTTGGCAAGGTGCTGCGCGAGGTTGAGAACTCGCTCGTCGAGCTCGACTCGATCGCGGGCGAAGATCCTCAGGATGAGCTGGCTGCTCGCCGGGCGGTCAAGGCTTCCTAGCCTCGGCTTGTTGCTCGGCGCTTAGCCGCGATTTGCCACTTCTTGTAGGCAGATTTCGTCAACCCTGACAAGAACAGGCAAATCGACGACTTGCACCAGCAACTCGCCTAGTTGGTGAGTGCTGCTACGCAGTTCCTGCGTACTCGCCAATGCGCGCCGTGCGCATCACACGGTCGAGCAGCTGGTCGAAGTTGTGCGCCATCTCCTGGGCACCCTCGCCGGGCCAGACGTGCACCGGCTTCGCGGCGCCCTGTGCTTGCTGCAGTGAGGTGCGCTCCGGCAGCTGGGGGCTGAGCACGAGCGGGCCGAACATGTCGCGCAGCTCTTTGATTCGAAACTGGTGCTCGAGCGACTGCACGCGCGCACGGTTGACGATGATGCCGAGAGGCTGGAGGCGCGGCGAGAGACCCCGACGGATCTCCTCGATGGCGCGAAGCGCGCGGTCGGCGGCGGCGACGGAGAACAGGCCCGGCTCGGTGACCACGGTGACGCGGTCGCTGGCTGCCCATGCGGTGCGAGTCAGTGCGTTGAGGGAGGGCGCGCAGTCGATGAGCACGAGGTCGTAGTCGCGCTCAACGTTGGCGAGGGCCTCCTCGAGCTTCCAGATGTCACGGATGCTCGGGTGCGGCCCATCGAAGTTGATCGCCGAGGGCGATCCGATCATCACGTCGATCTTGCCGGGGCGGCCGCGGGTCCAGCCGCTCGGGGCGATCGCGGCGCGCACGACCTTCTCCTTCGGCGAGGCGAGCACGTCGGCGACATTGAGGTACTTGCCAGGGTCGATATCCATGCCGGTCGACACATCGGCCTGCGGGTCGAGATCGACCACGAGCGTGCGCAGCCCTTTGGCAAAGGCCGCGGAGGCGAGGCCGAGCGTCACCGTGGTCTTTCCCACGCCACCCTTGAGGGAGCTCACGCTGAGTACATGCACGAGAGACCACGCTACCTTCATTAGTCTGGAGACACCTAAACGTTTGCGGTGTGCCGGAAGGGCTACATGTTCTCGAAGATTCTCGTTGCCAATCGAGGCGAAATCGCCATTCGTGCATTTCGCGCGGCCTATGAGCTTGGTGCGAAGACCGTCGCAGTCTTCCCCTACGAGGACCGCAACTCCATGCATCGCCAGAAGGCAGACGAGGCCTACCAAATTGGCGAGAAGGGTCACCCGGTGCGGGCGTACCTCGACGTCAGCGAGATTATCCGGGTAGCCAAGGAGTCGGGCGCCGACGCCATCTACCCCGGCTACGGCTTTCTTTCTGAGAACCCGGACCTCGCCGCCGCCGCAGAGGCAGCCGGCATCACCTTCATCGGCCCGCCAACGCGGGTGCTCGAATCGGCCGGCAATAAGGTCACGGCGAAGGAGCAGGCGATCGCCGCGGGCGTGCCAGTGCTCAAGTCGACTCCCGCCTCCAAAGACATCGAGGAACTTCTCGCGGGAGCCGCCGAGATCGGCTTTCCGATCTTCGCCAAGGCGGTCGCCGGCGGCGGTGGTCGTGGCATGCGCCGCGTCGACAAGCCAGAAGACCTGCGCGATGCCCTCGAGGCCGCGATGCGCGAGGCCGACAGCGCCTTCGGAGACCCGACCATGTTCCTCGAGCAGGCCGTGGTGCGCCCTCGGCACATCGAGGTGCAGATTCTCGCGGACGCCAGCGGCGAGACGATTCACCTTTTCGAGCGGGACTGCTCTGTGCAGCGCCGCCACCAGAAGGTCGTAGAGATCGCCCCGGCCCCCAACCTCGACGAGAACACTCGCCAGGCGATGTACCGCGACGCGATCGCCTTCGCCCGCTCGATCAACTACGTCAACGCCGGCACGGTCGAGTTCTTGCTCGACACCGCGGGGGAGCGCAAGGGGCAGCACGTCTTCATCGAGATGAACCCCCGCATCCAGGTGGAACACACGGTCACCGAGGAGGTCACCGACGTCGACCTCGTGCAGTCGCAGATGCGTATCGCCGCGGGTGAGACCCTCGCCGAGCTCGGACTGCTGCAGGAGAACGTGCACCTGCGCGGTGCTGCACTGCAGTGCCGCATCACTACGGAAGACCCGGCCGCGGGCTTCCGCCCTGACACCGGTGTCATCACTACCTACCGCTCGCCGGGTGGTGCTGGCGTGCGCCTCGATGGCGGCACGATCAACACCGGCGCCCAGATCTCGCCCCACTTCGACTCGATGCTGGTCAAGATGACCTGCCGCGGCCGCGACTTTCCAGCGGCAGTGACGCGGGCCAAGCGGGCACTGGCGGAGTTCCGTCTTCGCGGGGTCTCATCCAACATCTCGTTCTTGCAGGGCGTGCTCGACGACCCCGCCTTCATGGCCGGCGACATCGCGACTGACTTCATCGAGACCCGGCCATGGCTGGTCAACTCGCACCAGTCGAAGGACCGCGGCACCAAGATTCTCACCTGGCTTGCCGAGACGACCGTCAACCAGCCCAACGGCAACGGCGCGGGAATCATCGACCCCGCGCTCAAGTTGCCCGTCGTCGACCTCGAGGCTCCTGCCCCTGCGGGCTCACGTCAGAAGCTGCTCGAGCTTGGCCCGGCGGGCTTCGCCAGCGCCCTGCGCGCCCAGACGGCCCTCGCCGTCACCGACACGACCTTCCGCGACGCCCACCAGTCGCTGCTCGCCACCCGCGTGCGCACCCGCGACCTCGTCGCGGTGCTGCCGCACGTTGCCCGCTTGACGCCACAGCTGCTCAGCGTCGAGGCCTGGGGCGGCGCGACCTATGACGTCGCCCTGCGCTTTCTCGGGGAAGACCCGTGGGAGCGGCTTGCCGCGATGCGCGAGGCCCTGCCCAACATCAACATCCAGATGCTGCTGCGCGGTCGCAATACCGTCGGCTACACGCCGTACCCGACCGAGGTGACGGATGCCTTCGTGCGCGAGGCGCAGTCCACCGGTGTCGACATCTTCCGCATCTTCGACGCGCTGAACGATGTCGCCCAGATGCGTCCGGCGATCGACGCGGTGCTCGCCACCGACAAAGCAGTCGCCGAAGTCGCGCTCTGCTATACCGGCGACCTGCTGAACCCCGACGAGAAGCTCTACACGCTCGACTACTACCTCAAGCTCGCCGAGCAGATGGTCAATGCCGGCGCGCACGTGCTCGCTGTCAAGGACATGGCCGGTCTGCTGCGCGCTGAGGCCGCTGGACGCCTTGTGAGCGCTCTGCGGGCCAACTTTGACCTTCCGGTGCACGTTCACACCCACGACACGGCAGGCGGCCAGCTGGCCGCGCTTATGGCCGCGAGTGCCGCTGGTGCAGACGCGGTGGATGTCGCCAGTGCCCCGATGGCCGGCACGACCAGCCAGCCGTCCGCATCCGCGCTGGTTGCAGCGCTTGCGCACACGGAGCGCGACACCGGACTGTCGCTGCAGGCCGTGAGCGACCTCGAACCCTACTGGGAGGCCGTGCGCCACGCGTACAAGCCCTTCGAGTCGGGGCTCGCAGGCCCGACCGGTCGCGTCTACAAGCACGAGATCCCGGGCGGACAGCTGTCGAACCTTCGCCAGCAGGCGATCGCCCTCGGCCTCGCCGACCACTTCGAGAAGATCGAGGACCTCTATGCGGCCGCCAGCGAGATGCTCGGCCGCCCGCCCAAGGTGACGCCGTCGTCGAAGGTCGTCGGCGATCTCGCCCTTGCCCTAGCGGCCGTCGACGCCGACCCGGCCGACTTTGAGGCGAATCCAGAGAAGTACGACATTCCCGACTCGGTTGTCGGCTTCATGGCTGGCGAGCTCGGCGAGCTGCCCGGGGGATGGCCGGAGCCGTTCCGCAGCAAGGTCCTGCAGGGCCGCACGGTCAAGATCGGCGTCGAAGAGATCAGCGCGGATGACCGCGCAGCTCTCGACGGAACCCCGAAGGAGCGCCGCACCGCCCTCAACCGCCTGCTCTTCGCCGGACCGACCAAGATTTTCGAGCAGGGTCGCGAGACCTACGGTGACCTCTCGGTCATCGACACTGTCGACTACCTCTATGGCCTGCATCAGGGCGTCGAGCACGTCGTCGAGGTGAGCAAGGGCGTGCAGCTCTACGTGGGCCTCGAGGCGATTGGCGAGCCCGATGACAAGGGAATCCGCACGGTCATGGCTATTCTCAACGGTCAGCTTCGCCCGGTCTTCGTGCGCGACCTGTCAATCACGGTCGAGAGCAAGGCCGCAGAGAAGGCCGACACCTCTCGCCCCGGCAGCATCGCGGCGCCGTTCAGCGGCGTCGTCACCTTGCAGGTCGAGGAGGGCGCGACGGTTGTCGCTGGCCAGAGCGTTGCCTCGATCGAGGCCATGAAAATGGAGGCAGCGATCACCACGCCCGTCGCCGGAACTGTGCGTCGGGTCGCCATCAAGAAGACCACGCAGGTCGACGCTGGAGACCTGCTCGTCGAGGTCGACCCCAGCTAGCCGCCGCCACCGGTCACGACCTCGACTAAACTGGAGTGTCCAGTGCACGAAAGGGGGCGACCGTTTTGGCTACAACACCACGGCGCAGCAATGACGCGGAGGGCTCTCCGCTTCTAGACTCGGGGATTCTCGCCGACAGTTCTGGCGACCTCGCAACACGGCTTCCCGAGAGCCTGAGCATTGATGTGACGCTTCCGGCGACGGTGCACCACCAGCCTGCCCACGAGGCAGCCGTCGCCATCGACACGGTCACCGTCGACCCCGGCATCGTCGACACGGTCTCGCTCGGCACGACCTCGGTCGAGATTGTGCACACCGGCCCTGTTCACATTGATGCGGATGACCAGACGTCCCGCTACGGCGGCCCAGAGGGCTCTGAGGCGCTCACCGCCGAGCGGCTCATCAGTGGACGGCGCGGCAAGCGCGCTGCGCCAGAGGGGCGCTGGCCCGCGTTCGTCTATGCGGTGACTTTCCACCTCGTGAACCTCGGTGACTCCCGCACGGTTCGGGAGCGCAAAGAGCTTGACGCCCGCATCGCCAAGCGATTCGAGGGCGGCACCCGCTACATCCCGATCCTCACCCGCAAGGGCGGCGTCGGCAAGACGACGATCACCGCCATTCTCGGCATGGCCATGGCAGAGGTGCGCGAAGACCAGATCATCGCGATCGACGCCAACCCCGACCGCGGCACCCTGTCAGAGCGAGTCAACAAGCAGACCCGTGCGACCGTGCGGGATGCCGTGACCAAGGCCGCATCCATCACCACCTTCAACGACTTCAGCGAGCTGGTGTCGCGCGACGAGACCCGACTCGACGTCATCGCCTCTGACACCGACCCCATGCTCTCTGAGGCATTCGACGAGAACGACTACAACGTCGTCGCCGACCTCGCCTCGCGCTTCTACTCCGTGATGCTCACCGACTGCGGCACCGGCATCGTGCACTCGGTCATGCGGGCGACCCTGCAGCGCGCCGATGCGATTGTCATCGTGTCCGGCGGCTCGATCGACGAGGCGCGCCTCGCCTCAGAGACGCTCACCTGGCTCGAGGCCAACGGATACGGCGAGCTCGCCAAGAACTCCGTCGTCGCGATCAACACCGGAACTCAGGGCACCAACCTTGTGAAGCTCGAAGAGATCGAGGCGCACTTCCAGTCCCGCGTGCGCGCGATCGTGCGTATTCCGTACGACCAGCACCTTGCCTCCGGTTCGGTTATCAACTTCAAGGAGCTGGCGCCGCTGACCCGTAACGCCGCTCGCGAGCTCGCCGCGATCGTCGCCGACGGTCTGCCGGCTGTTAGAAACGCATGACAGTTCGGCCCATCCGGCTCTTCGGAGACCCGGTTCTGCGCAGCGCCTGCGACCCGATCACCCCGGGTGACCCGCGGGCAGCTGGACTCATCGACGACCTGCTCGAGGGTGTCGCCGTCCCTGGGCGCGCGGGCCTCGCCGCCAACCAGATCGGCGTCGGACAGCGCGCGTTCAGCTACAACGTTGATGGCGAGATCGGCTACATCATCAACCCGGTGATTGCGGAGCTCGGCGGAGAGCCGGAGCTCGTCGATGAGGGATGCCTGTCGGTTCCCGGTTTCTTCTTCCAGCGGCTGCGCTACCCGGAGGCGCGCGTCACCGGTATTGACCTCGACGGCAACGCGATCGAGCTGAGCGGCACCGGGCTCATGGCGCAGGCGCTGCAGCATGAGACCGATCATCTTGACGGGCATCTCTTCATCGAGGGACTAGAGCCAGAGGTCAAGCGCGAGGCGATGAAGGCCATTCGCGCCTCCACGTGGTGGCGCACCGGGGCCGCAAGCCTCGGGTAACGACAGAGCGGGTCGAGCCTGTCGAGACCTGCCGAAGAAGGGTCTTCACAGGCTCGACCCGCTCGGGTCGTCAGTGCTGGATCGAGAGGCCCTCGGTCTCGGCGGGGGTGCCGCTGTAGATGCCCTCAATGACATCCGCGAAGTCCTCGACGATGATGTTGCGCTTGATGCTCATCTTCGGGGTGAGGTGTCCGCTGGCCTCGGTGAGGTCGGTCGCGAGAATCTGGAACTTGCGAATCGATTCCGCACGGCTCACCTTGGCGTTGGCCGCGTCGACTGCGCGCTGCACCTCTGCGATGACCTTTGGGTTCACGCTGGCCTCTGCGAGAGTGATGTCGCCGCTCTCACCATTGTTCTTCAGCCAGGCCGGCAGCATCTCGACATCGAGGGTGATGAGCGCGGAGATGAACGGCTTCTGGTCGCCGACGACGATGACCTGGCCGATGATCGGGTTGGCGCGTATCGGGTCCTCTAGGGCCGCAGGGGAGACGTTCTTGCCACCGGCGGTGACGATGAGCTCCTTCTTGCGGCCAGTGATCTGCAGGAAGCCGTCGTCGTCGAGCGTGCCGATGTCACCGGTCTTGAACCACTCGCCGTCCATGGTGTCCTTGGTGGCCTGGTCGTTGTTCCAGTAGCCAGCGAACACGTTGACGCCCTTGACCCAGATCTCGCCGTCGTCGGCGATCTTGAGGCCAACACCCGGAAGCGCGGGGCCGGTCGTGCCGATCTTGAACTGCGTGGTCAGGTTGACGGTCGCCGGGGCCGTGGTCTCGGTCAGACCGTAGCCCTCGAGGATCTTGAGGCCGAGGCTGCGGTAGAAGTGCCCGAGGCGCGGGCCAAGGGGAGCGGAACCCGAGACGGCGTAGACCACGCGACCTCCCATGGCCGCGCGGATCTTGCTGAGCACGAGGCGGTCGAACAGCGCGAACTGGAGCTTGAGGCCGAGGGGCACCGATCCGGCATCCAGTGCCTTGGAGTGCGCGATGGCGACGTCGGCTGCCTTGCGGAAGATCTTGCCCTTGCCGCCGGCCTCAGCCTTCTGCTCTGACGAGTTGTAAACCTTCTCGAACACGCGGGGCACCGCGAGCAGGAAGGTGGGACGGAAGGTAGCCAGCGACGGCAGCAGCAGCTTCGTGTCGGGCTGGTGTCCAACTTTCACGCCGCCGTGGATGCTCAGCACCGAAATGAAGCGCGCGAAAATGTGCGCCGTCGTGATGAATAGCAGGGTCGACGAGTCCGGGTTGACGACCTCGTGCATGACCTTGGCCGCGTTGCGGGTGGTCTCGACGAAGTTCGCGTGGGTGAGCACGACGCCCTTCGGGCGGCCGGTCGAGCCGGAGGTGTAGATGAGGGTTGCGATGTCCTTCGCCTTGGCGAGGTTGCGGAGGCGCTGGATCTCTGCGTCGTCGACGCCTGTTCCGGCGGCGGTCAGCTTGTCGAGGTCGCCGAGGCCCATCTGCCACACCTTTGTGACTGCGGGGGCCTCGCTGCTGATCTCGTCGAAGCGGGCGAAGTGGTCGGGAGTCTCGGTGATGATGCCGATGGCGCCGGAGTCGGTGAGGTTCCACAGCAGCTGCGCGGGGGAGGAGGTCTCGTAGATCGGAACCATGACCGCTCCGGAGTACCAGATGGCGAAGTCGACCAGGCTCCACTCGTATGAGGTCTTTGCCATGAAGGCGATCTTGTCGCCCGGCTTGATGCCCGCGTGCACGAAGCCCTTGGCGAGCGCGATGACCTGGTCCTCGAACTGCTTGGCCGTGACATCTGACCAGCCGCCGTCGGCGGTCGGCAGGGCGAAGATGGCCAGGTCGGGGGTTGCCGCGACGCGGTCAGCGAGCAGGTGCGTCGCGTTCGCGTTGGGGTCAGCCTCGACGGCGGGTGGGGTGAACGTTTCTTTCACGGGTAACTCCTTTGGCACCGGTGCGGACTTCGTGACTATCACTCTAACTTGCGCAGAATGGCGGGGATACCGTGAGTCCGCAGGGAGAGCCGTTCGTTAACTACACTCGACACTCGTGCATGCCATTGGAATTGACATCGGCGGAACCAAGATCGCCGGCGCCCTTGTGAGCGAGAGCGGCGAGATTATCGCCGAGGACCGCCAGCCCACCCCAGCCGGTGACCCGGCCGCGATCACCGACATCGTCGTGGCCATGGTCGAGCGCCTCGCCACAGGCCACGAGGTTACGGCCGCGGGAGTCGCCGCCGCGGGCTTCATCGACGCCGCCCAGTCGACCGTCTACTACGCGCCGAACATCAACTGGCGCAACGAGCCGTTTCAGGCCAACCTTCGCGCGCGTCTCGACCTGGACATCACCATCGACAACGATGCAAATGCGGCTGGATGGGCGGAGTTCCGCTTCGGCGCAGGCCGCAACGTCAGCGACATGACGATGCTCACCATCGGCACCGGCGTCGGCGGCGCGATCGTCACAGAGAACCGACTGTTTCGCGGCGGTTTTGGGGCTGGAGCCGAGATCGGCCACCTTCGGGTCGTTCCGGAGGGCCTACCGTGCGGCTGCGGTGCGAAGGGCTGCATCGAGCAGTACGGCTCGGGCCGTGCCCTGCTGCGCTATGCCAACGAGATTGCGGACGCCGGTGGCATCGGTCGCCCGCTCGCAGAGGCGCGTGCAGAAAACGGCACGCTCAACGGCACCATCGTGGGTGAGTTCATCGCCGCGGGCGACGCAGGAGCCGTGCACGCCCTGCAGGAGCTTGGTCGCTGGATCGGGCAGGCCTGTGCCTCGCTCGCCGCCGTGCTCGACCCCCAGCTCTTCGTCATCGGTGGGGGAGTCGCCGTCGCCGGCGACCTGCTGCTCGATCCGGTTCGTGAGGCGTACCTCGCCCACCTTCCCGCCCGCGGCTACCACCCAGAGCCGGAGTTCGCGACGGCAGAGCTCGTCAACGACGCCGGTGTTGTCGGCGCTGCCGACCTCGCCCGCATCCACTCGCTCTCGCGATAGTCTTGACACTTCGCGCATAGGCAGGCTCACTTTGTTCTACTGGATTATGAAGAACCTGATCGCCGGACCGATCCTCAAGACGGTGTTCCGGCCCTGGGTCATTGGCGCTGAGAAGATTCCGACCACCGGGCCGGTGATCCTCGCCAGCAACCATCTCTCGTTCATCGACTCGATCTTTCTGCCGCTGGTCATCGACCGCCGCATCTCGTTTCTCGCCAAGAGCGACTACTTCGTCGGCCGCACCCTGAGTGGCTGGGCGGTCAAGCACTTCCTTCTCGGCACCGGGATGCTGCCGATCGACCGCTCCGGCGGCAAGGCCTCAGAGGCATCGCTCAACACCGGTCTGCGGGTGCTCGCCAATGGCGGGGTGCTCGGCATCTACCCGGAGGGCACTCGCAGCCCCGACGGCAAGATGTACCGGGGGCGCACGGGGGTGGCCCGCATGATCCTCGAGGGGCACGTGCCGGTGGTTCCCGTTGTCATGGTCGACACCGAGAAGGTCATGCCGATCGGCAGCAAGATTCCCAAGGTGCGCCGCATTGGCATCATGTTCGGCGACCCGCTCGACTTCTCCCGCTTCGAGGGCCTCGAGGGTGACCGCTTCATTTTGCGGTCGATCACCGACGAGATCATGTACGAGCTCAACCGCATCAGCGGCCAGGAATATGTCGACGTGTACGCCAGCTCCGTCAAGGAGCGAGCGAAGGCTGCTGCCAACTAAGCTCGAAGCTGCTGTGTTTCACGGCATCCCTCTCCATTTCGTTAGGAAACCTCCCTGTGGTCGACCCGTCCGAGCCCGTAGTCCTCGCTGATCCCTCCGTGATCGCCGGTCTGGACTATTGGCGCGAGCTGCCGATCAAGCAGCAGCCCGAATGGCCGGATGCCGCGGCTGTCGCCGCCGCCAGCGCCGAGATCGCGACGCTGCCGCCCCTCGTCTTCGCCGGTGAGGTCGACATTCTTCGCGAGCGCCTCGCCAAGGCTGCCCAGGGGCAGGCATTCCTGCTGCAGGGTGGTGACTGCGCCGAGACCTTTGCCGGTGCAACCGCAGAGCAGATTCGCAACCGGGTGAAGACGATCCTGCAGATGGCCGTCGTTCTCACCTACGGCGCCTCGATGCCGATCGTCAAGATGGGCCGCATGGCCGGCCAGTTCGCCAAGCCGCGCTCGAACGACTGGGAGACCCGCGGCGACGTCACGCTGCCCGCCTACCGCGGTGACATCGTCAACGGATACGACTTCACACCGGAGTCGCGCGCCGCGGACCCGCGCCGCCTTGTGCAGGGCTACCACACGGCTGTCGCGACCCTCAACCTCATCCGTGCCTTCACGCAGGGCGGCTTTGCCGACCTTCGCCAGGTGCACAGCTGGAACAAGGGCTTCGCAGCCAACCCGGCCAACCACCGCTACGAGAAGCTCGCCGGTGAGATCGACAAGGCCATTCGCTTCATGGAGGCCGCGGGCGCCGACTTCGACGAGCTCAAGCGCGTCGAGTTCTACACCAGTCACGAGGGTCTGCTCATGGATTACGAGCGCCCGATGACCCGGATTGACAGCCGCAATGGAACGCCGGTCAACACCTCTGCGCACCTGCTCTGGGTTGGCGAGCGCACCCGCGACCTCGACGGCGCCCACATCGACTACTTCAGCCGGGTGCGCAACCCGATTGGCGTCAAGCTCGGACCGACCACCAACGTCGACGACATGCGTCGCCTCATCGACAAGCTCGACCCCGATCGCGAGCCAGGCCGCCTCACCTTCATCACCCGCATGGGTGCGACGAAGGTGCGCGATGCGCTGCCGCCGCTGCTCGAGGCCATCAAGGACCATGAGGCAACCCCGCTGTGGGTCACCGACCCGATGCACGGCAACGGCCTGACGACTCCCAACGGATACAAGACTCGCCGCTTCGACGACATCGTCGACGAGGTCAAGGGCTTCTTCGAATCGCACCGTGCCGTTGGCACGCACCCCGGCGGAATTCACATCGAGCTCACCGGCGACGACGTCACAGAGTGCCTCGGTGGTTCAGAGCACATCGACGAGGCGACCCTTGCGACGAAGTACGAGTCACTGTGCGACCCGCGCCTCAACCACATGCAGTCGCTCGAGCTCTCGTTCCTCGTTGCTGAGGAGCTCGCCGCGGCGCAGGGCTAGATCAGAGCCGCGCTTTGATTGTGATCTCGATGCCGCGCTTCGCCTTGCCGGTGTCCTGACCGGGGGAGTACGAGTCGACGGTTTGCACTGCCCAGTACTCGTCGGGCAGGTCAGAGTCCACCTTGACGGTGAAGCCCGCGTTGCGCAGCTTCTCGGCGGCATTGTTGACGGAGTCGCCGATGATCTCGGGAATGTCGACGAGGTCGGCGCCCTTCGAGATGACGATGTACACCGTGTCGTTCGGGCGTATCGGCGTGCCGGCCGTCTGGGGCTCCACCATGATGACGGCATCTACAGGCTGGGTGTCGTCGAAGGTGCGCGACCCCTCGATACCGGTGACGCCGACCGCCGCGAGAGCGTCGACCGCCTGCTGGAGCGACATTCCGGCGACCGAGGGCAGCGGGCCGAGTGAGACGATGAGCCCCACCGGCCGCTGATCGAAGTAGCTGCCGCCGTTCTCGAGTGGAATGGTGGCTCCCGTGTCGTCCAGCCCGGTTGCCGCGATCACGACTCCAGCGGCGACCGTGTCGTCGAACTGCTGAAAGCTGGTCTTCTCGTCGTAGACGAGCCGGCCATCCGCGATGTTCTGCCTGGCAGTCTCCTCGGAGACGCCGATGAGCTCTGGCACGGTGATCTGCTCTGGACCCTTGGAGATTTGCAACGTGACGGCAGATTCGCGGCGAACACCGGTGCCGACGGCTGGGTCGGTGCCCGCGACGAGTCCCGCTGCAACGAACGGGTCGAACACCTCGACGGTTGCCTCGTCGACGACGAGACTGAGCTCTGTGAGCACCGCGCGTGCGGCGTCGGGGGAGGCGCCGACGACGCCCTCCTCTGGCACGGTGACGAGGGATCCCGGGCCGACACCGAAGTACCACCCGGTGCCGCCGGCGAGGCCGACCACGAGAATGATCGCGGCGATCAACCACCAGCCGCGCTTCTTGCGTTTCTCTGCACGGGTGGCGAGGCTCGTCGCCGCGTCGTCGATAGGACCAGTGGATGACACGGCGGGGCGGGAACCCAGCACCTGCGTCTCGTCGTTCGAGCCCTCGAATCCCGCCGCTGGCATCACCATCGTGCGCTGTGGCATCACAGTCGTCGCGGTGGGAGCCCGCAGTTCTTCGCGGGTCTCAAGCAGCTGGTCGAGCATCATGCGGGCGTCGCGAGGGCGCTCGTCGGGCTCGCGGGCGGTGGCCCAGAGCACCAGTTCGTCGAGCTCGGCGGGCACCCGTGAGTTCTTCACGCTGGGCACCGGCACAGAGTCGTTGGCGTGCTGGTAGGCAATCTGCATCGGCTGCTCGCCCTTGAACGGCTGCTCGCCGGCGAGCATCTCGTAGAGCATGATGCCAACCGCATAGATGTCGCTGCGGGTGTCGGCGATGCCGCGGGTGACCAGCTCTGGAGAGAGGTAGGCGATGGTTCCCAACAGTGCTGCACCGGTCGCGGTGTTCGCGGAGGCCGCGCGCGCGAGCCCGAAGTCGCCGATCTTGATGCGGCCGTCATCGGCCAGCAGCACGTTCTCTGGCTTGAGGTCGCGGTGCACGATGCCGGCCTTGTGGGCCGCGGCGAGACCGCTGAGCACGGCCTCGAGAATGTCGAAGGTCTGCTCCGTGGTGAGCACGTGGCGCTCGGTCAGCAGGTCGCGAAGGGTGATGCCCGGCAGGTACTCCATGACCAGGTAGGCCATGTCGGTGTCCTGTCCCTGATCGAAGACGTTGACGACGTTGGGGTGGGCAAGGCGGGCCGCAGAGCGGGCCTCTTGGATGAACCGCTCGCGAAACTTGCTGTCATCGGCGAGGTGGCCGTGCATGACCTTGATGGCCACGCGGCGCTCGAGCCGCAGGTCGGTCGCGAGGTAGACGGTCGCCATTCCGCCGCGGGCGATGCGTGACCGAACCTGGTACCGGCCGTCGACAAGGCGACCGATCATCGGGTCCGACGTGTTGACGCTCACCGTACGATTCTAAGTTTCGTCATGCCGCGAGGCCGGTTGGACACGGCCCCGATGCGATAACTATCCGAGCTCAGAGAGCCAGAATCGAGCGGATGCCTCCCACTTCGCGTAGGCATCGGGATACGCCGAGACCTGCACTTTCTGTGCCGCCTGCGTGACGGTCAGCGACTGCCACCCGGTGATGTCGAGAAGTCCGCGGGTCTTGCCCTTGTTCGGGTTGCTCGGGCCACCGTAGAAGAGCTTCGCGGCGTGCGTCGCGTCGGTGAGTTGCGCGATCGTGCCCCAGCCGGAGCTCGGGCGCTGCTGGAACAGGCCGACAGAATCGAGGTGGCCGTAGTTGATGTTGCGCATGCTCGACTCTTGCATCGCGGTGGCGAGAGCCACGACGATGCCGTAGTCGCTCACACCCAGCTGGCGGCCAACCGAGATGATCGTGAGGGCGTTGGCAGTCTGGTCGTCCTGAAGCAGGGTGATCGTGCCTGCGCCGGTCGACGCGGGCGCAGTGGCGACACCGGGAATGACGAGGGTGCGTCCAGCGAAGATCGTGCTCGCGAGAGTGAGTCCGTTGGCAGTGAGCAGCGCCTTCACTGTCACACCGAACTTCGCGGCAATCTTGGTGAGGTTGTCGCCGGACGTGATGACATAGCTGCCGTTGGCCGGTGCGGCGACCGGTGCCGCCGCGGGAGCGGGCGCGGGGGCCGGAGCCACGACAGGAACGACCGCAGCGGGCGGCGGCGTGACCGGGGTGACAGCGGCCACGGGCTGGGCGGCCAGAACCGGCTGGGGGGCCGGGGTTGCAGCCTGACCGGGGATCGTCAGCACCTGTCCGGGGTAGATGATGGTCGACCATCCGAGCTTGTTGGCAGTGAGCACCGCAAGGGTGGTGACGCCGAACTTCGCGGCGATCTTGCCGACAGTGTCCCCCTTGGCGATCGTGTAGGTGCCAGTGGTGGCCGTCGGAGCAGCAGCGATCGGGGTGGCCGGCGCGGGTGTCACCGCGGCCGATGTGAGCTTGATGACCTGCCCGGGAAAGATCAGCGAGGTGCGGCTCAGACCGTTGAGGGCAAGGATGCCGACGGTCGTCAGTCCGTAGCGCGTGGCGATTCCACTGATCGTGTCGCCCTTGACAACGGTGTAGCTCGCGGGTGCGGGCAGCGCCGCGACCTTGATGCCGCTACTCGCCGCCGCGAGGGATCCGGAACCCGTGGTGCCCGGCTTGACGGGGCTCTGCGGCGCGGCCTGGTCGATCTGCGCCGTGAGGTTCATGGTCATGGCCATGGTGCCGACCAGCAGGATCGGCACTGTCGAGTTGAGGGCGCGCTGCGACTGCAGCGGTTCGGCGCGCACGGCGGGGGCAAGGCCCGCGAAGACCGAGCGTTCGATCTCGCTGTGCGAGTCGTCGATGCGGATGGTGCTCATGATTCCCCCGGCCGGTGCGTTATTTCGGCGCTGTTCCCGTGACAGCGTGCCAACACCCTCTCCAACGTGACACAGATAGGAACAACTGTCAATTAGTGGGGCGGATGTTATTTGAGTTAACACGATCGAAACAAACGCGTCGCTACCGGGCTCACACCCGCACCCATGGCAGGGTGGAAGGGTGAGTGATTCGACCGACATCCGCTGGCTGACTGTTCCCGACCTAACCGAGCTTCTCGGCCTCAAGGTCAGTCAGGTGCGCCGTCTGATCGAGGACCGCGCGATCATTGCTCGCCGCGTCGACGGCGTCTGGCGGGTGCCAGAGCTCTTCATTCGCGATGGGGAGCCGCTGGGCGAGTTGCGCGGAACCCTCGTGCTGCTCGCTGACCTTGGCTTCAGCGACGACGAGGCGATCGACTGGCTGCTCTCTGCCGAGGAGAGCCTCGGCGTGAGCCCCATCGACGCGCTGCGCGCTGGCCGCAAGGCCGAGGTGCGCCGGGTGGCCCAGGCGCTCCTTTAGGCCGAACGGCGAATAACCGTGTCGGCCAGCGCGGTGAGCTGAGCTCGTGCGCCGCGGCTGATTGGTGCATCCGCGATAGCCGCGAGGGCGCGCTGGGTGTTCTGCTCGATCAGTGCTTCGAGGGCGTCGAGCGCTCCGCTGGCCGTGATGGTGTTTTGCAGCAACTCGACTTGGCTTTCAGTGAGCTCGGGGTCGCCGAGCAGCTCGTCGAGCAGCCGGCGCGCGTTGGCGGGCAGTCGCTCGCGGGCGAGGGCGATGAGCACGGTGCGCTTTCCCTCGCGAAGGTCGTCTCCAGAGGGCTTGCCGGTTAGAGCAGGATCGCCGAACACGCCGAGCACATCGTCGCGCAGCTGGAAGGCGACGCCGAGCGGTAGGCCGAAGTCGCGCAGGGCGCTGAGCTGGGCGAGCGTGCCCCCGCCGAGCGAGGCGCCGATCGCCAGTGGTGCCTCGACGCTGTACTTCGCCGACTTGTAGACGATGACCCGATTTGCGCGCGAGAGCTGATCGGCCTCGGACTGCCGCGCCCAGGCGTTCTCCTCGACTATGTCGAGGTACTGCCCGACGGTGACCTCCGTGCGCATGAGGTTGAACTCTGAGCGCGCGGCGATGCGCGCACCAAGATCGCTGAGCATCGAGAGACCATCGGCGAAGATTTCATCGCTCCAGCTGAGCAGAAGGTCGCCGAGCAGCAGGGCTGCAGACTCGCCGAAGGCGGTGGGGGAGCCGAGCCAGTTGGAGTCACGGTGCAGCAGCTCGAAGCGGCGGTGGGCGGCGGGGCGTCCACGGCGGGTGTCGGAGTTGTCCATGATGTCGTCATGAACCAGCGCTGCGGCGTGGAAGACCTCAAGGGCGGTCGCCGCCAGAATCACCGCGTCGAAGCTGTCACTGTCGGGAACATCGTCGAAGAGGTCGTCGGCCGCGACGGCCTGCCAGCCCCAGTAACAGAACAGCGCACGAAACCGCTTGCCGCCGGCAAGGAAGTCGCGCGAGTAGTCGATGAAGGGGGCGAGCTCTGGCGCGATGGCGGTCAGCTGTGGAGCCCGTGCCGCGAGGTACGCGTCGATGTTCTGCTGGACCAGGTCCACTAACCGCGTACTCTCAGCCACCGTCCTAGCCTAGTTCGGCTAGCGGGGCTTACTATTGGAGTTACTCATAACACCCAGCCGTAAGGGGATCGGGATGGCACTTTCCGAACAGGAGCAGCGACTCCTCGACGAGATGGAGCGCAATCTCTACCAGAACGACGCCGATTTCGTGGCGACCGTTGCTGGTGCGCGAGGCCGCACGAACTACCGCGGCATCATCCTCGGCGCGATTCTCGTGCTCGTCGGCATCGGTGTTCTGCTCTTCGGAGTCGGCTCGAGCCTGCTCATCGTCGGGGTCCTCGGGTTCATCGTCATGTTTGCCGGTGTCATCGTCGCCCTGACCCCGTCACGATCGCCGCAGCTGCCTGAGCGCGCAAGCTCGAGCGGGGCGCCGCGTGCCAGTGCACGTCGCTCCGGGGGCTTCATGGAGAGCATCACTGACCGCTGGGAGAAGCGCCAGGACGACCGCGACCGCTAGCCCCCAGCACTCTTAGAGAGACCGATCCTCGCGGATCGGTCTTTTTTTGTGCCATTTTCGCCCAAATCGCTCCATTTCCCTCCACCTCGCAAGCTCAGTAATTACGGGCTTGACGAGGTATTTTTTTGAGATTCTGGCTATATTTCCTCGTTTTGTGGATGAAAGTGGAGTAAAGTGGAGGGTATCCAAGACCTGAGCCGGCAAGTGGAGGGGGTGCAGCCATGTTTCTCGGTACTCACGCGCCCAAGCTCGACGACAAGGGCCGCGTCATCCTCCCCGCGAAGTTCCGCGATGAGCTCGCCAACGGTCTTGTCATCACCCGCGGCCTCGAACGCTGCCTCTTCGTGTTCACGCAGCGCGAGTTCGAGGCTGTACACGAGAAGATCCGCCAGGCGCCGCTGACCGACAAGCGCGGTCGTGACTTCGTTCGCATGTTCCTCAGTGGCGCAAGCCCAGAGCAGGCCGACAGTCAGCACCGCGTCACGATTCCCGCCAACCTGCGCGAGTACGCCAACCTCGACCGCGATCTGACCGTCATCGGCGTCGGCAATCGCGCAGAGATCTGGGACACCGCCGCGTGGGAGTCCTACTACGACGCCAACGAAGACGACTTCTCCAACACCGCAGAGGAGGTGATCCCCGGACTCTTCTAGCACCGTGGCGCTGACTCCCAGCCGTTCGCTACGCCCTGACTTTCTTCCCCGATGTCAGGTCGGAATGGATGGGGATCAGCACTCCGGAGCACACCGGAAAGACATATGAGCAACGACATTCACATTCCCGTCACCCTCGAGCGCACCCTCGAGCTGCTTGCCCCTGCCCTCGAGAAGCCGGGAGCGATCGTCGTCGACGCAACCCTCGGCATGGGCGGACACGCCAGCGCGATGCTTGAGCGCTTTGAGGGCCTGCGGCTGATCGGCCTCGACCGCGACCTCGATGCCCTCGCGATCGCTGGGGAGCGGTTGAAGCCCTTTGGCGACCGGGTGACGCTGGTGCACACGGTCTATGACGACATCCGCTCGGTTCTTGACGGCCTCGGCATCGACGAGGTCACCGGCGTGCTCTTCGACCTCGGGGTCTCGAGCCTCCAACTCGACGAGGTCGACCGCGGCTTCTCGTACTCGAAGGACGCCCCACTCGACATGCGCATGGACGCGACCGCCGGCCTCACCGCCGAGCGCATTCTCGCCGAGTACAGCGAGTCAGAGCTGCGCCGCATCTTCTACGAGTACGGAGAAGAGAAGCTCGCCCCGCGCTACGCGAGCAAGATCGTGCAGGCCCGCGCCATCGAGCCGATCGTGCGTTCCGCACGACTCGTCGAAATCATTGTCGCCGCGACACCTGCCGCCGTGCAGCGCGCCGGCCACCCGGCCAAGCGCGTTTTTCAGGCCCTGCGCATCGAAGTCAACCAGGAGCTCTCGGTGCTCGAGCGTGCGATCCCAGCAGCCCTCGACAGCCTCGCTGTTGGTGGCCGCATCGTCGTGCTCGCGTACCAGTCGCTCGAGGACCGCATCGTCAAGCGCATCTTCGCCGCCCGCTCCGCCTCGACCGCACCCCGCGGTCTGCCGGTAGAGCTGCCGGAGCACCGTCCAGAGTTCAAGCTGCTCGTTCGCGGAGCAGAGCTCGCCACCGACGAGGAGAAGGAGCGCAACCCGCGCTCTGCTCCCGTGCGCCTCCGTGCCGCCGAGCGCCTGAAGGCCGCCGCATGAGCGCCGTCGCCTACGCGCGCCCGCAGCGCGGCGAGCCGGCAGCGCAGCCGCAGCGCATCGAGATCGTCACCACCCGTGCGCAGCGCCGTGCCCGCCCGAAGTCGTTCTACGCGGTTCTCGCCGTGAGTGCCGTGTTCGCCCTGTTTCTTGCCCAGCTCATGCTGAGCATCGTGCTGTCTGACGGCGCGTACCAGATCTCGGCGTTGCAGGTTGAACAGAAGCAGCTCTCACGCACCTCGCAGGACCTCGCAGAGAGCCTCGACCTTCTTGCCTCGCCGCAGAGCCTCGCGCAGCGGGCTGAGGCGCTTGGAATGGTCGTTGGCAGCAGCAGCCCCGCCTTCTTGCGACTGGCGGATGGCGCCCTCGTCGGCACCCCCGTCGCCGCGGTCGGCACCGCCGGTGCCCTCGGCCCCGACGGCGGACTCGTCGCGAACTCCCTGCTGGTGCCCGGTGCAGCGACACTGGACCCCGCGGCAACCCCCGAGACGACGGGCGCGCCTACGCTCAACCCCGCCTCGACCTCGGTAGCGTCGAGCAACGGTGAGCTCCCGTCACCGACCACCCGGTAGTTCCGGGCGAACGAAGGACCGCCGGTGAACAACTCGCGCAGCACGCGTCGTCGCCTCGCGGCGACTGTTCTCGCACTCGTGGCCACGGTGATGCTGTTCAGCGGCCGGCTCATCGACATCCAGGTTGTGCGTGCCGCCGAGCTCAATGAGCAGTCGCTCGGAAAGCGCTCCGTTGCCGTGCCCACCTACGGAGTGCGTGGCAACATCACCGACGCCAACGGGGTGCTTCTCGCCTCGAGCGTCGACCGCTACGACATCACCGCGAGCCCCAAGGTGATGCACGGCCTCGCTGATCCCAAGAACAAGAAGCCAATCGACGCTGAGGCTCAGATCGAGGATCTCGCGATCGCCACCGGCGAGACCGTCGAGGCCATCACCGCGGCCCTCAACGCCGACCCCGAGTCTGACTTCGCATACATACACAAGCTCGGCACCCTCGAGGTGCTCGAGGCGGTTAGAGCGCTGAAGATTCCGTGGGTGTACTACGAGGTGCACCCGAGCCGCACCTACCCGAACGGCGCTGTTGCAGGCAACCTCGTCGGCTTTATCGGAACCGACGGCCCGCAGGCGGGTATGGAGCTCGACTACGACTCCTGCCTTGCCGCCACCAACGGGTCGTCGACCTACGAGAAGAGCAAGGACGGCGTGCGCCTTCCCGGCAGCACGGTGACGACCAAGGAACCCGTCGACGGCGGCACCCTCAAGCTCACTATCAACAGCGACCTGCAGTTCTACGCCCAGGAGCAGCTCGCCACCCAGGCGATCAAGGTCGGTGCGGACTGGGGCACCGCGATGGTGGTGCGCGTCAGCGACGGCCACATCATGGCGGCCGCCGACTACCCGAGCGTCGACCCCAACGATGTCAACGGCGTGCCCAACACGGCCCTCGGCTCGTTGGCCTTCAGCACTCCATACGAGCCCGGATCGACTTTCAAGCCGATGACCGCCGCCATGGCGATCGACCAGGGGCTCGCAACCGCTACGACCCAGGTCATTGCCCCGGGGCGCATCTACTTTCCGAACGGCCAGTACATCAAGGACGTCTGGGCGCACAACGACATTCACCTGACCCTCGCCGGCGTACTGATGAACTCGTCGAACACGGGCATCTCGAAGTTCAGCGACATGATGAGCCAGCAGACGCGCTACGACTACTTCAAGGCCTTCGGGGTCGGAACCAAGACCGGCGTCGGCCTGTTCGAATCGGCTGGGTCACTGCCCACCATCGACAAGTGGGACCAGTTCACCAACTACACGGTGGCCTTTGGGCAGGGTGTCTCGACGACATCCGCTCAGATGGCGTCGATCTATCAGACGCTGGGAAACAACGGCATCAAGATGCCGCTCACCCTCGTCGAGGGCTGCACGATGCCCGATGGCACGGTGACATCGGTGCCCGACGCGACCCCGACGCAGGTGGTGTCGGAATACGCCGCAGACCAGACCGTCGCCGCCATGGAGACGATCGTGTCGAAGGGCTCGCTCTCGCGCCAGCTGACGATTCCCGGCTACCGCATCGCGGCGAAGACCGGAACCGCAGAGGTGCCAGAGAACGGCGGCTACGGCGATCAGCGCATCGTGTCGGTGGCGGGCATGATTCCGGCCGAGAACCCGCAGTACGTGGTCATCGTCACGCTGGGCAAGCCCGATATTATGAAGACTTCCGCCGCCTCGGCGGCCCCGTTCAAGAACATCATGACCCAGGTGATCAAGACATTCCGCATCGAGCCCTCCGGGGTGCCGGCGCCGGACATGCCCGTCACGTGGTGACAGTCGACACGAAATGAGTAGCCGATGACCGCTCGGATCCCTCCGGTCCTTCGGCCAGAGCATCCGTCAGCCCGATCCCTTGCCGAACTCGTCAACGGGTTCGGACTCGAGCACTCCGGCTCTGTCGACGGGGTCGAGATCACCGGTGTGACGCTGAGCACGAACGACCTGCGACCCGGCGACCTCTATGTCGGCATCAACGGCAAGAACAGCCATGGTGCGAGCTTCGCATCCGTCGCGAAGGACGGCGGTGCCGTCGCGATTCTCACGGATGCCGAGGGGGCTGCCATCGTCGCCGACCTCGATCTTCCCGTCATCATTGTCGACTCGCCCCGCGCTGCCCTCGGCGAGATCTCCGCGTGGGTCTACCGCACCATGGAGAAGCCCCCGCTGCTCTTCGGCACAACAGGCACGAACGGCAAGACCTCGACCTCGCACCTACTCGAGGGGATCCTGCGCCAGTTGGGCCTCGTGACCGGCCTCAGCTCTACGTCAGAGCGACACATCGGCGATGAGATCGTCGTCAGCCGGCTCACGACGCCAGAGGCGAGCGAGATGCACGCCTTGCTCGCCCGCATGCGCGAGGCCGAGGTGCGTGCCGTCGCCATCGAGGTGAGCGCGCAGGCGCTCGAGCGTCACCGCGTCGACGGCATCGTCTTCGACGTCGTTGCGTTCACGAACCTCACCCACGATCACCTCGACGACTACCGCGACATGGAGGAGTACTTCCAGTACAAGCTCGCGCTGTTCTCACCGGACCGCGGTCGTCGCGGCGTCGTCTCGCTCGACTCGGCCTACGGGCAGCGGGTCGTTGAAGAATCGCGCATTCCGGTCACCACCATCTCGTCTACTCCAGAAATCGTGGCGGAGTGGAACGTCGAGATTCTCGACGAGCAGCCTGCTCACACCGAGTTTCGGCTCACCGGCCCCCAGGGCCGCTCGCTGGTCACGCGGGTGCCGCTCATCGGCTGGCACATGGCCGCCAACGGTGCGCTCGCCATCGTCATGCTGGTCGAGGCGGGTTTCGAGCTCGAGGCTATCGGCCAGGCTCTGAACGAGGCGGGCGGCATCGAGGCCTACCTTCCCGGACGCACCGAGCGCGTCTCCGGCGACCGCGGGCCGACGGTGTTCGTGGACTTCGGGCACAGCGCCGACGCCTTCGAGCAGACCCTCGCCGCGGTGCGCACCGTCACCGCCGGTCGCGTGATCATGGTTTTCGGCGCCGACGGCGATCGTGACGCCACCAAGCGTCACGAGATGGGCAGGGTCGCCTCTGAAGGATCGGACATCCTGGTCATCACCGACCACCACCCTCGCTTCGAGAACCCGGCCTCCATTCGCGCCACCCTCGTCGAGGGCGCCCACCTGGCGGAGCACGAGGCAGAGCTGCACGAGGTGAGCCCGCCAGAGAAGGCCATTCGCGCTGCAGTCGCCCTGGCGAAGGAGGGCGACTCGATTCTCTGGGCTGGCCCCGGCCACCAGGACTACCGCGACATCGAGGGCGTTCGCACGCCGTACTCCGCTCGCGACGAGGCGCGCGAGGCGCTGCGCGAGAACGGCTGGTCGTGAGCTTTCCGCTGAGCGAGCCCGACCTCATCGCGATCGATGATGAGCTCGCGGCCGGAAAGTCGCTCGAGGCTGCCATTGGCCACCGGTTGCGCACGAGCCGCGCCGCCAACGGGGCACTCGTCATCGACGACACGGGAGACACCGATCGAGACGGCATGGCGTCGGCGCTGCGGTTTCTCGCGCAGGTGACGGGGAAGTCCGTTCGGTCCGTTGCTGTTCTCGGCGAGTTCGACGCAGACGGGGCCGACGCGCTCGAAGAGCACGACTACATCGGTCGCCTCGTGGTGCGTCTCAACATCGGCCAGTTGGTGGCCGTCGGGCACGCGGCACGGCACATTCAGTCCGCTGCGGGCCTCGAGGGCTCATGGGACGGGGAGTCGCTGATCGTTGAGACCCCCGCAGAGGCATACGATTTGCTTCGTGGCCAATTACGCGGGAACGATGTGGTGCTCGTGAAGGCATCGACGAGAGCGGGCCTCGGCCAGCTCGCTGAGCAGCTTGAGGGTGGCACCCGATGATCCCCCTTCTTCTCGGCGCGGGTATCTCGCTCGTGTTCACGCTGACAATGACGCCCCTCTTCATCAAGCTGTTCACGGCAATCGGATGGGGCCAGTTCATCCGCGATGACGGACCCCAGTCGCACCACGCCAAGCGCGGCACGCCCACCATGGGCGGCATCGTCTTCATCATCGGCGCCATCGTCGGCTATCTGCTCGGCCACCTCATCGCCAATGGGCAGCCCTTCACGCGAGTGGGCTTCCTCGTCATCTTCATGATGGTCGGCATGGGCCTCGTTGGTTTTCTCGACGACTTTCTCAAGACCCGCAAGCAGCGCAGCCTCGGGCTGGGCGGCTGGTCAAAGATCGCAGGGCAGGTCGTCATCTCGACGATCTTCGCCTTTCTCGCCCTGACCAGCCCCGACGAGAACAACCTCACCCCGGCCGGAACGGTCATCGACGGTGTGCAGCACATCTACATCTCGGCAATTCGCGACATCTCGTGGCTGCAGCTCACCGCCTTCGGCGCGGTTGGCGGCGCGATCCTGTTCATCCTGTGGGTGAATGTCATTGCCGTCTCTGCCTCCAACGGCGTCAACGTCGCCGACGGTCTCGACGGTCTAGCGACCGGCGCGGCCATGGTCGCCACCGCGGCCTACATCTTCATCGGCTTCTGGCAGTACAACCAGAGCTGCTTCGGTGGCGCCGACGAGGCCGATCTGTTCAAGTGCTACGTCGTGCGCGACCCGCTCGATCTCGCGGTCATCGCCGCGTGTATCTCTGGCAGCCTTGTCGGGTTCCTCTGGTGGAACACCTCGCCCGCCCAGATCTTCATGGGTGACACCGGCTCTCTCGGCCTCGGCGGCGCCATCGCCGCTCTCGCGATCCTCAGCCGCACCGAGCTGCTGCTCGTTCTCATCGGCGGCCTGTTCTTCATCGTCACCGGTTCGGTGATCGTGCAGCGGGTCTATTTCAAGATCACCAAGGGCAAGCGCATCTTCCTGATGAGTCCACTGCATCACCATTACGAGCTCAAGGGCTGGGCTGAGATCACCGTCGTCGTGCGGTTCTGGATCATCGCGGGTCTGTTCGTCGCTGCCGCCGTGGGCCTGTTCTACCTCGAGTGGGCCAACCGCTGATCGTGCGCGACCTCGACACGCTCACCAGCTGGAACGCGGACTGGAGCGGCCTACGGGTCGCCGTTCTCGGTCTCGGTGTCTCCGGATTCTCGGTGGCCGACACCCTCGCTGAGCTCGGCGCCGTCGTCACCGTCTTTGCCTCGAAACCAGACGACGAGCGCGCCCGCATCCTCGATGTTCTCGGCGTTGGATTTGTTGTCGACCCGCTCGACGCGCCGCCGCAGCAGCTCGTCGACCTCGACCCGGAGCTCGTGATCGTCTCACCGGGCTTGAGGCCAGACCACCCGGTGCTGCTGTGGGCAGAGCAGCGTGGCACTGCGATCTGGGGCGACATCGAGCTCGCCTGGCGGGTGCGCGACAAGGTGAAAACCGCCGAGTGGATCTGCGTCACCGGCACCAATGGCAAGACCACGACCGTGCAACTCACCACCCACCTCATCGCTGCCGCGGGGCACCGCGTGGCCTCCGTGGGCAACATCGGCGTGCCCGTGCTTGACGCGGTTCGCGAGCCAACCGGCTTCGACGTTCTCGTCGTCGAGCTCTCGAGCTTTCAACTGCACTGGATCAACCGCAACGCGGCCGGCGCCATCTCGCCGCTCGCGAGCGTCTGCCTCAACCTCGCCGCCGACCACTACGACTGGCACGGGTCGGCCGAGGCCTATGCGGCGGCAAAGGCCAAGGTCTACGACAACACCAGAGTCGCCTGCATCTACAACAAGGCGGATGCCGCCACCATGCACATGGTCGAGGAGGCCGACGTCGTCGAGGGCTGCCGTGCCATCGGCTTCGACCTCGGAGTGCCCGGCCCGAGCGACCTCGGCATCGTCGACGGCATCATCGTCGACCGTGCCTTCCACGATGACCGTCACACCTCGGCTTTCGAGCTGACCACGCACGGGGAGCTGGCTGAGGTCGGCCTCGACGCACCACACTCTGTGGCCAACGTTCTGGCCGCGTCGGCTCTCGCCCGCGCCTACGGGGTGCCCGCTGGCGTCGTGCGCGCGGCGATAGCGACATTTCGGGTTGACCACCACAGAACAGAGACCGTCGTGCTGCACGACGGGGTGCTCTGGGTCGACGACTCGAAGGCGACCAACGCGCATGCGGCCAATGCGTCGCTGTCGGCGTTCGCGTCCGTTGTCTGGATTGTCGGTGGGCTGCTCAAGGGTGTCGACGTCAGTGACCTCGTGCAGAGCCACGCCACGCGCCTGCGGGCAGCCGTTCTCATCGGGGTCGACCGCGAGCCGCTGCGGCTGGCGTTCGAGCGACACGCCCCCGGCCTTCCGGTGTTCGAGGTCGACACGGCTGACACTAAAGAGGTCATGCCTATAGCTGTCGGTCTTTCGGCCGCGGCGGCCCTGCCCGGAGACACCGTTCTTCTGGCTCCGGCGGCCGCATCGATGGACCAGTTCAGTGACTACGGCGACCGGGGTCGGCGCTTTGCCGCCGCAGTGCGTGAGAGAGTCGGAGGTGCCGAGGGTGAGCAGTTCGACCCGACCACCGCAGGCGGCCCCACCGCCAGCTGAGCCAGAGCTGCCGAAGGCCGTCGTCGGCGTTCGCCGCATCTTCGCGATGGAGACCGGCAACTTCTTTCTGCTGCTGGGCACCACGCTGTTTCTCGTGGTCTTCGGGCTCGTCATGGTGCTCTCGTCATCGTCGGTCGAGTCGCACCTGCAGAACCAGTCATTCTTCACCGCCTTCCTTAGGCAGGGGCTCTATGCGGTCGTCGCTATTCCGCTCATGCTCATCGCCTCGCGCATGCCCCTCGCTTTCTGGAAGAGGATGGCGCGGCCAGCCATCATGCTCGGCATCGGCCTTCAGCTGCTCGTTCTCACCCCGCTGAGCTACGAGTACGGCGGCAACCGCAACTGGATCACCATCGGCCCGATCAGCGCACAGCCATCGGAGATCGCCAAACTCGCCGTCATCGTCTGGATCGCCTTCGTGCTGACGCGGCCAGACAACGGCGACAGCTATTGGAAGCGCTATTTCGTTCCCGTCGCCGCCGCCGCGGTCGTCTCCATCGGCCTCGTGCTCTACGGTCGCGACCTCGGCACCGCTGTCATCATGCTCTCCATCGTCTTCGGGGCGTTCTACTTCACCGGCGTCAAGCTGCGCTATCTGCTGAGCAGCGGCGTGGTCATCGGCCTGCTCGGCATCGCGTTCGCCTTCGCCAGCGACTCGCGCACGAAGCGCATCAACGCGTGGATCAACGGATGCACCGAGGTCGACTACCTCGACACCTGCTGGCAGCAGATGCACGGCACCTGGGCGCTGGCCGCCGGGGGAGTCTTCGGGGTCGGGCTCGGCAACTCGAAAGCGAAATGGTCGTGGTTGCCCGAAGCTGACAACGACTATATCTTCGCCATCATCGGTGAGGAGCTCGGCCTCATCGGCGCGATTGTCGTTCTGCTGCTGTTTGTCGTGCTTGCGATCGCCTTCGTTCGCATCATCCGCATGAACACCGACCCTTTCGCCCGCATCGTCACCAGCGGCGTCATGGTCTGGATCATCGGCCAAGCCTTCGTCAACATCGCGGTCGTCGTCGGGGTGCTTCCGGTGCTCGGCGTGCCATTGCCCCTCATCTCTGCGGGTGGCTCTGCGCTTATCTCGAGCCTGCTCGCCATTGGAGTGGTGTTGTCGTTTGCCCGCGAGCACCCCGTGCGCGAGCACGATCTGCCCATTTCTCCGGCTGAGCGCTCCCGCCTCGCCGCAATCGAGAGGTCACGTACCCGGTGACGACCTACCTTCTGGCTGGCGGTGGAACCGCCGGCCACGTCAACCCCCTGCTCGCAGTCGCCGATCGGCTGCGCGAGAACGACCCGACCGCCGAGATTCTCGTACTGGGCACCGCAGAGGGCCTCGAGGCGCGCCTCGTGCCCGCCAGAGGCTATGAGCTGCTCACCATCGCCAAGCTGCCCTTTCCGCGGCGCCCCGGCCGTGCGTTGCTGCGTTTTCCCGCTGCGCTGCGTCACGAGGTTGGGGTGGTTCGGCGCATCATCCACGACCGCGCGGTAGACGTCGTCGTCGGCTTCGGTGGCTATGCGTCTGCGCCGGCCTACCTCGGTGCCCGCGCGGAGCACGTGCCACTGGTGGTGCACGAGGCCAACGCGAAGCCGGGCTTCGCTAACCGCCTCGGTGCGCGCTTCACGAGTTACGTTGGCGTGCTGTTCGCCAGCACTCCGCTTCGTGGCGCGACCGTTGTCGGCATGCCGCTGCGCGCTGAGATCGAGCGCCTCGAGCGACCGGCAGCCCGTCGCGAGGGCCACGCGCTCTTCGGGCTAGCTGCCGACAAGCCGGTGCTGCTGGTGACCGGCGGCTCGAGCGGTGCCCGGTCGCTCAACCGAACGATCGCAGCGACCGTGCCCCTCATTCTCGGCGCTGGCTGGCAGGTGCTTCATATCGCGGGGGAGCGATCCGAGATCGACGATCCCACCCTGCCCGGCTACGTGCTGCTGCGCTACTGCGACCGCATGGAGCTGGCGATCGCGGTGGCCGATCTGGCAGTGTCACGCGCCGGATCCGCCACGGTCAGCGAGTTCACGGCGGTCGGGGTTCCTGCCGTCTACGTGCCATACCCGGTCGGCAACGGCGAGCAGCGTTTCAACGCGGCGGATGTCGTGGCAGCCGGCGGCGCCCAGCTCGTTCTCGACGCCGACTTCACGCCAGCGTGGGTGGCAGAGCACCTCGTTCCGCTGCTGCAGGATCGGGCCTCCATCGCAGAGATGGCCGTGCGCGCTGCCTCCGTAGGCGTTACCGACGGTACCGACCGCATGGTCGCCCTCATCAGCCGCGCACTGCACGATCACGTAAAATCGAGCCAATGATCAAGCCCGACTTCAGCCAGCAGCTTCCCAGTGAGCTCGGCTCTCTCCACTTCGTCGGCATCGGCGGCTCCGGCATGAGCGGCATCGCGCGGCTCTTCCTCGCCGCGGGCCACCGGGTCAGCGGTTCCGATCGCAGTGAGAACCACAACACCGAGGCCCTGCGCGAGCTGGGTGCGACGGTGACTATCGGCCACGACGCCGCCAACCTCGGCGACGCCGATGCCCTCGTGTTCACGACGGCGCTCTGGCCCGACAACCCCGAGTATCTGCTCGCGCAGCAGCGCGGAATCCCGCTGCTGCACCGCTCGCAGGCGCTGGCCTGGCTGATCAGCAAGCAGCGCCTCGTCGCGGTCGCGGGCGCGCACGGCAAGACGACCTCGACCGGCATGATCATCACCTCGATGCTCGAGCAGGGGGCCGACCCGAGTTTCGTCAACGGCGGCGTCATCCAGTCGCTTGGAGTGTCATCGAACACGGGAACCGGCGAGCTGTTCGTCGTCGAGGCAGACGAGTCTGACGGATCATTTCTGCTCTACGACACGGCGGTCGCCCTCATCACCAACGTCGACGCCGACCACCTCGATCACTACGGCGACCACGACGCCTTCGACGACGCCTTCGTCAACTTCTCGCTCAACGCGAGCGAGTTCGTCGCGGTCTCGAGCGATGACCTTGGTGCCGTTCGTGTCTCTGCCCGCCTCGATGGACAGAAGCTCATCACCTTCGGCGAGGCAGAGCACGCGGATGTGCGCGTCACCGACATCGCCGAGACCGGCCCCGTCTCGTTCACCCTGCACTGGCAGGGTGCGGCCTACCCGGCGCAGCTGGCGGTGCCCGGCCGTCACAACGCGCTCAACGCCGCGGGAGCCTTCGCGGTTCTCGTCGGCCTCGGATTCGACGCCGAGGCGTCCCTGCGCGGCATCGAGCTCTTCGGCGGCACCGAGCGGCGCTTCGAGCTGCACGGCACAGTGCGCGGCGTGCGCGTCTACGACGATTACGCCCACCACCCGACCGAGGTCGAGGCCGCGCTGCAGACAGCGCGCTCTGTCGTCGGCAGCGGTCGGGTTATCGCCGTGCATCAGCCGCACCTCTACAGCCGCACCCAGATGATGGCTGGCGACTTCGCCGAGGTTTACGAGCGGCTGGCCGACGAGACGATCGTGCTCGACGTGTACGGCGCCCGCGAAGATCCTGTGCCCGGTGTGACCGGCGCCCTGGTGAGCGAGCGCTTCGCGGACGCGTCGAAGGTGGCGTACCTGCCTGACTGGCAGGAGGCATCCGACTTTGCCGCATCAATCGCGCGCGAGGGCGACATCATCATGACGCTGAGCTGTGGCGACGTGTACCGCATCGTTCCGCAGCTTCTCGCCTCGCTCGAGGCGACAGAGGGCTAGCGTGAAGCGCCCCCAGGGCTTCGACCCGGCAGCACCCGCTGCGCCGCAGAAGCCAGCGGCAAAGGTGACGCCGATTGCCGCGCCCAAGCGAGAAAAGCCAGAAAAGCCAGAGAAGCTCGAGAAAGCGCCTCCGGTCAGGCGGCAGCTGCGCGCCGCGAAACGCGAGCGCAAGAGCTACGAGAAGGGCGAGGTTCGCCGCTTCACGCGCCGCAGCCGTTCTCGCCGTCGGCTCATCATCGGCGGCATAGCCCTTGCCGTCCTTTTCGTGACCCTCATCGCGGTCGCGGTATGGTCGCCGCTGCTCGCCCTCAAGCAGATCACCATCGTCGGTGCCAACCGGGTGGATCCCGCGGCGCTGCAGGAGGCGCTGGACGACCAGCTGGGCACCCCCCTCGCCCTCATCGACCTCAACCGCATCACCGATGAGCTGGCGGCGTACCCGCTGATTCGCAGCTACACCACAGAGTCGGTGCCCCCGCACACCCTCGTGATCACCATTGTCGAGCGCCAGCCGGTTGGCCAGGTCAACGACGGCACGAGTTTCGCGGTCGTCGACCCCGCCGGAATCGTCATCGAACACTCGGGCACGCGCATCGCCGGGCTGCCGGTCATTCAGGCGGGGGATGCCTCGATCGCCAATGCCGCGTTCGCCTCGGCTATCGAGGTGCTGCTCGCGCTGCCACCCGACCTGCTCGCGCGCGTAGACACGATCAGCGCGACCACAAAAGACGATGTGACCTTTACCCTGGCTGGCGGCGTGCAGGCGGTCACCTGGGGCAGCGCGGACCGCTCGGAGTTCAAGGCGCGCGTGCTCGCGACCCTGGTGGCCACACAGCCCGCGACGGCCGCGCTGGAGTTCGACATCAGCGCCCCCGATGCCCCCGTGGTGCGCTCCCGCTAGCTGCGATCTGCCGACACGCCGACTCGCAACGTCGATGTGCGGGGGAGCCAACCTACTCTCAAGGCAGGAATTGCATACTGAGCATAACTTTAATCCTCAAGTTGAGGTTGAGAGTTTCAGTACCGTGGAAGGCTTGTCGTGACATCGAAGCAGAACTACCTCGCCGTGATCAAGGTCGTCGGCATCGGCGGCGGTGGCGTTAACGCGGTCAACCGCATGATCGAGCTCGGCCTTCGTGGCGTCGAGTTCATCGCCATCAACACCGACGCTCAGGCGTTGCTCATGAGCGACGCCGACGTGAAGCTCGACGTCGGTCGCGAGCTCACCCGCGGTCTCGGCGCTGGCGCCGACCCCGAGGTCGGCCGTCGCGCCGCCGAGGACCACGCGGAGGAGATCGAAGAGGCCCTCGCCGGCGCCGACATGGTCTTCGTCACCGCGGGTGAGGGTGGCGGAACCGGAACCGGTGGAGCCCCCGTCGTCGCCCGCATCGCCAAGTCGATCGGTGCGCTCACCATCGGTGTTGTCACGAAGCCCTTCGGCTTCGAGGGCAAGCGCCGCTCTGAGCAGGCCGAGATCGGCGTCGCCAGCCTCAAGAGCGAGGTCGACACCCTCATCGTCGTGCCCAACGACCGCCTGCTCGAGATCAGCGACCGTGGCATCAGCATGCTCGAGGCCTTCGCGACCGCCGATCAGGTGCTGCTCGCCGGCGTTCAGGGCATCACCGACCTCATCACCACCCCCGGACTCATCAACCTCGACTTCGCCGACGTCAAGTCGGTCATGCAGGGCGCGGGATCCGCGCTCATGGGCATCGGCTCCGCCCGCGGCGCCGACCGTGCGATTAAAGCCGCAGAGCTCGCCGTCGCGAGCCCGCTGCTCGAGGCATCCATCGACGGCGCGCACGGCGTGCTGCTCAGCATCCAGGGCGGATCCAACCTCGGCATCTTCGAGATCAACGACGCGGCGCGACTCGTGCAGGAGGCCGTGCACCCCGAGGCGAACATCATCTTCGGTGCGGTCATCGACGACACCCTTGGCGACGAGGTGCGCGTCACCGTCATCGCTGCGGGCTTCGACGGCGGCGAGCCGGTGCGCACCAAGGAGGCGCGACGCGAGAACTACGTCGCTCCGGCAAGCGGCGAGACCGGCCCGGTGCAGACCCCGGCCGACCCCTACGCCTCATCGGAGAGCGTGCCCGTCGCTCCCAGCGGCCGCGGTTTCGACGACGATGACGACGACATCGACATCCCCGACTTCCTGAAGTGACCCTCGAGGAGCGATACTCCGCAATCACCGCGGATGTCGCTGCCGCAGCCCGCTCCGCAGGTCGCGATCCAGCCGCGATCACCACGATCGTCGTCACGAAGTTCCATCCGGCGGCGCTCGTGCGCGAGCTCGCTGCACTCGGGGCGCACGACGTGGGCGAGAACCGCCACCAGGAGGCTCAGGCCAAGGCAGCAGAAACGCTGGAGCTCGACCTCACCTGGCACTTCATCGGGCAGCTGCAGAGCAACAAGGCTGCGGCCGCGTTGGAGTACGCGCGGGTGATCCACTCGGTCGATCGCGGTTCGCTCGTCGACGCCCTCGCGAAGACGGGGCGCGCCGTCGATGTGTTCCTGCAGCTCAACCTCACGGCAGATCCTCAGCGTGGCGGCGTGCAGCCCGAGGCGCTGGGGGAGCTGGCTGAGCGGGTGCTGGCGTCCAACACACTGACGCTGCGCGGAATCATGGCGGTTGCGCCATTGGAAGAAGAGCCGGCGGCTGCTTTCGAAAGGGTTCGCGCAGCATCCGATCGCCTTGTGCAGCTGGCACCGCAGGCTACCGACCTCTCGATCGGCATGTCGGGTGACTACCGCGAGGCGATCTCCGCCGGCGCGACACACCTGCGCATCGGCACGGCAATCACGGGAAACCGACCACCTCAGGGTTAATCTCGCTGAGAGCCAATCTCTGGAGGAAACACATCATGGCCAACCCACTGCGCAAGACGATGGTCTACCTCGGACTCGCTGACGAGGAGTTCGACTACGACGCCGGCGTTCCGTCGGCTCCTGCCCAGCCGGCTGCGCCTGCCCGCGAGGTGCAGCACCGCGAGACGGTCAACCGTGCTCCGGTCACCCAGCTGCGCCGCCCGGCGCCCGTGCGCCAGCAGGCTCACCAGGAGATGAACGAGATCCTCACCGTGCACCCCCGCGCCTACAAGGACGCCAAGGTCATCGCAGAGAACTTCCGCGAGGGCATCCCGGTCATCATCAACCTCTCGCAGATGAGCGAGCCGGAGGCGCGTCGCCTTGTCGACTTCGCCAGCGGACTCTCCGAGGGTCTCTACGGCAAGATCGAGCGTGTCACGAGCAAGGTTTTCCTGCTCTCGCCTGCACACGTCGCCGTCAGCGGTGACCAGGGCGAGATCGAGTCGGATGTCGACGCCTCGTTCTTCGCACAGCAGTAACTCCCCGTAACTCTAGTACGTGTCAGTGCTGTTCTGGGCGCTCTATGTCGCCCTCGTTGTTTTCATGCTCCTCATGTGGGTGCGTCTGATTCTCGACTTCGTTGTCAGCTTCAACCGAGGCTGGCGTCCGAGCGGTTTCGGCCTCGTGCTCGCTGAGGTGGTGTTCACGATCACCGACCCGCCGATCAAGCTAGTGCGGCGCTTTGTACCGCCCGTGCGTTTCGGAGGAATCGCCCTTGACCTCGCTTGGACCATCGTCATGCTTGTGGCGATCGTGCTGAGCTACATCTTCTTCGGGCTGACTCGCTAGCGAAGCGGATGTACCCTTGATATGAGGGCCGTCTTGCGCACTTCCAATGTGCATGAAGTAATGTTGGCGAGCACTCAACATTAAACAACAGGTTGAAGAAGGTTATAGAGGTGACGGCAATGGCTTTGACTCCAGAAGACGTGGTCAACAAGCGATTCCAGCCCACGAAGTTTCGTGAGGGCTACGACCAGGACGAGGTAGATGACTTCCTCGACGAGGTCGTTGTAGAGCTTCGCCGCCTCAACCAGGAGAACGAGGAGCTGCGCCAGCGCCTTCTCCAGGCTGACTCGCGCATCAACCAGCTGCAGAGCGCTCCTCAGCAGGCAGCCCCTGCCCCGCAGTTCGCTGCGCCGCCGCCCCAGGCCGCTCCCGTCGCTGCCCCGGCCCCCGTTGCTGCTCCTGCTTACGCAGAGTCCAACGACAGCCTCGACCACGGCAGCACCAACAACCTCCTCCAGCTCGCCCGCACGCTGCACGAGCAGCACGTGCGCGAGGGTGCAGAGAAGCGCGACGCACTCATCGCCGAGGGTGAGGCCACCGCGGCTCGCCTCGTGCAAGAGGCAGAAGAGGCCCAGCGCACCGCCATCGGTGGGCTCCAGCAGGAGCGCCAGGAGCTCGAGGCTCGGGTCGAAGAGCTTCGCAACTTCGAGCGCGACTACCGCGCCAAGCTCAAGGGCTACATCGAGAGCCAGCTGCGCGAGCTGGATGTCGCCAACAGCGTTTCGAGCGCGTCACAGCCCGTCGCCGTGCAGACCACGCCGCCGGCTCCTGCCGCGTTCACCGAGACCGGTCCGCAGCTGACCACTCCGGATCAGACGGGTCCGCAGCAGTCGGTTCCCTTCGATGCTCCGGCTCCGTCCTTCGGCGCTCCCGCCTACGGTGCGGCACCCCAGGCTCCGGCCCCGCAGGGTTACCCCGGCTTTGCCGGACAGTAACACCGAGGCGCCAGCAGAAGGCCCTGTGCTTCCGCAGGGCACGCGAAGCACGAGCGTGCGAACGCTCGTGCTTCTTGCTGCCGTCGCTCTCCTCGTATTCGCGATCGACCAGGGCAGCAAGTACCTCGTTCTGCAGAACTTCGAGGTCAACTCGCTCGTTCCGGTGCTCGGCGAGCTGCTGCAGTTACACCTCGTCAAAAACCCCGGGGCAGCGTTCTCGCTGCTCAGCGGCAGCACCTGGATCTTCGCGATTGCGGCCTCGGTCGTTGCCGTCTTGATCGTCGTGTTCGCTCGCCGCATCCGTTCGATCGCCTGGGCAGCCGTGTTTGGGCTGCTTCTCGGCGGCACCACCGGAAACCTGTACGACCGGCTATTTCGGGAGCCCGGCTTCGGGGTCGGGCACGTCATCGACTTCATTCAGGTGCAGTACTTTCCGGCGATCTTCAACGTTGCCGACATTGCCATCAGCTGCGCCATGGGCCTGTTCATCATCCTCAGCCTTCGGGGCATCGGTTTCGACGGCTCTCGCGCACCGCGCAAGGCTGCGCCCGAGGCCGTGGAGGCCGAGTGACCACCGAGTCACGCAGCCTGCCCGTTCCTGACGGGCTCGCGGGCGAGCGGGTCGACGCGGGCATCGCCAAGCTGCTCGGCTTCTCACGCACCCTCGCTGCCGAGGTGGCCGAGGGTGGGGGAGTCACGATCGACGGCTCCACGGTCGGAAAGTCAGACCGCCTCACTGCTGGCGCCTGGCTCGAGGTCACCTGGCAGGCCCGTACAGCCCCGGTGATCGAGCCGGTCATCGTTGCCGACCTTGGCATCGTGTATGACGACGACGACATCGTGGTGGTCGATAAGCCGGTGGGCGTCGCCGCTCATCCGTCGGTCGGCTGGGACGGCCCGACCGTGCTCGGCGCCTTGGCCGGCGCCGGTTTCCGCATCGCCACCTCCGGTGCAGCAGAGCGCGCCGGCATCGTTCACCGACTGGATGCCGGAACCACCGGCCTCATGGTCGTCGCCAAGTCGGAGCACGCCTACTCGGAGCTCAAGCGCGCCTTCCACGACCGCGAGGTCGACAAGATCTACCACGCGATCGTGCAGGGCCACCCAGACCCGCTCGCGGGCACCATTGACGCACCGATTGGGCGTCACCCCTCGTCGAGCTGGAAGTTCGCGGTCACCGCGGGCGGCAAGCCCTCCATCACGCACTACGAAACCATCGAAGCGTTCCCCTCGTCATCCCTGCTCGAGATTCATCTCGAGACCGGACGTACGCACCAGATTCGCGTGCACATGGCCGCGCAGCGCCACCCCTGCGTCGGTGACAGCATGTACGGCGCCGACCCAACAATCAGTGCGCGCCTCGGCCTCGAGCGGCAGTGGCTGCACGCTCATCGGCTCGGATTCACGCATCCTGGCACGGGGCAGTACGTCAGTTTCGAGAGCCCGTACCCGGCCGATCTTCAGCACGCACTCGACGTTCTGCGCGACTCCTGAGCCCGCGCCCCCGAAATGGGGGTGCGATCTGCGGGGCAATTTGCCCGAAGTCGCAGACGAGGCTGTCTGCCTTCGATAGTGTCATGCCAAGCGGCTGTGATGCTTTTGGCACAGCGTGAGCAATAGCGCAGTTCGGTTCCTTGTGGGGTGGAAGATGACCATTGTTTCGCGACCCGTTGACGGCCTGACCTCGGCCGAGATCAGCAGCATTCCCTTCACGGCCGGGTGGACGAGCGCCGCCATTGCCGTGCACTCCATGCTCGCGATCCCGGTGCCGATGTTTCTGCGGCTCGAGGCCGACGAGCATCCACCGATCCTCATCGACTTTCGCCACCGCGCCTTCTCGTGGCCGGTGCCGATGGCCGAGTTTCCCGCGCACCCGACCGACGTGCGCGTCGAGACCGAACCGACCACCGCTGATGCGGCACCCCTTTTTGTGCTGCCGGGCCGCAACCTCGACTCACTCCTCTGGGAGATCGGCCAGCACTCCTTCGCAGGCCTTCCTGCTCCCTGGCTGAACGCCGATGACCGCTTCAAGCTCACCCGCTGGCCCAACCTCATCGAGCACGCGCACACCCTCACCCAGATGCGCATGACGGCCATGCTCGGCAACGTTCAGCTGACCGTCGCAGAACTCGCCGTCGCGGCCGATGTTGACGTCACCGAAGCGCAGAGCCTCGTGAACGCGCTGAGCCTGATGGGAATCCTGCAGACGGCTGACACCGCCGCCGTAGCGCCGACGGTGCGACCGGTCGCCGCACAGGGGCTGTTTGACCGGCTTCGTCGCCGCCTGGGAATCTAAGCGTGACCGAGCACGTCATCCTCTTCACGGGGCCGATGGGGGCGGGCAAGACGACCGCGATCCAGAGCCTCAGCGACGTTCCCGTCGTGCACACGGAGGCGGATAACACCGAGCGCCACATCGCCGACAAACCGACGACGACGGTCGCACTCGACTACGGCGAGATCACGCTCGGCGCCGACGAGAAGGTGCGCCTCTATGGCACCCCGGGGCAGCGTCGCTTCGACTTCATGTGGGCCATCCTGCGGGAGCGTGCGCGGGGCATGGTGCTGCTTATCAACAATGACGCGGCGGATCCGATCGACCTCATGCTCAGCTACCTCGACGACTTCATCGAGCTGTACGACCGTGGCGGAGTCGTGGTGGGGGTGACGCGTTCCGACATCGGCGACGGGCCATCGATTGCCGAATACGCGGACGCCTTGGAGCGAGCGCACCCCGGGCGGGTCTTTCCCGTGTTCGCGGTCGACCCGCGCGACTCTGGGCACATGCGGCTCGCACTGATGTCCCTTGTGGCGAACATCGAGATGCGCGCGGCATTCGGCACTCGCGAGGCTACGCCCGCATGACCGCGATGCAGAAGAACGAGCGCGTCATAGAACACGGCACCGCGCTGCTCGCCGAGATGAAAGACCTCTGCTCGTCGCTTATCTACGCCGCGCTGCTCACCGACGATGGCTTCGAGGTCGTGCGGCTGTCGAGAACCACGACAACGGATGGCGGCAGGTTCGCCAGCATGGCCAGCTCTATGCAGGCGCTTGGCGATGCCGTCGCGCGCGAGCTGCAGCTCGGAACGAGCCAGTACATCATCATCGCGTCACCGACCGGATACGTCGTGCAGCTGCGCGTTCCCGACCACCCGGTGGTGCTGTCCGCTCTCTTCGACGACGACGAGACGGTGGGCAAAGCCCTTGCCATCACTCGCTCGTCGGCGTCGAAGATGTCGTCCTTCTTGGCCACGGTGGCCGAATGAAGGTCGGTCGGGCTCGTGCCCGATCATCGCAACCAGTAGCAAGAGAGAGAAGTGCCATGTCGAACATCCAAGAATCCCTTGACTCCCTCGTCGGTGTCGACGGCGCCATGTGCGCCGCTCTCGTCGACAGCTCCTCCGGAATGGTGCTCGGCACCGCGGGCTCTGGGCTCGACCTCGACGTCGCGGCGGCGGGCAACACCGAGGTCGTGCGCGCGAAGCTCAACACGATCAAGGCCCTCGGCCTGAAAGACACCATCGACGACATTCTCATCACCCTGTCGAGCCAGTACCACATCATTCGGCCGCTGGCCCAGACTCCCGAGGTGTTCATCTATCTTGTGCTCGACAGCGCGAAGTCGAACCTCGCGCTCGCCCGAATTCAGGTGAAGAAGACCGACGCGCAGCTCGTTCTCTAGTCGAGTCGGCGGTGTCGCGCGCGTCAGCCGACACCGCTGGCTCTGACGAATTAGAGTGGGGTTTCGCACTTCAACCTTCGGAGATTCTGTGCCCCCCAGCAGCGACTCATTCGTGCACCTGCACGTGCACAGCGAGTACTCGATGCTAGACGGAGCGGCCCGCGTCAAACCGCTCGTCGCCGAGGCCGCAGCACAGGGCATGCCCGCTATCGCGATCACCGACCACGGCAACATGTTCGGCGCCTACGACTTCTGGAAGTCGGCGACGGCAGCGGGCATCAAGCCGATCATCGGCACCGAGGCGTACATCACTCCGGGTACCGCCCGCGGCGACAAGACTCGGGTGCGGTGGGGCAACAGCGGCCAGTCGCAGGACGACGTCGGCGGCTCGGGCGCTTACACGCACATGACCCTGCTCTCCGAGAACAACGAGGGCATGCACAACCTGTTCAAGCTCTCGTCGCTCGCGTCGATCGAGGGCTTCTACTTCAAGCCCCGCATGGATCGCGAGCTGCTCAGCCGCTACTCCAAAGGCATCATCGCGACGACCGGATGCGTCGGTGGCGAGGTGCAGACCCGCCTGCGTCTCGGGCAGTACGCCGAGGCGCGCAAGGCTGCGGGGGAGTTTCAAGACATCTTCGGCAAAGAGAACTTCTTCGCCGAGATCATGGATCACGGCATCGACATCGAGCGCCGCACCATGCAAGACCTGCTGAAACTCGCCAAAGAGATGAACATGCCGCTCGTTGCCAGCAACGACCTGCACTACACCCACGCGCACGACAGCACCGCGCACGCGGCGCTGCTCTGCGTGCAGTCGGCATCGACCCTCGACGACCCGAACCGCTTCAAGTTCGACTCAGACGAGTTCTATCTCAAGAGCGCCACCCAGATGCGCCAGCTCTTCGCCGACCACCCAGAGGCCTGCGATAACACGCTGCTCATCGCCGAGCGTTGCGAGGTCAACTTCGAGCACCGCGACCTCATGCCGAGGTTCCCGGTGCCGGAGGGCGAGACAGAGGCGACCTGGTTCGAGAAGGAGGTCGCTGCGGGCATGCAGCGCCGCTTCAAGAACAACCCGTCAGAGGAGCACCTCGCGCAGGCCAAGTACGAGGTCGACGTCATCAAGCAGATGGGTTTTCCCGGGTACTTTCTCGTCGTCGCCGACTTCATCGCGTGGGCTAAGAACCAGGGCATTCGCGTTGGACCCGGCCGCGGTTCGGCAGCTGGCTCCATGGCGTCGTACGCCATGGGCATTACCGAGCTCGACCCCATCCACCACGGCCTGATCTTCGAGCGGTTCCTCAACCCCGAGCGCGTGTCGATGCCCGATGTCGACGTCGACTTCGACGACCGCCGACGCCCAGAGGTCATCCGCTATGTGACCGAGAAGTATGGCGACGACCGCGTCGCCCAGATCGTCACCTACGGCACGATCAAGGCCAAGCAGGCCCTCAAAGACAGTGCGCGCGTGCTCGGCATGCCCTACTCGGTGGGCGAGAAGCTGACCAAGGCGATGCCGCCGGCGATCATGGGCAAAGACATCCCGCTCAGCGACATCATGGACAAGGCCTCCGACCGCTACAAGGAGGCCGCCGACTTCCGCGGAATCGTCGAGACCGACTCCGAGGCCAGTCGCGTCTTCGACACCGCCCTCGGCATCGAGAACCTCAAGCGGCAGTGGGGCGTGCACGCCGCCGGTGTCATCATGTCGGCCGAGCCACTGCTCGAGGTGCTGCCGATCATGAAGCGCGAGGATGACGGCGCGATCATCACGCAGTTCGACCAGCCGCCGCTGGAATCCCTCGGTCTCATCAAGATGGACTTTCTCGGACTCCGCAACCTCACCATCATCGAAGACGCGCTGCGGATGATCCACGAGAACACCGGCACTCGCCTCGTCATCGAGGACCTCGACCTCGACGCCGACCAGAAGACCTACGACCTGCTCGCCCGCGGCGACACTCTCGGCGTGTTCCAGCTGGACGGCGGGCCGATGCGATCGCTGCTCAGGCAGCTCAAGCCCACCAACTTCGAAGACATCTCGGCCGTCATTGCGCTGTACCGCCCGGGCCCCATGGGCATGGATTCGCACACCAACTACGCTCTGCGCAAGAACGGCCTGCAGACGATCGAGGCGATCCACCCGGAGCTTGAGGAGTCGCTCAAAGAGATCCTCGACACGACCTTCGGTCTCATCGTTTACCAAGAGCAGGTGATGTCGGTCGCGCAGAAGGTCGCCGGCTTCACGCTCGGCCAAGCCGACGTTCTGCGCCGCGCCATGGGTAAGAAGAAGAAGGAAGAGCTCGACAAGCAATTCGCGGACTTCGAGGCGGGCATGGTCGCCAACGGTTACACCAAGCCCGCGGTGACGAAGCTCTGGGACACCTTGATGCCCTTCGCTGATTACGCCTTCAACAAGGCGCACAGCGCCGGCTACGGCGTTCTCAGCTACTGGACCGCGTACCTCAAGGCGAACTACCCGGCCGAGTACATGGCCGCGCTGCTCACCAGCGTCGGTGACTCCAAAGACAAGCTGGCGATGTACCTCAACGAGTGCCGTCGCATGGGCATCAAGGTGCTCGCTCCCGACGTGAATGAAAGCCGGGTGGACTTCACCGCTGTTCCGAACGCGGACGGCTCTGTCGGCGACATCCGCTTCGGTCTCGGAGCAGTGCGCAACGTCGGCCACAACGTCGTCGAGGCCATCTCTGTTGCCCGCACCGACAAGGGCCGGTTCACGAGCTTCCACGACTTTCTGCAGAAGGTGCCGATTCAGGTCGCGAACAAGCGCACCGTCGAGTCGCTCATCAAGTCGGGCAGCTTCGACTCTCTTGGTCACCCGCGACGCGCGCTCATGGAGATCCACGAGGATGCCGTCGACAGCGTCGTGCAAGACAAGCGCAACGAGGCCAACGGCCAGTTCGGCTTCGACTTCGACAGCCTGTGGGATGAGCCGGAGCACGTCGAGCGCAAGGTGCCGGAGCGCCCGGAGTGGTCGAAGCGCGACAAGCTCGCCTTCGAGCGCGAGATGCTCGGGCTCTACGTCAGCGACCACCCGCTCGCCGGCCTCGAGACGCACCTCGCCAAGCTCGCATCGTCGTCGATTACAGAGCTGCTCGGCGGCGAGGTCGCGGGCGAGGGGGAGCGCGTCACCGTCGCCGGTCTGATCACGAGCGTGCAGCACCGGGTTGCCCGCAACTCTGGCAACCAGTACGGCATCGTGCAGATCGAGGATTTCGGCGGCGAGATCAGCGTGATGTTCCTCGGCAAGACCTACCAGGAGTTCTCGCCTGCCCTCGTCAACGACTCCATCGTCGCGGTCACCGGCCGGGTGAGCCTGCGCGACGACGGCATGAACCTGCACGCCGTCAGCCTCACCACGCCCGACATCGGGCCGAGTCTCGGCTCTGGCCCGCTGATCATTTCGGTGGCGGAGGGCCGCGCGACGACCGACGTCATCGGCGCACTCAACGATGTGCTGATCCGCCATCGCGGCGAGAACGAGGTGCGGCTCAAGCTGCTGACGGCCAACGCCGCGCGGGTGTTCGAGCTGCCCTACCCGGTTAAGGTGTCTGCCGACCTCTACGGCGAGCTCAAGACGCTCCTCGGCCCCAACTGCCTCGGCTAGCGCTTGCGCTGTTGAATCGGCCTTTCGCGGTCGATCAGAATCGCGCAGAAGGCCGATTCAACAGCGAGAGGCGCGAGCGGCTAGAGGCCGCTCGGCTTCATGTAGGTGCGCTCGTGGTACAGCAGCGCGTCGTCCGGCTCGCCGAGCGCGCCATCCTCGATCTGCACGATGACGACGGCATTGGCGTGAACAGGGTGAACCTCGACGACTCTCGCCAGCATCCACGCGGTGACGTCGTTGACAACGGGGATGCCGTGCGGCCCAGCCACGAAGTGGTCGCCGGCAAACCGCAGGCTGCGATCGGCTGCCATGCGCTCGGCGTGCTGTCGGCTGCGCGGTCCGAGGGTGTGGATGATCACCCGGTTGCCCGGCGTCATCGCCGGCCACGCGCTCGACACCTGCGCCATGTTGAAGGTCGCGAGCGGCGGAACCGCGGCGAGTGAGGCGAGTGACGTGGCGGTGAACCCCGCGGGGGAGCCGTCGGGCAGCAGGGTCGTGACGACCGCTACGCCCGCGGCGTGCCTGCGGAACGCCTGCTTGAACGCGTCAGTGTCGTGGGTCGGGTCGTCGTGCACTCTTGATTGAAGCACGCGGAGCGGATGCCTATTCCCCGCCAACTAGCATGGTGGGGCGATGATCCAGACTATTGACCTCCGTGACCTGCAGCCGACCCGCATCGAGCTGGCGAGCCTGATTCCGCGAGCGGTGACGGATGTCTCTGCCGCATCAGAGTCCGCCGCCGCCCTCATTGCCGACGTGCGATCCCGTGGCGAGGCCGCGCTCATCGACCAGGCAGAGCGCTTCGACGGCATTCGCCCAGACCGCATCCGCATCCACGCCGACCAGATCGGTGCTGCCGTTCGCGCGCTCGATCCCGCGGTGCGTGCCGCGCTCGAGGAGTCCATCGACCGACTGACCAAGGCGTCGCAGGCGCAGCTGCCGCAGCCGACCGTGACGTCGATCGGCGAGGGTGCGCAGGTCATCCAGCGCTGGCAGCCGGTCGACCGCGTTGGCCTCTACGTGCCCGGCGGCAAGGCCGTGTACCCGTCGAGCGTGCTCATGAACGTCGTGCCCGCGCACGTTGCGGGGGTGCGCTCGATCGCACTTGCGTCCCCACCGCAGCGGGAGTTCGGCGGCTCACCGCACCCGACGATCCTCGGCGCGGCAGGCCTGCTCGGAATCGAGGAGGTCTACGCGATGGGCGGCGCCGGTGCCATCGGCGCCCTCGCCTACGGCGTTGCCGGTATCGACCTCGACCCGGTGCAGGTCATCACAGGCCCGGGCAACGTCTTCGTCACCGCCGGAAAGCGGCTCGTGCAGGGGCAGGTAGGCATTGACTCCGAAGCCGGACCGACCGAGATCCTGATCATCGCGGATGTCTCCGCCGACGCCCACATCGTCGCCGCCGACCTCGTGAGCCAGGCCGAGCACGACGAGCTCGCCTCGGCAATACTCGTGACGGACTCGGTGGATCTCGCCGAACGCGTGCGGGTCGAACTCGCCGCCATTGCCGCGACCACCCACCACTCGGCGCGCGTCATTGAGGCACTGGGCGGACGCCAGTCGGCGATCGTGCTGGTGGCCAGCCTCGACGACGCCGCGGCCTTCAGCAACGTCTACGGGCCGGAGCACCTCGAGATCCAGACCGCGGAGCCCGGCCTCGTGCTCGATTCCATCACCAATGCCGGCGCCATCTTTCTCGGGGCAAACTCGCCGGTCAGTCTCGGCGACTACCTCGCGGGGTCGAACCACGTGCTGCCGACAGGCGGCCAGTCGCGCTTCTCGTCTGGACTCGGCAGCTACACCTTCGTGCGCCCGCAGCAGATCATCAACTACGACCGCACCGGGCTGCAGGCGGCCCACCAGGCAGTACTCGCACTCAGTGAGGCCGAGGACCTGCCCGCACACGGCGACGCGATCACAGCGCGCTTCCGCACCGAGTAGGTATTCTGTAGCACGTGTTCTGCCCCTTCTGCCGCTACCCGGACAGCCGGGTCATCGATTCGCGAACGAGCGACGACGGCCTGTCGATTCGGCGACGCCGGCAGTGCCCCGACTGCGGACGCCGCTTCAGCACGACCGAGACGGCCTCGCTCATGGTCATCAAGCGCAACGGCGTCATCGAGCAGTTCAGCCGCGACAAGATCGTCTCTGGCGTGCGCAAGGCCTGCCAGGGGCGCCCCGTGACCGACGCCGACCTCGCCACCCTTGCCCAGCGAGTCGAGGAGGCCATTCGCGCCACCGGCGCAGCGCAGATCGACGCGAACGACATCGGCCTTGCGATTCTGCCGCCGCTGCGTGAGCTCGATGAGGTTGCCTACCTGCGGTTCGCCAGCGTGTACCAGAGCTTCGAATCGCTCGAGGACTTTGAAGACGCCATCACCCTGCTGCGCGTCGACCACGAGAACGCTCCGGCGCCGACCGAATAGGCATGTACCGACTTCTCTTCTCCCTCGTGCTCTCGAAGCTCGACCCGGAGTTCGCCCACACCCTCGCTTTTCTCGTCATTCGCTACCTGCCCTTCGGGCCGCTGGTGCGCCGGTACACGCGCCCGCATCCATCGCTGGCTGTTGAGACCCTCGGGCTGCGATTCGACTCGCCCTTCGGGTTGGCTGCGGGCTTCGATAAGTACGGCAGCGGCATCCGCGGTCTTGGCCAACTGGGCTTCGGCCACGTCGAGGTCGGCACGGTCACCGCGATCGCGCAGCCGGGCAACCCCAAGCCACGCCTCTTTCGTCTCGTGAAAGATCACGCGGTCATCAACCGCATGGGCTTCAACAACCACGGATCCGCCGCGCTCGTGCCCACCCTCGAGAAGGCCCTGCGCCGTCGTCAGCGACCCGTCATCGGTGCGAACATCGGCAAGTCGCGGGTTACCGAGGTCGAGAATGCCACCGGCGATTACCTGCAGAGCACTCGCCTTCTCGCGCCCCTCGCCGACTACCTCGCGGTCAACGTCAGCTCACCCAACACGCCCGGGCTGCGCGGCCTGCAGGAGCTCGAGAAGCTGCGCCCCCTGCTCACCGCCGTCAAGGATGCCGCTGGCGCGACACCCGTGCTCGTCAAGATCGCCCCGGACCTCACGGATGACGAGGCCACCGCCATCGCGAGACTGGCCGTCGACCTCGACCTGGCCGGCATCATCGCCACCAACACGACGCTCTCACGCGAGAACCTCGTGACCGATGCGGCTGTCGTCGAGGCGGCCGGAGCTGGGGGTCTCAGCGGGGCACCACTCGCGGCGCGATCCCTCGCGGTGCTGCGCGTCATCCGTGCTGTTGTTCCCGCGGAGTTCTGCGTGATCTCGGTTGGCGGCGTCGCCACGGCCGCGGACGTGCAGGAGCGACTGGATGCCGGCGCAACCCTGGTGCAGGGCTACACGGCGTTCCTCTACCGCGGCCCGTTCTGGGCCGCCGGCGTCAACCGGGGACTACTCAGTCAGGAAAAGCGCCGCGCTTAACCTGCGGCTTCGGCATGCGCATCTGGCGGAAGTAGACCATGCGCATGGCGGCGTAGAAGCGGCCGCCCTTGTCCATGGAACCGAACTTCTCGGTGATCTTGCGCTTGAGAATGTTGCCGACGATCACCGCGTCGATGATGGCGGCGAGCAGCACGAACCACATGATGGCGAAGCCGATCAGCTGCACGACCGAGTCGGGCGGAAAGAAGCTCGTGATGAAGAAGAAGGCGATGGTCGGCAGCAGCAGTTCGCCAACGCTCCAGCGGGCATCCGTGTAGTCGCGGATGTAGCGGCGCTGCGGGCCGCGATCGCGGATCGGCAGGTACTTCTGCTCACCGTTCGCCATGCCGATGCGCGCACGCTCGCGCTCAGCGGCTGCGGCCTCGCGCTCACGGCGACGGCGCTCTACGCGGTCGCTGGCGACGAGCGGGCGCTTGCGTGCAGCCTCCTTCTCCTTGCGGGTCGGGGTGGCGTGCCCCTTGCCGTTGGAGATGCTGTCCTGATTGAGTTCCGTGCCTGGCGAGGTGCCGGCGGGAGACTGCGTGCTGCGTGCCACGGTGAGTCCTTGTCTAGGGGGAGACCTTAAGATTACCCGCATGAACAATGAAGAGACCCTGCCAGGACTGCGGGATGCGGTGGATGCTGGCCTTCCTGCCGCGATCGCGGACCTGTCGAACCTCGTTCGCATCCCCTCGGTCGCCTGGGACGGCTTCGACTTCACCCACGTGGACGCCAGTGCAGAGGCCGTGCGCGCCCTGTTTGAGGCGACCGGCGTGTTCGAGCTCCTCGAGATCCGCCGCGCTCCGCAGGAGGGCACCGACGTGCTCGGCCGCCCCGCGGTGCTAGCGACGCGTAAGGCCCGCAACGGCAAGCCGACGATTCTGCTCTACGCCCACCACGACGTGCAGCCCCCCGGGGATGACGCCCAGTGGGATTCGCTGCCCTACGAGCCGACCGTGCGCGGTGACCGCCTCTATGGCCGCGGCAGCGCCGACGACAAGGCGGGCGTGATGTCGCACGTCGCCGCGATCCGTGCCCTCGTCGAGACCGTCGGCCCCGACCTCGAGCTCGGCCTCGTCGTTTTCATCGAGGGGGAGGAGGAGTTCGGCTCCCGCTCCTTTAAGAACTTTCTGCACGAGAACAAGGCAGACCTCGCGGCGGATGTCATGGTCGTCGCCGACTCCGGCAACTGGGACACCGAGACCCCGGCTCTCACCGTCGCCCTCCGCGGCAACGTGACCTTCAAGCTGCGCGTGTCGACCCTTGCGCACGCCTCGCACTCCGGAATGTTCGGCGGTGCCGTGCCCGACGCGATGCTCGCCGCCATTCGCCTGCTGGCAACCCTGCACGACGAGAACGGCTCCGTCGCGGTTGCCGGGCTGGTCAGCCACACGGCAGAGACCCCCGAGTACACCGAGCAGACCCTGCGCGACGAGGCGGGCCTGCTCGACGGCGTAACCCCGATCGGCACGGGCACGATCCTCGACCGCCTCTGGTACCAGCCGGCGCTGACCATCACCGGCATCGATGCTCCGACCGTCGTGAACGCGTCGAACACTCTCGTGCCGAGCGTCACCGTCAAGGTGAGCATACGCCTCGCCCCCGGCCAGGACCCGACGGCCGCCTATGACGCCCTCGTCGCTCACCTGCACGAGAACGCCCCCTTCGGCGCGCAGCTCGAGATTAGTGACGTCGACAAGGGCAGCCCCTTTCTCGTCGACACCAGCGGCTGGGCGGTCACCGAGGCGACGGATGCGATGCTCGAGGCCTTCGAGAAGCCTGCGGTGCACGTCGGCGTCGGCGGCTCCATTCCGTTCATCGCCGACCTCGTCGAGCTCTTCCCCGACGCCCAGGTGCTTGTCACCGGCGTGGAGGACCCGGACTCCCGCGCGCACAGCCCGAATGAGTCGCTGCACCTCGGGGTTTTTCGCCGCGCGATCCTCGCCGAGGCCATCCTGCTGGCAAAGCTCAATTCACGCACGTAAGCTTGAGTCATGACTGACACCATCACCGCAGCCCAGCCCGAGATCGAGACCCACGGCGTCGGCCTCAGCGATGCCGCGGCCGACAAGGTGCGCAGCCTCATGAGCCAGGAGGGTCGCGACGACCTTCGCCTGCGCCTCGCCGTGCAGCCTGGCGGATGCTCCGGCCTCATCTACCAGCTCTACTTCGACGAGCGCGTGCTCGAAGGCGACGCCGTGCGCGAGTTCGGCGACGGTGTCGAGGTCGTCGTCGACAAGATGAGCGTGCCGTACCTCGAGGGCGCCTCGATCGACTTCGAAGACACGATTCAGAAGCAGGGCTTCACGATCGACAACCCGAACGCCGCGGGCAGCTGCGCGTGCGGGGACTCGTTCCACTAAATATTGCGTGAGAAAGGGCGGCCCACGGGCCGCCCTTTCTTCGTTTAACGCGTTGCTGACTCGGCGTTTACCGCTTGTCGCCGAAAGGAGCGCCTCTCGGCTGGTAATAGGATGGGAGCAACACGTCCGCGTCATCCGAGAGGTCACAGGTGCGCTCTAACCGCCGGTCCAAATGGGCCAAATGGTCTGCAATCCCCATGGGACTCGCAGTAGCCCTTGTTCTCGCGGGATGCACCCAGGAGCAGCTGCAGGGCTGGCTTCCGGGTGACTCCGAGACGACCAACCACACCAGCCGCATCATCGGCCTGTGGACGACATCGTGGATCGTTCTGCTCGTCGTCGGTGTCATCACCTGGGGCCTCATTATCTGGGCCGCCGTGGTCTACCGCCGCCGCAAGGGCCAGACCGGCCTTCCGGTGCAGCTGCGCTACAACCTCCCGGTC
>Ga0247814_10000092_pt1 | contig 86050 bp, 77 predicted proteins | sample UWRJL179409R1_FD_179947 | JGI IMG/M metagenome (GOLD analysis project Ga0247814, IMG submission 179947) | Plant litter microbial communities from Arlington Agricultural Research Station in Wisconsin, United States - UWRJ-L179-409R-1 | ecosystem: Environmental > Terrestrial > Plant litter >... | reverse complement strand
CACCGAGATCGGCCAGCTGCCGAGTACAGAAGGGCGCTGCGATAGCGTGCTCCAGGCTGATGACGGTGATGCCATCCAGCGGGCGGGGATTGAGTTGAGTCATGTCTGTTACCTCTTGAAACCTGTAGGGGCGCCGAAAGCGGTGTGTCAGATACAGCTGCGTGTCTGGTGGGGCCTCTATCCCGCAACGGATTGCCATCTTCTGTAGGAGCGCGCTTGCCCGCGATTGCGTTACGTCAGACGCCATCAACGCTGGATGTGCCAATGTCATCGCGGGCAAGCGCGCTCCTACAAGACACGTGCCGGTTCAAATCAAATCCACCAGGGTTGGCGCATCCCGCAACGCCCAGACTCTGGAAATCATCGCTTTGCCTTGCTCTTCAGTGCGAGCCCCGGAAAACGCCAGCAGGCGCTGGAATTTGGCTTCCAGTTCGGAGCGTGACAGCGTGTTGCCGGGATCACCCTTGGGCTCATCAATGGCCGCGCTGAGCGTGCGACCGTCGGTGGTGGTGACCACCACTCGGCCCAGCCAGCGGCCGGGGTAAGCTGCATCGACTTCAGGGTCCAACTCCATGCTGACTTTCTCGCGGAAAGCATCTACCGCAGGATCAGTCAGCGCCAGGTCGCGGAATTCAATCAACTGCGCACTGCCATGAACCGCGACAAGCCCCAGTACGGCCCCCATGGAGAACTTCGCCTGATGCACAGTGGTCGGTTTCACCACTCGGCCCAGCACATCAATGGCACCTTGGTGTACACGAGTAACCACTGTGGCGATCTGTTCGTGACTAAGGCTTTCGCGCTGCATCAGGTGCAACAAGGCATCTGCGGCCGGGTGGGTGTGGCGGCATGAGGCGTGAAACTTGAATGAGGTTTCCACCAACGCCCAGCGGGTGCCCAGCCGGTCTGACAAGCAGGCTGGCTTGGCGTCGGAGGACATGCCCGCCGCCATACCTTGCTCACCTTCGAGGATATTGCGCGCGCCGGTCAGCCCGTCCTCGGTCATGTAAGCGGCAAGCAGGCCGTCCGCGGCGGCTTTGGCGGTATGTAGCTGTTTGGAGTCTGCGGCGTCGCGGAGAAACTCCCATAACCCGGCAGCCTGAGTCCCGGCATTGCCCAGCAGATTGATGAATTGCTCTTTATTGAAACCCAACAGCTTGCCCACACCGACAGCGGCAGCCAGGGTGCCAACGGTGGCTGTGGTGTGGAAGATCCGATAGTGCGATCGGCCCATGAACTCACCGATGCGGATCCCGGCTTCGTAGCCAGCGACTGAAGCGAGCAGCAGGTCCTTACCTGATTTGTTCAAATCCTGGGCTGCGGCCAGTACTGCTGAAAACACCACGGTTGCGGGGTGCAGCACCGAGCTGTTGTGCAGGTCATCCTGCTCCACCAGGTGTGAGGATGCGCCGTTGACGAACGCCGCAAACCAGGGGGACGTACCGCGCCCGCTGACCAGGATTTTCGCGTTGCCGTCTGCTGGCCCCATGCGTTGCGCATAACGCTCGAACAAAGGGATGGGGCGTGCGCCCTGACTGGCCAGCGCCGAACCGATCCAGTCCAGAAACAGGTCTTCGGTGCGGTCCAGAACGGAGGCGGGGATCTGGTCGTAGTGCAGGTCGGCCAGGAACGCGGCCAGGTCTTGGGTATGGCTCATGGGCAAGTCCTCAGAAGCTGCGCGGCAGTTCGAGCAAATGCTCGGCGACGTAGGAAAGAATCAGATTGGTGGAGATCGGTGCCACCTGGTAGAGGCGTGTCTCGCGGAATTTGCGCTCCACGTCGTACTCGCAGGCGAAGCCGAAACCGCCGTGAGTCTGCAGGCAGGCATTGGCGGCTTCCCAGGAGGCCTTGGCAGCCAGGTATTTGGCCATGTTGGCGCTGGCCCCGGCGTTTTTGCCGTTGTCGTATTCCTCGCAGGCGCGCCAGCGCATCAGGTCGGCGGCTTCGATCTCGATATGGGCTTCAGCAATCGGGAACTGCACACCCTGGTTTTGCCCGATGGGCCGGCCGAAGACCACCCGGTCACGGGCATAGGCGCTGGCTTTTTCGATGAACCATCGGCCATCACCGATGCACTCGGCGGCGATCAGGGTGCGCTCGGCATTCAGGCCGTCGAGGATGTACTTGAAGCCTTTGCCTTCTTCACCGATCAGGCTGTCGGCCGGCAATTCAAGGTTGTCAAAGAACAGCTCATTGGTCTCGTGATTGACCATATTGGCAATCGGTTGAACAGTCAGACCCTTGCCGATGGCCTCACGCAGATCGACCAGAAAAATCGACATGCCCTCGGACTTTTTCTTCACTTCAGCCAGCGGCGTGGTGCGTGCCAGCAGGATCATCAGGTCTGAATGCTGAACCCGCGAGATCCACACTTTTTGGCCGTTGATGATGTATTTATCGCCCTGTCTGACGGCCGTAGTCTTGATTTTGGTGGTGTCGGTGCCGGTGGTGGGCTCGGTGACGGCCATGGATTGCAGGCGCAGTTCGCCGCTGGCGAGTTTTGGCAGGTAGTAGCTTTTCTGCGCATCGCTGCCGTGACGCAGCAAGGTAAACATGTTGTACATCTGGCCATGAACGGTGCCGGAGTTGCCGCCGCATGCGTTTACTTCTTCAAGAATGACCGAAGCTTCGGCCAGCCCCAGGCCTGAGCCGCCATATTCAGTCGGGATCATCGCCGACAGCCAACCGGCGTCGGTCAGGGCCTTGACGAAGGTTTCAGGGAAGCCTTTTTCTTCGTCGATCTTGCGCCAGTAAGCGGCGTCGAATTCGCCGCACAGCGCACGAACGCCTTCGCGGATCGCATTGAGGTCTTCGTCTTCGTAAGGGTTCATTGTTTGTCCTCGTTGTCATGGCCTGCCGGTGTCGGGGTCATGATCATTGTTTGAACATCAGTGGGGCGATTTGAAAAACCGTGACGCGCAGGGCCTTCAGTCGAACTGCACTTCAGCGCTCTGCGCGACGCCGTCTTCATTGCCAGCCCATAACTGGGCCTTGTCCGTGTCAACGATGCGGCCACCCACATGAAAGGGCGTGGGCACGTTCAGCGGGCGTACCCCGCGATAGGCGAAATGCCGCACGTGCTTGTCAGGGTTGGCGCGCACGAAAGAACGAAGACTGAAAGTGGCGATCATCGGGCCGTGCACCACCAGGCCGGGATAGCCTTCGGTCTCGGTCACGTAGGGGTAGTCGTAATGGATGCGGTGGCCGTTGAAGGTCACAGCCGAGTAGCGAAACAACAGGGTAGGGGTGGGCACGATAATCTCGCTCCAGTCCCCGGGTTCCGGCGCGGCGCCGCTATTGAGCTTGGGTGGGTTGGGCTCTCGGTAGACGATGTCCTGTTCTTCACGAACGCAAAGCTGGCCGTCCTGGGAATAGTCATGGCGGACCGTGACAAACAGCAGTGACCCGGTTCGACCGTGTTTTTCCTCAACGTTAAGCAGGGTGGACAAACGCTGGGCCTGGCCGCCCACCTTCAGCGGCGCGATAAACTCGACCCGGCCACCGGCCCACATGCGATTGCGATTGGCTGCGGGGGGCAGGAAACCACCACGGGCCGGATGCCCATCACCGCCCAGCTGGCTTTCAGGCACCGGGTCCTGAAAAAAGCACCATTGCCACAGAGGCGGCAGTGGTTCTCCGTCAGCGGGTGTCGCTTCACCGAAGGTCGCGGCGATACGCTGAATCAGGTTACGGCTCAGCACATCATGGGCCTCTTCCGTCCGGCCGATCCAGGCGCTGAAATCCGTGGGCGTGCTTGAAGCATTCATAGCCATTGGGCCTCTGTCTTTGTTGTTATGGACAGATGATGCGAGGCGCCAGGCATTCTGAGAATTTGCATTTCCGTAACCCGGCGTTCATGTATGCTGAACGCCATTTGGTCATGTACGGACACAACCATGCACTTTGATCTGGCTGATCTGCGTCTCTTCATTCATATCGGTGAGTCGCCGAGCCTCACCCAAGGCGCGCGCCGGGCGTTTTTATCACCCGCTGCGGCCAGCGCGCGAATCAAGGCGTTGGAAGGACAACTGGAAACCCGTTTGCTGTACCGCGACAGTCGGGGCGTCGAGCTGACGCCCGCTGGTCAGAAACTGCTCAGACATGCGCGCCTGATCATGAGCCAGGTGGATTACCTGAAAGCCGAGTTCACCCATTTCGGTACCGATTCAGCCGGGCACATCCGTATCTTTGCCAACACCACGGCTGTGACCGAATTTCTTCCGGAAGTGCTCGCGGGGTTTCTGGCTAAACGACCCGGGGTCACGGTTGACCTGCAAGAACGCCTGTCCCGGGACATTGTGCGTGGCGTACTGGATGGCAGTACCGATATGGGCATCATTGCCGGGCCGGTAGAGGCTGCCGGTTTGCAGATCATGCACTTCAGCACGGATCGGCTGGTGCTGATCGTGCCGGTGGGTCACGAGCTGGCGAAGAATAAGACGGTCACGTTGAAACAGACCCTGGCGTTCCAGCATATTGGCCTGCACGAAGGCAGTACATTGCTGAGTTTCCTGCGTGACCACGTCGAGCGCATCGGCAAGAGCCTTTCCCTGAGGATTCAAGTCTCCAGTTTCGAGGCCATCTGCCGCATGGTGGAAGCCGGAGTCGGGATCGGCATCATCCCGGAATCGGCTGCGATACGACACAGTCGTACCATGCAACTGGTGGCCATTGAACTCGACGAGCCCTGGGCTGTGCGCGAGCGCAGCATTCTGGTCCGTGAGCTTGATGCGCTGCCGGGCACGGTGCGGGCATTGATTGCGACGCTGATGCCAGATGCCGAAACACCAGCGCAGGACCGGCTTTAGCCGGGAGAGCGATATTGCAAACAAAGCCAATCTAGCGCCTCTACCGGCATCTTCCCGGCTAAAGCAGTCCTACGGAACTGCTTGGGCGTTAGAAGGTAATCACCTGTCGGATTGCTTTTCCCTCGTGCAGCCGATCCATGCCCACATTGATGTCATCCAGCCCAAGACGGTGAGTGACCAATTGATCGATGGGCAACCGGCCTTGCTTGAACAGCTCAAGGTAGCGCGGGATATCCCGTGACGGAACACTGCTGCCCATGTAACTGCCTCGCAGGGAGCGCTCTTCAGCCACCAGCGTCACCATGGGCACGGCGAAGGTTGCAGTCGGTGGCGCAAGCCCGGCGGTGACAACCTCACCACCGCGCTTGGCCACCCGCCAAGCCAGATCCAGTGCCGGTGCTGCGCCCGCGAACTCCAGGGACACATCGACACCGCCGTGAGTCCAGTCGCGAACCAGCTCGACAACACCCTCATCGAGCGCATTGAATGTCGCGGTTGCGCCCAACGCCTTGGCTTTCTCCAGCTTGTCCGGGTTGGTATCGATGGCGATGACCTGCGCCGCGCCTGCCGCATAGGCACCCAGCAGCGCTGCCATACCGACCCCGCCGAGACCGACGATCGCCACCGTACTGCCCAACTGAATCCGGGCGGTATTGATGGCCGCACCGACGCCGGTCAACACTGCACAGCCAAACAACGCAGCGTTCTCCAGCGCAATGCTCGGGTCGATCCTGACCAGCGAGTGGGCCGAAACCGTGGCGTATTCGGCAAAGCAGGAAACGCCATTGTGATGGTTCAGCGTCTGCCCCTTTGCAACCAGGCGGCGGGCGCCGCGCAACAATGTTCCCGCAGCGCCCGCAACCGAACCTGGCTCGCACAGCGCCGGGCGACCCTCCGAGCAGGAAACGCAATGCCCGCAGGTGGCGACGAATACCGTGACGACGTGATCGCCCGGCGCCAAGTCGTACACATAGGGACCGACAGCCTCCACCACGCCCGACGCTTCGTGCCCCATTACCATGGGCAGCGGACGAGGCCTTACCCCTTGAATCACCGACAGGTCGGAGTGGCAAATGCCTGCCGCAGCGATGCGGATCAAGACCTCACCGGGGCCGGGAGGCTGCAATTCAACGTCCTGAATGCTCAATGGTTTGCTGACGGCGTAGGGGGCAGGGGCTCCCATTTGCTCGAGTACGGCGGCGCGCATATGCATCATCGATCTCCCTTATTGACGTGATGGTGGATCAAACGACACGTCCGCCATCCACCGGCAGCTCGACGCCGTTGAGGAACGCTGCATCGTCGGAGGCCAAAAAAACTGCGACAGCAGCGACATCACTAGGCTTGGAAAGGCGGCCCAGCGGGATCGAAGCCAGAAACTTCTGACGGTTTTCCGGGGTGTCCGGCATGCCCATGAAGTCTTCGAGCAACGCAGTCTCGCCCATGACCGGACAGATGTTATTGACGCGGATTCCATCAGGCCCCAGCTCTACAGCCAGTGACTTGGACAGCAGATTCACGGCACCCTTCGAGCTGTTGTACCAGGTCAGTCCCGGGCGCGGACGAATACCGGCGACCGAGCCAACGTTGATGATCGACCCGCTTTTTCGCTCGCGCATCAGCGGCACAATGGCTTTGGTCATGTGAAAGATTGACTTCACGTTGACGGCAAACACCCGATCGAAGGTCTTTTCATCGACGTCCATCAGCGGCTGGTTGCGATGGGTAGTGCCGGCATTATTGACGACCACATCGGGCACGCCGAAGGTGTTCACGCACAGGTCGACGGCCGCCTGCACTTGCTCCGCACTGGTCACGTCACAGGCTGCGGCGATGGCATTGCTGCCCAGTTCGTCTGCCAGGGTTTGGGCCGCTTGGTAATTGATGTCTGCTAAAACGACTTTGGCGCCTTCTTCGACGTATCGACGCGCGATGCAGGCGCCGAACCCGCTGGCCGCGCCGGTGACGATGGCAATCTTGTTATCGAGCTGAGCCATGTTGTTCTCCGTTGTTGGCTTTATAGAATGTCAGGCCGGGTCGATTCAGCCGTGATGGCAGACCACGGTCTTGGTGATGCTGAATTCGTCCAGGGCCAGCAAGCCTTTCTCGCGGCCGTGTCCGCTCTTGCGGATCCCGCCAAAGGGCAGCTCCACACCGCCGCCTGCGCCATAGCAGTTGATGAACACCTGACCGCCTTCCAGGCGTTTGGCCATGCGTTGTTGGCGAGCGCCGTTTTCGCTCCAGACCGACGCCACGAGGCCGTAGTCAGTGCCGTTTGCCAGGGCGACGGCATCGTCTTCATCGTCGAACGGCAGCACGGCGAGGACCGGTCCGAACACCTCCTGACGAGCCAGTTTGTGATCGCGCGGTACTGGGCCGAATACGACTGGCCGCACGTAATAGCCGTCCTGAGGCAGGTCGTTGTCCATCAGTGCTTCAGCAATGATCGGTAGCTGGCTGTCCTTGCACTCCTGGATAAATTGCTTGACCCGGCCGAACTGAGCGTGGGTGATGATCGGGCCGCAATCGGGAGAAGTTTGTGGCAACCCGACGCGAATTTCGCGAAAACGCGCGGCCACTCGCTCGACCACCTGATCGTATACCTCACGCTGAACCAACAACCGGCTACCGGCAGAACAGGTCTGGCCTGCGTTCTGGATAATCGCGCCAACAATCACCGGCACCGCCTTGTCCAGATCGGCATCGGCAAATACCACTTGAGGGCACTTGCCACCCAGCTCCAGCACGCACTTCACATGATTGGCGGCGGCTGCAGTCTGAATCGTGACGCCGACTTCCGGTGAACCGGTGAAGGTAATCAGATTGATGCCGGGATGACCGGCCAATGCCGCGCCGGCTTCGCGGCCGTAACCGGTGACTATATTCAGAGCGCCTGCGGGCAGCCCGGCTGCGGTGGCCAGCTCGGCGAAGCGCGGGGACGTCATGCAGGCATCTTCGGCCGGCTTCACCACTGAAGCGTTGCCCATGGCCAATGCCGGCGCGATGGTGCGGCCGAGCATTTGCGCGGGGTAGTTCCAGGGAATGATGTGGCCGACGACACCGCAACGCTCGCGGACGACATTCACCGAATAGCCCGACAAATAGGGGATGACTTCGCCGTGCACCTTGTCCGCTGCGCCACCATAGAACTCGAAGTACCGTGCCAGAGCTTCGATGTCTTTGCGCGCCAGTGCCAGTGGCTTGCCGGTGTCTTTGGCTTCGATTTCCGCCAGCTCGTCAATATGCGCAAGCACGCTGCTGCCGATCTTCACCAGAATGCGGCCGCGCTCCGTTGCGCTGAAACTGCCCCATGGCCCGTCCAGAGCAGCGCGAGCGGCGGCCACGGCGCGATCAATATCTTCAGGCTGGCCGCGAGCAATTTCGGCATAAGCCTGCCCGGTGACGGGGGAGTAAACCGCGATGTTTTGCCCGCCAGTGGCAGAGACTTTTTCGCCGTTGATAAATAGCGTCGTCATTGCTGCGCCTCCATTTGCTGATTGTTGCAAGGGTCTGACGGAGAGGTGGCGAGGGCCGAGTCGACCAGTGAAAGCTCGCCACGCTCGATGTGCAGTATTTGATCAGGCACATCCTTTAGCAGGCTGCCATTGGATTCGGTGACCAGAATGCACAGCTCAGGCAAGCGTTCCTGGAGCCGCTTGAGTGCATTGCTGTATTCGGTGGCGAGTGCAGGGGCCAGGCCCTGGAACGGCTCATCCAGCAGGATCAGCCGCGTACCGATCATCAAGGCTCTGCCCAGGGCGGCAATTTTGCCCTGGCCGCCGGATAGCGCTGCGCCGGAGCGCTCAAGCATCGGCCGCAATTGGGGAACCACGTCCAGGGTCAGCTCCAGACGATCGCTTACTGTCTGCTTGTTCATGCCAGCGACCTGGCAGGGCAGGCGCAGGTTCTCTTCCACCGACAGCGTCGGGAACATCACCCGCTCTTGCGGCGCGTAACCGATGCCCAGCCGGGCTCGACCATGGGCCGGCACGCGAGTCAGATCTTCACCGTCGAACAGGATCTGGCCTTCCTTGAGGGCGACCAGACCCATGATGGTTCTCAATAGCGTGGTCTTGCCGGCGCCATTGCGACCGACCACGGCCACGATGCTGCCCTTGGGTAGCTCGACATGGATACGCCGCAGTATCGGCACACGCAGGATGTCGGCGCTGACGTTGTTCAGCGTCAGCATGATGTGATTACTCATATCCCTAGTACCTCGCGCTTTACCGTAGGATCGGCCAGCACCTCGGCGGGTGAACCGTCTGCGGCGATGGCGCCGTTGATCCAGGCGGCGACCCGAGTGGCATAGCGTTTGACGATATCCACGTCATGCTCGACGAAGATCGCCGTCACCCGTTGTTCGTCCAGCGCGCGCATGAGGATTTCCATTACCCCGTGCTTTTCCTGGGTCGAGACGCCGCTGGTGGGTTCATCCAGAATCAACAGTCGCGGGTTGAGCATCAACGACATGCCCACGTCCAGCAGCTTGCGCTGACCTTCGGGCAGGTTGATACACAGCTCATGCTGGCGATCACGCAGGCTGATCAAGTCCAGCATGCGGTCTATTTCCTGGCTTGAGCTGGCGCTTGCCAGTCTCTGCCACAGGGACAGGTTCCCTTGCCGGGCCACTGCTGCCAATTGCAGGCATTCCCTGACGCTATGGTCGAGAAACAGTTGCGGTAACTGGAAAGAGCGGGCCATGCCGCGCCGCACAATGCTGCGCGGCGAATGCCCGGTGATGTTATCTCCAGCGAAATGCACGCTGCCCTCGCTGGGTTTGAGCAGGCCGGTGCAGATATTGATGAACGTGGTTTTCCCGGCGCCGTTCTGGCCTATCACTGCCAAACGCTCGCCTTCTGCGAGACTGAAATCAATACCGTTGGCTACCACCAGGCCGCCGAACGCCAGGGTCAGGTTTTGCGTCTGCAGGAGTGCGCTCATACGCCACCTCCCGTGAGGACTTTACGTTTGCGCAACAGGCCGGTTAGTCCTTTGGGCAGGAAGTAAATGATCACGATCAGAATTACACCCAGCACCAACTGCCATGAGCCACTGACCAGTGCCGCCGCATACATCTTGAGGAATTCGTAGAGCAGGGCGCCCACGAATGCCCCTGCGGCATGACCGGCCCCGCCAAGAATGGCGATGAACACAAACTCGCCAGAACGCAGCCAGTAACCCATTTCAGGTGTCACCAGGCCCTGAGACAAACCGAACAGCGAGCCCGATAATCCGCACAGTGCAGCGGAAAGAACGTAGCCCTTCCACAGCACTTTCCGAGCTGAAACCCCCAGATATTCAAGGCGTGTCTCATTTGTCTTGATGGCCGAAAGAGCCTGCCCCGAACTGGACTCGAAAAAGCGTTGTACGCCGAAGATGACCAGCAGCGAGACGCCGAGCACCAAGACCAGCAGGAATAACTCGAAAGGCGCTCGCTCCAGCTGGAAACCCAGCATTTCCGGGCGACTGATACGCAGCCCGTCGGTGCCACCAGTGAGGTTGTAGAACTTGCCCAGCACCGTGAACAGCACCATGGAAATCGCCAGGTTGAGCATGCCGAAGAAAATCTCACGATAACGGACCACGAAAGCACCGATGAGCATGCTCGCCAGAACACTGACAAGGGTGCCTGCGACGATCAATAACAATCCATCGAGGCCTGGATAGCGTTGACCCAGAAATGCCACCACGTATCCGGCAATGCAGGCGTACATGGCATGACCGAACGAAATTTGCCCCGCCCGAAGCAACACCACAATCCCCAGCGCGGCCAGGCCATAACAAAGGCCGAGGATCAACGGCAGTTTCAACCACGGAAACGCCAGAGCAAGCCCCATGACTACCACGACAGAAACGGTTGCAAGCAATAAAGAACGCATCAGATTTTCCTCGCTTGAACCACTGTGAACAGCCCTTGCGGACGCGCCAGCAGCACCAGAACCATGATCAGATAGGGCATGACGACTTCCATTTCCGGCGCGAGGTACACACAGAAGGAGCGCGACAGACCGATCATCAGGGCGGTCAGCAGTGCGCCAGTGATTTGCCCCAGCCCCGCACTGGCCACGACTGCAAACGAGAGCACAATCATGTCAGCGCCAATACCCGGCACCAGAGACGTGGTGGGTGAAGCCAGTGCACCACCCAGCGCCCCGAGCACCGCCCCGACCACGAAGGTCAGGTAAGCGATCCGCTTGGCATTGATGCCCAATGCGGTGGCGACCTCACGATCGTGGGTCACCGCGACTATCTGCTTGCCGGTCAGGGTCTGGTTGAGAAACCACTTGAGCGCGAAGTAAACGACTACCGCAGTGCCCGGTACGAAGAACAGCTGATAGTTCATGTACACGACACCCATCAGCTCAGACGTACCCATCTGATTGACCACATCAGCCACAAAGTAAGGTTGAGTGCCCCAGACCAGCCGTTGTACGTCCTCGAAGATCATGAATGCGCCGAATGTGACCAACAGCTGCAGAATCGGGTCGCGATCCTGAAACTTTCTGAGCAGCAGCATCAATACCGTGCCCATCACGACACCGACGGCAATCGCCCCGGTGATCAACAGGGCCACCGAGAAGAAAGCCGACTCGCTGCCTTGGCCAAGCCACAGCCCCAGTGACGCGGCACCGTATCCGCCAAAGGCATAAAGACTGCCGTGGGCGACGTTGAGGATCCGCACCACGCCAAAGATGAAGGTCAGACCCAGCGCCACCAGAAACAACAGCCCCGCGTAGGACACGCCATCCAGCAGCGCCAGGATGAAAATATCGCGGCTCATGGCTTGGTGCTGGCTGGCTGGACTTCATCGAGCAGGGCAGGGGTCACCGTCTTGACCCACTCGGAAGACTTCTGACCCGCCGGAGTCGTAATGCGATCTGCCGGCACCAGCATGATGTCTTTAAGGACTTTGAATTTGTAATCGGCGCTGGCGGTGGTGACGCCAAACAACTGAGTTTCAAGCCCCTGCCCATCCTCGGCCCTGATCCGGACCGGACTGGTCAGACCGCGAAATTCCAGACCGCGAAACGCGCTGGCAAGTTGTTCTTCGTCAGGCCATTTACCACCGTTGGTTTCGATGGATTTACGATAGGCAGCGCGCATGCCGTCCAGCGCCTGGATCATGTGATACACCGAGTAGATCGGATATGACCCGGTGCGAGCCTTGAACTTCTCGACGAAGGCTTTATGCCGGGCATCGTTGACATATTGCGGGTGGAGGAAATAGTGATCGCCCCGTGCGCCGATCAAGACTCCGTCGGGGAGCACCCCGGCCAGCCGCTCAAGAGACGTCTCGCCCAATGGCAGGAAAAATTGCGAAGTGCGCAGCAGACCACGTTGGCTGGCTTGCCTGATAAAGGTGTCCAGGTCGCCGCCCCAGGAAGTGCTCAACACGACATCCGGCCGAAGCACCTGGAGGCGACTGACTTCAGCAGAGAAATCCGACGCGCCGAATTTTGGAAACAGTTCGGCCACGACTTTGACGTCAGGCTTGAGCTGCTTGAGGGTGGCACTGAAGATTTCCCACGAATCACGACCCCAGGCGTAGTCCTGATTGACCACCGCGATGGTTTTGAAATCCGGTTTGGTCTTGAGCAGATAAAGCACGCTGGACACCATTTCGGTGACAGCGTTGGCTTGGGTGCGGAATACATACTTGTAATCGTGACCCTCAAGCGCTTTCTCTGTGCCGCAGTCCCAAAGGATGTTGACGACCTTGAGGTCCTCGGCCACCGGGGCCAGGGTGTTGCAGTTGCCACTAGAGATAGAGGCCAGCATCACCTTGGCGCCCTGTTCCTGCACCACCCGGCGATATTCAGAAAGAAGCCGGTCCCCACCTACACCTTCGTCAATGAAGGTCGGCTCGATTTTTACCCCGTCGATACCGCCCGCTGCGTTCAACTCTTCGATATACATCTCGGCCGCGACTTTGGCCGGCATGCCGAATACGGAGGCCGAACCCGACATAAAGGTCGTAATGCCGATCTTGAGGGTTTCCGGTTTAGTGGCGTCTGCGAAAGCGGGCAGGGTTGAGAGCCCCATGGCAGCACTGATGAGAAGACGGAGCGTGAGGGTATGCAGCTTGATCTTGTGCATGGGAGGCCTCTTTGGGCTGTTGTTGTTTTTGTTATTTGCAGCGAATCACAGGTTGCCGCCGCCGGTGCGTTAGGGGAATTTGCTTTTGTCTAACCCAGCGTTCGTCGCAGCTGAATGGTAGACCATGGGTTGAGCAGGACGGGTGCGCCCGGCGGATGGCAAACTCGCAACCCTGGCCGCCTGAGAAAAAGTGCGAACTCACTTGGGGCGAAGACAGTCCACCGGTTTAGCAAAACCTCACGCATCTAAAAAAGAGGACTTCTAAATGGTCGATTATCCAAAACCGCCTTTTACACCCCAAGAGCAACCGGTTCCGGGCATCCAGAGCAAAATGACTCCTCAGCCCGATTGCGGCGAAACCAGTTACAAAGGTTCAGGCCGCCTCGCCAATAAGGTGGCGCTGATCACCGGTGGCGACAGCGGGATTGGCAGAGCGGTTGCCATTGCCTACGCCCGTGAGGGTGCAGACGTTGCCATTTCATATCTCGATGAGCATGAAGACGCGCAGGAGACCGCACGCTGGGTCGAGGAGGCGGGCAGACAGTGCCTGCTTCTGCCGGGCGATCTGGCGAACAAGGCACAGTGTGAGGCGATAGTCAGTAAAACCGTTGAGCAATTGGGACGCATTGATGTATTGGTCAACAATGCCGCCTTCCAGATGACCCATGAAACCCTGGAAGAGATTACCGATGAGGAGTGGCTGAAAACCTTTGATATCAACATCACCGCCATGTTTCGCATCTGTAAGGCCGCGCTGCCTTCCATGGCGGCTGGCAGTTCGATCATCAATACCAGCTCGGTGAACTCGGATATGCCCAACGCGAGCCTGCTGGTGTACGCGACCACCAAAGGAGCCATAGCCAATTTCACGGCGGGCTTGGCACAAATGCTCGGAGAGCGTGGGATCCGCGTCAATAGCGTCGCGCCAGGGCCTATCTGGACGCCTTTGATTGTCGCGACGATGACAGATGATCAAGTGAAAAACTTCGGTTCTCAGACCCCGCTGGGGCGGCCGGGTCAGCCGGTAGAAGTGGCACCGATTTACGTGCTGCTTGCGTCTGATGAAGGAAGTTACATATCCGGAACACGCTACGGCGTTACAGGGGGCAAACCAATCCTTTGATTCGTGTGTCCCATGCCCTGTACAGCGCTTGCCCAGGGCATGGGACTTATTGACACCGGTTTAACCGGGTTCAGTTTTTAGCCGCATCACCACCTGTTGCAGCTGCCAGTTCTTTTGCATGAACCAGATGCTCTTTAAGCTTGGGCAGCGTTTCGCTGGCAAAGGCTTTCAGATCGGCATCTTCACCATTGGCAGCCTGTTCCTCGAACAGCTTGATGGTGGCTTCATGGGCTTTGACCTGATTGTTGGCATAGGCCCGGTCGAACGAACTGGCGTTGCGCAGTTCAAGGATCATGGCTTTTGCCTTATCCATAAGTTGCGCATCGTCAGAAACTTCCAGCTTTTTAGACTGCGCGATGGCTTTAAGCTTTACATTGGCGGCGGTGTGATCCTTGACCATCATCTCTGCAAACTTTTTCACTTCCTGAGATTGGCCTTTCTCTTCTGCCAGTTTTCCCGCTTCAACTTCAGCAACTCCTTTAGCCGAGGCATCCTCAACAAAGTCATCAGCATCTTGAGCAGCAAGTGCAGCTTGGCTGCCTAACGCAAGTGCAAGGCAGATAGCGCTCATTCGAAAGAACTTGTCCATTTTAAGCTTCCTTATTGGTCGAAGGTATGACGTCCTGGCGGACGGCTCAACAATGTCGACTGGGCACACCAGGCAATGTTCCGTTTTTCCGCCCTCCGATGTTATGAGCGGTTAATACAGAGTCTCAGCCCTTGCTGTGCTCGGGTGAAGAGGGCGCTTTAGCGACTCCCCGTGGACCGGTAATACCCCAGATGACCCAGCCCACGACGGGCAGCAGAATGATCAGTAACGCCCAGCCGATCTTGGTGCTGGTGCCTTTGGTGCTGCGGCTTATGCTCACCAGCAACCATATATCGATAAGCAGGGCGATCAGAAGTACACCCATCCAAAACAGTGTAATTTCCATGATAGTTGCCTCAGTTTTGATCTTTGACGACTGGAGTGCGAATCATCAATCACGCACCTGTCTATCGAATGACCCCCGCCAACCATCAGGGGTTTAGTTGCGCGAATTGATAAGCGACAAGCGGTTTGAGTGTCCTGCAACAAATGAAGAAGCCCGATCCAGGACCGGGCTTCGGATTTGATTACCCCAGGTTCGGCTCTCTGGTGGTATGAGCGGCGTTAAGTCGCGAGAATGCTTTTTCGTCAAGGGTAGCCAAAAACTTCCTGCCATCCTTCAACGTGGCCAGAAACGTCACTTCCTTATGTTCGTTGCCTAGCATGAATCCGGCAACGGCGCCCAGTGGCCCCATTACCAGACTCCCAGCGGCTCCCTGGAGCAAAGCACTGCTGATGTCTTTGTTTTCTTCCTTGCCGACAATCTCGATCGACCTGATCATCGATGTACTGATGGTAATACCAGGCCAAGGGTACAAGGCGGACTCGATACTCAGAACTGCGCCGTGATAATCCCCGCTACCCTGTAAAAAGTCGCCGGCCAGGATTTTCATCTTGGCCATGGTAAGGCTCCTTCTTCGGTGTATCCCCACGGAGGATTCGACGCCTCATCGTTGCGACCGTCAACCGGTACAAGACAAGCTGGCGCAACAGCGACTGACGGTCACAGACGCCACATTGCAGGGCGAATATAGCCATCGACGATTTTTTTCGTCCGGTTCCTTGACACGTCTGCCGAAGCAGTCCAGAATTGCGTCCATTCCTGATTCAGGAACTAGAAAAACCCTTTAGATTTCAATGGGTTGGAAGCAAGCTTGGATTCAGCTTCCCCCTCTAGTGTTGTACGCATTTAGCAATCGAGGTCTGAGCGCTGAATGTAATGAGGCCGAGTAGCAAAATGGTTATGCCGCGGATTGCAAATCCGCTTACGCCGGTTCGATTCCGACCTCGGCCTCCACTATTAAAAGCCCCGAAGATTAACGTCTTCGGGGTTTTTTTTGAGCTGAAAAAAGGCAGGTCTATCCCGCTGCAGAGCCGATGACTCGGTGCAGCCGATCAAGGGCTAAAACGTCGGAGCTCTTGACGTGGCCTGATCGGGTGGACTTAAAAACAACAAAGGCCTACGTACCGAAGCACGTAAGCCCTTGTCCTGTAAGTGGTGCCCCGAGCCGGGGTCGAACCGGCACGTCCAAAGGACGAGGGATTTTAAGTCCCTTGCGTCTACCAATTTCGCCATCGGGGCGGTAGCGCTGAAGAGCAGGGAATATATACACCCAACCCTCTTGAAGCAAGCCCGCAAGATATTGAAATAAGACAAGATCTTGCCTGAGCTGCCTATCGGGGTTGGGTGCTGCGGTTGCGAAAAAGCATTACTGTCTAGTTAAAACGCCATCAACCGTACAGTGCACGGTTCAAAAACGGTGCGGTGCGGCTTTCGGAGTTTTTTGCCACGTCCGCAGGAGCTCCAGTTGCGACAATGGAGCCACCTTTATCGCCTGCGCCCGGTCCGATGTCTATGACCCAATCACTTTGAGCTACGACGCGCATTTCATGCTCGACCACCACGACGCTATTGCCCGCATCGACCAGGGTGTTGAGTTGTTTGAGTAAGCGATCGACGTCGGTCGGATGCAGGCCCGTTGTGGGCTCATCCAGTACATACAAGGTGGCGCCTCGCTGAGTGCGCTGTAGTTCGGTGGCCAGCTTGATGCGTTGCGCCTCGCCCCCTGACAACTCGGTAGCGGGCTGGCCCAGACGCAGGTAACCCAAGCCGATATCGCGCAGTGCAGTCAGAGCCCGCATGACTGAGGGTTCATGGCTGAACTGCTCGACTGCTTGGTCCACGGTGAGTTGCAGAATCTGCGCAATGTTCAGGCCTTGCCAGTGAACGGTAAGGGTCTCCGGGTTGTAGCGAGCACCGTGGCAGGTCGGGCAGGGTGCATAAACGCTGGGCATGAACAGCAATTCGACACTGACAAACCCTTCCCCTTCGCAAACTGAGCAACGTCCCTTGGCAACATTGAACGAGAATTGCCCGGCGTCGTAGCCTCTCTCCCGTGACTCAGCCGTCGCGGCAAACAGTTTACGGACCTGATCGAATAATCCGGTGTAGGTCGCAAGATTGGAACGCGGGGTGCGGCCGATAGGCTTTTGATCGACCTTGACCAGGCGCTTGATATTTTGCAGCCCGTCAACAACGCGTCCGCTACTGAATTGCGGCGCTTCATCCTCAAGACTTGGCACTTCGGATTCGTTGCTGTCCACGACATGGCCCAGGTGGGCACCCACCAATTCCAGCAGCGAATGACTGACCAGGCTGGACTTGCCCGAACCGGAAACGCCCGTGACTGAGGTGAAGCAGCCCAGGGGAAATGCAGCGCTGAGGTCATGCAGGTTGTTACGGGTGACTCCTTCGAGGCGCAACCAGCCTGAAGGCTTGCGTCGGCTTGTCTGCTGGGACTCATGGCTGGCGAACAAATGGGGGCGGGTTTGAGACGTTTCGACCTCAGCCAAACCCGCAGGCGGACCGCTGTAGAGGATGCGTCCACCGTGTTCACCCGCTGCGGGGCCGACGTCTATCAACCAGTCAGCGCGACGCATGGTCTCCAGATCGTGCTCAACCACAAACAACGAATTACCGGCATCTTTGAGTCGCTGCAACGCTGTGAACAACGCTTCCCCGTCCGCCGGATGCAAGCCTGCGGACGGCTCATCCAGCACGTAGATCACTCCGAACAGTTGAGAACCCAATTGCGTTGCCAGTCGCAGCCTCTGCAGCTCGCCTGAGGACAGGGTCGGGGTGCTGCGGTCCAGTGCCAGGTAGCCCAGCCCAAGATCGGTAAGGGTGCTGACCCGGCCCAACAGGTCTTGGGCGATACGTTGCGCCGCAATGCGTTTTTCGATGGATAAATTGGGTGTCAGGCGCACATCCGGCGCGCTGTCATGGGTTGACTTGCCCTTGGCTGCGCGTTGCTGGCGAGTTTTCTTCACTTGCTCCGGGCTGATGGGCTCGCCGTTCTGTTGCTCATTCTCGATAAAGGTCTGTGCCGCCACTGGGGCCAGAATGTTGGCCAACTGCAGCAGAGACATCTGTGACAATTCGCCGATATCAAAACCGGCAAACTTTACCGACAACGCCGCCTGGGTCAGGCGCTTGCCCTGGCACAGGGAGCAAGGACTGCCGATCATGAACTGCGCCACGCGCTTCTTCATCAGCGCGCTCTGGGAATGGCTAAACGTATGCAAAACGTAGCGTCGCGCGCCCGTGAAGGTCCCTTGGTAGCTGGGTTCGAGCTTCTGTTTCAAGGCCTTGCGGGTTTCCTGCGGGGTAAACCCGGCGTAGACAGGAACGGTGGGTTGCTCGTCAGTAAACAGAATCCAGTCACGTTGCTTTTTCGGCAGATCCCGCCATGGGATATCTACGTCGTAGCCAAGGGTGACCAATATGTCGCGCAGGTTCTGTCCTTGCCAGGCCGTGGGCCAGGAAGCGATTGCACGCTGGCGGATGGTCAACGAATCATCCGGGACCATCGATTGCTCTGTGACTTCATACACTCTGCCCAAGCCATGACATTGCGGGCATGCGCCTTGGGGGGTATTGGGGGAGAAGTCTTCGGCGTACAGCATTGCCTGGCCTGCGGGGTAACTGCCGGCTCGGGAGTAGAGCATGCGGATCAGGCTCGACAGGGTGGTCACGCTGCCGACCGACGATCGAGCGCTGGGCGTGCCGCGCTGTTGCTGCAACGCCACCGCTGGCGGTAGACCTTCGATGGAATCAACGTCCGGCACGCCGACTTGATCGATCAAACGCCTGGCATAAGGGGCAACGGATTCGAAGTAGCGTCGCTGGGCCTCGGCATAGAGCGTTGAAAACGCCAGTGATGATTTGCCAGACCCAGAGACGCCCGTGAACACCACCAAGGCGTCACGGGGGATGTCGATGTCGATATTTTTAAGATTGTGCTCGCGAGCCCCGCGGACCCGGACAAAACCGGTAAACGCTTGTGCACCGTCGGCCTGCAGGATTAGCGGGTCGGGATTGTTGCTCTGTGAAGTCATTGTCAAGCCTTGTCGTGGGGATAGGGCGACACGACAACGCGCACGCCTGTGCTCGGGTTATCGCGGCTCAGCGATTGCCTGGCTGGCCGGGTATCTTTGGCGTATGGCCTTCGACGTCCTGACGGTCGCCGGTATGGGTCTCTTCATCACGGGTTTCGGTGGTCCGCTGTTCATGATCGGCAATGTCTGCCGGGCGCGCATCCGGGTCGTTGAGATTGTTGCCTCGAACAGTGTGTTTGTCATTGGGCATTTGCAGGATCTCCAAGGGTTCATCAATACGATCCGATGCAGCCCGGGTTCGTTCCATCCCGTTGGAGCCACCCCACGCATCGCTCAACGAAGGGTCTTGCTATACGCACGTAATGGCCGATGTAGGACATCCTCCATTTGTGTTGTAGGAGTAGTACTACCAAGTAAATGGTAGTTGTCTAAAAGTTCCCAACGGCGTTTTAATTGACCACTGTTTTTTATCAAGCAGGTTTTAGTCAAATGCAATGGAGTTGACAGGTCCATGAGTGGAATCGGCACACGATTGAGGCAGGAGCGTAGGCGCCTGGGATTGTCTCAACGAGAGATGGGACAGATGGGCGGAGTCGCCGTCAATGCCCAAGGCAAGTATGAAAGTGGTGAGCGAATACCCAAGGCTGATTATCTGGCGGCTTTGGCCTGTGTCGGGGTTGATGTGTTGTACGTGTTAACTAGCCGTCATGCGCCAGCGAGCACTATCGATAGCGCCCAGGTGCGAGTCGATAATGCTGTGGAGCCTGATGCATTGCTGCTTGAGGTTCAACACGCAGCCAGGCACTTCATGTCAACCATTCAGGAATTGTCGAACTCCTATGTGGTTAACGGCAAGGAAGTGCCAATAAGGTCAAACGAGCGCAATGGCTGAGTCATGGCTTGGTTGCAGGATTTTGCCGCGGTCAACAAGAACTACGGCACGCTACTGATTCAACCACGCTCGGGACTTTCAGCTGCCGCGTTTCGAGCGAGACTTTGCAGGAAACTCGCCAAAGCAACTTCTTCAACGCGCAGTCCCTTGCGTTGTCGGGTGCGTGGCAGCAGCGCAAGCTCACCTTGCAGAAACCCCTCCAGCACAGCGGGATGGATGTAGCACTTGCGGCAGATCGCCGGTGTATTGCCCAGCTGGCGAGCGACCGCCTTGACCATGTCGACGATGTGCTTTTTAGCGTCGGCTTCCGGCTCCCAATGCAACTTGCGCAAGGTGGCGAGGGCCAGTGCGCTGCCAGCCCAGGTTCGGTAGTCTTTGGCGGTGAAGTCAGCGCCAGTCAAGCGTTGCAGGTAGGCGTTGATATCCGAAGAACTGACCGTGTGCCGTTCGCCATTGTCGTCCAGATACTGGAACAGGTTTTGCCCAGGCAGTTCCATGCAGCGCTTGATGACTCGGGCGATGCGCCGATCCGTCACGCTGATCTGATGCTCGACGCCGCTTTTGCCACGAAACTGGAAAAGGATCGCATTGCCGCGCACTTCGACGTGTTTGTTGCGCAAAGTAGTCAACCCATAAGATCGATTGTCCCGAGCGTATTGGCTATTGCCGATGCGGATCAATGTGGCGTCGAGCAATGAAATAACGGTAGCCATGACCTTGTCACGGCCGATACCCGGCTCAGCGAGTTGGGCTTCCAGCTGCTTGCGAACCTTGGGCAATGCCAGCCCGAATTCAATCATGCGCGAGTATTTATTCTCGTCGCGGATCTCGCGCCAGCGTGGGTGGTAGCGGTACTGCTTGCGCCCCCGCGCATCGCGCCCGGTGGCTTGCAAATGGCCGCGGGGGTCAGGGCAGATCCAGACATCGGTGTAGGCGGGTGGAATAACCAAGCCATTGATGCGTTTTATTTCCGCCTCATCGCGAATGCGTTGGCCGTCGATATCGAAATACACGAACTTGCCACGCAGGATTTTCCGGGTAAACCCCGCCTGAGTATCCTCGACGTAATGAAGATCAGGCGGCAATTGGGCGATGAGGCTCATATCAGTCATGGCAGCAATCCACAGGGCAGTTAAGTGGATTGACCGCACTAAACGGAAGGGGTGCCCAGTATTTTCGTCAGGCCATTAGTTCACGCCAAGACAGCGACAGACTTGATCTGCGCCCACAGACGTTGACCGGGTAAGAGGCTCATCTGATCCCGGGAATAGCGCGTGATCCTTGCCAGCAACGGGGTGCCTGCCGCATCGAGCCGCACCAGCACATGCGCGGCATTATCCGCCGGCATCTCACTCACCACCCTCACTGGCAATCGATTGAGGATGCTGCTCTGCCCGTCGGGCTGCAGACTGAGACTGACGTCGCGGGCCTGGACTTTGAATCGCAGCATTTTGCCAAGCGCCATCGGGGTGTGCGCGACCCGCACCTGCAAGTCGCTATGGGGCAGTTGCACGCTCAGTAAGTGGTAACTCGCGTCGAAGGCGATGACCGAGCCTTCAATCACCACCCCTGCATCGTCACCGAGGGCAAGTGGCAGGTCGAGTCTGGCAAGGGTTTCACCGATGGGGCCGCTGGCCAGTGCCTTACCGTTATCCATCAACACCAGATGATCGGCAAGACGGGCCACTTCATCCTGAGAGTGGCTGACGTAAAGCATGGGGATTTCCAGCTCGTCGTGCAGTCGTTCGAGGTACGGCAGAATCTCGCTTTTGCGACGAGTATCCAGCGCCGCTAACGGTTCATCGAGCAGCAGCAAACGTGGGCTGGTCAATAGAGCCCGGGCGATGCCGACCCGTTGGCGCTCACCACCGGACAGCTTGTCCGGGCTTCGTTCGAGCAAGTGCTCAATGCCTAGAAGCTGTGCCGCATGCTCGAAGCCGACGCGGCGCTCGCTTTTGGGGATGCGACGCAGACCAAACTCGAGATTGCCACGTACCGACAGATGCGGAAAAAGGCTCGCTTCCTGGAAGACATAACCCAGCGCGCGTTTGTGAGGGGGCTGGAACAGGTCCGTGGCGCTGTCCTGCCAGACTTCATCATTGATGCGGATATAGCCTTGGGTGGGTTTTTCCAGCCCGGCAATACAGCGCAGGCAGGTGGTCTTTCCTGAGCCGGAATGGCCGAAAAGCGCCGTGACGCCGCGCCCTGGCAATGACAGATCCACATCTACCGTGAACTGCGGATAGGTCACCAGCAAACGAATTTCCAGCCCCGAATTCATCGATCAACCCCAGCCAGCTTTGTTCTTGCCGCTGGAATACAGCGCCAGAAGAACCAGAAACGAAAATACCAGCATGGCACCCGCCAGCCAGTGGGCCTGCATGTATTCCATTGCCTCGACGTGATCGAAGATCTGCACTGACACCACCCGGGTTTTCTCCGGAATATTGCCGCCGATCATCAACACCACACCAAATTCGCCCACGGTATGGGCAAAGCCGAGGATGGCGCCAGTCACAAAACCCGGCTTGGCCAACGGCAAAACTACGCAGAAGAAGGTGTCCCAGGGACTGGCGCGCAGGGTCGCGGCCACTTCAAGCGGGCGAGTGCCAATCGCGGCGAAAGCGTTTTGCAGCGGTTGCACCACAAACGGCATCGAATACAGCACTGAGCCAATCACCAGCCCGGCAAAGCTGAAGGTCAGGGTGCCCAGGCCAAGACTTTGGGTAAATTGGCCAACAGGGCCGTTAGGCCCCAGCAGCAACAGAAGATAGAAACCGATGACCGTGGGCGGTAACACCAGCGGCAGCGCGACAATCGCGCCCACCGGTCCTTTGAGCCAGGAGCGCGTACGCACCAGCCACCAGGCGATGGGCGTACCGATGATCAACAGGATCACGGTGGTCAGCGACGCCAGTTTCAGCGTCAGCCAGATCGCCGCGAGATCAGTTCCGTCTAACGGTATTGCCAGGGACATTTACAGTTGGTACCCGAACGATTTGATCACCGCGGCCGCTTTAGGACCTTTGAGGTACTCCACAAGCGCTTTGGCGGCAGCATTGTCCTTGCCTTTGTTGAGGATCACCGCGTCTTGCTTGATCGGGTCGTGCATGTCGGCGGGTACGATCCAGGCGGAGCCGCTGGTGACTTTACCGTCCTTGTAGATTTGCGACAGGGCGACAAAGCCCAGCTCGGCGTTGCCAGTGGAAACAAACTGGTAAGCCTGGGTAATGCTCTGACCTTCGACGATCTTGGCTTTGGTGGCGTCGGTCAGGCCAAGTCTGGCTAGTACCTGAGTTGCGGCGAGGCCATAAGGGGCCGCTTTGGGGTTGGCGATAGACAAATGTCTGTAGTTGTTGGCCTTGAGTACATCGCCCTTGGCGTCAACATAATTGTCCTTGGCGGACCACACGGCGAGGGTGCCGACTGCGTAGGTAAAGCGAGAACCTTTGACGATTTCGCCTTCCTGCTCGAGCTTCGCCGGGGTGCTGTCGTCAGCGGAGAGGAAGACTTCGAATGGCGCGCCATTTTTGATCTGGGTGTAGATCTGGCCTGTAGCACCGAATGCAGCAACCAGTTTATGGCCGGTGTCCTTTTCGAAATCCTTGGCGATCGCCTGAATAGGTGCGGTGAAGTTGGCGGCTACCGCGACTTGAACTTCATCGGCAAACGCTGAACTCATGGTCAACGCGGCGACTACACCGACGATGGGTTTCAGAGACAGAGGTCGAAAGGGCATACGCATTGAACAACAGCTCCGTTGAGGGGAAGGGAAGATGGGCCATGTTGGCCAGTCGCTATATATCGAAATATATAGCGCTCCATTCTTCCAGGGAAGCTAAGTTTCACTACCCGTAAGTTTTTCCTGAGCCTGGGTGGCGAGCAACCGGGTCAGGGCTTCAGCACCAAGTTCATGCTTGAGCCCTACGGCCTGGCCCGCCCAGAGATTCATGAAGTCGCCGCTGCCAAGGGGTTCGGCGATAGCCCGTAGCGGCATCAAAGCACCTCCAGCCAGAGGAAAGGACGGCGCGGCATCGCACATCGGTCCCAATTCGGTCATCACCCGATTGATGATGCCCCGCGCCGGCCGGCCGGTGAAAATGTTGGTCAGCGCGGTCTGGCTGTCTTTGGCCGAGCGCAATGCCTGGTAGTGGGGTTTGCTGACCTTGGCTTCCGGGCAGAACAAGTAAGCCGTGCCGACTTGAACGGCTGCAGCGCCGAGCATGAAAGCAGCGGCGATACCTCGCCCGTCTGCTATACCGCCTGCCGCGATGACTGGCACTCTGACGGCGTCCACGACCTGGGGCACGAGCGCGAGGGTACCGACTTGAGTGCTGAGGTCGGTGCTTAGAAACATGCCGCGATGGCCACCTGCTTCATAACCCATGGCGATGATCGCATCGCAGCCATGGGCTTCAAGCCAGATCGCTTCGTCAACGGTTGTCGCTGAAGAGATTACCTTGGCCCCAGTCGCCTTGACCCGGGCAAGCAAGGTGGCCTGCGGTAAACCAAAGTGGAAGCTGACCACTTCTGGCTTCAGCGTTTCCACGAGTTCACAACTCGACACGTCAAACGGGGCGCGGCTGGACACTGGCGCAGGTGCCTCGAAATCGGCAGCTAGTTCCTGATAATACGGCTGCAACAGGTTTTTCCAGCGCACGTGGCTGGCCGGATCATCCTGCGGAGGTTGATGGCAGAAGAAGTTCAAATTCAACGGCGCGGCGCTGTGTTGGCGGATGAGGCTGACCTCATCGCGGATCTGCTGCGGGCTTAGCATCGCGCACGGTAAGGAGGCAAGACCGCCAGCGTTACCCACTGCGATAGCCATGGCGGAACCACTGGCACCTGCCATGGGCGCTTGAAGAATTGGCACTTCGATGCCGAAAAGCTGCAAGAGACGAGTATCAGGCCACATGTTCATCTGACTGTTCCCGGCTGAGAATTGAGGGGCTATTGAGCGGGTCTGTGCCGCGTTTGGCAACAGCCCAATGCGCTGCATTGACATAAAAGACGATCGGTCTAGAATTCACGCCATGACCAGCATAGCCATCAAAACCAGACGTCCCGGACGTCCGCCCAAGGTGGATAGGGATAATCTCGAAACCCGAGAGGCATTGATCCGTTGCGGTGTTGAGGTTCTCACTGAGCAGGGCTTCATGGCGACCGGCCTGGATTACATCCTCAAGAGGGTGGATGTGCCGAAAGGCTCGTTCTATCACTATTTCCCCAGTAAAGAAGCTTACGGCCGGGTTGTGCTTGAGCATTACGCTGAGTACTTCTCCCGGCGCCTGGACCGTTGGTTGCTCAACGAAACCCTGAGTCCGCTTGAGCGGCTGGTGGGTTTCGTGCAGAGCGCCAAGGGCTCTATGGCCCGCCACGAATATCGGCGCGGCTGTCTGGTTGGAAACCTGGGCCAGGAGGCCAGCATGCTCCCCGATGGTTTCAGTCATGCGCTGGAAGCCATATTCCAGGATTGGCAACAGCGCTTGAGCCTTTGCTTCCAGGCTGCCAAGACCTGTGGCGAGTTGGCAGAGTCCGCCGACTGCGATGAGTTAGCGGCGTTTTTCTGGATCGGTTGGGAGGGTGCCGTGTTGCGCGCCAAACTGGTTGGCAGCGACGTACCGCTCAACACATTCATCCGCGGGTTTCTGCGCGGCTTGCCGCAATGATTTTCAGGGATTAATAAAAGACGATCGGTCTAAATTGGAGGCAGCATGTTCAAAGGCATTTTGATCGAAAGAAACGATAGCGGTTACCGCTCCACGCTAGCTGAGCTCAGTGAAGATTCACTGCCAGCGGGCGACGTGAACGTGGATGTATCCCACAGCACGATCAACTACAAGGATGCGCTGGCCATAACCGGCGATGGACCCATTGTGCGCAGCTTCCCGATGGTCCCGGGCGTCGACCTGGCTGGCACCGTCATCGCGAGCAGCGATCCGGATTTCGTGCCTGGTGACTTGGTGATGCTTAATGGCTGGGGCGTGGGTGAGGGCCACTGGGGCGGACTGGCCGAGAAGGCGCGCTTGCAAGGAAAGTGGCTGATCCCACTGCCAACAGCATTCACTCCAGCCCAGGCCATGGCGATAGGTACAGCGGGCTACACGGCCATGCTGGCGATCATGGCGCTGGAGAACAACGGCGTAACGCCGGACAGCGGCGATATTCTGGTCACTGGCGCAAATGGCGGGGTGGGCAGTTTCGCGGTGGCGCTACTTGCCCGGCTGGGTTATCGCGTGGTCGCCTCTACCGGCCGCATGCACGAGAGCGATTATCTTCAAGCGCTGGGAGCCGCGGAGATTATTGATCGCGCCACGTTGTCCGAACCCGGCCGCCCCCTGACCAAAGAGCGCTGGGCAGGGGCCATTGACTCAATCGGCAGCCACACATTGGCGAATATCTGCGCGGCGACTCGCTATCGAGGCACCGTTGCCGCCTGCGGACTGGCTCAGGGCATGGAATTTCCGGCTTCGGTTGCGCCTTTCATCCTGCGCGGGATTACCCTGGCGGGCATTGACAGCGTTACCCGGCCACGGGCTGACCGGATAGCGGCGTGGACGCGCCTGGCGGCCGATCTTGATGTATCGCTTTTACCCAAGATCAGCCACGAGGTGGGCTTGAGCGAGGTAATCGACATCGCGCCGCGTTTATTGGCGGGCAAGGTGCGGGGCAGGGTGGTGGTGGATGTAAAACGGTAGTCCAGCACAAGGCCGTAGGAGCGCGCTTGCCCGCGATGCGATTTTACAGCCAGCCTGATAGGTCGCCTCTGCAAACGCCATCGCGGGCAAGCGCGCTCCTACAGGGGCCGTGTCCAACACTACGGCTTCGCCTCGCGCTCCAACAATTTTTGTTTACGTTCGATCCCCCAGCGATAACCCGATAGATTGCCATCGCTGCGTACCACGCGATGGCAAGGTATCGCGACCGCTAGGCTGTTTGCGCCGCAAGCCTGGGCAACGGCGCGAAACGATTTGGGTGCGCCGATCCTCTGAGCGATTTCTGCATAGCTGGCAGTGCTGCCGGGAGGAATCTCCTGCAGGGCAAGCCAAACCCGCTGTTGGAACGCCGTGCCGCGCATGTCCAACGGCAAGTCGAGGCCGAGCCCTGGCGCTTCGATGAAGCCTACGACCTTGGCGATCATCTGTTCAAAAGCGTGGTCGGCGCCAATCAACAGGGCATTGCGAAACTGGTCCTGAAAATTACGCACCAGCACCTCCGGATCGTCGCCCAACAAAATGGCGCAAACTCCGCGAGGACTTTGCGCCACGAGGATCGAGCCCAGTGAGCATTCGCCCAGAGCAAAGCGTATTTCTGTATCGCTGCCACCCTTGCGAAACTGCTCGGGCTTCATGCCCAGCAACGCTTGCGCATTCGCGTAAAAGCGACTGTTAGAGTTGAAGCCCGCGTCATACAGCGCCTCGGTCACCGAACTGCTCGCCACCAGATAATGCCGAACCTTGCTTGCACGCTGCGCATTGGCGTACCCCTTGGGCGTGACACCGGTGAGCGCTTTGAACACCCGATGAAAGTGATATGGGCTCAACCCCGCATCAAACGCCAATTGCGAGAGGCTGGGAGAAAACTCAGCTTGCTCGATGCGGCGGCAGGCCTGGGCTACTAGTGCGGCATGCTGCTCAGCGACATTGCTTTGATCAGCCGCAGCGCGTTTGCTGGGACGATAGCCAGCGGCTTCTGCGGCGGCGGCTGTGTCGAAGAACACCACATTATCTCGATTAGGTAACCGCGAGAGGCTGCTGGGACGACAGTAAACACCGGTGGTACGTACGGCGTAGACGAACTGGCCGTCTGCGCTCACGTCCCTGGCCAGCACTGCCGCCCAGCGGGGATCGTCTTCAGTCGCAGGGACCACGGTTTTTGCTGTTCTGGCGGTGGTCATGGGCTTAAACCTTTCACTGGCTTGAAGGTTTCAAGTTTATCGATGCACAAGAGGGGCTGCACTCCGGGTCTTGCGGTCGAACTCGATCAGCCGGCCTGCAGTGGTGGCAGTGTGCCCAGCAGTGAAACGGCGAGCAGCGCCCCAATGCCGAACAGCGATTCGACAATGATACTGGCGCGCAGTACACCCACTGGCAAATTGCTACGGTTGAGCATCAAGCGATTGAATAGCGCCAGCGCCAACATACACAAGACCATGCTGGCCTTTATCCCGAGAATCAGACCAAATCCCGAGAATGCAGGCTGCGGCCAGAATGCGCCGCTCATGGCCCGAACGTTGATCAATCCCGTCGCGATGATCAACGCCACCAGCAGGTAGCCCAGGCTGCTGAAGCGCAAGAGGATGGCCCGCATGTCGGCCGCCCCTACACGTCGCAACTGGCTCAACAACAGGCCCAAACCACCCAGCCATGCGCCAACCGCGCCGAGATGGATCAGCTGGTTGAGGATCATCAACTGGCCGTACAGGCCCTCGAACATTGCGACGTGGCCAATGGGCGCCAGTGTTGCCAGTAGCGAGGAAGCCAGAGCAAGGCCTAGCAGCGGGGAAGGCTTGTCATACCCTGCCACGATGATCAGCAGAAGCAGATTCAAGCCCAAGTGCCAGGCCCATATTTTGCCGAATGAGGTATTGCCGAGCACCAATAGCAGGGTGTCGAGATCAAAACCGTCGGCCCAATTGCCAGCCATGCTGGCGGCCGTCAGTAGCAGCCAGCCCATGGCGCTGACCAATGCCAGAAGGCAAAGCGCAGGTGTCAGTCGAGCAGCTAAACAGCGTGGTACGGCGCGCTCAAGGCTCAAACCCGGCAGCAAGCGCGCTAGAGACATTCCGAAGAGCATCAATACTGTCCAGAAGTGTAAAAGCCGACAAACAATCAGCGCCGTTTGCATGCCGTTACGGGCTTACCGTGAAACGGTAGCTGCCCTCGCTTTTGTGGGTATCGACAGATACGGCATGCCATTCAACTTTGTATTCGCCAGGAGCCAGTGGAGCACCAGGGGTTACGATCAGCACTTTCTTGTCGGCCGGATCGGTGGCAATGCCTGGCACGGGCTCGACCAGATTCTTGCCGCTTGGCGCTACCGAGGTGATGCTGATTTTGGTGAACTTCTCTTCAACGCCTTCGCTGAACTTGAGACGTAATTCTTTGGGGCTGCTGACCGTGCTGTCGGCGGCAGGTAGCTGGCTGTCCAGGTGGGCATGAGCGAAAGCCACGGTAGTGAGGGTCAGGGAGGCGAACGCAGTAATGGAGGCAACGAACTGTTTGAAGCGTAGGGCAGACATCAAAAAATACCTGTTTGCAGGAGCTGAATTTAGCTTTTTAGGCCTTTCTGGTGAGGTACTAGACCAGAAATGCTCGGGGGACTCCAGCTTTCAAGCCAAGCTTTACGCCGCCTGCACCCCGCAAGCGCTGCTACCGCCGCCAGCGACGAATCGCGAGCAAAAAAAAGCCACCGCACATTAAGTGAGGTGACTATAAAGTTTCTAACCAAAGGAATGATGAAGCGGAGCAGGTATTCGATCGCTTGTAGATGCGGAGTCAGCAAGCGACTGAAACATGTTCTTCATCGCCGACAACCCTAACATCTGTTTTCGAATCATAACTATTACAATAATCGATAGTGACTATTACCGATTCAACATAATTGGCGCCGGTGAAAAGTGCTAAAAACTCACCGTGCCGGTCAGTTCACTAATAAAAATTCTTGAGGCAGTCATGTATGAAGGGAACCGATAGAGTTCTTGATCAATCCTGTGTGTCAACCATGTTTTAATTCTTTGTGCTTCTGCCGCATGTGTAAGCCCCTCGTCGACATGTGGTCATCTCGACAGGCTTTGCCATCTCTGAGGACCGAGTAAGCGGGGGGCATTATCTGGAATAGGGGAAAACAATGAAATACCTGAAGCGCAATCTGGTAACGCTTGCGGTCTCTCTCGGAGTGAGTCAGCTAGTTTCGGCGGCGGTCGTCACCGATCAATCTGAAGCCACGGGATTTGTCCAAGGCAGTAGCCTGAAGATCGATCTTAAAAACTATTACTTCAATCGTGACGGCAAGAACAGCAATGGCGTGCGCAACGGCGATCGTAAAGACTGGACGCAGGCGGTGCTGGGTAATTTCAGTTCCGGTTTTACTCAGGGCACAGTAGGTTTCGGTGTCGATGCCTACGGTTACTGGGGGCTCAAGCTCGACGGCGGCGCAGGCACGAGCGGGACAGGGAATCTGCCGGTGGACCGCGACGGTTCGCCCGAGGACGAGTATGGCACCGCAGGCGGTGCTATAAAGGTCCGCATCTCCAAAACCGAGTTACGCTTCGGCAACCTGCAACCCACCGCGCCGGTCTTCGCCGCAGGCGGCACGCGCTTGTTTGCGCAGACGGCGACCGGTTTCAACCTGCTGAGCAGTGAAGTCGACGGGCTCGATCTGGACGGGGGGCACTTCACCGGCGGCAATGGCCCTGTCACGACCAATAACGATCACGGGCTGTATGCATCCTACGCCAACGTCGAAGCCAGGAGCATTGATTACCTGGGCGGTAAATACTCGCTCAGCGACAATTTGACCGTCAGCCTGTATGGCTCGAATCTGGAAGATGTATGGCATCAATACTATGCCAATACCAACTTCACCCTGCCGTTGAGCGATGATCAATCTTTGAATATCGACGCCAACATTTATCGCACCACCGATGCGGGGCAGTCCAAGGCGGGCGATATCAGTAACACGACCTGGTCGATTGCCGCCGCTTACTCATTCCTCACTGCTCATACGGTGACGCTGGCATTCCAGAAGGTAAATGGGGATACGCCGTTCGATTACGTCGCCTTTGGCAACAACTCGGCGGGAGATACCGCTGACTCAATCTTCTTGAGCAATTCAGTGCAGTATTCCGACTTTAACGGTCCGGGCGAGAAATCATGGCAGGCACGCTATGACCTGGATTTGGCCAGCTATGGCGTTCCAGGCCTCGGGTTCATGGTTCGCTATATCACCGGTGACGACATCGACGGTACCAACATGCCAACCAATAGCAGTTACAACGGATACGGCTACGGGGAAGATGGCAAACACCATGAAACGGATCTGGAAGCCAAATATGTGGTGCAAACCGGGCCTGTCAAGAATCTCGCGTTGCGCATGCGCCAGTCCTGGCATCGGGGTAATGCCGATCAGGCTGAAGGGGACAACAATGAGCTCCGGTTGATAGCCGATTACCCGATCAATGTTTTCTGATCAACCCGAGCAAGCCGCAGCATGGTGACATGCTGCAGCTGTTATGTCGGTTTAAAGTCATGTGACCGGCCATTGGCGCCTCAACCATTCTGGCAACCGTCGCCGATGCGAGTGTATTGCAGGTTATGCTCTACGCCTTGGCTGTCGAGGTACAGCATGTGAGCTTTGACAGGCCCACAAGCGTTATCGTTGTCAGAACTGATCTGGATAACTTTGGCAATATCCAGATTTTGCGAGTATTTGTAGTCAACGGAAGCCGGGGGCTGCTGGGGAAGTTGATCGTTCGCCGAAGCAAATATAGAAAACATCGAAAGCGCGGCGAACAGGGCATAGTTTTTCATGTGAATCTCCAAAAGCGTTGAAACGGCCATTCAGTGCAAAGCCGAAGGTTTGCTTTGCTGTTGGAGTGGATTCTAGGCCCGGTATTACCTGAGCAAAAATGGTGGCTGTCGATACAGGCAATCATCAGAACTGATGGCACCAACACCCTCAGTTCCAACTAAGTCTGCGTTTTCAGGAATGGACTCGATAACCCGGTAGTGCGTCTATATCGCCAGCGACGCAGGATTCGCTCTGCTGATCAGGCCCTGGTGAATTGCTTGCGATAGCGGCTGGGGCTAATGCCCACCAGATTGCGGAAGTGCCGCCGCAGTGATTCCTCAGAGCCGAACCCCGCCACTTCAACGACTTCCGTCAGGCGCATGCTGGACGACTCCAGCAGCTCCTTGGCATAGGCGATTCGCTCGCCCAGCAGCCAGTCATAAGGCGATAACCCGGTGCTATCCATGAAGCTGCGGTGCAATGTGCGAGTGCTGACCGACACGTGCTCAGCCATCTCCCTGATACTGCGCTGGCGCTTCAGGTCGCTGCGAATCCAGTCCATGACTTTGGCAACGGGACCGTCGCTGGAGGACACCAGCTGCCGCGATGCATATTGCGATTGACCCCCCTCACGATGCGGCGGAACCACCATGCGCTGGGCAACCATATTCGCCACCCGGGCACCATGATCGTTGCGCACCAGGTGCAGCATCATGTCCAGCCCGGCAGCGGAGCCGGCAGCCGTTACGATTTGGCCCTGATCAACATAAAGCTCATTGGGCTGAATCGTCAGGTGCGGGTACATGCTGGCCAAGAGGTCGGTATAGCGCCAATGGGTGGTGACGCGCTTACCGTCGAGCAAACCTGCTGCGGCCAGCACAAAAGCCCCGGTACAGATGGAACAGATGCGCGCTCCCCGGGCATGGGCGGCCTGAAGTTGTGCGATCAGCCTGGCAGGAACAGGCGCATCGACCCCGCGCCAGCCCGGAACAATGATGGTGTCGGCGTGCTCCAGTAATGCGTCGCCAGCTGTCGGGACAATAGTGATTCCCCCGGCTGCGGTGATCTGGCCTTCGTCCACGGAATGAGTCGCGAACTCGTACCAGGTCACGCCCAGCTCAGGCCTTTTGAGCGCAAAGACTTCCACCGTGCAGCCAAATTCAAAGGTGCATAGTTGGTTATAGATAAGCGCAACAACGAGATGATTTTTCATGGCGCGATGTTACCGGATATTGGCGGTAACCATAGTGGTCCGGTCCGAATCGACTGGGTAACCTGACTGCATAAATCAGGCAGCAGCCCGAACTATTTGCTGCCGTCCGTGTGAACTCTCCAGGAGTCAGTTCGTGTCAATCAACATTGGTATCTACGTTTACGACGAGGTAGAGGTGCTGGACTTCGCCGGCCCCTATGAAGTGTTCACCACTGCCAGCCGCATGCACATGCGTAACAGCCTTGATGATCGACCGCTGTTCAATGTCTTTACCATCGGCCGCACCACGTCTTCCATCAAGGCCCGGGCCGGGCTGAAGGTCGATCCTGATTACTCGATCAGCGACCATCCGGTCATGGATTGCCTGATCGTGCCTGGCGGCGTAGTCACTGCCGAGCTGGAAAAGCCTGATGTCATCCACTGGATCAGCGGTCAGTCCGCGCCAGAGCGAGTCGTTGCGTCAGTCTGTACCGGTGCGTTTCTGTTGGCCAAGACCGGTAAGCTGGCTGGCAAGCAAGTCACCACCCACTGGGAAGACCTTGAAGACCTCAAGGAAATGTTTCCCGCCATTGATGTATTGAGCACGCTGCGCTGGGTCGATGAGGGTTCGTTTGTGACCTCGGCGGGTATATCCGCCGGCATCGACATGAGCCTGCATCTGGTTGAACGCTTGCACAGCCGCAAACTGGCAGACCGTACCGCGCGGCAGCTGGATTTCGACTGGACCGAAAATCACTGAATCCCCCTGTAGAAACTGCCAAAGGCTGAGAAGCGATCGGCCTGATAGGCCGCCATCGCAGCCCTCGTAAGCTCGGGCAGCTCTTACGGACAACACATAACCGTAGGACCGGCTTTAGCCGGGAGGACGTGCGGACATCCGCCCCATCTGTTTCGTCAGGAGCACTGTCCTCCCGGCTTAAGCCCGTCCTACGAGTTGGGGAGAACATGCAATCCCCGGCAGCGGACCGGGTTTGTTTTCCAGAATTAACCTGCCATCCAATGCAACGTTTGCCGGCTACCGGGCTCATACAGTCAAGCAACTGAAAGACAGAATCGGACCCGATCAGATCACTCCGATGGCTTCGACCCGACTGACTTGACGCGGATGACTGCACTTTATGACAACACCGGACAAGCAATATGTGGACTGGCTCATCGAGCAATCGATGCTCAATGCCGCCAGACAACGCGCGAAACTGTATTCCGGCCAGGGCAGGCTGTGGCAACGCCCGTTTGCCCAGGCCCGCCCTCGAGACGCATCGGCTATTGCCTCCGTGTGGTTTACCGCTTACCCGGCGTCGATCATCACCCGCCAGGGCGGCACGGTCCTGGAAGCGCTGGGGGACGAAGCTCTCTGGCATGCGCTTTCAGAAATCGGTATTCAGGGCATTCACAATGGTCCGCTGAAAACCTCAGGCGGTTTGCAAGGTCGGCAACGCACGCCCAGCATCGATGGCAACTTCGACCGGATCAGTTTTGGTATCGATCCGGATCTGGGCACTGACGCGCAATTGCTGAACCTGAGCCGCATTGCGGCCGCGCATAACGCGGTGCTCATTGATGACGTGATCCCGTCCCACACCGGCAAAGGTGCGGACTTCCGCCTTGCCGAAATGGCTTATGAAGACTATCCCGGCCTGTATCACATGGTGGAGATTCGAGAGGAGGACTGGCACTTGCTGCCTGATATTCCGGCGGGTCGTGACGCGGTCAACTTGATGCCGGAAGTGGTCGATGTGCTGAAAGACAAGCACTACATCGTCGGTCAGTTACAGCGGGTAATCTTCTTCGAACCGGGCGTGAAAGAAACCGACTGGAGCGCCACGGCGATCGTCCAAGGCGTCGACGGCAAAGCCCGGCGCTGGGTTTATCTGCATTACTTCAAGGAAGGTCAGCCGTCCCTGAACTGGCTGGACCCGAGTTTTGCTGCGCAGCAAATGATCATTGGTGATGCGCTGCATGCCATCGACGTCATGGGCGCCCGGGTCCTGCGTCTGGATGCCAATGGCTTCCTCGGAGTCGAGCGCAAGGCTGAAGGCAACGCCTGGTCCGAAAGCCATCCGTTGTCGATCACTGGCAATCAATTGATCGGCGGTGCAATTCGCAAGGCCGGGGGTTTCAGTTTTCAGGAACTGAATCTGACCCTGGACGACATCGCTGCCATGTCCCACGGCGGGGCAGACCTGTCTTACGACTTCATTTCCCGCCCTGCGTATCAACACGCCTTGCTCACCGGGACGACAGAGTTCCTGCGCTTGATGCTGCGTCAGGTGCATGCGTTCGGCATTGATCCGGCTTCCTTGATCCATGCGCTGCAAAACCATGATGAGCTGACGCTGGAGTTGGTGCACTTCTGGACGCTTCATGCTCACGACACCTATCACTATCAGGGGCAAACGTTCCCCGGCAATATCCTGCGCGAGCATATCCGCGAGGAAATGTATGAACGCCTGGCAGGCGAGCACGCGCCTTACAACCTGAAGTTCGTTACCAACGGCGTATCCTGCACCACCGCAAGCATCATCACGGCGGCGTTGGGGATTCGCGATCTGGACGCGATCACCGAGGCTGATATCCAGCAGATTCAACACATTCATTTGCTGCTGGTGATGTTCAATGCCATGCAGCCGGGTGTGTTCGCCTTGTCTGGCTGGGATCTGGTGGGCGCTCTGCCGCTGCCTGCCGATCAGGTTCAGCATCTGATGGAAGATGGCGACACACGCTGGATTCATCGGGGTGCGTATGATCTGGTGGATCTGGATCCTGAAGCCGAATTTTCCGCAGGCAACATGCCACGGCCACGCTCGCTGTATGGGAGCCTGATCAGCCAATTGCAGCGGCCCGACTCTTTTGCTTCACAGCTCAAGAAGATCCTCGCGGTGCGTCGCGCCTACGACATCGCCGCCAGCAAGCAGATCTTGATCCCGGATGTGCAGCATCCTGGTTTGCTGATCATGGTTCATGAACTTCCAGCCGGGAAGGGCACCCAGATCACCGCGTTGAACTTCAGTTCGGAGTCGGTGGTGGAAACCTTGCATCTGGCGGGTATCGCCCCGGGCCCGGTGGTGGACATCATCAACGAGCGGGTTGAGGGTGATCTGACCGAGGAGGGTGAATTCACGATCACTCTGGACGCCTATGAGGCACTCGCACTGAGGGTAGTGAGCGCCGTACCGGCGTTCTGAGGGATTTTGCAGGACTGCGCCGGTCGTTCTGACGCCTCGCCCGTAGTACCGGCTTAGCCGGGAGGGCGGCTTTTCTATCGACGCAGGTGCAGTGCCTGTACTCAGCCCCTCCCGGCTAAAGCCGGTCCTACGGGTCAATTGATGCCTGTGCGACTTCACTGCACGGATCAGTGCCATCATCCGTTGACGAAATGACGACATCTCTGGCCTGATAATGCGCTTTTCTTGCTGAGCGCAAGTCGTCTCGTCTTCGGAATTTGCATGGATATCAAACACAGCCTCAAACAGCGCATCGTCATCGTCTTCACGCTGATGAGTACTCTGGTGGCGCTGGTTTTTGCGGCTGGCATTGTCATGACCGTCCATTTGGTGGGCAAAAAGCTGACATCACTTTCCATGAATGGCGACCTTCATCGCTTGCTGCTGATGGACGATGTCAGCAACTGGAGCCACCGTCCGGAGAAAGACTCATTGTTCTTCGTGCAGGATGCTTCCGGGGTCCTGGAAATGCCTGACGATCTGAAGGGCTTTGAGCCCGGCTTTCATCAACTGGTCCAGGATAAAGTCAGTTACTACGCCATGGTCGACGTGGTAGACGGCCGACGGTACGTGTTGTTACGTGACCGGTCTGCCACGCTGCAACGTGAGCGGATTCTGTTTGGGATTGTTCTGGTGGGGTTCATCCTCAGCGTGCTGCTCGCATTGCTCCTGGGGCGGCTATTGGCGCAACGTGTCATGGCGCCGGTGGTAAAGCTCGCAGGCCAGGTGCGACACCGGGACCAGATCCTGGACGTGGCACCGGCCCTGGCGCCTGAATATGCCCACGATGAAGTGGGCGAACTGGCGATTTCATTCGATGAAACCCTCGGGCGCCTGCGGGCAGCACTCAAGCGCGAGAAGATGTTCACCAGCGATGTCAGCCACGAGCTGCGCACGCCACTGATGGTATTGGCCAGTTCGTGTGAGTTGCTTCTTGAGAATCCCAACGTCGATGCCCGCTCACATAATCAGGTGGTGCGCATTGCGCGCGCCAGCGAGGGCATGCGTCAGTTAGTGGAGACTTTCCTGCTCTTGGCCCGTGTGGAGAGCGAAGTGGGGGGGCATGGTCCACGGTCGACGCTGACGGCGGTCGCCGACGAATTGATTGATATCTGGCGCAAGCCCATTGAAGAGAAGGGGCTGACGCTGACCTATGAGCGCGGTGAAGAGTCCCCACAGCTGTACAACGCCACGTTGCTGCACTCGGTCATGGGCAACCTGTTGCGAAATGCGTGGCACTACACTGACTCGGGCTTCATTCGCCTGACCCTGGATAGAACCCGTTTTTCGGTTCAGGACAGCGGCATCGGTATTCCGTTGGAGAAACAGCAGGCCATGTTCCAGCCATTTGTCAGGGGGGATGAGCAACGGGGCGAAGGGCTGGGCCTGGGCTTGTCACTGGTTCAGCGGATCTGTACCCATCAGGGTTGGACCGTGACACTGGAAAGCCGGGTGCCTCATGGCTGCTGTTTCGAGGTGCTTCTGACGGTACCTGCGGCGATGCCGAATACTAAGTCGGCACCGGTATTTCAGCCTGAAGCGTCAACCCAGTAGGCGCTCACCGAGGTTGCGAGGGAGCGATGGCGGTGTGTCAGACAGACTGTTATCGCGGCCTCGCACTGCTCGTTCGGCCTTACAGTTCATCATTCAAACCCAGTATCAACTTTCGTCTTTGCCAGGAGCTGTTGCATGACCACGATAAAAATAACCGCAGGCGGCTATGAGTTTCTCGCGCAAGCCAACCCTGATGCGCCGCAAACGGTGGCAGCGTTCCTGGAACTGCTGCCTTATCGGCAGAAATTGATTCATGTGCGTTGGAGCGGCGAAGGCTGCTGGGTGCCATTGGGTGAGTACCAGCTGCTGCTCGATGAGCAACCTATCGGGTTTGAAAATCACACGAGCCATCCGTCTGTGGGGGACATCCTGTTCTATCCGGGCCCTTACAGCGAAACAGAAATCCTCATTGCCTATGGCTCGTGCTGCTTCGCCGCCAAGATGGGCCAATTGGCGGGCAATCACTTCCTGACTATCGTGCAAGGCAAGGAAAATCTGCGTGCCTTGGGCGTGAAGACGCTGTGGGAAGGCGCGCAGGATGTGCTGTTCGAACTCGCCTGATGATCAGCGGCTGCTCTCAGCCGCTTCGCTATGGCTTCGCCTGCCAAGATACCAACCCACCAGCGTCCACACGGCGGCGCAGATTGCGCCGACCACCGCCACCAGCGCAACCGACTGCCCAAGGCTGTCCAGCAGGCTTTTGGCCCAACCGCTGATCGCGTCGCCGCCTCGGTAAACCACGGTATCGATGAAGTTCTTGGCCTTGTACTTGGTTTCTGCGTCCAGAGGAGCGAAGAGCATCTCCCGTCCAGGTCGGATGAAGGCGTATTCACCGATCCGCCTGACGATCATCAGACCTGCAAGCAGGGCAAAGCTGGGCGCGATGGCCAGGCCAATAAATCCCAGGCATACCAAAGCTGGCACGATGGCCAGCAAACTCCCCACGCCGAAGCGCTGGGCGATACGCCCGGTGATAAATAACTGAGCAACCAGTGCGCCGGCCTGCACCGCGAAGTCGATCAAGCCAAAGACACTGACCTGCTGTTCCCGGGTGGGGAAGCGCTCCGCGACCAGACGAGCCTGCTCGAAATAGAGAAAGGTACTGGCCGTGGCCAACAGCAACACAAACAGGCACACAGCCAACAAGTAAGAGGAGCGCAGAACCCGCTCAAGCCCGCTGAACGGATTGCCAGCGACCGGCTGGCGCGGGCTTTCGGTGGGTGCAGCCCCCGGTCGACCGGCGCCGCCGCGTGCGCGCCAGTTCATCAGGTAGCGCTTGAGGGACAGCGCCGCGCACAGCAGCAACGCGCTCACCAGGGTCAGGCCGGCTTGCCCAAGTTGATGGATCGACAAGGCACTTATCAACGGCCCCACCAGCCCGCCAACACTGGCACCCGCCGCGATGAACGCGAACAGCCGCTTGGCCTGGTCACCGTCGAAGACGTCGGCCATAAGGCTCCAGGCCACGGAAACTACAAACAGGTTGTAGACAGAAATCCATACGTAAAACAGTCTTGCCAACCAGACACTGTCGTCATGCACGGCGAAGGTCAGGGCGAACAGCAACAGGTTGCCGACAAAGAATCCGAACACCCAGTCGACAAACTGCTCTCGGGGCACCCTGGAATTCAGCCAGGCAAATAACGGGACCGCGATCAACATGGCGACGAAGGTCGCGGTAAACAACCACTGCAAATTCTCAACGCCACCCTGGATACCCATGGCCTCGCGGATCGGTCGCAGCATGAAGTAGCCGGTGAACAGGCAGAAGAACAACCCGAAACCGGCTAGCGCTGAAAACAGTTCACCGGTCCGCGCGTTAATGGCCCTGGCGGTACGGCGCATCAGTGGGTGGTCAGTGTTTGGCAAGACGAACCCCTGTGGCGTTGTTTCGTGAGGCCCAGATCATAGGATATCCAGGTGACCGCGTCCCGGTAGGAGTAGTCGGAGGTTATGACGGCGACATAGGATTCACCTGATACAACGTCATTCGCAGCCTTCGGCAGCTCCTACAAGGGATATGTCACAGCGTCATTCAGTTCCGATCCAGCCACACAGTCTGCGCGTTGCAGAACTCACGTACGCCGAAGTGCGACAGTTCACGGCCGAAACCGCTTTTCTTCACGCCACCGAACGCAACACGCGGGTCGCTGGCGCTGTAGCCGTTGATAAATACCCCACCAGTTTCCAAACGGGCCGCCATGTTACGCGCCAGGTCCACATCAGCGGTGTAAATGGTCGCGGTGAGCCCGAACTCGCTGTCATTGGCCAGGTGCAAGGCATGCTCGGCATCCCGTGCGGTGATGATCGATGCAACCGGCCCGAACAGTTCCTGTTTGAACGACGTCATTTGATCCGTCACGTCAGCCAGGACTGTCGGCTGGTAATAGTTGCCGGACCCTTCGAGCTTGCCACCACCGAGCAGCAAGGTCGCGCCTTCTCTCAGCGTGGCCTGCACCTGGCTGTCCAGTTCATCGCGCAGGTCGAAGCGGGCCATGGGACCGATGTAGGTTTCGGAGCTCAGAGGATCCCCCGTGACCAACTTGCGGGTCGCCTCGACGAACCTACGGGTAAATTCCTCCACAACCTCTTGCTCGATAATCAAACGTTTGGCCGCTGCGCAGACTTGGCCGGAGTTCTGATACCGGCCGATAACGGCAGCTTTCACCGCCTCATCCAGGTCGGCATCATTGAGCACGATAAACGGGTCGGAGCCGCCCAGCTCCAGTACACACTTTTTCAACGCGGCCCCGGCCTGAGCGCCAATGGCCGTGCCCGCTCTTACACTGCCTGTCAGCGTGACGGCGGCGATACGTGGATCGTGGATTGCCGTGGAAACACCATCCGGAGTGACGTTGATCACCTCGAATACACCTTCGGTAAAGCCGGCACGCTTGAAAGCGTCCTGCAACAGATAGGCGCACCCCATCACATTGGGCGCATGCTTGAGTACGTAGGTGTTGCCCGCGAGCAATGCCGGTACGGCGCCGCGAACCACCTGCCAGATAGGGAAGTTCCAGGGCATGACCGCTAGAATCGAGCCCAGCGGTCGATACTCAATGTGCGCCTTGCCGCCCGGGACCTGCGTTGGCTCTGCGGCGAGCATGGCCGGCCCATGCTCGGCGTACCACTCACACAGCTGCGCACACTTTTCAATTTCGCCCCGGGCCTGACTAATGGGCTTGCCCATTTCCTGGGTAATCATGGTAGCCATGGCCTCGCTGTTATCGCGTAATGCCTGCCCAAGAGAGACCAAGAGTTCAGAGCGCTCGGTGAGCGAGGTGTTGCGCCATGAGCGGAAACCGTTAGCTGCGCGGGCGAGGGCGGCATCCAGTTGCGCTTGCGTCTCGAAGAAGTAGCGGCCGATCTGCTCGCCGTTTGCAGGGTTGACTGAAAGGGCGTGGGAAGCGCTGGAAATGCTGGTCATTGGACTGTCCTGCTCAGTAGGGGATGAGCCCAGACTACGGCGATGTCATTTTTATGAAAACTGAATAATACTGAGTCCTTCTTTCACGAATGGAGAATGCCGTGGATCTGGTTCAGTTGGAAATCTTCAAGGCAGTAGCGGAGCAGGGCAGTATCAGCGCGGCGGCATTGCTGATCCATCGAGTGCCGTCGAACCTCACGACGCGCATCAAGCAACTGGAACAGGACCTGGGTGTCGACCTGTTCATTCGGGAAAAGAGCCGTCTGCGTCTTTCACCTGCCGGCTGGAGTTTCCTCGAATACGCCAGGCGCATTCTTGCTCTGGTGGCAGAAGCTCGCGCAACCGTAGCCGGGGAGGAGCCACAGGGTTCCTTTGCCCTCGGTTCGCTGGAAAGTACCGCCGCAGTGCGCATTCCCGAATTATTGGCGGCTTATAACCAGCAATACGCCAAGGTCGAACTGGATCTGTCTACCGGGCCTTCAGGCACGATGATTGATGCGGTACTGGCGGGACGGCTTGCCGCAGCTTTTGTCGATGGCCCGGTGCGGCACCCGGCGCTTGAAGGTGTGGCGGCATTCGAAGAGGAGATGGTGGTCATCGCGCCCCTCAACCATGCCCCCATTCACAGTGCGCGCGACGTGAATGGTGCGAGCATTTATGCATTCCGAGCCAACTGCTCGTATCGCCATCATTTTGAAAGTTGGTTCGCGGCCGATACTGCCGTACCGGGCAAGATATTCGAAATGGAGTCTTATCACGGCATGCTGGCTTGCGTCAGCGCCGGTGCCGGTCTGGCATTGATGCCACGCAGCATGCTCGAAAGCATGCCTGGCTGCACCACGGTCAGCGTCTGGCCAATGACCGAATCGTTCCGCTTCCTGCGCACCTGGCTGGTGTGGCGTAAAGGCACGGTCTCGCAAAGCCTGAATATGTTTGTGCGGATGCTGGAAGAGCGGGGAGTGGTGCAGGCCCAGGACTGAGTGATCTGCGCTGAATGAACTGACCCGCAATGACCCCGTTCCATGGGGTCTTGATGGGGAGTGATTGATTAGCGTGGATTGGGCTGATCGTCCATCTCGGCGTTATCTGGATCAACGTCGACCAGTTCCTCCTCGATCGGGGCGTCATCGCCCGAATCCAGCGGAATTTCACCTTCATTGTCAGGAAGCTCATCAACCCCAGGCTGATCACTCGGGTTAATGTCTGTGCGGCCCGGACTCAATGGGTCATCGGAGGTTGGAAGTGGGTCCATACTGCCTTGAAGCTCTGTGTTGATTTGCATGGCTATCTCCTTTGCCCGACCCAATGCCAGGCTGCATAAATTTGAAATAGCCTTTGACGGGGGGTTCGAAGCAAACGACTGGCGGTAGCATGAGTGTTGCGTCAGCGGTGGCCGGGGCAATGTCACTCATCAAGTTGGGAGTGAATTCTGCGGTTCAGGCTACTTTCGATCTGACCCGCCATGTGCAAGGTTCCGGCCATGACGCCGCTTTCGGGATTCTGGAGCAGCTTTAGCCAGGCTTTATCGAATGATGTGCCGAGGGTTTGTCTGATCAAGGCTTCGCTGTCAGGGCGGTCATTGGCCTGCAAAACGGCCCTGACGCCAGCAACACCCACGGAAATGAGTGCGCCGGCGAGTTTCCCGGCCACCGCAGCAATGGCACTGGCCGCGCCACGCGGCGCCATTTCTGCTTCTATCCGCTGACTGGCTCGCCTGGCAACCGGGGTCATCCCCGCATCAGTCGAGCCGATCCCCCGGTCACCGCCCGCCTTGTGGACCTCGTCAATGAGCGCCGCATAAGCGGGTAGGGTGTTCAGCGCCTCGCTGCTGACGACCTGGAACAACGACGCATTACGCGATGAAGGAGGACCGAGGTTGATTGCCGGTATTCGCTGGATTCTGCCATTGAGCCGAGCGATTGGCACCCGGTGCCGCTGGGCAATGATTTTCAGTTGCTGATCCATCAGTTGGACATAGAAGCCCGTCGCCTGGCCGAGAATGGCGTCCGGGTCGATCTCCACTGCCACAGGTGCCAGGACCTGTTCCTGATATTCCTGTAGCAGATAGTCCGCAAGACGTTTCGCAGAAGCGTCCTGCTCGCCGCTGGCGCTAAGGGCGTACCAACTGACTTTCACCGACAGCCATTCCTGAGTCCAATAGCTACTGAACCAAGGGATGAATCGTTCTTCGGTTTGTTGGTAAACCCGTGTCCGCCAATGGTCCATGGAACCTCGAGCGAACACCTTGACTTGTTCAGTGGCGTCTCGCGATGCACGGACTATTTCCCGGTCAACCTGTTGCCAGGTTGCAGGAGAAATGACCACAGGTGTTACCACCACAGGCGCGGGCCTTTGTGAGGCGCAACCGGCTGATATCAGAACTATCACGACGATCAGCGAACGCATGTTCAAGATGTCGGCTTCCGGGACGGGATCCAGGTCTACTGCGTTTTGCCTGAGTATAGAGCTCCGTTAAGAAAGTTATTGCTAACACACTGCTCACTCGTAGGAGCGCGCTTGCCCGCGATAGCATTTCCACAAGCACCCAACCTGCTGGCGTTGAAACCCCATCGCGGGCAAGCGCGCTCCTACATGCAGGTGCTGTCACTTTGTCTGCAACGGCGGCGTACGAGGCGGAATCATGCGTTTGCTGCCTACCGATTCAAAAGCACTGGCCAGGCGCAACAGATTCGAGTCGTCATAAGCACGGCCAGCGAACGTCAGCCCGACGGGCATACCAATATCGGCCATTACGCCCATTGGCACCGTCACGGTCGGTACGCCCAGATGACGAATGGCAAGATTACCGTTGGCAACCCAGACACCGTTGCTCCAGGCGATGTCAGCGGATTCGGGATTGATATCGGCGTCAGCCGGGCCTACATCCGCCACGGTTGGAAAAAGCACCGCATCAAGGCCCAACTTATCCATCCAGTCTTCCAGATCGATACGCCGGGTCTGCTCCAGTCCGCGAAGGCCATCGGGGAGGGTGGGGATCTCGTTCCACCGGGTAATCCCGCGCTCGGCCATGCGTACATACTCGTCCATGCCAGCGGCCAGATCGTCCTCGCGATTGGGCAGTGTGCCGGGGTCGTGGGGGAAGATCTTCGCGCCATCGACGTCCGCGAGACGGTTCAATGCCGGGTCGCCATTGGCGCGCAGGAAGTCATCAAAGCCCCACGCTGACAGATCCCACAACTCGTCATGTAGAAATTCTTTCGACACCAGCCCGCGGGTAAATACGGTGGGCGCGCCTGGGCGGTCACCTTCGCAATTGGAAACCAGCGGAAAATCCACTTCAATGACTTCTGCACCAGCTGCTTCGAGCGCGTTGCGGGCCTGTTGCCAAAGGTCGATCACACTGGACCGGGTGATAATGCGCTGGCCGGTCGGGCCACCAATCCCGGGGTTTTCGGCGGTGCCTGCCTCAGGGTCAGCATTGATGAACATGCGTGGCACCCCGAAGCGCTTGCCGGCCAATGCTTCGGCCGTGGCGGCCAGTTCAGGGTAGGAAGCGGGTCGCACCGAAGCGACACTCGGCAATGTCACCCAAGGCTGCAGCCGCCAGAGATCGCCCCGGGTTTCGGGGTCTTCGGCGACGATCACATCCAGCACTTCGAGCAGATCAGCCATGCTTCTGGCGTAAGGAACCACAACGTCCATGGTTGGCGTCAACGGCCAGTTGCCACGCACGGAGATCACCCCACGGGAAGGGGTATAAGCGCAAAGGCCATTGTTTGAAGCCGGGCCGCGACCACTCGACCAGGTTTCTTCAGCCATGCCGAAGGCAGCGAAGCTGGCGGCGGTGGCGGTCCCGGCACCATTGGAGGAGCCTGACGCGAACGGTGCAGTAAGGTAATTGCCGTTGTAGGGACTTTCGGCACGACCATAAACGCCGCGCTGCATACCGCCGTTTGCCATGGGCGGCATATTGGTCTTGCCCAAACAGATTGCGCCGGCAGCCCGAAGGCGGCCGATGGTGAAGGCGTCACGTTGTGCAACCAGATCGGCAAACGCTGGGCTGCCCGAAGCGGCGGTGAGCCCTTTGACCAGATAACTGTCCTTGGCGGTATACGGGATGCCATCCAACGGGCTCAACTGTTCGCCCTTGCTGCGACGGCTATCGGAGGCTCGCGCTTCTTCGATGGCCTCAAGGTTACGAACCACAACCGCATTTAAAGCGGTGGGTGTGTCGAGGCCGTCGTAGGCATCCATTCTGGCAAGGTAAGCCCGTACCAGCTCAACCGAGGTCGTCTGGCCCGACTCCAGCGCAGCACGCAATTCGGCGATGGAGGCCTCTGTCACTTCAATCATTTAGGTTTCACCGACGGCAGGAAATGCTGCCTAGTCTATTTGCAGTGCCTGGCTCGGGCCAGCCCCTTGCATCAGAGCGGACGATCAAGAAACAGCAAACGTGCCGCCAGTGCGGCCATCACCCCGGCAAAACCGTACTTCCCCAGACGCTCGGCGAACCTGCTTCGGTGCATCTTCCCGTTGAGCCGACCGGCACACAGGCCCAGCAACGTGTGGAAAACCAACGCGATGAGTGACAGCAGCCCGCCGAGGAACATGAGCTGAAAAGTGAGGTTGCCGTTTTCCACGCTGACAAATTGGGGCAGGAACACCATGAAGAACAACAGCGCCTTGGGGTTCAGCAGGCTGTTGAGAGTGGCTCGGGCAAAGATCTTCCACATTGACGCCAATGGGGGCTGAGCGCCGTGGGGAAGCGATGGCACTTGCAATGCGTGCCAGGCGATCCAGATGAGATAAAAGGCGCCGGCCACACGCAACACATCGAATGCTGGCGCCCAGCTCATGACCATGGCGCCAACGCCTGCGCTCACCAATGCGGTCATCACCAGATCGGCCAGAGAAATACCCAGTGCGGCGGCCAACCCCGCACGCCAGCCGTGGGCCAGGGCATGGGTGGTGACGAACACCATGTTGGGGCCCGGAACGACCAATAAGAGCACGGCGGCGACAATGAACAGGTAAATACTGGCTGCGTCCGGCATGGCGATCGCTCCGTAGATTTGAATGCCCCAGGGGTTTGTGTGAAGAAGGTAGGCGCGCGCGGGGGCAGGCGGTAGCTACAGTCAGCGGATATCCGATAGCAACAGTCAGCGATTTATCGGCTCTGAACTTAAAACGCTACCATCGGTTCCGTCTTTGGCGCTGGATGTGTACCATCGCGCTTGGCCAGTGCTGCCTGCCGCTCGCTCCGAAAGGAAAGGTGAAAGCATGTTTTTCCAACCTCTATCTAAAACTCTTGATAGTCGAGGTTTGGCAACGCGAGCACCAAGAGGCTTCGACTCCAGGAGAAATCATGTCAACCATCCAGAAAGCCAAGCAGATGGCGAAAACCTTGCGCGCCTCGCTGCAAGTTCGCAACCAGGAAGTGTCCCATAGCGCGGCGCTCGAGCTGGTCGCTCAACAACTGGGCTACAAGGACTGGAATACCGCTTGCGTACTGCTTGCGGAGGAAAATCCTCATAGCGTTGCATTCGACAAAGCCATTCCGATATTGCGAATTTTTGACGAAGCCAAGGCACGAGAGTTCTACCTGGATTTTCTCGGTTTCAGCGTCGAATTCGAGCATCGGTTCGAAGCGGATCTGCCGCTTTACATGGGCATTAGCCGTAACGGCCTGCAGCTCCATCTGTCCGAACATCATGGCGATGCCAGTCCAGGGTCGACGACTTTTATCCCGATGCGCAACATCGAAACGCTCCGGGATGAACTGATTGCCAAACGCTATGGCTATGGGCGTCCCGAGATTGTCCAGCAGGGCTGGGGGCAGATTCTGGAAGTCTACGACCCATTCGGTAATCGCATCCGCTTCTGCCAGAGCTGATTAGGCGACAAGGGCCGGGCTACGGCCATTTACCCGGCCCCTGTCGTGAGCAAGAACAAGGAAGCATGGAAATGCATGGATATGGAATGGTAGGGGATCTCCTGTACCTGGCACTTTATTTGGCAAGTATCGGATGTTGGACCTTTCTATGGATGGTGTGCATCTTCAACGCCAAGGGTCGACTGAAAAGATTTCTGGGTACTCACGCGCTGCTGATTTGCATACTGTTGTTCCCGCTGATGCCGGCGACATTCATCGGTGGAGCATTGATTGCGTTTGGCATTGAAGGTCTCGGCTGGATAGGCGGCATCGTAGGTATCGGCTTACCTCTGGCGGGCTTGGGGCTGATCAGGCGCTGTCTCCAGGCAACCCCGGGCGGCCGATAATGCCGCCGTAGGGTGCAAATACTCCCGAGCCATGCCCAGCTTGCTAAGTTTCGCCTGTCCGGCACTGGTCAATGTCTACCTCAAGGCTTTTGGGTCGGCTTTTTATCGGGTAAGCCAATGACTCGGCCGAGGAGGGCAGGCCTTGGCAGGTCGGCCTGATCAGCGCAGATAGCAAAGAGACGCTCCAGCGTGACCTCGCTGAACGGAGCCGAATGTGGGCCGGCCAGGTCGACGTGTAAAAGCATTTGCTCGTTTCCTGCCACCTCCTTTCCATCGCCCGCCAAGTGCAGGCTGTGATAGAGGTGCAGGCGCTTGGCGTCATGGCCGATCAGTTGGGTACGCACCTCAACCTCGGCGCCGAGTTTCACTTCGTGCAGGTAATTCAGGTGCAACTCCAGCGTGAACAACGAGTGGCCGCTGGTTTCGCGGTTGACGCTGTCCAGACCCAAGGTATCCATCAGCATGTCGGTTGCGTAGCTGAAAATCAGCAGGTAGAACGCGTCGCGCAGGTGGCCGTTGTAGTCGACCCATTCGGGTTGGACTTGGGTGGAGTAGGTGGTCAGTGCAGGCATGGATCTGTACTCGGTTAAAAAAGTGGGAGCAAGCAAGCTCCCACATTGGGTTAGTCGTTGAAGGCCATGCCGTGTTTTTCCTTGGTGGTTCTGACCGCCTCCAATACCGCTAACAAGCAGTCATCTCGATAGCGCTCAAGTGCTGAAATGCTATGGTTGCCCAGCTGCTCGCGGGTGCCATCGACGACATCGTCAATCAACGCCTCGGTCAGTTCCGGTGCCTGCAAGTAGGTCCACGGCAATTGCAATGCCGGGCCAAACTGCGCCATGAAGTGCCGCATCCCGGCATCGCCGCCGGCCAGTGTGTAGGTGAGGAAGGTGCCCATGAATGACCAGCGCAACCCGGCGCCGAAACGTATTGCGTCATCAATTTCGCCGGTGGTGGCGACGCCGTCATTGACCAAGTGCAGAGCCTCACGCCATAGCGCTTCCAGCAATCGGTCGGCGATAAAGCCCGGGACTTCCTTGCGCACATGCAGAGGGCGCATACCCAGGGATTCGTACACTTTGATCGCGGCCTGGATTGCCTCCGGCGCGGTGTTTTTACCGCCCACCACTTCCACCAACGGCAACAGGTATACGGGGTTGAAAGGGTGACCCACCACGCACCGCTGCGGGAGAACAGCACTTTCGTAAAACTCACTCGGCAACAGGCCCGAGGTACTTGAACCGATCAGCGCATCGGGCTTGGCCGCTGCGCTGATCTTGCTGTGCAACTCCAGCTTCAACTCCAGGCGTTCGGGGGCGCTTTCCTGGATGAAGTCAGCGTCTTTCACGCATTCCTCGATGGTGGCGACAAAGCGCAGGCGATCCTGGGATGCACCCTGTGCCAAACCTTGTTTCTCCAGGGCACCCCAGGCATTTGCAACACGCTTGCGCAGCGCGGCTTCGGCGCCCGGTGCCGGGTCCCAGGCCACTACATCAAGGCCGTGGGCGAGGGCGCGGGATACCCAGCCGCTACCAATAATGCCGCTGCCCAGAGCGGCGAAGGTTTTGATCTCAGTGATAAAGCACATTGGCGACGATCCTGAATAATGGGGTGACTGCATCCGGGGTTAGCCGCGTGTTTTGAGACCCATCTTGATGCGACCTTCCGCCGGGGTCATGACCCGAGCGCCCAGCCGACTGAGGATTTCACTGGCACGCTCCACCAGTTGGCCATTGGTCGCGAGCACGCCCTTGTCCAGCCACAGGTTGTCTTCCAGACCGACCCGCACGTTGCCGCCCAACAGCACCGCCTGCGCAGCCATTGGCATCTGCATGCGACCGATGCCAAATCCGGCCCAGACGGCGTCGGCAGGCAGGTTGTCGACCATGGCTTTCATGGTGGTGGTGTCGGCCGGTGCTCCCCAGGGGATGCCCAGACACAGCTGAAACAAAGGGTTGTCGAGCAAACCTTCCTTGATCATCTGTTTGGCGAACCAAAGGTGGCCGGTATCGAAGATTTCGAGTTCCGCCTTCACGCCCAGCGCCTGGATTCGTTTGGCTCCGGCGCGCAGCTGGGCAGGGGTGGACACGTAAATGGTGTCGCCGTCGCCGAAGTTCAGAGTCCCGCAGTCCAGGGTGCAGATTTCCGGCAGCAATTGCTCGACATGGGCCAGGCGGCTCAACGGGCCGACCAAGTCGGTGTTGACGCCGAACTCCATAGGGTTCTCACCGCCGCCGATTTCCAGATCGCCGCCCATGCCGGCGGTGAGATTGACAATGATGTCGACGTCGGCCTCGCGAATGCGCTCCATGACTTCCCGGTACAGGGCGACGTTGCGGCTGTACTTGCCTGTGTCGGGGTCGCGCACATGGCAATGCACAACAGTCGCGCCGGCCTTGGCAGCTTCCACTGCCGCTGCGGCAATTTGTTTGGGAGTGACCGGCACATGTGGACTTTTGGCGGTCGTGTCGCCAGCACCGGTAAGTGCGCAGGTGATGATGACGTCGTGGTTCATGGAGTGGTTCCTTAAAGGCGTAGTGGTGCCGTTCGTAGCCGGTATTGGCTACGAAGGGGGGGATGGAAGGTGTTTTATTTTTCGGTCAATTGCAGGTTAGCCGCGGCCGGTTTTCCGTCGAAGGTGGTGACACCTTCCAGCCAGCGAGCCTGGTCCTGCGGGTGATCCTTGAGCCACTGTCTTGCAGAATCGAGGGGGTCTTTGTGATCCAGCAGTGGCTGCATCATCCGGCTCTCGTCGGCGGCCGTGAAACTCAGGTTGGTCAGCAATTTGTGCGCGTTTGGGCATTGCTCGGCGTAGCCTGGCGATGTCACGGTCCAGACCGTGGCCGCACCTTCGTTCGGCCCCATGGCATCATCGCTGCCGGTGAGGTAAGTCATGGCGACGTTAACGTTCATCGGGTGCGGTGCCCAGCCGAAGAAGACCACGGCGCCATTGCGACGTACGGCGCGGTTAACGGCGGCGAGCATGCCGGCTTCACTGGACTCAACCAGCTGGAACTTGCCCAGGCCGAATTGATTCCTGGCGATCATTGCCTTGATCTGGGTATTGGCGCCCGAGCCCGGTTCGATGCCGTAGATTTTGCCGCCCAGCTCTTTCTCGAATTTGGCGATATCAGCGAATGATTTCAGGCCCTTGTCGGCGAGGTAAGTCGGGACGGCGAGGGTGGCGCGAGCGTCTTCCAGGCTTGGTTTGCTGAGCACTTTGACTTGCTTGGCCTCAACGAACGGGGTGATGGTTTGGGTCATCAGCGGGTTCCAGTAGCCTAGGAACAGGTCCAGGCGCTGGTCGCGGATACCAGCGAAAATGATTTGCTGGGAGGCGCTAGTCTGTTTGGTGCTATAGCCGAGACCGTCGAGCAAGACTTTGGTCATGGCGCTGGTGGCAATGACGTCGGTCCAGTCCACCACGCCCATTCGCACGTTTTGGCATGAGGCGGCATCTGCTGCCATGACATTGGTGCTCAAGATGGCGCTGGCGCTGAGTGCGAGCACACAGCGGCTGATCAGTCGGTTCATGGTGTATCCCTCGGCAGCTCGTCATTGTGGGGGCCGGTGTCTTTGTGCACCGTACCGCCACGTTACGTACCTGCAAGGTCGACAAACTGCACGGCGGCGACGCACTTTTGCACTGCAGCGACCTACCTCTTGAATGCGCTGCGTAACGGGAGTATCACAGTGCCACGCTGTCCGTTCCCAAGAGCACCACCATGTCCCAGGATTTCTACTTTCTACTGATGCCAGGGTTCTCGGCCATCGGCTTTATTTCCGCACTCGAACCTCTGCGGGTGGCCAATCGCTTTCGCGGTGAGCTGTACCGCTGGCATGTGCTAAGTGCTGATGGCGGGGCGGTATTGGCAAGCAATGGCATGTCGGTCAACGCCGCCGCACTGCAGCCACTGAATAAAAACGCGACCTTGCTGGTGGTTGCGGGTTTTGAACCGCTGCAGTTCGTCACACCGGCCCTGACACAGTGGCTGCGTCGTCTCGACAACGACGGAGTGACCCTCGGAGCTATCGACACAGGCGCCTGTGTGCTCGCTGAAGCAGGGCTGCTGGACGGTTACCGCCTGACCCTGCATTGGGAAGCCATCGACGCGTTCAAAGAATCCTATCCAAAACTGACGGTTACCCAGGAACTGTTCGAGATAGACCGCCGGCGGATCACCTGCGCTGGCGGCACTGCATCCATCGACCTGATGCTCGACCTGATCGCTACGGCACACGGTCCGGACCTGGCGATCCAGGTATCCGAACAATTTGTCCTGAGCCGCATCCGCCCGCGCAAAGATCATCAACGCATGCAGATCGCAGCGCGCTATGGCATCAACAACAAGAAACTTGTGCAGGTGATCGGCGAGATGGAACAGCACACCGAACCGCCGGTGAGCACATTTGCTCTGGCCGAGTCGATCAAGGTCACGCGGCGCCAGCTGGAGCGTTTGTTCCGTCTGCATCTGAACGACACACCCAGCAATTTCTATTTGGGTATACGACTGGAGAAAGCTCGGCAACTGCTGCGACAGAGTGAGCTCAGTGTGCTTGAAGTGAGTATTGCCTGCGGATTTGAATCGCCGTCGTATTTCACTCGCAGTTATCGGGCGAGGTTTGCCAAATGCCCCAGAGAGGATCGGCGCCGAGAAGTGGTATGAATGATGATCCTGCAAGCGTCAAGAAAGGTCGGGTCATGTAAATCCCGTCTTGGTGGCTCGGGAAGAACTCATGCTTGAGCAGAGTTTCAATTGTCATTGCTCCTTAATTCCAATAATCATCAACTCTATGATCTTTATGGTTTTTCTCGCGACGCGTTGCTCGCTCGTCGGACAGCAGGGTCACTTTTCTTGCTTTTAACGTCAAATCTGCTTGCATTATTATTTTTAGCGGCTAGGCAAATTCGTCATGGGCATTAAAAGAGGTGATCGGTTTCTGTATGGCGGCAAGGTGTGGAGCTACGCAGCCTCCCTTACAGCTGAAACAGTTCAGCTTTATGACGAACATTCACGCACATACACTGACGCTCCAGTTGGTGAGCTGGAGCCTATATCGGCAACACCTGCGATAATAGAATCCAAAGGGGACACGCTGTTCGTAAACCCCGCCGAATGGGATGTCGCAGAATTTCGATTCATGCATATAAAGGAATACTTCGAAAGTGAATGTAGTGCTGAAAGTTTTGAAAGACTCCATAAAATTTTGGATCTTAGCATCCCCCGAACTTATACACTTTTGAGGCTATACGATGCAGAGATGGGACCTTCAGCATTTTTACGAGAAAAAAGAGGTCGCAAAACGGGTACAAAGTTTCTAAGTCCGCAGGTTGAGGCAATAATCGAAGCAGGAATAAACATTGCATGGAATGGACCGGGAGCCAGAGTGGTTGGTGTCCATAAGCAGATTCAAGAGATGTGTAATTCTGCGGGGGTGAGTGCCCCGTCCTACAAAACAGTCAATCAAAGAGTAAAGACTCGTGCAGAAATATTATTAGCCAGGTTGAAGTATGGTGCAAAGAAAGCAGCAGATATCTATCAGCCTCGCACTGGTACGAACACTTCGAGAGCACCTCTCGCTCGTTGCCAGATGGATCACTGTGTTGTGGACTGTATTATAGTCGACGAACAAACCAGGAAACCACTGTGCAGACCTTGGGCTACTTTGATTATAGATATTTACTCAAGAGTAGTTCTGGGTTTCTATCTCTCTATTCATGCCCCCAGTTCCTATAGCGTAGCAATGGCAATCAGTCATGCTGTCATGCCTAAGAATCGATGGATAACAGCTCTCGGTGATGAGGATCTGAAATATCCTTATTATGGAAAAATCGGAGAGCTCTCCATGGATAACGCGAAAGAGTTCAAAGCCATTGGGTTTAGGGTTGCTGCAAAAAAAAATAACATTCATCTGAAATGGAGAATAAAAGGTAAACCTTGGTGGGGCGGACACATAGAGAGGCTAAATCACACACTCTCGATGGGTTATATTCATTATCTTCCCGGCACGACTTTATCAAATGTAAAAATGCGAGGGGACTACGATAGTGAGCGTGAAGCATGCCTAACATTTAGCGAGTTTCGCCTATGGTTTGCACGCTCCATACAGATTTATCACCATACTCAACATAGCATGCTCGAAGGCACCCCTAATCAACAGTGGCTGAAGGGATGGACTCGCGGTGACGGGAAATTAGAGCACCCTGCATTGATACAGAACCCCCAGGAATTCACCATTGATTTTTTGCCTCAAGACATGAAGGTAATAGGTCGGCAGGGTGTTAGGATGTGGAATATATTTTATTGGTCACCTTCCTTAGCGCAATATATAAAACCGGGAATCAAATACCCAGTTAAGTATAATCCTTATTCTCTGCGCGCTGTATGGATAAATCCTACTGGCGAAAGATGGATCGAAGTGCCTTATAGTGACGTTACAAGACCCGATATGACATTAGAAGAATATAAAGCTGCGAAGAAACAAACCCGAATAGATCGTGACGCTCGGGGGGGGGCATCGCTTGAGGAAGTATTTATAATGGTCAGAAAAAATCGCGACTTAATTGATAGCGCCAAAAAGTCAACGAAGACTGCTATCAAGATTCAGGAAAATCGACAGCAGAACGTTTTGTTTTCCCAAACTATAGGTGTGGAGGAGAACTCCCAATCGCAAGTCGATATCGATGATGACGAGTACGAAACTCCCGCCGTCATTTTCCCTGTAGAAACTTGAGGTGCGGTTTATGACTGTCTTTGCATATGAGCATATTGCTGCTAGTCGCAGACACCTTGTAGATGCTGACAATGAAACTCGAACCAGAGCTATCTATGAGGACGTCTGGGTTGAGTATCCAACTGCTACTAAGGTCCTGGCTTACATAAAGTACATGTTGAGGATGCCGCATAAAGCTCAGGCCCCTTGTTTGCTTATTCACTCACAGCCTGGGATGGGGAAGTCTGCTTTATTTGAGAAAATAAAACAACTTTACGGCTTGTCCAGTGCAGGGGGACCTTGTGTAGCGTCAATGACAGTTCTTGCCAAGCATGTTTCCGGTCACAAAATATTTTGCAACGACTTGGTAAGCACTTTGAGCGGTGGGATTTACGCCACGACAAACGTTGATGACGGAAAACTTGTAACCGCGATTTTGAGTAGGAATATCCGAGCCATCGCCATTGACGAGCTTAATGATCTATTACTAGCTAACCGTCTAGACCAAGCAAGAAATTTAAAGTATCTGAAAGAACTGTCTGGCTCTCCATTCTGTCTCATCGTTATAGCCGTAGGAACACATGATTGTCATGATGCTCTTAAGTCAGATAAGCAGCTGGCTAGACGATTCAATAAAATTGAGCTTAAGCCTTGGACCGACCAAGATTTATTACGCTCATTTGTAACTGCATACGTCTCAACTTTCCCCCTTAAATATCCTTCCGCTTTGGAGAAAAAAGCTTTCATGAAATATTTGATGGATAATACGGATGGAGTCTTAGACAGTATTGTAAAATATCTTTGCAATGCCGCGTGTTGGGCGATTGTGGATGGGTACGAAAAAATAGATTTGGAAATACTTAAGAAATCTGGAGAACCGCCGGTTTAAGGAGGGCGGAATGAATGAATTTTACGAGGATGAATCAATTTCGTCTTGGTTGGAGAGGCAGATATTCTACCAAAAATATGAGGGTACAAAGCGAGTTAGCCCGTCATTAAGCGAATATTTATTAGGCCGAATGACCACTGATATTGACTATTACTCGAAAAACGACTTAGCAGAATTGACGTCATATCTTTCAGCAGTGCCGGTCGATATTTTTGTGCATTCTTCGCCAGTTAGCACCCATTATCTATTACCGTCAATGCATCGCACCAATTTCTGCCGCGCCTGTGTTGTAGAAGACCTTGGCACAGCACGAACGGCTGTATGGCGCCAAAGTTGGTCATATGGATGGTATGTAGTATGTGATAAACATATTTGCGAAATGACTTCGCCAAGGAGATATTATCCGATTAGGTATGTTGGGTTGCGAAGCGAAATAGCATGCAGAGTATCTTTAGAAGCGCCCATTGACACGCTGAACATTGCCCGTTTTATAGATAACGACCTGGCTATAGACTGCGATCAACGCAGATTTGATCGGATTAAAATCCTGATTACTGAAATCGCGATTAACGCACAAAACAATATTCGCCATTTGATATTATTGAGAACTGAGGCCGCCTCTGCGGAATTGAAAGTTATTCAAGATTTGACGTCTATAATACTTCGCCGACATAGAAGAGGCATAGAGTCGGAGCCGTATTGCTTTCAGCTGGCGAAAAAGCTTACCGGACAAAGTCACGCGCTGGGCAGCTCTTCTAGAATCCTTAACAAACAAGCACTGACTGGGCAGTATGAGGTCTCTGATAATTTCACTAGAATGCTCGCGCTCGCTATAGTTGCTGTCCTAATGCGCTATCCTGAAGCAAATAGAAACTGGACGAAAGCGGCGACTTTGTTCGGTGAAAGCGGATTTCTGGCACCGCAAAATAGGTCAAAGCTTTATGATGCCTCAGTGGGAGAGCCTCCTTCATACACTAGGCAGTGGTTCAAGCGTCGACTGAACGCATACCCAGTGGAGTTTAGAATACTCTGCACGGAGTTTTGTCAGTAAACAACCGATCAATTTAAATCTTAGGCCACTTCCACATTATGTAAATCATGCTATTAGATGCTACTACCCCATGGGATCGGTAGTTTGAATCGCCCGCTATCCTCGAGTATCGCCTTGGGATCTAGGCCTGAGGAAGCGGCCCATTTTGCAAATCCATGTTTCAGGCTATTCGCGGAAACGACCGTATCACCGCAAGCTTCAGTTGCGATATTTTGCAAAATTTGGTGTATGGATTTTGAATTCAGGGCTTTGTGCGAAATATCACCCCACCTGTTTATAGCTCGGTATAAGGGGCCGCTGGCTAGGCATGATTCATTTATCCAGCTACGCGTTGCCTCAACAGGACAATGTTCACTTGAATTAGGAATGAATCGCTCAACGCGTAATCCCTCACTAGCATCTACGATAACACTCATTCCTTCGTCTGCTATGAAGTTAATATCTTCGACTCGCAGGTTTACGAGCTGCGTTCCTCCGAGCGCACATCGAAAACCGAAAAGAAGTAAGCTGCGATTCCGCAGTAGCCCAAGCCGATTGATGCTGGCGGGTAGATCAGGAATAAATCTGTCTAAGTAAATCTGGCTGATCAAATGCTTATCCATTCTAATCAAATCCATAACTTCGAGTGGTACAGTGCGGGCTGGTTTACGACTATCTGTATCCCTAAGATACTTCAGCAGGAGGCGTAATTTTCGTGATTGAGTCGGATCTGGGAAACCTTGCGCTTGATGCCAGCGAGATAGTGCGCTGAGGCAAACGTTAAGGCTGGATGGGGCCATTGTCGATGAGGACTCTATGATGAAGTCATACATGTCGATCTCACTCGCTGGTAACTGCCTCCCACAGGTAAATCGATAATAGTTTATATATTTCTTGTACAGCTCAATCGTTTCAGGCTTAATTTCTTTCGGCGTATTTGCCTTTTCAAAAGCTGCGTCTCTAGAGATTCCCCTGGGAGAATTACCTTCTTGGAGGTGGAAATTTTTAACTCCGACTAACTTCTGGCTTATTTTCATCGCAGCATCCTCGTATCGGAAACCTTCTACAAAACTAGTATAGACCATCCCCTCAAGTCTGGGTGTTTTCATATTTATTGGTTTTCATAGTGTCGCTGAATATGATCGAAACTCTCAGTCAGTATCCAAGTTTATTCAGTTTTAGACGAAGCACGTATTCGTGCAGATTACAAATCTGGCTTTTGGCAGAGTGCATCGATTTTACATTCCTGCTTCGATGTACGTTAGTTTTCTATCCGATACGAAGGCGTATCTTTCTTATTCCAGATCGGAAAAAGCCTTTTTGATTCGGTCAGAAATAAAACATTTAAAAATCGTCTGATTTATTCTTTTAGGCGATCGTCGCTAAGTTCCACCTGCTAATTAACCTGTACACAGGTGTCTATCGGCAATTGTTATGAGTCTCGAGCTTAGAGTATTGGGCTTTGTTTGGTTGTGTTGGGGAGGGGCGCTAGTTTCTGTTATGAATTTTGCTTGTTGCATGCTTTGTCTCGAGCATATAGGTTCCAAATGAGCTTCCATCATCTACATACCTCAATGCGGACTTCAGATCCTTCCAGCCAACGTAGCTCATCAATGACTTGATGTCCCATCCGTTGGCAGAAGCCCAAGTCGCGAACCCTCGACGCATTGAGTGGCTACTGTACATCTCCGCCGGCACCCCAGCTTGTTGAAAAATACGGCGCAGCATCGGAATCATACTATTTGGGTTGACACCTGCTTCGGCAAGATTACCCCAACGATCCAGTCTTCGGAAAACCGGGCCGCGCGCTAGCCCGGCTACAGTTATCCAATTTAAATACGCGCTCACGGGACAAAGCTTCTTGAGGGCCGGGGTTTTGAAGGTTGCGCCCAGATGTTGCCGGTCGCCTTTGGTGTGAGGCAGGTAAAACGTGATGCTAACACCTGCTTCCGCCTGAATGTTTTCCACCTGCAAGCGAGCGAGCTCATCGCCGCGAAAGCCGCGCCAGAAGCCGATCAGTACCAACGCGATGTCACGTCGATGCCGCATGACAGTTTTAAAATCATTTCTCTCTGCCGCAAGTGATGCTTCTCGCTCCAGCCAACCTACGGCTTGTTCAAGATGACGAAGGAGGAGTGGGGCTGCTTGTTTCTCTTGGGTGGGATGGAGCGCCCGTATGCCCTTGATCATCTGCCTTACGGTCGGGCTCTTGGTCGGATCTGGAAAGCCCTGGCTGATATGCCACTGAGCCAGCGCCGCCAAGCGTTGCTTTAGGGTACTGATCGCGTGCTGGTCGGCGTAGTCGGCGAGGTAGCGCACGATGCTGTCTCCGGTTGCCGGTAGAAATCCGCCCCAGGTGACTTCGAAGTGTTCAACCGCGGCTTTATAACTTTTCCGGGTGTTCTCCCGGGTGCCGGCCCGCAGGTATTGATCTGCCTTGCTCATTTTGCCCCTCATCAAGCAAACGTACCCGTTTGGGAGCGTCAGATCGATTTTAACGCATATCACATGCGATAAGCCTCAATTATGTTATCAGACAAAAGCTCTTAGATTGCTCAATTTATATCACGTATGTACCATGTAATTACGTAGTACGTAACACTATACGAAATCGTAGGAGCACACCATGGCGCGCGGCGGAATCAACAAGGTAATCGTTCAAAAAGCTCGTGAGTCTCTGCTGGCGAAGGGTGAGAATCCGAGCATTGATGCCGTGCGTGTGGAGCTTGGAAATACTGGGTCGAAGACCACTATTCATCGCTATTTGAAAGAAATTGAGGCGTTCGACCCTCGACCGCGAGCCTCGCGTGATCGCTTGAGTGACGAGTTAACTGAGCTTGTCTCGCGATTGATGGAGCGCCTCATGGAGGAGGGTGGGGAGGCGATTTCCGAAGCGCAGGCACAGTTCGATCAGCAGCGCACTGAGTTGGAATTAAAGCTCCACCACGTGGAAACCAATTTGCTAAACCTGCAGCGGCAGTTCGACGTCCAGGGCGTGGCACTGCAGGCGCAAACGAATGAGCTGCAGACCAGCCAGACATCGCTGCAAGCCGAAATTACCCGCAACGCGCGCCTCAGCCAGAACTGTAGTGACTTGGAGGTCCGCGTCCAGGAGAAGGATGAGCAGGTTCGCTCGCTGGAAGAAAAACATCTGCACGCGCGTGATGCCTTGGAGCATTATCGTAACGCGGTCAAAGAGCAGCGTGAGCAAGAGCAGCGCCGGCACGAGGGGCAGGTCCAGCAGATTCAGGTCGAGCTACGACAGCTGCAGCAAACACTGATCATCAAGCAAGACGAGCTGACGCGACTGAATCGGGATAACGAACGGTTACTGAGTGAGTCCAGGCATCAGGCCAAAGCCCTGGATTCACGTGAAGCCGTGATGCACCGTCTGACTGGAGAGATTCAAAGCTTGAAGCTGACAGCAGCCAAGGTGGACGGCGCTAAGGAGTCTCTAATGGAGCAAATCGCGCAGCTGCGAGGAGAAGTCGAGTGGACGCGGGAGTCTGCAGAGCAAGCCAGATTGCAGGCTGCTGACGCTCAAGTTTTCCTGACGGTGGCCCAAGCGGAGCTTGACCAGATGCGCGCTAAACAAAGCACACCTGTCGAGCAGAAGTCTTGAAAACTGCCGGCTGTAACAGGTCCTAGAGTTTGAATCTCTATGTTTCCACCATCTTAGATACGACAAAGCCCTGATTTTTAGGGGCTTTTTCGTTTGTGGCGTTTGGTCGTTGATCACTGCTTAAAGGCTAAACGTTCCGATACTTTCTGCCGCGTTCCGAAACTCGGCGCGAAAAACCGATTATTTGGTGGGGGCAACAACCTCACCAATTCGTCGGTAACAGATGCTGCACCTTCATGTACTTGGCCTAGACAAGGTCCGGCAAATGACCCCCCACTTGCTTTCGAGAAATACAAACCATTGAAAGTGTTTCATAACTGAAAAGTTGATAACCGGACGTTACAACTTATTTCATGTGAGAATCGCTTATAGCGTTTTTTACTAAGATTATAGCGTTTTTTACTAAATGCGGCGCTTGACAAAAAACTTCGAGCAAACTAAACCACTCAGCATAACTGGGAGCTAATTATGAATATTTTTATTCAGGCAGTTGGGGAAGGTAAATCTGTTCAAGTTTTCGATAAGATTGCCAATCAAGTAATCTATGATGGGTTTTTAGAGCTTGCAGATGGAAGCGTAGCCTTGGAAGTTACGTCGCGCGATGGGGGTACTGGGCTTATCGATATAAAAAAAAGGGGCGTCTGCGCCACCTAATACAATTTCTAGGAGTAACTACTCTGTCAAGCTTGATGAAGTAGTTAACATTTCCGATGGTCAGGATTAAGCTCGGCCATCTACACGGGTGTAGCAAATATGTTTTTGCGCTCAGCCTTATGCTTTAGAGCCGTGTGTTGAATTATCGCTATGACGTGGCACCTGAACTTTGGTCGTGGGAATTACGCATGTACCCGAACTATTGATATCTAGGAGGAAATATGTTCGGTTCTGGCATTCTCGATACGGTCATTGGTCTGGTATTCATCTTTTTGCTGGTCAGTATACTGGTGACGATCGTCAACGAAATAATCGCGGCAATACTGATGTCGAGGGCGAAGTGGTTACGACTCGGAATCCACAGGCTGATTGGTTCCGAATGGATGAAAAAGGTTTATGCCCATCCCCTGATAGAAGGAACGGCTCGCAAGGACAAAACCTGGATAAGAGAGCGCGGACCGTCCTACATTCCTTCCCGGTCGTTCGCCAACGTACTGATGAACCTGGTCCAGGAAAATTCAAGCGCAATTGCCGAGTGTCAGAAGGCTCTGAGGGCCTCACTGGATTCAGCTGCCAGAGCGGGAGCGACGCTGGAAAGCTTGAGGGAGCAGTTGTCCCGGGCGTCAGGAACGATGCAGGCGTCAAACGGTATCCAGGCGGCTGTCGCTGGTGATCTTGTCCGGCATCTAGATGCGAGCGTGAGCTCGAACACTCGCCTGTGGCTGGGAGAGGTCGACGCGAAGGTCAGGGAGCTCAACAATGTTGGAGGAACGGAACTTGCGCCTCTTCTCCGGAGCTTGCAGCAACTGGTCGCCGATGGACTGACTACACGTGTCGGGATCGAAGAACTGCACCAGCGCTTCGACGTTGCATTGACTAATTTGCAGACGGGCCCGGCAACTGTGGTCTTGAGAGAAGAACTCACCGCGATTGGCAAAAGGCTGCGATGGCCTTACACGGTAGCGGACGCCTACGCCGACATCCAATGGTTTATCGACGGAATATCTACCCGCTACGTGCGCCAGATGCTCGAAGCTCTACCGGCCGGAGACCTGCAGAAATCGCTGATGACCTTGTTCGATGACGCCAAAAACGATATCGAAAAATTAAAAGAAAACATCCAGGTCTGGTTCAACAATGGAATGGACCGAGTCAATGGTTGGTACAAGCGACGCTCCCAGTTAGTCATCGCCTTTCTGGCGCTGGGCATGGCTATCGCCATGAACGTCGACGCCATTCTGATTTTCAGGCATTTGCAAACTTATCCGGCAGTGGGTGAAGCGATTGTCGGGCAAGCAACGCAGTTTGCAAAAAAAAATCCACCACCCGTTCAAGGGGAGCCGATTGTCGCTGATGGCGACCCTTCCAGCCTGCTTGGCCAATTTGACGCGGTGCAGAAAAAACTGACGGACCATGCGATTCCGATCGGTTGGGTCAAGGAAGGAACGAAAGCCCAAAGGGACAATGGTCAGGTTTTTCCAGAAATGTCTGATTTCAGTGGTTTCGGCGTTTTGGTCGGGCAGCACTGGCTTGGATGGCTACTGACAGCACTGGCAGCCACGCTTGGCGCTCCATTCTGGTTCGACATGCTCAATCGCGTGATCTCGATCCGCGCGGCCGGCAAGCCTCCCGAAGAAGAACCGAAACCGCCGAAAGCCGTTTCCGTACCGATGGAGCCTGGGCAATCGCAGCAGGAGGCTGACAGGCTTAGACAGGGCGAACCACGAAGGTGGTGAAGGACGTGTGTCGGCATCAGCCAGCATAAACCCCCTGTAGCCACATCTCATGATCGCCTGTCCGGAGCCCCCATGACGCAAAAAATCCTGGCGAAATTTCCCGCCCCGATCGGCCTGACTGACCTGTTCCCCGGACAGGGGTTTTCGATCGACAACGGCAAAATAACACCCACGGATCTGGTCGGCCCGGACTTCAAGCTCGTAATCCCCGAACCGGTTGTTGACGTGAACGAAGACGAAGTACTGCTCAAAATGCAGTTAACGCTGCCGCCGGTGGCAGCGTTTGGCGACTTCACGCCTATCCTCGAGGTCGAATTGCCGTTGTTGCGCACACCCGATGCAAACTACTTGATGCAAGACCTGGAAAAACTGAATGCCATCGTTCCCGATTTAGCCGGTATGAATGGCATGGTCATTCACAAGGGTGGGGCCACCCTCAGGCTTGGCCTCGAACCTTGGCAATTGACGCTCGAAGGCACGACTGGTTCGCCAGTCGCCAGCATTACCTTGCCCGGCATGACCGGCATTACGTTTCAAGTTAGCCGACTCGTGATCGATACCTCTGGTGTGACCGACTGTCAGGCGGCTCTGGTGGCAAGTCAGACCCAAATCGGCGACCTCTCGCTGCAGATCAGCGAGGGCACCCTGGTGTTACGCGGCAGTCAGGTAGAGGCGCGGCTGCAGGCTCGATTTGAGCTCTCGTACTTCCGTGGCGCCAGTGTCGACCTGCAACTTGTCGTCCGAGGTGATCTGGCAAAACCTGCGAGCAACTGGTCGATCTCGGGCCTGACCCGAATCGCGAATAATATGCCGTGGCGCGACCCGAGCGGCATGCTAAGTTTCGATCAGATGGTTGTCACTGTCGACTTCACACAAGTCGAGGGGAACCTCAAATCCGCGGTCCGCATCGGCGGGCGCGTCACGTTCCTGCCCCAGAACCTTGCGGCCGATGCGGACGCCTGGTTCGGCCGCCTGTTCAGTGGGTTGGCGGTCAGTTTCGAAAACTCTCCTCTGGATCTTCGTAACATTGGCCTGCCCGCGTTTTCCTTCTCGCCGCCGGAAAGTCTGCACCTGCGTGTATTCGAAATTTTCGATATGCGGGTACCAAAACTGGCCTTTGAACAGTCCACCGTCAGCCTTCTCGAAGCGGTGCTTCGCTTCGAGGCTGGCGGCGCGGTGGTGAGCGGTACCGTAGGCGTCATCAAGATCCGCCTTGAGGGTGAGCCCGCAATTGATATCAGCAGCGGCTCGCCGTCAATCGAGATCGAACTTGCCGCGCCCGGCGGCTTCAAGGGCCAGGCGAAACTCAAGCAGATCGACGAGGCAAATGTGAAGGCCGTCCGAGGTATGGGCCGGATATCAACGCCCGCGCTCGGGGCGGTCGAGGCGTCCTTTCAGATCGGTCGTTTCTATAGCAATGAGGACCAGTCCTGGCACCCGGCGGTATCGATGATGGCGGCGCAGGAGGATGTGAACGTGGCGCTGTTTCCGGGCGTCGTGGCGACGCGGGTGGAACTGGGTGCCGGCATCAACCGCAAGGTGGCCGGCGTGACCGGGTTGTCGCTGGCAGAGGGGCAGCGCCGACTGCACAAAGGCTTGCCGGATGTGTTCCGGCAGGAGAGCTGGGAGGAAACCTTGACCGACCTCTGTGTGGTGGCGCGTATTTTCGTCGAATCACAGCAGACGCGTGGCGACCAGGCGTTGTCGCTTTACGTGGCGGACATGACGTTGCTAATGACCTCCGACCTGCAGTTCGCCGCGTTCGGCAAACTATGGTTTTACACCAGGCGAGCGGATGCGAAGTCGGTGGACTTTCAGAGGTTTCCGTCAGTAGTCGGGCTCGCCATGTTTGATGGGCAGCAACCCTCACTGCGCGTGATGGCACTGACCCGACCGGACGGACGCTCCAGCCTTACCGACGACATCCCCGTCGGGCCGTTATTGGGCATACAAATTCCCCGATCGCAGCTTGCCTTCGAGGCCGCACCGTCCGGCATGACACTGGCGCTTGGACCGGTGGATGTCGACACAACGTTAGGGCCGCTGCGGGTAGCGGGATCCACCTCATTCGTGTTGCGCTCTGCTGGCGGCAAGGTCTATGCAATTTCTCGTTCTTCGCTATCCGCTGCTTTCAATGCTTCCACTGGCAGCGTCGGCATTGGCCTTGCAACGCTCAGTGGCAGAGTTAGCGCTGGCTTTTCGGCAACTTTGGCGCTGCTGGGCAATTTCTCCGACGGTTGCCTAACGGTTTATGGCCTGGCGCACGCCAGTTGCAGTGTCGAACTGGCGCTACATGTGCGGATCGGCTTTCGGATAAGCATCAGCGTCGGCTTCGGCAGCATCACGATTTCCTGGCACGAGGACAGGGATTTCAAGTTGAGTATGCATGTCGACCTGGACCTGGAAGTGACACTGACTAGCAATGGCGGCGTCGGTATCGAGGGCCGGGCCGGAATATCGGTCAATGTGCTTGGGATGTCGGCCTCACTGTCGCTGTATGTCGCCGCTGACAGCAACCTCGTAGTTGCAGGGCGGGATATGTACCGTAAGACCACCGATGAGGTCAACAAGCTACTGGGAGCGCCGGCATGAGCGACCTGTACTTTTTCAAGAGAATTCGGCAGTCCCAGTGGCTGGGCTTGCGCATCCCTAAAGACCTGCGCCTAAACATGGACGAGGATGGCCGGCTCATGCCGCTACAACCGTGGTCCTACGACGCCGCATCGCCGCTGCCTGAGTGGGCCGCTTCGGCCCGTGTGCTTGTCTTGGGACTCGATCACGGTGTCGTCGTACCTATACTGGTGACTACCAGCGACACGGAGTCGGGTTGGAAGCCGTTCCAGCGGAGCCGGGCGACGCTCAATACGTTTGTTGGTCAAACAGAGGCACAGGACTTGGCAAAGGCGATGGAGCAGGCAATCGAAAACCCATTGCTGCCATTGCGCCTATACCAGGCGTACCGCGATTTTCCAGCGAACAGCAAAAGTCCCAACTATGCCAATGACGAGGAGGTCTTGCATGCCCTGACCCGTGCAGTGGGAGGAAGCGCCACTAATCCGCTGGTCGAGGCTTACAGCGAGTTGCTTTTCATTGTCGATACCGTAAACGGACCGACAGAGGCAGCAGATAATGTGGACCCCGGCGGTGACAGCCCCGTCAGTCTTCGAGTGACGGGGCTCCAGTCGGCGCAAGGCGTGACGCTCCAGTTCGAGCTTCGGGAACAACGTATCACCAACAGCAATATCGTGCCGATGATTCAGAGCCATGGAGGTGTTGCATCGCAGTTTGCACCTTTCTATCGATGGCACCGTACGCTAGGGATGGCGCAGCGGCCGTCCGCCGACTCGGGCGCGATACTGATCCCCTCCGAAGTGACATCAATGACTGCGAGTGCACTGGATAGCGCAGCCTGGAAGACCCGGCCTTTTCGCATCACAGATCGCCTGGGCGCGCAGCAATTGGTGGGGGAACTGCTGAATTACGATGTCGGATTTTTCAACCCGCATGGCCGTTGCACGCACGTCGGGCGTGTGCTACTGAAGCGCCAGCGACTGGATCCGCCCTTGCCGCCGTTGCGGGGCAACGCTGTTTTGTTGCCACCCTTAGACGGCACGGGCCAGGCTCGCTGCATTGTCACGTTCGTCATAACGGCCGATCAACCTGCCCCCCATGAGCTCAACACCGTGATTTATCGCCAGGACTACCCAGTGGTGCCGACCGGCTTTTATGGTGATGACGATGACCAGGCCTTGACAGTAGCGCGGTCGCTAGGGGATCTCGGCGGTGAGTTATTCGCGGGCTCCCAGGATATAGGCGATGTGGACGATGGCGAAGCCCTGCCGAATTTGTCCAGCCATAACCTGTCCGTCCTCGACATTAAGGCCGCGCGTGAGGAAACAAAGGATTCGGACGGCCAAGTGCTGCGGCGCATCGAATTTACGATGACGCTTGAGCCGGGTCTAGCCAGCCGTTTATTCCTGGCGTTGCGTCGCGAGGTCGAGGGGGAGGCTGAGGATTCTTTACCACAGTCGGCCGTCGCCACACTGCAGCACTTTACCGGGACAAAGGTTGAAGCGGTCCGCGCCGTTCCACATTTTGAGCGTTTCTGGGTGCCGCTGCCAGATCAAGTCTGGCTGGGCGAAGGCGGTGCCAGGGTCATGGAGGTGAAAGGGCAGCCAGGCGAGAGAGCCAAAGTGCGAATCGTTATTCAGCATGCGCCTATGGACGCTCCGGTCGATGGCGAACTGACCGGCGGATACCGTCTGTGGGTGCGCGATGTGATCGCGCCCGGCGAGGAGACGCCGTTCAATGCAGTAGCGCTGGTGCAGGCTGTGCCGCCGCTGGTCAAGGCTTACGCACCGATTGAGGTCGGACGCAATTGGACAGTGAAGACAGACAAGGGGCCGCGTGCGACTGGCGTCACTATAGGGGGGCCGCCGGAGTCAGAGCTGTCGCGGCAAGATTTCATTCTACTGAACGAGCCCGCGGAGCCCGAACCGAAGGTAACAGGGGAGAAGGAACAAATCGCGCGGGCGGAGGCGGAACGTACAGGGCTGAAAAGTGCCATCGATGCGGCACGACAACTCGGCGGAGAAAACGTAGATGCGTCGCAGATCCTCGGCGCCATGCAGAAGCTGCAAGGCATGGGTACTGCGCGCGAACTCCTCCTGTCGGTCGCGAATCGGCGCGCCATGACGCAAAACCTTTTGCAGCCACCAGGCAACTGGGTGTTCTTTTACGACCGGTTGGACAACCTGATGGGACGTGCCATCCAATTCTGGCTTCCAGAAGGGCATGGCATTGAGGACATCAATCTGCCTTATTCGCAGTATCGGCTTACCGAAGAGTCAAGCGCACACGACACAGTGGCGCTGGACGACTTCGGCCGCATGGTCTGGATGTGGGACGGACTCCGCGATCTCTGGCGTCACGAGCTTGAATGGATGATCGAGGCGGTGCCTCGTTATGCGCCGATACAGGGGGCACGCAAGGGGCTGGGACTGGACATTGAAAACGAAATAATGACTCTGCGCAGGAACGGGCGCGGGCAATGGCACCGGCTTGTGGTGGCAAGACGCGCACCGTTCACAGCGCGGTTTGGACTTGCGCAGGTGCTGGATGCTCCGGACGACCGTTTCGTCATTGCCCTGGATGCGCCGCACGAATTCCGGCAATCGCTGCACAATAGCGTCGCACGCACCCGGCAAGGTGTGTTGCGCATGCATGCGGGGCGCGCCGCCGTACAGTTTCGCTACGCAGACGAGTACAACGAAGTAAAGAAGGAGCTTTTGACGGCATGGTTGGGAGACGAAAAGGGAAGCACAGCGCCGAGATTGCCGAAAATGCAATCGATAATGTCCACATCGGCGCCGGTGGGCGCTTACGGCGAGCTTGTCTACGATGAACCACCCTGTATGACACTCACGGTCCGTGTCGGTGCCAGCGCCGACGATGTTCATAATCCAGAAACGGTCGAAATCGGGCCGCTCACGCGCCGGCGCATGCACTGCCAAGCCACGAAGCCGTTCGATCTTGTGGTGGTCAGAAATGACCCGCGCATCCAGATCGAGATCCCACTCGCCCGGCTTGACTGGTTCTACCGTGGAGATGAAGACCACCGCCCGGCTATCGATCGGTTTCCGGAGATCAACGTGCTGCACCCGTTCGGCCAACTATCGCTATTGCGCTTGCCCGATCCTGAGGCGGAACTGTTGCTGTTCTTCAAGTTCGGCGTCATGCCGCAAAGACAGGTGGCGCACTTTCGCGGCAGTGCTTTCGTGAAGAACGATGTCAAGTGGATCACACCGAGTGAGATTGACTCCCTCGCTACTGAGCTGAGTTGGGGAGAAATGCGGGTCTCGTCCTCGCTTGAATTGGGGGTCAGCATTTCGAACACCGGCAACCTGCAGATCACCATGGAAGACAGCACCGGTCTGCCAGATCAAGTTATTGCGCTTTGGCGTTGCGAAGGTCAGGCGGTTATGCCCATTTCCTGGAGTTTCAGTCATGCCTGACAAGAGTGCCATACCATTGCCCGCCCCGGCAGGCGCCAAAGAGGGGCTCACCACCAAATCTGTGACTATCGACTGGTTCAATGGTGAGCCACGCGAAGTCGATGTGTGCTACGTGGCCGCAAGCCGCATCGTCGCGCTGGGTAAAAATGTGTTGAACGAAAACGCCGTTCCCAGCGTCTACGGCGAGTGGAAAGACGGGATTGTCACGAGGACTAACCAGACTTCGGCCGACTTCGTTGCCGGTCGCTGGCTGTCCAGCCAGAGGTTAGTGGGTGAAACCCTGCTTTCGCGCGCGCTGGAGGATTTTTTGCCCACGTTGGACGAGGAAAGGCTGTCGTTACGTATCGACGACCGTGCCGTCCTTGGGCTGAGTGACGTAGCGGATGGCGCGCGGATGGATGAGCAGCACTGGTCTGTCATGGTATCGGGCGAGCTGACCGTGCCAGGGTTGGCCGAGCAGATCTTGCTGCGGCCAGCGTTTGTTTCCTTGGACAACAATATTCTTCAGTTCAACGAACCTGGCGTCGCCGCTGGTGCCGACGAGCTAATGCTGGAGCTAACACTCTACGGCCCTGAGGCAGAGAGAAGGGGGCCAAAAGTATCACTGGCCTGCGCGGTCTCGCTGTTACTGGATGAGAAAATCGACGGCGCCTGGGAGCGACCTTCGCCCCTGTGGTTACCCACGACCAGCGGATTGTTGCGCATCGGGCAGGGCGAGCTGGAACGCTCTCCCTATCGGTTCTACAGCGAGAGCCGGAACCTCGATGTGCGGCGCTGGTTTCCCACCTTGGGCGCTGGCGCATCCGCGCGATTGATGCTGGACCAGAGCGGTCCCAAAACACTCACTGTGCGCCGCAACGACGAGGGCGACACCCTGACCCTGAAAGTGCAGCGTCCGGCCCTGGTTTTTGTTCTGCCCTACCTAGCAGTCGATGGACGCGATTTAGCCGCGCCAAGGCGGCCACCGGGCGCAGCCACCATGGCGCGGGCTGTCCCGCTGCAGTTAGTTCCGGTGAACCTGTGCGGCGACAGTACCAGCGCCTGGTCGCTGCGCTTCGATACAGAAATGCACCTGGTCTGGACGCGTCCAGGGAACCCCGGCATGGCGGATTTGACGCATTTCACCGGGCACAAAAACTGGGTCCTTCCCCCCGAGTCGGCGGTGAACGACGGTCCGGGCATTTCCACGCTCCGCGTGTTGATCCCAATGCTGCCGGATGGAAACACGCAGCAGTTCAGGCTGAGCGCCGTGGCGGACGACGGCGCACCAGCCATGCGCATCGAACCAATCAATGGCTTCGGCAATATGGCACCGGAAGCAACCGACTTCGGTCCGTTAGCAAGTTTCAGCAGGGCGGTTGGACAGGACAAGGAGCTGTGGCCTAAGGATGCCGAGAGCGTGGTGCCCGAGCCTGCGGTGCTGCGCGCCGCCTACCGCGTACTGCCGCCAGGCGTGGCAGTCGATGGTGCCCCAGCGTCGTTCTTCACCACCCGTGTGCGGGAAAGTACACCATCGTTTGAAGCCGATCTGACGCCGGCTGTCGTGACTTCCGAAGATAAGGATTCGCACCGGGGTTGGGCTTGTCGTGCGGGCAGCAAGGAAGCCGAGCAGCGCTACGAGCATCCCGCCGATTGGCCGGGCGAACAGTTCGGCTGGAGGGACGTGCGGTTCCTATCGCCGGCCTCAGTTGAATCATGGGCGAAGGAGGCAGTACCCCGTGCCTTGGCGTGGGGCCAATTGCAGGAGGAAAAGGATGGCAAGTACACGCCGACGCAGTGGATCAGGCACAGCGACGATTCCTTGACACGACTGACGAAGACGTCTGAAGACACCGAGGAAAGCGCGATCAAGGCATTGATCGATCAGAACATCGTGCTAGAACTGGGTACTCTGGCGGACAACGTGATACAGAATCGCTGGGGGATCGCGCAACTTAGCATGATCGAACGCATCGGCAACGGCGGAAGTCAATACACGCTACTGGTCGGCGGCGGACCGACGCCGGTCACTATAGAGTTGGAGAAACAGCGCGGCGTGAGCCGAATCGTTGTCGCCGATGCGCAGAGCAGGGCGCTGACGGTCGACATCGCACCGGCGGTCACGACCGCCAGCCTGAATCGTATATATCTGGAGCTGGAGCGACGCGGTGGGCGCCTGGTAGTAACGCGGGGGATGCTGGGCTGGAGTGCCAGCGCGGCCTTCGGTTGGAACAAGAAGGAAGATACAGAATTACATATCACCGAGTGTTTCGAACTTAATGCCGGGGTACTGCAGCGCACAATCGAATTCAATGGTGCGCTGTCGAGGCAGTTCGTTGGCGCTAATTTTGTGGATCTGTATTTCTGGGATGCAGTGCACAAACTTGGCGCTAATAGCCTGCGGGTCATCTGTCACTACAGTCTGATGCAGGAGCAATCCACCAGGTCGATTTGCGCACTGCAGGATGCTTTGTTGCGCGACGATGAATCGCTGGACTTGTCGGCCGATATCGCCATTCTAAAAAACTCGGGCGGGGATAAGAATACAAGCCTATCCAATCCTTGGGACCCAGATCGGCGCAAACTTTACCGATTGCAGGTTGATACCTGGCCGGTCTACTACGGTTTTGCAGGCTTCCTGCGTATTCGAAGTGCCAAGGCCGATAGTGTCACTGTCCAGTCTGTGAATACTTATGAAGAGGCCCGAGTCATTCCGGCATGGTTCCTGTGCGATCGCGACTTGATCCCGTGGTTCGACACGAACAGCACGCTACCTTCGCCGGACCGCGAGAGCTGGACCTCTGCCGGCCTGCTGCGCACCGGCCCTGTTGCTGTGAATAACAAAGAGCTGGAGCTCAAGCTATACGGTGTTGTGGGAAAGTGGGAACAGTCTTATGCCTCAACGCTTATCGACACGCGGGGCGAAGAGGCGGGCCTCCCGCTGTGGGTGCCTTCGCCGGTCCGGGTGCCAGAGGCAAAGGATCAGGCCCCCACCGAAGCAGAACATGCGGATGCCTTGGTGCCTGACGCGTTAGTGCGCCTTTGGTTGTTCGATCCCGGTCCGCGCATGATCGCCCAGTGGCCAATCACAGGTGGAGTGGTGGACCCCGAAAAGGCGCGACAGAAGGCCCTGCAGCGGCTATGGCGTATGGGATGGACGCGCGAGGCGGTGCTGGAAATGCCGTCCGCCGCCCCAAGCGAAGTTGAGTGGGAGGTAGTCGACTCGCCTCTGCTGAATCGAGGCGCGCCGCTGGCTTGGTTCGGATGGCCGCTTGCACCAGAGGCGCAGTATCCCTCCGACGTACTGCCCGCCACCAGGCAAGTGCCGCAATCGAGCCGGGAAGGGCAACACAGTTATTCCGTGCAAGTCGAGTTCGAGCACGATCTTCCCACAAGTGAGTCAGGGGTAAACCTGGTACACGACAGTGGCAACGTCCAGCTCAATAAAAAGGCCCCCGAGGGTCTGACCTTCCGTACCGGCGGGATGCGGATTGGCGTGCAGCACAAAATTGTTGCCTATGGGGCAGAGCCATTGCCCGCAATGCCGACCGCGCTGCTCAACTGGCCGGAACAGCAAAAAGGCGCCCCGTTGTCGCTAGACGGCGGATGGCTCACCTGGAAGTCGGAGACCGTTGATCTGTCGGAGGCAAGACTCATGGCGTTCCCCGACGGAGTCGTGCAGTACACGGTCCCCGATCCTTTTAACGAGTTGCGCATCCCAACCGAAGTACCCGGCCTGCTGTGGCAGAACTCCGACCAAGTCTGGGTACCGATTGGCGAGAATGATTGGCTGAAGTTGGTGCCCGTGGGCGACGGCAGTAATGTTATTCGACTGAAACTGCTTGAACCGGCGCGCTGGAGCGCGCTGTCCGTCACACTACGTACGAAGATAGCGGAAGCACCGGCGCCTGGAGAGATCAAGACACTGTTTCCATCAGGCGGTACACGCTTGGCGGGAATGTTCGGTAAGGACGACAAACTGCTTGCCTTCGGTGAGGAGCAGGCATTCTATGTCGCACCGCAATCGCCGCCGCTGGAAGGCTCGTCGACCTGGACGCGCTTGACTGGCATTGCTCTGTCGCCGGGACAAGCAAAGGCGGTAAAACGGATCATTACGATCGACCTGGATGGACAAACCGTTGAATCGAAGATACCTGAGTCGTTGTGACAAGAGGCGCGACGTGCCGCGCCGACGTTTCTGTTGATCTATCAAATTGCTTGTAAAGGAGAGTGGACGCCAGAAGCGGGTTTGTCGAATCAGTACCTTATGAACCTCATAAACATTTCTGACATAGCACCTGATTGCATATACGTGACAGAGGTTTACGTTGATGAGCTGCGCGACTTCGATTACATCTTCCCGTGTGTGTGGACAAAGCGATGTACGCGGCGCGCTTGAGATAGCTCAGCAGACTGAAGTGTGAGCAGGCACCGGCGACGGGGACTCATCCAGTCGCCTTCTGCCAGCAGTGGATAATCTTAAATTTTGAATCACCATCTACGACTGGCTGAAATGGTCAGCAACGGCGGCCTACCCACCGTTTCCTAAGTCACCAAAAAAGTCATCTCTGACGACTAAGCCAAAATCATTAGCGGAAGCCGTTTGGTCGGTTTCATCGAACAGATTCTGTATTCGCCGTTCTTGCTTGAAGTAAGCAATCGTGCCGAAAAAGCATCCCTCGCATAAGTGAAATTCGTAACGCTCGCCGTCATGCTTGGTGCCAAAACCCCATTTTGCTTTTAGAGTGGCGAACTGAAGCCCGCCGACGTCTACACGGGTCGAGTGTCTGCAAATGTCACACTTTACGTCGATCACGACCTCTGTCTCGACTCGCCCAGTGATTTTCATCGGTTTGCCCCACTCTTAATATTACTCGATGGGCCAGCATACCCGTGCCAGGCACATCTGCGCCGTGCGGCCTCATCTTCGCGTTGCTCATGTCTCCCATAGGTCCACAACGGCCGTTCATAAGGCAGCTTGGGCAATCGCTCTCCTAAACGACAGCCCTTCAAAAGAGTCTCGATTCGGGCTCCAACACACGATCTATGCACGTAGCTAGCTGATACACCGCACCGGCGGCATAGGGTTTAGTTTTACTTGGGGCTTGCTCATCCAGCAACTCTTCGGCGGCCAAATGCGCCAGAAGGTCGAGGTCAATACCCATGGATGCCGCTGTACTCAGCACTGCAAGTAGCGCTTCCCTCATCTCGTCTATCCGGATGTCATTCATGACACGCTTCCTCCTTTTTTATAAACCATAGCGGTGTCTTATCGAGGCCGAATGACCGATTTGAAATTGTTTGAGCGGGGGTAATTTCGAAATGGAATTTCTACTGACCGCAGCCCTTCAAATGGCTGCATTCGGCCAGCAACACGTGACTGTGTAAGGGCACTACCCAAGAGTGGCCCTGGCATAAGGAAATTTGGGTCTGGTCGGATTCGTTAATTGAACAGGTCAGTATCGGGCTGGTGGATCCGTTCAATAAGCTCCGCGCCCTGATTCCTCACATTCCCTACCGCCTTACTCACCGGATACCACTCATAATCCTCCACCGGCCTGCAACACTCCCTGGCAATCGCTTCAGCTCTGGCCGCTTCAGTAGCAGGGTCCAGCCATTCCAGTGCCAACTCCGGCGTCAGCACCAGCGGCCGCCGATCATGAATGTCTACCATCCCCTGATCACTCGCCGCCGTAATGATCACAAACCCATCATCCTCACGCGGCTCCAGCCCCGGCGTCAGTTGAGCCAGCGCTCCATAAAACATCGGCGCCTGGCTTTTCAGGCGAATGTAGTAAGGCTGTTTTTTTTTCGGATCAACCGGATCCTTCACCCACTCAAACCACCCATTCGCGGGCGCAATCGCGCGGCCATTCGGCCACAGCTGTTTGAAAAACTTACCCGTGGCCACCGTCTCGACCCGTGCATTAATCGGATCCGGTCGTTTGCCTTTCGCCCAGAACGGCGACCACCCCAGCGCACTTTGTCCACGCTCGGGCCTTGTTCGGTACTGCGGATTATTTCGACGCGAGTGGAGGGCGCGACGTTGTAGCGCTCGATCGGCCAGAGGTCGTAGCCAATGATCACCAGCTGCCTGGGGGCGAGCTCGCGCAGGTAATGGTCCATGGATTCGTAGATCGCATAGCGTCCACACATGCTGTCACCCGTCGAAATTTCCTACGTATGAGATTGACCGAAACCGGCCTTCGTCGTTAACTGTATATACATACAGCAATCCACCGCAAGGCTCCCCTCATGAGTGTCCCTATCCTTGGTCCGTTGTCGGCAGGGGGCGAGAAGCTCCCACTTTATTCCTTCCAGGTACCGGCCGGTTTCCCGTCCCCGGCGGCTGACCACATCGAAAAGCACATCTCCCTGGACGAGCTGTTCGACATCCGCGCGCCGCATGTGTACCTGGTGAAGATCGAAGGCGACAGCATGGAAGGGGCCGGGATTTACTGTGGCGACCTGGTGATTGTGGACCGCAGCCTGTACGCCGAACACGGCGATATCGTCATCGCCGCGCTCAATTCCGAGCCGGTCTGCAAGCGCCTGCACATGCGCAACAACGTATTCATCCTTCAATCGGAAAACCCCAAGTACCCGCCGCGCTACGTGATGGAGGGTGATGATCTGGTGATCTGGGGCGTGGTGAAATACAGCGTGCGCGATCATGACAAAGCCTGAGCCGGTCTTCGCCCTGGTCGACTGCAACAGCTTCTACGCCAGTTGCGAACGGGTGTTCCGGCCCGACCTGGCCAAGACGCCGATTGTGGTGCTGAGCAACAATGATGGCTGCGTGATCGCCCGCAGCTACGACGCCAAGCCCTTCGTGAAAATGGGCGCGCCGTACTTCCAGATCAAAGACGTGCTGCGCCAGAACAGCGTGGTGGCGTTCGGCAGCAACTACGCGCTGTACGGCGACATGAGCGAACGGGTGATGACGATCATCGAGTCCATGGTGCCCGCCGTGGAGATCTACAGCATCGATGAAGCCTTCGCCGACCTGACCGGCATGCCCGGTGACCTCAGAGCGTTCGGCCGAACCATCCGCGCCGCCGTGCACAAATGCACCGGCATCCCCGTCGGGGTCGGGATTGCTCACACCAAAACCCTGGCCAAACTTGCGAACCACACCGCCAAACGCCTGCAGGCTGAGACGGGCGGGGTGGTAGACATTTGCGACCCGTTCAAACGCGACTGGGTACTGCGCAACACCGAGGTCGGCGAAGTCTGGGGTGTCGGCCGTCGCATGAAAGCCCACCTCAACGCCATGAATATCAACACCGCCATGGACCTGGCCAAAGCAGACCCGACCATGCTCGGGCAGAAATTCAGCGTCGTCATCGAAAAGACCGCCCGCGAACTGGCCGGCACCTCCTGCCTGGAACTGGGCGAAGCCGAACCACCCAAGCAGGAGATCTGCAGCAGCCGCATGTTTGGCAAACGCCTGACCACAATCGAACCCATCAAGGAAGCGGTGGCCACCTACGTCCAGCGCGCCGCCGAAAAACTCCGCGCCCAGAACTCACTGTGCAAGAAAATCCGCGTCAGCATCCGCACCGGCATGTTCAACCCCGAAGAAGCCAAATACGCCAACGGCGCACTGGTCGAACTGCCATACCCCACCAATGACGTGCGTCTGATGACCAAGGCTGCAACCGAGGCGGTCAATCGATTGTTCCGGCCGGGGTTCAAATACAGCAAGGCTGAAGTGTTGCTGCTGGACCTGCGGCAGCCGGGAGAGTTTACGGATGATCTGTTTGCCGAGGGCCAGCCGGTGGCGGCAGAGAAGGTGATGGGCGTACTGGATGAAATTAACGAAAAATGGGGAAGGGGGACGCTGCGGAGTGCCTCAGTGCCGACTGATCCTGAATGGGCGATGCGGCGGGAGATGATGAGTGGGAGTTTTACAACAAAGGTGGATCAGCTTTGGACCGTGCACTGTAAGTAGTCAGGGCGCGTCGGCATATGACTGCTTTCGACCCAAAGCGGACAGTCGCTAACGCCGCGGTTCAGCGGCGGAGCGTAAGAGCTATCCGCTGCAACCGCTTTGTAGCTAGCTCATGGCGTCACTATGTTGAACCAAAAATTGAAGGTATCCAAGGACCCTAGGAAATCCCTGACAGTGGCATCGTTGCCCTCGATCTTGACCTTGCCATCGGCAATGGCTTTATCAAGAGTGGTTCCGCCGAGCTGTATTTCGTCCAGTGTTGCCTTGGTCAAACTTATGCTCGCATCAGCCGAGCGAATGGCTTTGGGGCTATGGTTCAACACCGAGTTTTCCACTCGCAACCCGTGCGTTTCATTGATGTCGGAGAGGTTGACGTTGATAGCGTATTTCTTGCCATCGACCTTTTCCGGGTCCAGCCTAACCGCGAAATAGTCGAACAACATACTGGGAGACATTGCGCGGATGGTGTCCGGCGAAGCCGTATTGGGCGCGCCGACTTGGGGCACTCCGTTACGCAGTTCGAACGCACCTTGCAGATAGACTGAGCGCCAAGGGCCTGACTCGGCCTGATAACCGAGCTGCTCGTAGCTGTCGGCCAACAGGTTTTTGGCTTCCATATTGGACGGGTTCGCGAATACCACGTGCTTCATGACCTCGGCCACCCAGCGATAATCGCTCTGCGCGTAAGACTCCCCGGCCTTGCGGATGACTTCAGCTTCACCACCCATGGCCTTGACGTAGCGAGTCGCCACCATTTCCGGCGGCAAGTTGTCCAGGTCGGATGGATTGCCGTTGTACCAGCCCATGTAGCGCTGATAAACGGCCCGGCTGTTGTGACGCAGCGTGCCGTAGTAGCCGCGAACGCTCCACTCGTTATCCAGGGATGCTGGCAGTTTGATCATCTCGGAGATTTCTTCTCCGTTGTAGCCCATGTTCATCAGCCGAACTGACTGGTCATGCGTGTACTTGTAGATGTCGCGCTGTTTGCCGAAATATTCGACGATGCCATCCTTGCCCCACTGTGGCCAATGGTGGCTCTGGAATTTAACTTGCACGTCGTCGCCGTAGAGATCGATGGTTTCATCGATGTAGGTCGCCCACTTAAGCGGATCACGGACTTGCGCACCGCGCAACGTCAGCACGTTGTGCATGGTGTTGGTGGTATTCTCCGCCATCCAAAGCGCTTTGAACTGGGGAAACCAAGTGTTCATTTCGGCCGGCGCCTCGGTGCCCGGCGTCATCTGGAAGACCATCTTGACGCCATCCACCTCGACCACTTGCCCGGTTTCCTTGATGTCCAAGGTCGGCTGGATCAAGGTCGGGCTGCCACTAGATGTGGTCATACCCAGGCCGCCGTTGACGCCCCCACGCGCATTGCGCGGCAGCACCGCGCCATACATGAAGACCGCCCGTCGGCCCATGGCATTGCCGGCGATCACGTTTTCACTGACAGCATGTTCGGTGAACCCCTCAGGCGCGATGATCTGGACTTTGCCGCTCTTGACGTCGGCCTCGTCGACAACGCCGCGAACTCCGCCGTAGTGGTCGACGTGGCTATGGCTGTAGATGACCGCTTGAATGGGCCGCTTGCCGAGGTGCTCGGTGACTAGGTCGTAGGCCGCCTTCGCGGTCTCAGGCGAAATCAGCGGATCGAACACGATCCAGCCGGACTTGGTCTTGACGAAAGTTATGTTGGACAGGTCGTAGCCACGAACTTGATAGATGCCATCGGTGACCTCGAACAGGCCATTCAACATGCCCAATTGAGCATTGCGCCACAGGCTCGGATTGACGGTGTCTGGCGCGGGCTTGTCGAGCCCGATGTAGGCCTTGTAGGCCTCCAGATCCCAGATCACGCGACCCTCGGCATTCTTGATCGTCAGGGTTTTCGGTGTGGCGATGAAGCCCTTCTGGGCATTCTCGAAATCCGCCCTGTTTTGGAAAGGCAGCGATTGCTGAACCTTGAGGTTTGCAGCCTGGGTCGCTGCCGTGGCAGGCTTGCTGGGCACAGGTTGGGGCGTGCTCTGCTGCGCCATCGCGACCGGTGCGCCGAGCATGGCTGCCAGAATCAACTGGGCAGCGCGCCGAGTACTGTGGCGAATTATTATGGGATTTCTGTCCATGATCGGTTTTCCTCTTGAATGCGGTGGCATTGGGTGATTGGCAACCTAACTACACACATATCCAAAATGGGGTAATAACGCTTTATCTTGGGAAGAGCAGGGTCACTGCCGCGCGAAATCCCCAACCTTGCGCACCATCTTCAGGGCTGTCCGCCCAGTAGCGGGGGCCGGCCTGCACGGTCAATGGTTGGCCTCCCACTTTGAGTAGTTGGGTGACTGTAAGGTTGATCGGCACCGACCACTCCTGGGATTGCCAGTTATAGGTCGATTCGGTGTTTACTCCGAAGGTGGTGTAGGTGTCGGTCGTGTAAGACAGGAACGGTTGCAGGAAAGTCTGATTGACCTTCTCCTTACCATCTGCCGGGCTGCCCACCAGCCCCCAGATATGGTTGGTCAAAATACCTCGGGTCCAGCCATTTGATTGCTTCAGCGCCACAGCCGTCGGGCCGAGCCCCCATTGCTTACTGCTGAGCAACTCATCGCTGCCAGTGGGAATCAGCAACGCCGGGCCAACGCCCAAGATCCAACCACTATCGGTGGGTTTTTTCGGCGAAAAGAAAAAGCTCTGGGTTACATCGCCCGTTCCGGATTTATCCGCCAAACCATTTGGCGCCAGACCGTGCTGGTCGATCAGTGGCAAGATGGTACGGGAGATCAGATTCCAGTCTTCGTTCAACACGAATGGCAACACTGGCTGGATATTGGTGACGCTATGCATACCGTCACCGGTTGGGCCCAGTTTCTGGTCCCAGTTGTATTGCACCGGCAAGCTGTACATTGCGGCGACGGGGTTGAGTGCCTGTTTGGCCAGCTCGCTTGCACTTTCAGCCGGAGCCAAGCCGCAGTGCAGGCCGAAGAGCCCAGTTGCCAGTAGCATTAGTTGTTGTACTTTATGCATGGTTGCGCCTGTCCGGTATTGATCAACACACCATCAGCTCAGCCACTCTGGCTGCGCTGGCCACTGCTGCCGTTATTTGAGCAGCGTACTCAGGTCGTCGGTTACGCCTTTAATAGCGGCCTTGAAGTCATCGGCGGTAGTAGCTTGGCTGTCGTTTTCCAGAGTTTTGCCGAACACTTTGCGCACCACTTTCACCATCGGCTAACCAGTAGCCGCGTCGACAAAGTCGGCCTCAACATACAACTCGGTATTTTGATCACGAATGCCGGTTACCGCAGAAACCGTACCCACGACGGCCGCGACTGGTACCACCTCATACCACTTCATGCCTTCGGTGGAGGCCGAAACACCAGTCATTGCCGCGCGGATGATCAAGGTGCGCGATCCGGCGGGGGCGGCCTGAAGGTTTGGGACGACGGTGAATTTCTGTGTCAGTGTATTTTTTACGCTGCTACTGGTGAACGCTTGCAGCGATTTAAGGGTTTGCAGGTTGACGCGCTCTGTCGGTTTCGGCGCCGGGTACATTTCCAGTTGATTGAACACCACAGTGTTGTAAGCGCCCGCAGTGAAACCTAGGGCCATCCGACGCATTGCCTTCGCACCACTCGGGGTGGTGACTTGCTGCAAGCCATCATAGTTGGGCAAGAAACCCGAATACTGACCTTGCTCGGTAACTTTCGAGACGCAACCGACGAGCAGCAGACTGCTCAACGCGACACTAACAAACAGCTTTCGCGTAATGTTCATTTGACGGGTACTCGCTGAGTTAGATTTTTATTTGTACGCCAGGCGCTAAAATTGCCAAGTCATGTTGCCGGTTAGGGTCTGAATCCAGGCATTCTTGAACTGTCCAGAAGTACGTTGACCGGAAAGATTTTTCGTTTGCTCAACAGGCATGTCGCCCATCCAGACCACATCCCAGCTGAGATTTAAGTCCGTGCTTTGATCCAGCTCGAAGGTGGCACCGGCTCCCAAGCGCCAGGTAGCGCCCAGCGGCATGACCAAACTCCGATTGCCGTCCGATACCGCCGACGTGTCATAGGCAATACCCGCATTCCATAACAGCGTTGGCGTGGCCTGGTACTGGGCGCCCAGGGCGAGCTGATAAGTGTCCTTGAAGTTGGCGTCAGCAGTGGTCGACTTCGAGCCGAGCGCGTTGGTATCAACTGCCACGGAAATCTCACCGAAGTTGGACCAGTCTTGCCAATTGACCGTCGCCAGTAATGCCCATCGCGGGTCGAGTTGCTGATACAGGCTGAGGGTGGCGGATTGCGGCACGCTCATTCCGAGTTCGGTGTTCAGCCCATTCAAATGATCCAGTAGCGGCCCGCTGCCCTTTACATCGAGGCGGTCCTCGAAGTCCAGATCGACTTTGCTGGTGTAGGCCAAACCTATCCGTGTGCCCGCCTGCGGGGCATAAATCACCCCAAGGTTGGCACCATAACCCCAGGCGTTATCCTCGTATTTGTATTGACCATCACTGCGATCAGCCAAACCAAACGGCTCTCGATTGATTGCTGTCTGCGCTTGCAGCATGCCGTACATTGCCTTCAGGCCAACGCCTAAGGACCACTCATCATTGAAGCGATAGGCCACACTGGGTACTAATGAAAGGCCGCCGATGCTGGCATCTTGTAAGTAATAACGCCCCGTCCAATCGTTATCAAAATTCTCCGCCAGACCAAAGTCGCCGTAGGAGCCGAAGCCGACACTCCAATGTTCATCCAACTGATGACTAATAAAGAAACTAGCGCCTGGGGTCAGCTCTAAACCATTACCACCATCATCGCCAGTACTGGTGGTAGTCGAGCCCTGCTCAAAACTAAGGTTGCCAAATAACAACTGGGCGCCAGCACTCACCTGCGTGCCTGCGAGGTAACTCAAACCCGCCGGATTGCTAGCGATAGTTGATGGACTCTGCGCCCGAGCCGCCGCGCCGGCATTGACCAAGCTGGTGTTATCACTGCCGATCTCATACAGCATGATACCGCCCGCCTGCGCCCACGAAGAAACAAACAGGCACAGCACGGCTCCAAGCAGCCGCTTACCCATCTCTATTTTCCTTGGAATTTTGTATTCCATTGTTTTTGGTCTTATCGCAGCCAAGCTATCAATAGCTAGGATCGAAAGATTGATCCAAATCAAAGTTTTTGTGTTTTTAAAACAGCTGTACCGCCAATTCCGTCAATTCTGTTACTGAATACGCCTGTTATTCTGAAAAGTTACGCAAATGGCATAATCGATAACCAAAGAGATATGATGATTACTCCGCGGCGCGTTCAGCACCTGTCCACACTCATCGAGCATAGCCATTCTGGCCGTGCGGCAAATGTCCTGAATATCTCGCAGCCTGCCTTGACCAAAAAGTATTCAAGCGCTTGAAGTTGGGCTGAACGTCCCCTTTGTTGATCGCAAGGAAGGGTGCATCACACTCTCACCATAGTTGGTGAATTGGTGAATTGGTGAATTGGTGAATTGGAAAGGGAAGCCACTCTCGCCAGTAGCTTTAGGGTTCAGCAAGTGAGTTATCCATACTCCGGCTCTCTGCACTCCTTGAGAATGTCAGTCGCCCTGAATCGAGGTTTGCATTGGTCCCGCTTCGGTGGATGCCTTCAGGACAATTAACGCGTTCCTAGTGGCCCCTTGACTACTCACCGCTCCTGGCTTTTACCACCAGAAGCTTTGGGTCGGGAGCGGTCGCTCATGAGCGACTGCTAATGGCCCGAAAGTAGCCTGTCGCACAGCGCAGCACTTGGAGCACCATAATCGGCCTGGCTTTGCGAAAGGCCAAGTGCGCCATATCATGCCGACTCGTTCACCACAGGCTAATGGAATGGCAATCCGATTACGGCAAGCATGCGTGACTGATATCCCGGCCATCTACCGAGGCGAGGAAAGCTATATTCAGTGTTGGGAGCCTGAGCACGAAATCACGTGGCGCTTGCAACTGGAGCGACACCTGACGCGTTGGGTAGACAATTTCGAACGGCTTAAAATCGCTCTCGTGGATGATCACTTCGCGGGATACTCGCTTTGGATGCCGGATCAAAACCACGCACAACTTACCACTCTTCATGTAGTGGCGGATCATAGGCGTAGCGGCGTAGGAATGGCGCTTCTAAAGGCGTATGCGCTGGACGCGGCAGGACAAGGATTCACTCAGCTGCGTTTAAGTGTGCGGCCTGACAATCCTGCGATGTTTCTGTACCAGAAAGCGGGTTTTCTGTGCACTGGTAAGGGTGTACACGACTACCTCACCTACGAGCGCCACGCCTGATTGATGCCCCGTTAGCGACTTGGCCCGGCTCGACTAATAACGTCATAGGGTCAGGCGTGTGGGAGTGGCGACAGGGTATAGCCGCCGCTCTCTTTCAGGCATCGCTAATCTGATCAGCAGCTGTACAGACCGTTTCCACCGTTGGCATCAGAGTTGGTCCGCGATTGCATTCAGTTCTGCCAGCGTCTCATCTCCCAGATGAAGATCGGCCACAGCGAGGTTTACGCGCAAGTGGGCTAATGACGAGGTTCCCGGAATCAGTAGAATATTGGGTGAACGACGCAGTAGCCATGCGAGGGCCAATTGCTTGGGCGTTACTCCGAGTCGCTGCGCAACGTTAGACAGTGCAGTGGACTGGATAGGGGTGAAACCGCCCAGAGGGAAGAAAGGCACGTAAGCAATGCCATCCAAGGCCAACTCGTCGATCATGGCGTTGTCGTGCTGATGAGCGATGTTGTATAGGTTCTGCACGCAGACGACATCAATGATTTTCCGTGCCTCGGCCACTTGGATCGGTGTGACGTTGCTAATCCCGATATGACGGACCAGGCCTTGCTGTTGCAGCTCCGCCACAGCTGTCAGTGAAGCTTCGATTGATCCTTCGCCCGGCCCCATTGCGTTGTGCATCGCCCGAAAATTGACGACATCCAGAACGTCCAGGCCCAAGTTGCGCAGATTGTCTTGCACCGCCTGGGTCAGCTCTGCTTTGGAGCCGGCCGCGAGCCAGGCGCCATCGTCGCCACGGCGGGCGCCGATCTTGGTCACTATTGTCAGATCGTCCTGATAGGGGTGCAGAGCCTCTCGGATAATCTGATTGGTTATGTGCGGTCCGTAGAAATCGCTGGTGTCTATGTGGTTCACACCTGATTCAACGGCCTCGCGCAGTACTGCCAGAGCCGCATTACGATCCTTGGGCGGGCCGAACACGCCTAGGCCGGCCAATTGCATCGCGCCGTAACCCAGACGCTTGATTTTGCGGTCGCCAAGAATGAAAGTGCCGCTTTTATCTAACCCAGTCATATCGATGGTTCTCAGCTCATTTGAGGAGAACTATGATATGAAGAATCCTTCAGGTTTTAGAATTCGCATTCCATGAACAACCCAAAAGCGTCTTTAAAGCCAAGAAAATCAGCGGTCCAGGCCCGATCCACGGCGACTGTTGAGGCTCTTCACACGGCAACCCTTCAGGTTTTGACCCAGCACGGCCTTGTCCGCTGCACGACGACCCGCGTCGCCGAGCGTGCAGGAGTGTCCGTGGGCAGTGTCTATCAGTACTATCCAAACCGCGATGCGTTGCTTGCTGCCGTGCTTGAAAAGCACTTGCTGGAAGTCGCCGAAACGGTGGCGCGGACTTGCGAACACTGCCGGGGCAAGCCGGTTGCCGATATGGCATCGGAGCTGGTTTCGGCATACCTTGCTGCCAAACTGCGTGATACATCCATCTCCAAGGCGCTTTATGCGATTGCTGCGCAGCGGGGTGGAGCTGAATTGGTTGCCCGTATCAATACCCGAATGGTCACAGTCACTGCTGCCATGTTGGCAAGCGCACCGGACGCAGATTTTGAAGACCCGACATTGATAGCCACTGTTTCGCTCACCGCCCTCGGCGGAACGGTGAGAGCGCTGCTCGAAGGCTACGCGCCACCGCTTTTCGAAACCTGTCTCGAACAGCAGGCAACGCTACTTTTGACGGCTTACCTCGGGATGTACCGCAGACCCGTATAGGTTCGACTTAAAATTACGTGCAAGTGTGTGCTTCTGGCAGGTTTCTGCCTTTCAGGAAAGGCAGCTTTCGACCCAAAGCGGACACCGCTCTAAAGTTCGGTTTAACTGAATTCCATGCCTACATATTGAGCCGCTCAGCAAAAACTTCTCTGGAAGATGATGTGAACCACAGTACCTATTGCGATCCTATCGACTTGGATGTCGGACAGCTCCAGCTTTCCCCTCGTCGTCGGCGCAGGTTCGTAAACATCCTAGGTGAGCACCGTTGTTAAGATGCACGGAGCAACCGCAACAGCCGAGCTGTCGCGGATCGTCTGCTATTAACGGTTTGCGTCGGCTAGGCCAATCTCTATGAAGCGAACAGAACTCTCCATGGCTTGCTGACCTTCGGGCAGCATCATGGCGTAGAAGTGCCAGGCATGAAACATCGCAGGCCATACTTCCAGGTTCACGCGAACGCGGTTATCAGCCAGGTGGGTTGCAAGGCGCATTGCATCACTCAACATCAGCTCGTTCTCGCCGATCTGCACCAAGATTGGTGGAAGACCGGTAACGTCCGCGAACACAGGTGAGGCCAGAGGATGATTAGCCAATGTGTCGCCTAGGAATGCTCTGGCGAGGATGTCCAAGACAGGCTTGGAGTTCAGAGGATCCAGACCTTCGCGGTTGCTCATGGAAGCGCCGGTGTGTTCAAGGTTCGCCCATGGTGAGATAGAGGAGCCAACCGCAGGCAATGGAAGCCCTTTCGATTTAGCCGCGACCATGACGCTGACAACCATTGCGCCGCCAGCCGACTCGCCAGAGAACGCAATTTTGTTAGCCGGGATTTTCTGCTCAAGCAACCATTCGTAAGCGCGCAATGTGTCGTCAATTGATGCTGGGAACTTGTGCTCAGGAGCGAGGCGGTAGTCCGGCATGTACACACGAGCACCGAGCATTTTCGCGTAGTTGCCGCCGATACCGTGGTAGCCGTCTGGACGTCCTACAATGTAGGCGCCGCCGTGGATGTACATCACGACCGCGTCGGTTTTGATCTCGTCCGGAGTAACCAGTGTCCCGGGTATGCCACCCATGTCGACTGCTTCGAATTTAACGCCAGCTGGCGCTGGATTTTGCGCGAGCATTTTTGCGTAAGAGTCGCGGATGTCGCTCATTTTTGTGGTGGTATCGATTCCCTTAAGAACGGGTACCAGATCGCTAAGGCTGTTGGCCCAGGTTTGGACGGCTGCTTGGACTTTAGTGTTCATAATGACCTCAATTGATCGTTGGGAGTGGATTAGCTAATTGAGATACTATGCTTAGTATTGGGGAATAGGGTTCCCCATAACAGGTGCTAAGTCGCCCGAACGTTTAGATCACTGAGGCCGTATGGAACTCCACAATCTGAATGATATTGCCGCGTTTGTGAGCTCGGTAAACGCTGGAAGCTTCACTGCGGCGGCAAAACAGCTTGGCCTTACGCGCTCTGCAGTGGGGAAGTCGATAGTCAGGCTCGAGGCTCGTTTACAGGTACGTTTACTGAATCGCACTACGCGCAGTTTAAGCATGACGGATGACGGCCAGGTTCTGTATGAGCGCTGCGTGGGCGTTCTTCAGGACCTGGACGACGTGGAGGATGCCCTTGCGTTTCGTCGTTCGACACCCAGTGGACGCCTGCGTATGAGCCTGCCGGTTGCGCTGGGCAGACTTCATGTACTTCAGCACATTCAGTGCTGTCTTAAGGATTGGCCCTCTCTGAGCGTGGATATCACCTTTTCTGACAGGCTGGTCGATCTGATCGATGAGGGATTTGATTTGGCCATGCGCATCGGGCCACCGAAGGAAGATTCTCGGTTGCTAACGCGCACTGTGGCCTACCAACAAATGATTACCTGCGCTTCCCCCAAATATTTGGCTGAGCATGCCGAGCCTAAAACGCCGGAGGATTTATCGGAGCACCAGTGCCTGCATTTCGTGAGCGGTGGGAGATTGCTTCCTTGGAATTTTCGCGTGAATGGTAGCTCTGTGTCCGTTACTCATGGTGGAAGGCTACAGATGGACAGTGCTGAGTCATTACACCAGTCAGCTGTCGCTGGCCTGGGTATCGCGACTCTTCCTTCCTACGTGGTGAACGACGATTTGAGGAGCGGCAAGCTTGTTCAATTGCTCGCTGGGTATGCAGAGGCCGCAGAGCCTATTCGGGTGATCTACCCTAGCAAGCGGCACTTATCTCCAAAAATTCGACTCTTCATCGATAAGCTCGTGGAGGCTTGGTCACCATGCCCACCTTGGGAGCATCCTTCGGTTGAAGCCATTCCTCTGCTCGCCCTCTGAGTGACGCGGGGGATGCTGTTGCTCGAACGGCTGCTTCTGGCCG